>ERZ1740072.302-NODE-302-length-20726-cov-17.744957_pt1 | contig 20726 bp, 17 predicted proteins | sample MGYA00581733_ERZ1740072 | MGnify/ENA primary metagenome ERZ1740072 (study PRJEB43018, sample SAMN04849741) | marine metagenome | isolation source: floating plastic debris | place: Pacific Ocean | collected 2008-08-30 | study: EMG produced TPA metagenomics...
GTTCTGGATCGGTTTTTGCAGAAAGATGTAAGGGGTGAAATTGTAATCTTGAAATTGTTACTTAACGGGTTTTTAACGGGCTATCACTGGTTGAATACAGCTCTAGATTATAGCGATAGAGGGCGACGGGACGATCGATGGCTTTAAAGTAATCTGGATCCTGAGGAGATAAGTACACGGCGGTGATTTGATCGGCCACAATGTGATCTTGTTCTAGGTGATAGGCGGTTGTGTTTTCTACTTCGTTTAGATATATCGTCGGTCGACCACCGCGAAAAAACTGTTGAAATACTTCTGTGGTGATAAATGTATCGCTATCGGGTCGTTCTGTGGCCCGTCCGGTGACCGTAGATACTAGCTGCTGGTTGTCTTTTAGGAATGTAATCTGACGATTGGGATTGTCAGGATCAACCTTGACGGCTTCTACCCAGTCGTCTCCTAAGTAGGCCCGTGCCAGACTTAGGCCATTAAAGGCTCGGTCAGACACCACACCCTCTGAATTTTTTAAGGGGCGGTTGAGAAATTTTCCCTGGGCGACGCGAGCTTTTTGAAAGCGGATGTCTGCCTCAATGGGTACATCGAGAAACTGGCGATTGCCTTCAAACCCCGGTGTGATCACCTCTGGTGCGACAGGAGCTGCCATTTCTTTTAGGGTGGACGTCATTTTCCATGCACCATCCATCCACGCTGGGTATACCAGATCCCCTTCTGAGGGCTGTACAGGGGGCTTGTCAGACCAGTCGGGAAATGCAGATACCCGCTTAGCCAGGGGGCTGGCCATGGCCTCGCCGCTACACAGCAGCCACACCAAAACCAGTAACGTTACCCATAGGAGCTTGCGCCGAAGTCGTTTCAGGAAATACCGCTGCATGATGTTGCTTATTAGAGCTGCCAGTTGCCTCAGTTTAGTCCCATGTGCCCCTGGGAAACCTGAGGTATGACGTTGAGCGCACCTTGAGCCCATGGCGATATCGGGAGCAATCCTAAAAATATAAAAGCCATATGGGGACCGTGCTAAAACAGGCTGTAGCCTTTAGATATAGGCGCGGGCTCATGGATCGGGAATGGATAATCAAACTCTGCTGAAAGAAGCACTCACCGATGAGCTGGGGTCTTTATACAAGAACATTACGCAGCTGACGGATGTTAAGTCGTTGCCCGAGGACGATCTACAGCTGCTGCGCGGGCTGGTGTCGGTATTGCAGTTTGCGGCCCAGCAGATGACCCAGCAGCAGGCCTCGGGCGGTAAGTTAACCGCAGATGTTACGGCCCTGCGCGATAAGGTTGCCCAGCTACAGCAGGAGAATGCTGCCTACAAAAAGCAGCTGCAGTGGATTCAAGATCGGGTGGCGCTATCCCGCACATCCACGGGCAAAATGCAGCTAAAAGCCACCTTAAAACAAACGCTGGATATTGCCAGGGATATTGCCGGAGCCAGCAGTGGCAGCATTTTTTTACTCAACGATGCCCAGGTGGTGACGGAGTGCATTTTGACCCGCTCGGGCACGACGGAGCGCGAACGGCAAAGCCTGGTGGGGCAGGTGCTAGAAAAAGGACTGGCTAGCTGGGTGGTGGAGCATCGCAAGGCAGAGACCATTACGGATACCCGTTTGGATAGCCGCTGGGTAAATCTGCCGGATCAGCCCTATCAGGTTCGTTCAGCCATGTGTGCGCCGATGGTCAGTGGTAATCGCATTCTGGGGATTATGACCCTGACCCACCCGGAGCCTAAACATTTTCAACCTCCCATGCCAGACCTGATTGGGGCCATGGCGGACCAGATGGCCCTGGTGTTGGAAAATACTAAATTTCAGACGGCTAACCAGGACCTGGAGCGTCGTCTGAGTCAGCACCAAGAGTTTTGTCATCAGGTTTTGACCATGGAGACGGTGGGGGCCGTGATGTTGCAAAACAAAAAGATTGTTCAGCTCAATGGCCGTGCCGCTAAGCTTTTTGGCCGGGAGCCTGATGAACTGATGGGGCTACCGTCCATGACCAGCATCATTGCCTACGAAGATCTCGAGCGGGTGCGTGCGGCTATTTTGCAGTGTCGGACCAACCCTAATCAAATTTTTGCGATTGAGTTTGGGATTACCCATAAAAGCGGGCAGGTTATTCCGATTACGGCCCAGGGTATTGCATTAGATTTTCAGTCTCAACCGGCGGTGATGATGGTGATGAATAAGATTTAGCTCGTTTAGGCTTAAAAACGTTCCCTTCGTGATTCCCGTTACGATATAAATAATCAACAATAATCAGCTTTTCTCACCGTTCTGTGATTGCATCCCCAAGCCGTCCGACAACGATAAAGTTTCTCAAAACGCCCACCTCCCAGGCATGGATTGACCAGGCACTGGCCAACCTAGATGAGGTGATGTTGGATCATTCCCACTGTGAGCGCAAGGCGGCTAGCATCGCTATTAAGCTGATGTTTCTGTATCCCAGTGATGTGGCCCTTGTTGAGGCGCTGACGGAGATTGCCCAGGAGGAGCTGAGCCATTTTAAGCAGGTGAACCAGTGGCTGGCACGGCGGGGGGTGGCGCTACATTGCTTGGCGGCAGGGCCCTATGGGTCCAAATTGCGTAAGCATGTGCGACCCAACGACCCGGAGCGTAAGTTAGATTTACTGCTGGTGTCAGCGCTGATTGAGGCTCGCAGCCACGAACGATTGGGGCTGTTGGGGCAGCACTGTCCAGATCCAGACCTGGCTAAGTTTTACCGTAGTCTGATGGTGTCTGAAGCCCGCCATTATGGAGCCTATTGGGTACTGGCTACGAATGAGTTTGGCACTGAGGTGGTGACGCCTCGCCTGGAAGCATTAGCTACCGCAGAGAGCGAGATTTTGTCGACGTTACATCCGGCTCCGAGAGTCCATAGTTAACGGTATGCATACGTCCTTTAAGTCTTTTTTGATTCGTGACTGGCAACCGACCGACCGGCAGGCGGCGGCGGCCCTAATTGGTCAAGTATTGACTGACTACGGTCTGGGTTGGGAGCCGGATGTGGCGGATGTGGATGTGGTGCAGGTGGAACAGTACTACCAGAATGGTGAATTTTGGGTGGTGGAGCAGGCGGGCACCATCGTGGGGACGGCGGCCTATCTGCCCATTGAGCGTGGTAATCAGGCGGTGGAAATTCGTAAGATGTATTTGCTGCCGGTGGCTCGGGGGCAGGGGCTGGGGCGGTTTTTATTGGGTCAGTTGGAGGGTGAGATCGCAACCCGTGGCTTTAAAGAAATCTGGCTCGAAACCGCCACCGTACTCAAAGAGGCCGTATGTATGTACGAAAGCTCTGGCTACCTCCCAGCAACTGGCGTAGAAACGACTCGCTGCGACAGGGTCTATAAAAAATCCCTGCATGGGGATGTCAGCTAAGTCGCTATAATCAGTCGGGCCAACGACTCAATGTTAGGGCCTACTGTTGGGGCAGACGCAAAACCTGGCCTCGACCCATACCCCTATTCACCCTTGTTGTGATTGCAGTTTATCCCGGTAGCTTTGACCCCATTACCCTGGGCCACCTTGATATCATTACCCGCAGCAGCGGTCTTTATGAGCACGTAATTGTAGTGGTGTCACGCAATCCGATTAAAAATCCCATGTTTTCTGTGGAGGAACGGCTTGATCAGATTCGTCAGGCCACCTCCCATTTAAGCAATGTGGAAATTGATAGTTTTGATGGATTGACGGTTAACTACGCCCACCAGCGTCAGGCGAAAGTCCTAATTCGTGGTTTGCGTGTACTATCAGACTTTGAGAAGGAACTCCAGATGGCCCATACTAATAAGACCCTGGCGGACGACCTGGAAACCGTTTTTTTAGTGACCTCTACTGAATACGGCTTTTTAAGCAGTAGTCTAGTAAAGGAGATCGCAAGGTTTGGTGCGGCGATCGGTCATCTTGTTCCTGAGCATGTTGCCCACGATATTCAGAAATGGTACGGCAAGAACCTCCCCTAAACGACCGTAGGCTCAATGGACAGACTGTCCCGGCCGATGATGCCCTGTCCCAGCAGCAGGCGGGTAATGTAGCGCCTACCCCTGCTAACGGATTTGATATTCAAGATGCCCTGAACCAAATTGAGGAGGCGGTGCTAGATAGCCCGCGCCTGCCGGTGATGGGCCGCACCATGGTGAATGAGGACGACCTGCTCGACCAGCTAGATGCGGTGCGGTTGAACCTGCCTGGCGCGTTTCAAGAGGCTCAGCAGCTCCTAGAGCAGCGCACTAATATTCTGGGCGAAGCCGAGCAGTATGCCCAAGAAATCGTCATGAGGGCTGAAAAGCAGGCCGCTGCGATTTTGAATGAGACGACCATTTTGCGTCAGGCTGAGCAGCAGGCCCAGCAGCTACGGCTGCAGGTAGAGCAGGAATGTGCGGCGTTGCGATCGCAAACTATGATGGAAATTCAGCAGCTACAGACGCAAACCAAGCAAGAGTGCGATGAGCTGCGCAAAACGGCGATTGCCGAATGTCATGCCATTCAAACCGATGCCGATACCTACGCCGATCAGGTATTGCAGCGTATGGAAACCCAGTTTAGCGAAATGCTCGGTGTGATTAGTAATGGCCGTCAGCAGCTCTACGATCGCCAGCAGCGCGCTCGACAGACCTCCCCGACGCCCCTTAGCGATACGGCCCCTGCCGCTGCTCCCCGTCGTCCTACGGGCCCTCCCACCCCCCAGCGGCCGGCGGCTCCACAACAGTCCTACATTCAACCCCCGACCCAGCAGCCCCCCCAGCGCCCTCAGCCGCGCCGTAAGTTCTAGCCCATACTTTCTAAACAATGATTGGTTATCTCAAAGGGGTGTTGGCCGACATTCAACGGCTGACGAACGGTCGTGTCATTGTGACTATCGATGTCCAGGGCGTGGGTTATGAGCTACAGATCACAGCTCGGACCATGGGCAGCCTGCCCCCCATCGGTGAGCCGGCGCAAGTGTTTACCCATCTTCAAAATCGAGATGACCAGCCAGTGTTGTTTGGCTTTGGCTCACGGGCCGAGCGAGATGTTTTTCGCCTGGCCATTAGCGTCAGCGGCATTGGTCCGCAGATGGGTATGGCCCTGCTCGATACCCTCAGCCTGAATGACCTGATCCAGGCCGTCGTATCAGGCAATGCCCGCATCTTGTCCCAAACCCCTGGTGTCGGCAAAAAGACAGCCGAGCGTATTATTCTAGAGCTCAAAACCAAGCTAGCCGAATGGCGACAGCAGGCAGGGCTGATAACTGCCCCCACCGCTGGCCCCGTTTCCGTGGTTCAAGAAGATGTGGAAATGACCCTGCTGGCCCTGGGCTATTCCAACAGTGAAATCACAAAAGCGCTTCAGGCCGTAGGGCAGAGTAAGGCCCTTAGCAAAAACGCCGATACCGAAGCCTGGATTCGCGAAGCCATCACCTGGCTCAGTCAGTGATGGCTGCTCAGCAACGCTATTTATCAGTCATTCATCAGCAACGCCACTTATCAAAGGTTGTAACGAAAACATAAGGGCCGTAACGATACCTGATAGGTTTATCTAGCACACTTTTTGGTATCAAATTACACTATTTGTTAGAGTGGCTCAGCAGGGCACCTTATACACACAGTCAATTGCTCTAGTCAATCGCTCAACCGTTATCCAATACAGGGGTTTATGAAACAGGTTATTGCAGTCATCCGGTCCACTCACCTAGATAAAGTCAAAGATGCCCTGGTGAATGTAGGGATTGTCGGCATGACTGTGTCTAACGCCCGTGGCTTTGGGCGTCAGAAGGGACAAACCCAAAAGTATCGGGGGCAGAGCTATAAAGTAGATTTTCTACAAAAGATTCGCCTAGAAGTGGCCATTGCCGATGACAAAGTCGACCTGGTAGTCCAGACCATTACTGACGCTGCCCACACGGGGGAAATTGGCGATGGCAAGATTTTTGTGCTGCCCATCGAGGCCGTCTATCGCATTCGGACCGGGGAGCGAGATGATGTGGCCCTATCTAGTTCTGAGAGCTAACTGACACCGACCTTTTTTAATGCTGCCTGGGCTGCCTGTTTCTCGGCATCCTGCTTTCGGCGACCTTTTCCCCGACCATAGAGCAGCCCCTTCACCCGGACTTCTGCGGTGAACTGTTTAGCATGGTCGGGACCGGTGGCCCCAATAATTGTGTAGCTAGGGACTTCCCCGAGCTGATCCAGTGACCAAATTTGAAACCGGCTCTTGTAGTTAATGTGGAGCGCTGTTTCGCTCACTGTTGCGGCTACGCTATCGAACATGGGAACAACGTAGGCACGCACGGTATTAATATCTTGATTACTATCTAGAAAGTAAGCCCCAATCAGAGCTTCAAAGGTGCTACATAAAACCCGCTTGCTATTGCGGCTGTCGCTATTCTCGGCCCCGCGACTGAGGCGTAAATAGTCTTGTAGCTGGAGTTGGCTAGCAAAGTGACTAAGCTGGCTTTCATCTACAAGAGACGCCCGCAACGGTGTTAACTCACCTTCGGCTCGCTCAGGGTAGCGCTGATACAGATACTCGCCACTGAGAAAGGTGAGGATGGCATCCCCTAAAAATTCTAGCCGTTCGTTATCGTCGCAGTCGTGTTCCTTAGCGTAGGATTTGTGCGTAATGGCCAGTTGCCAGAGACTTTTATCGTTGAAGGTAGGCAGGTAAAAGGTGCTCATGCTCTCACCATAGCGTGGTTGGTCACTGGTTTATCTGTCAGGTTAGTTAGGGTAATGGATATCCCTGAAAGCCTTACGTTACAACAGCTAACCTGACTCACATCGACGACTACATCTATCGATGGCGATATCTGAAATTTGAATAGTCCTGCACCAACTATACATACAAACATAACTCAGCAGCCATAATTCAGCATCTCTAAGTGTTTTGTTCAATCTGTTTTTGCTGAGTTAACAGATTTTTTGTCTCTTGTATCGTAGAGAAAATAGGCTTATTGATGCTTGAGTCATAGGCTCTAGATCTTGTCTAAAGCTAAGAACTTGGTGTTCACTTTTTGGCTATGGCTGAGAGAATATGAGGCTGACTAAGGGAGATAAAGCTATAGCCCCAGTATCTGCTTATGTACCTCTTCTCATTTGTCGAGAAACTCTCTAAGGAAGCGCTCGGCTGATTTTATTTTTTCTCCTAGGTGATTCACTAAGAAAAACTAAATTTTTTTTCTACTAACGTTGCTTATGGATTAGTCACTTGTGGACTCAAAAATAATTATCTAGAGCACAGCACTTTCTCAGTGTGTGTTCATCTAATAAAAAAGGCTTAATTCTATACTTTGAACCAAGGGGAGACACTGATTGCCTTCAATTTTTCTGACGATGTTATAGAGTAAGACACCAGCCATGACGAGGTCATCCAGTCCGATTCGACTCCTACTTGCAGATGATGAAGACATTATCCGCTATGGACTAAACGCGATTTTGCAATGCGAAGCGGCCATAGAAATTGTCGGTGAAGCATGTAACGGTCAGCAGGCGGTTAATCAGGCCCAGCAGTTAAAACCCGATATTGTATTGATGGATATTGGGATGCCGATTATGGATGGCGTAATGGCGACAGAAAAGATATGTCAGGCACTACCTGATGTGAAAGTTTTAATCTTGACAACCTCTACTAACGATAGCCACTTGCACAATGCGATCCAAGCAGGTGCTACTGGATATCTCCTAAAAAATATACCACCCGAAGATTTTATTCATATTATTCAAAGTACCTATAAAGGTTATATGCAATTTGACCCGACGATGGGCCAAAAATTGCATCAACAGCTTAAGCCGTCAGCTCCCAAACGGTCTGCTTGTGCTTGGAAGGAGGTGACGCCTCGTGAGCAAGAGGTTTTACAGCTAATTGCTGAAGGTGCTAATAACCGCGAGATTTCACAACAGCTCCATATTGCTGAAAAAACCGTTAAAAATCATGTCAGCAATATTCTGAATCGAGTAGGACTACGGGATCGAACTCAGCTGGCTATTTGGGCCAATACTACCCATGTAGACGAGTTGCAGCCTGCCTAAGCTTGAAAATGCTACGTTGGAACCTCTGGGCAAAATTTAGCTTCTTTTTCTTGTTAGTGTGGCTATTGGTTAGTGGCTCGACCATAGCACTGCTCTCGCAACATCTGAACGATCAGGCAGAACAGGCCGTGAGAGAGAGAGCAGAAATTGTTCTGACCTCAATGCAGGCTGTGCGTAACTATACCCGCGAACACGTACAGCCCTTGTTGAGTGACAATACGACGGCATTTGTTCCAGAAAGTATTCCTAATTTTGCTGCTCGGTCTGTGTTTACAGATTTTCAGCAGCAGGATGCTTTACTCGAAGATTTTTTATATAAGGAAGCAACGCCCAATCCTACTAACCTGGACGATTTAGCAGATGCTTTTGAAGCAGATATTTTTAGTCAGCTAAAAAACTATGTGAAGACTGAACCACAGGTGTTGTCTGGGTATCGTTCTTTGGATGAGAAAAAACTCTTTTATTTGGCACAACCGCTCATTATGAAGGATGCCAGTTGTTTAGAGTGCCATGGCAGTGCTAGCGATGCGCCTGAGTACCTGGTGGACATGTATGGTGACCGTAATGGGTTTGGCTGGAAACTAAATGATGTGGTGGCGGCTCAGATGGTCTATGTGCCAGCAGATGTTATTTTTGCTCGCGGACGTCAGAACCTTCTAACGGTGACAAAAACGCTGCTAGGGATTTTGGGTGCATTTTTTGTGGTCATTAATCTATTGCTGTGGCGAACCGTTGTTAGACCACTCAGAATCCTAACCAACACGGCCAAATCTGTGGGTAGTTGCCCCATTCAGCAACAGTATGTGTCGTATCCCCAGGATAAGCACCTGGAACAATTAACCCTGCGACGAGATGAGCCTGGGCAGCTAGCGCGCTCGTTTCAGTACATGATTTATGTTCTGGGTCAGCGGGAGCAAGACCTGCAGCTGGCGGTACAAGAGCGGACCCAATCGCTTGAGCAGGAAATGCGCGATCGCAAAACCGCCCAAGATGCCCTCCAAACCTATTCCCATGCCATGAACCATGACCTACGTAATTTGGTCATGGGTATTGCTAACCTGGTGCAGGGCGTCCTTTTTCGCTCATCCAAGGGCGTTGCAGAGGCCGATTGGTCTAGTCAGCCACCACCCATCACCATAGAGCCTAAGGCGCTTTCCATGATTCAGCAGAGTTGCGATCGCCAACTAAAACTGATGAGTTCGCTGATGGATGTACAATCTGCCGATATTTGGCTGATGTCCTTGCAGCTAACCAGTGTGAACCTACAACAGCTGATAGCAGACTTAACAAGTTTCTATCGTGCCAAACAGCTGGCATCAGGCTGTAGAGTAAACAATCGCCTTCCCTCTGAGGTGCCATTAGTTTCTGGAGACCTCAGCCAGCTGAGACGAGTCTTTGAAAATTTAATTGATAACGCCTTGAAATATAACCCCCACGGTGTGTCCATCACCTTGACTGCCGATGTGTGGGAAGACGACCAGTCCATGATTCGCTGTGCCGTAACAGACAACGGCATTGGCATAGAGTCTGCCAAGAACCAAAACTTATTCAAAATCTATGCCCGTGGAGATGTTTATGCTGCGGTGCCGGGCTATGGCCTTGGGCTTTATATTTGTCGAAAAATTGTTGAAGCCCACGGTGGGAGTATTGGCGTGGAGAGCCCTGCCACTGGAGGGGCAGAATTTTGGTTTACACTACCGCTATAGCCCATGAGCTAGCGCCATCGGGCACTGCAGAGACGCGGTTACAGTTGGGCCGTGATTGTCTTACCATCAGCGGGTCTACCCCATAAATAACCTTGCATATACTCACAACCCAAGGTTTCTAGCGTGGCTAATTGCACCGAGTTTTCCACGCCTTCAGCGGTAACAGTCATGCCTAACTCATGGGCTAAATTAACAATTGCCTTGATAACCTTCAGACCCTTGGTGGTGCTATTCATCTGGCGAATAAAGGAACGATCAATCTTTAGATTTTCAATCTTTAAGCTATACAAATAGCTGAGCGATGAGTAACCTGTGCCAAAATCGTCAATGCTGACCATAATTTGATAGCGTTTAAGCTGCTCTAGTGTTGCCAACACAGCATCGGTTTGTTGCATCAATCCATATTCAGTAATGTCGAAGGCTAGATTTTGATGATCAATCTGGGTTATTTCCAGAATGTTGTCTAAGTAGTCAATAAAGTCTCCCTGGGCCAGCTGCCGAGCTGATAAATTAACATGTAATCTAAACGACGAATGGAGTAAATTTTTCTCATGCCAATCTTTTAACTGATAGCAGGCTCGGCTTAATACATACCGATCTAGGGCAACAATGAGATCTGTGTCTTCCGCTATGTTAATAAACTCTGCAGCCGTGAGAATACCCCTTTCGGGATGATGCCAACGGACCAGGGCTTCTAACCCATTGAGATAGTTGTCTGCTAAGGAGATAATGGGATGGTAAACCAGGGCTAACTCCTGATTTTCGAGTGCCATATGCAGCTCGTTTTGAATTTGAAAAGAAGAGAGAGTCTGCTGATGCATAGCGGGATTAAAGACCTGAATTTTCCCGATACCGGCTGCTTTAGCCTTAGATAAAGCCGTATTGGCATCCCTGAGAATGTGGCTAGATTGCCTATATTGGGTTGAATATAGGGCAATGCCAATGTCAACTTGTCCATAAACTGAATAATTGTCAATGGCAAAGGGATAGCTCATGTCTTGCTGAATTTTTCTGGCAAATTGAAGAATGTGTTCTTTGCTTTGGAAGTTTTCCACTAAGATGGCAAAGGTATCTTCTCCAAAATTTGCTAAAAGACAACCGGACTCTATCAGGGTTTCTAACCGACGGGTCATGGCCCCGATCATTTGGTCTACAGCGTGGTGTCCCAGTGCGCTTTTAACCAGCTGTAGCCGATTATACTCAAGCAATATCAGGGCTAACCCATCGAACTGATTTGAGTTTGCTGTCAGTGCCTGTTGCAATCGCTGGGTCAAAAAGACCCGGTTGGGCAACTTCGTCAGATTGTCGTGGGTAGCCATGTGTAGAATCTCTTCTTGCATGCGCAACCGTTCACCAATCTCTCGCTCTAATTGAGCGGTTCTCTGAATGACCCGTTGTTCTAAATCAGTATTGAGTTGTTGAATTTCAGATTGGGCTGCGCGCAATTTGAGGTGGTTGCTAACCCGTGCCAAGAGTTCCTCGGCCTGAAATGGTTTGGGGATATAGTCCACACCGCCCAACCCAAATGCCTTGACCTTATCATCGGTTTCGTCTAAGGCACTGAGAAAAATTATTGGAATCTCTTGGGTCAGCGGACTTGCCTTGAGCAGCCGACAAACTTCGTACCCATCCATTCCCGGCATTTTTATATCTAGCAGGATCAGATCTGGCTGGGCTGCTTTAGCAATTTTGAGGGCAACTTCGCCATTAATGGCGCTACGCACCTTATACCCCTGCTGAGCTAGCACTGTAGAAAGGAAGTCGAGATTTGGAGGAACATCGTCCACGACCAAAATATCTCCGAAGAGCATTTGATTTTGCAATGCGTTTAATGATTTGGCCATGGTGCTCAGAATCAAAAGAGGGGTCTGGCGTTGACTTGAGATATTGGTCGTAATCTGTCGTGATTGGTGGGTAGACGTAACTGGAATATTGTTTTTGCTGCCTTTACATCATAAGCTTAGAAATTTTTTCGTTGGACGGATAATTCGCATAGTTTCGCAATCAGATCGCAGCGAAATCCTTTGACTAGATTTCTCAGGGCCGCAGCTAATGGGTTGTGGGTAGGCGGTAGCTGGTCAATTAACTGAGATACCCATTCTGCATCTGCCAAACTAGAGGCAGAATGAAGCTGCTGCAACCATTCTGCTGGCTGTTGCGATAGTTGCTGGCGGGTGGCTGCTTGCAGGCTGTCAGATGCTAAAACAGCAGGACTAGCCTCCTGTTCATAGATATAACGCACTCCGAGATATTGGTGCAATTTGTCAAAAATAATGCTGTCTTGAAAGGGTTTGCGTACGAAGTCATCACAGCCTGCGGATAAGATGATCTGCTTTTCACTTTCTAGGGCACTGGCTGTGAGGGCGATAATGGCGGTTGCTTGACCCCGGATATGGGCACGAATATGCTGGGTAGCTTCATAACCATCCATGACCGGCATTTGCATATCCATCCAAATCATATGGGGCTGCCATTCCTCCCAAATTTCGATGGCTTCTTTCCCGTTGACCGCTTCGCGGACGTCAAACCCTACGGGCTCTAACAGTTTTACTAGCAGGGTCCGGCTGGCCCACTTGTCTTCGACTACGAGGATGCGATAGCTAGGCTGATCTGGCGCCAGACGGACCACGGATAGGGACGATGTGGGTTTGCTTTCGTCTAGATGATTGATGACGACGACGGGGAGATTGAATCGAAAGGTACTGCCCTTGCCCAGGGCGCTGTCAACCGATAGTACGCCGCCCAGATAGTCGACGTAGGTCTTGCTGATGGCTAACCCCAGACCCGTGCCACTTTGGGCCTGCCGCCCAGCGTCGGTTTGATAAAAGGCTTCAAAGAGATGTTGACGCTGATCGGGCGCAATCCCTAGGCCCGTATCTTCTACGTCAAACTGTAGCTGCCCTCGAACCCTGACGGTGACGTGGCCAGTATGGGTGAACTTGATGGCGTTGCCCATCAGATTGATGAGAATCTGCCGTAGTTTGGCCTCGTCAGTTTCAATATATTGAGGTACCTCGGGCTCACATTCAATGGCTAGCACCAGCCCTTTTTCTTGGGCTTTTGGCTGAAACATGACTTCGAGGGAGTGCAGGAGTTTGTGGAGATTGAAGGGCTGGGTCTTGATGGTGATATGGCCAGTTTCAATCTTGGCCATATCGAGGACATCGTTGATCAGGGTGAGCAGATAATCGCCGCTGTTTTGAATGATTTGTAGGTGCTCGGCGGCTTCTTTTGGAAAGCGTATGGGATCGTATTTGAGGGTGCGCTGCATAATTTGGGCAAAGCCAAGGATGGCATTGAGGGGGGTGCGCAACTCATGGCTCATGTTGGCGAGGAACTCACCTTTGACCTGACTAGCGCGCTCTGCGGTTTGTTTGGCGGCTTCTAGATCGGCATTTTTGAGGGCCAGTTCTTCCCGCTGGGTGGATTTTTGTTCGAGCAGCCGCGCTTGGGCAATGGCAATTCCTACCTGGGCGGCCACAGATTCGAGCAGGTCGATTTCCCAGGGGAGCCAGATGCGTTTGCGATCGCACTGATGCACTTCAATCACACCGTTGGGGTTTCCCTGGTAAGACGTACGAATCGTAAGCATGGACCGTATTTGTAGCGGCGTCCACAGTGGCAGCACCGGCTCTAACAGCGGGGCCTCAGTGACATCGTGGGTGACTAGGGCCAAGTCCTGGGACAGGACTGCCCGCATATGGGGATTATTGATAAGAGGAACTTCAATATCCCAGCGAGAACCATAGTCAGGAATGAGATATTCGGCAACGGTGGCGATTTTAGGGGTGGGCGTTTCGGTGTAAATATGCAGACAGCAGCGGCTTGCCCCAAAGGCCAGACCAATCTGATCAACGGTTGTTTGATAGGTTTTCTGGGTATCGAGACTTTGGCGTACCTGGTTGCTAATGCTCGTGAGTAGCTGTTCACTCTGGACTTGCTGGGCCAGTTCTTCCTCGATAGTTTTTCGTTTTGTAATATTTACCGTAGTGCTAATAATGCGGTACGTATTTCCCTGGGTATCTTGCAAGGGCGTTAGCGTGGTTAACCACCAATCCTGTTTGTTATTGATTAATAAATTCTCTTCAAATGTGAGAGTCTCGCCACAGTCGACACAGTATTGATATTTATGGATGACTTCAACTGCGGTTTCTGGTGAGAAGAGTTCCTGTGGGGTGGAATTAATCAATGAATTGCGTTGGGCCCCAGACATGCGCTCAACAGCTGCATTGGAGTCAATGTAGCGAAATTTTTGGTGCCCTAGCACATCGATAACAAAAATCCCGGCTTCTACCCCATCATAGATACTTCGCAGAAACTGCTCTTGTCCTTGAATGGTGGCTTCGTTTCGTTTACGCTCGCTAATGTCAGTGTGGGAGCCCACCATCCGAATGGGATTGCCATGGGCATCCCATAGCGCCTGCCCGCGATCCAAAATCCATTTATATTGACCGTCTTTGCAGCGTAGACGATATTCTTCAGTAAAGAAGGGCGTTTTTTGCTCTAAATGGTTTTGGGTAGACTTGAGGACACGATCTTTATCTTGGGGGTGCAAACGGTTTTTCCATTCATCCCTATGGTGGCTAATCTCGTCGTCACGATAGCCCAACATCGCCTTCCATCGCTGGGAATAAAAAATCTCTCCTGCGGCAATATTCCAGTCCCAAATACCGTCGTTATTACCTTGAAGTGCCAGCTGCCAGCGCTCTTCACTCTGACGAAGTTTTTCTTGTTCGATAATGCGCTCGCCGATGTCATTGGCAATTAACAGAACACAGGCGTTGGATTGAAAGTAAATAATTTCTGCCGAAAGAAGGATCTTTTTGAGCTCTCCAGATGGTTTGCGAACGGTCCATTCCTGGTTATGTAATCTGTTGTTTTCAAGTTCTCTCTGGAACACAGCTCGAGTTTGAGGGGCAACCCAAACATTTAGCTCTATGCTAGTGTGGCCGATGATGTTCTCCCTAGGGATACCCATCAGTTCGACAAAACGATTGTTGACTTTGATGTAGCGTCCATCCGCTAGGGTGCTGAGGGTAATGGCGTTAGGACTGGCCTGAAATGCTTTGGCAAAGGTTTCTTCTGACTGTCGTAAGGACTGGGTGCGCTGCTCGACTAAGACTTCTAACTGTTGGGTATAGGTGCGAAGTTGCGCTCTCGACTCGTCTAAATCTGTTTCCAAGTGGTTAAAACTCTTAATTAAGCGATTTAACTCTTGAATAGGGGATGGCAAAATAGGCTGGGAAGCATGGCCTTGGATAAAGGACTCAGTGGCTAATCCCAACTTTTGTATGGGGCGATTAATCCATTGGGCAATGACGATGCTAACCCCGCTGGAAACCACCATGGCCAACAAACATAGCAGTATAGTATTTCGGCTGTTAGCACGAATTTGTTTAGTAAAATCAGATTCTGGCAACAGGGAAATCCCCAGCCATTGCAAACCATAATCCTCGGTAAAAGGGGTGATTTGCACCCAATAATTGGCATTTTTGATCCGAAAATTAAAGTGTTGCTTGCGTTGAATGGGACCCTCTGTCTCCAATTTCTCCAGTACGTGGTCAATTGTGGTTTGGATTAGGGTTTGTTGCTGGTCTTGTGCCGATGACGGAGGGACACCCTCTTGAACCGCAGAGGATTTCTCTGAGCTAGCAAGAATTTTGCCATTAGTATCCATGAGGAACATGGCGCTGGAGTGGCTGGTTTGCGATCGCTCCAAAAATGTATCGATTGCATCGAGGGTAAAGTCTGCGCCTAATATCCCCTGTAATTCGCCCGCATCTGTGTAAGGGCGAACAAAGGTGATGCCCAAGTTAGGGCTTGGATCAGTAAAGTCATATACACCGGTCCATTGGGCTTGCCCACTGGCATCGGCAGCTCGATACCAGGGCCGTTCACGGGGGTCGTAAGCGTATGTTTTTAAGGCTGTCCCCAGGCTGCCATCATCAGATATGTCATACACCTTGACTCGCTGCTCTGAGACATCATTGTTAATGGTGAAGTCCCAATCCCCGTCAGGTGCTCTTTTAAGCTCCACATAGCGACCGTCGGTATGACCGTAATAGACGTAAATAACATCTGGAAACCGTTGCAGCTGACGAAACAAATAAGGTAGCCAGCTATCTAAATCGTTGGGCGACAGCTGCTGTAGGTTCAAAGCATCCAAACTTTCCTGGGTCACCAGGGGGAGAAGCTCAGTGTAAGTTTCTAATCGATGTTGAAGGTGCTCCCCCGTTTCATCTGAGAGCTTGTAAGCCAGCTCTTTTATGGCCCCCTGTCCGGTGCGATGGGCCAACCACCCTGTAATCGATGTCACCACAACGACCTGGGCAATTAAAGGAATGGCAATTAACGACCTTAACGATAGTTTCACAGGAGAGCAACTGCGTAAAGATTCGTTAGACCTAAGCATACCGATTTAGAGTCATAAAATCATCGCCATGGCTAACGTAGGGATCATAACGGGGATAACGATCCCTACTAGGCTAGCCAATGGTCGAATTAATGGCCCAATTTTTAAAGTTTATCGTCCCTCAGGTATGCTGAAGGCCATTCACGTATCTAGCTTCTATGGATTTGGGCGGTTCCCGTACCCTGCGGTCTAAAGAGCGCATTGATCGCTTTTTGCATTCACCCCAGACCGAAATTGCGCTGGTTGTGCTGATTTTGGTATCGGTGATGCTGGTGGTACTAGAGGTGGTGCTAGAAACCCGAGGGGTGAGTGTGATTTGGGTTCAACACCTACAGGTTGGCCTGACTAGCATTTTTATGTTTGAACTGGGGCTGCGCTACTGGGTGGCCCGTAAAAAACGCCGTTTCTGGCGTAACTACTGGCTCGATGTCCTGGCGGTGATGCCGATGATCACAGCCTTTCGGCTGCTGCGGCTGCTGCGAATTTTGCGACTGCTACGGGCGGGGATATTGCTAAATCGGAGTTTGGGGCGGTTGTCGAGTGCGATCGCAACTAGCCTGGGTCTGCAAATCGGCGTCTTTATGGTGATTGGTCTAATCGTGCTCACGGGGGGGCTGGCCACCTACCTATTTGAAGCGCCCGCTAATCCTCGCATTGACTCCCTAAAAGACTCCATGTGGTGGAGCTTCTTATCGTTAGTGGCCGGTGAACCCATTGGTGGCGATCCCCAAACCGACATTGGCCGTTTGATAACTCTCATGGTGATGATGGGGGGACTCACCACCTTTGCCGTCTTTACGGGCGTTGTCTCCGCTGTGATGATGCGCAAACTAGAAACCTTTATGGACTTCAAAGCCTTGGAAATTGACGAATTGCAAGATCATATTGTGATCTGTGGCTGGAATCGAGGAGGACACCTGATTGTTGAAGAACTCTTGGCCGATGGCGAGATGAACCATTGTGCCGTTGTCATTGTGGCAGAGGAAACGGAGGAACCGGCCCAATCCCTTCGGCATCTCAACCGGTCCCAGCTATATTTTTATCCCGAGGACTATACCAAAATCGATATTCTTGAGACTGTTGGCATCCGCCACGCCTCGCGGGCAATTTTGCTGGCGGATGCCACCCACCCACGCACCGACCAAGATCGCGATGCCCGCACGGTCCTAGCTGCCCTAACTATCGAAAAACTCAACCCCTCAATTTATACCTGTGCTCAATTGCTAGACCGTCGTAACGATGTGCAGCTCAAACTGGCTGGTGTGGATGACGTGATTGTGACGGAGGAAGTGGCGAGTCATCTAATAGCGACCTCCACACGTAATCAAGGATCGGTCGAGGCATTAGCTGAATTGTTGACGGTGCAGAGTGGCAATCAAATTTATGAAGTGCAGGTGCCGACTGGCTGGGTGGGAAAGTCTTATTGGAGCTTAGCCCAACATCTAAAACAACAATCTGATGCATTATTGTTGGCAATAGAATCAATGAAGAAAGGAGAACGTACTACGCAAGTAAACCCTCCGACAGATTTGAGGTTGGCAGAAGAAGATCGGTTAGTGATTATTGCTCGTCAAGTACCAAAATTTTAGACCCGATTGTATGGCAACGTTCTGTCGAACGTCGTCATACAGTGGATTGAGTTTCATTTTCTGTAACCTACCCAAATCTGTCTGTATCTCCTCATATGCTAGGCGTATCGTTCAAAAGGAAATCGGACAATGGCTAAGCGGCTGTGGTTATTGGGGTTGGGGGCAATGGCTATGGTGGGACTGACCCATCAGGCTGAGGCTAATTTTTCGCCTGACTCATCCGATGCGGTGGTCCAAGATGCTCCCCGGATCGTGCAGCGGCAGCAGTTTGAGGACTATCGCCAGGTGATCGAACGAACCCGCTCGATGATAAATGACCAATCCAGCCAAACCCTCGCCGATCGCTGGGGGCTGGATATCCTTGATGTGACTTGGGAAGATACGGGGCGCTACGATAATTCTGCTGTGGGTCCTAACATCAGCGATATGACCATTCAGGTTCAGCAACAAGATCCTGACACGGGTGAATACTCGTTGCATTTGATGCCAGTGATCCGTTACCCCAACTTTTCTGACATTACCGGCGATGTGCCCATGGACCAGTTCTATGTGCTCACTGGCAATGAAAAAGGCGATGAGCTAGGGAGAGTCTCCTTAAAGGATGTGCTGGGCGATTTGCGTCATTATTTAAGTGAGCCAGACTCCTGGACTGGTTCTGAAAAGTCGTTGTTGGCTGATCGCGATAGCCACGTACTAGTCAGTGCCCAGGCGGCTTTCTTGCCCATTCCCCAGGGAGATGGGGCGACGTTTAATCCTGTCCTGTTTAATTACCAATCTTATCCGGGTGATCCAGCGGTGCTAACCCTATTGGTGACTCGCGAAGGTACCAGCGCCACCGTTATTGATAATCAGCGGGATGGATTTGATGCCGGTCGCACCTGGGGACAGCGTTTATTTTTTAATCAAAATGGTGAGCGTGCCAGCCTGACGGGGCAGCGTTTGAGTGATTTTCAACTTGACCCTGGCGGCGATCGCAACTCTAGCGACCAGCCAATTGAAGTGCCTGGGGAATTCAAAGAGTCAGAGGCCGGGCTCAATATGGTGATGTTGATTCAAGTCCCTTTAAAGCAAAAGCAACCGTTTTTGCCCGCAGAGCCGATGGCTGTGATGGCTGAAGCTGGGGTCGCGGATGCTGAATTTAGCTCCCAGGATCGCAGCAATGTAGAGGCTGCCGTCATTGGTCATGGTGAAGTGGAAGGCCCGTTTACCGAAATTGATAACCTAGACATTGAGCGGGACCCTGACTTTCCCATTCGTGTCACGGTGCAGTTTTACAAGGCGACAAGTAACGGTGTGGTGTCTGCCGATGATATGCGCGAAATCCACGAACAAATCCAAAAAGTTTACGATGATGCTGACTATGTGGGCAGCTTGGTTCTAGATGGTCGCCAGGGTCGACCCACTGAGTATGAGGGAAACCACACTCAGTCCGAGGATTGGTGGGAGCGATTTTGGGAGCATTCCCGCGAACGCTTGGATATGAGTGGGTCGGATGCGAGGGAGCTATTGGAACGGCTGCGAGGTGAGTAAGCTTGGGGGAGAGCGCTTAATGTTGAATGGATGTTAGCCGGTTTTTAGACCGGTAACTCAAAACTTTCCCCTGTTTTTGTTCGGTCAACCCGACCATATCTTTATGGACGCTCCTAGTTTTCCTTTTGTAAGCTGGGGGTAATAAACCTTGTCCACGTCTAGAACTAGAGTTTTTTCCATAGGGAAAGCTGCGGGTTGGACGTGGTTACCCCTTCACCCGGTTGAGTCATGTCTGCCATAGTGTCATCCCAGGAAGTTAAAAATCGCAAAACAGCTAGCTATCTGCTGTGGCTAGGATTTTTGTTTGGTATAGGTGGGCTGCACCGACTGTATAACGGCAAAATTGCATCGGGACTGCTGTGGTTTTGTACCTTTGGGCTGTTTGGCTTTGGTCAGTTTATTGACCTGCTGCTAATTCCTGACATGGCTGAAAAACGTCATCGGCAGCTCTTTGGCGATCGTCCGTCTAACTTTGATATGCAGCCTGTGGTGGCGGCTGAAGTGAGTCAAGAGACCCTGATGGTACAGCTGCTGCGACTGGCCAAACTCCACAGTGGTCAGATTACGGTGACCCAAGCGGTGATGGAAACTGGCCAGTCCTTTGAAACCATCGAAGAAGAGCTGACTACGATGGTCAAATCTGGCTACGCTGATGTGACTAATCGTCCTGGGTCGGGCGTTGTCGTATATGAGTTTCCAGAGCTGATGTAGCTCTGGTGCAGGGCAGCCGCCATGAATGGAATAATCTAACGACCTAAAATTAAACTTTTTACCCAGTCTTTGCCTTGGTCGACGACTTCAGCACCGAGGATGACGACTGATGCAACTAGGCCAACGGCCAGGGTGCAAAGGGTGAGTCCGGCTAGGCTAATGGCACCGTCATCATCTAACAGGCCAAAGCCAATGACGAAGATGCCAATGGCGGGCAGGGTGTTGGTGCCGGGAATTGGAATCATCATGCAGGTGGACATAAGTGCGATCGCAACTCCCAAAACCAACCGACCCACTGGGCTTGTACAAATAATTGATAGTCTTGGCCGTGATACCGCTTCAATCTTTTGCAGCCAAGGCAGCCCCTTCGTAATAAACCCGGCTACCTTCGTCCGTGCAAATCCCTTATCCAGCCAGCTTTCCGGTAACCAAGGCTGGGCCCGTCCAATAATCAGCTGCACCGCGAGCAATAACATCACAATGCCAAACGGAATTGAATAACCCGGTGCCGGTACCGGTAGCGCCGACGGCAGTGACAATAAGACAAACAAAAAACCAAAGGTGCGTTCCCCACCCAGGGTGAGCAGCTCTTTTAAGGTGACATCGCTACCCGGTGTTGAAACGTCAGCGGCGGCGGTTTCGTGGGGCGTGGGTGTCAGGGATGGAGCATCTAAAAAATAGCGCTGAAGTTCAGCGGATAGCTTAGCCATAAATCAGTCGGTTTAGACGTTACTTATAAGAATTTCGCAGCAGGTACCGGCGGTCTGGAGGCGAAT
>ERZ1740072.303-NODE-303-length-20725-cov-5.761925_pt1 | contig 20725 bp, 20 predicted proteins | sample MGYA00581733_ERZ1740072 | MGnify/ENA primary metagenome ERZ1740072 (study PRJEB43018, sample SAMN04849741) | marine metagenome | isolation source: floating plastic debris | place: Pacific Ocean | collected 2008-08-30 | study: EMG produced TPA metagenomics assembly...
TAGAGGCAGACAGGGGCGGCGGCGATCAGGTCCCGCCCCCGCAACGTCAAAAGGTCGGGCGCGCCCGGGCCTGCGCCGATGAAATGGACGGTCATGTGTTGGCTCCTTTGGCAATGGCGCAGGTGGCCATGCGGTCGGCGGATATGTGGCGGGGCACCAACAGGTGCGCGCCGGGGCCTGCGGCGGCAAGGGCTGCTGCTTCGGCGACAGACCCTGTATCACGCGCGCTCTGGCTGATTGCGGAGTGGGTGGTCGTTTGGGTGGTTGCGATCTGCTCTGCCCCGATTGCGGCGACGGGAACGCGTAAGTCAGCGGCCAGTTCGGCAAAGACCGGGCTGTCCACCTTGTCGGTCGCACTGGCGATTTTCGTGAGGGCACCTTCAAATCCTGTAGCCTGCAGCGCGCAGCGCAGGCTGTCAGCCGTGGCACTTGTGGTAAAGCCGAACCCTGCGACGATCATCGGGTCAGGCTCCATTGCACCACGGGATAGGACGCCGACCAACCGCGTTTGCGCCCCAGCGGTTTGGCATTTGCGATCTCGATCCGCATCATGTCGCCCCCGTGTTCGGCCTGCGCCGCGCTCAGCCACGTTTCGCCCTCCAGCGTGACGGCGTTGATGACAAGGCGGGCGGGCAGGACGGTGACGGCGTCAAGCAGCGCCGGACTCAAACCACCGCCGACAAAGATCGCATGTGCTGCGTCCAACCCCCCAAGTGCGTCAGGAGCCGCGCCTGTCACGAGGGTCAGGCGGTGGGACACTCCCAGCGCATCCGCATTGGCTGCGATGTTGGCCGCGCGGTCCGCGCGGGGCTCGATGCAGGTGGCGCGTGTGCTTGGATCCGCCAGCAGCCATTCAAGCGCGATGGACCCGGACCCGCCGCCGATGTCCCAGAGATGTTCGTGGGGCTTGGGTGCGAGGGACGACAGGGTGATGGCACGGACGGGGCGCTTGGTCATCTGCCCGTCGCTTTGGAAGATGTCGTCGCGCTGGCCCGTGGCGCGAGTGAGCGCGGCGCCGTCTCCGGCGAAATCGATCGCAGTGCAGACCGGGTGGTCGAAAGTGCCATCTAGGTCAGAGGCCGCTTGGGTCGTTTTCCGCTCTTGCGGGCCGCCCAGATGTTCGAAAACGGTGACCATGCTGTCGCCAAACCCCTGATCGCACAGGTAGTCTGCAAGATCAGCGACCGCATTGCCGTCGCGAAGCGTCACGATGGCCCGTGCGCCTTTGGCCAGATGACGCCGCAAGCGTTGCATCGGAGCGGCGTGCAGGCCAAGGCATGCCGTCCCGTCCAACGCCCAGCCCAAATGCGCAGCGGCCAGCGCAAAGCAGGACGGACCGGGATATGCCGTCCATTCCTGTGGACCAAGGCGCTGCGCGATCACCGTCCCGGCCCCGAACCAGAACGGATCGCCCGAAGCGAGGACCACAACCCGCTGCCCACGCAGGGTTTCCAACTGGTCAAGGCCGTCACTGAACGGCACAGGCCAGGGCATGGTCTGCGCGGGTGTCTTGCCCAACAGCTCAAGATGTCGGGGCGGGGCCATGATCACGTCAGCCTGCGCCAGCGCGGCTTGACTTCGCGCGCCCAGCCCGGCAACTCCGTCCTCGCCCATTCCGATGATCGTGAGCCAGGGGGTATCAGACATGACGCACACCCTCCTGATTCTTGGGGGCACGACCGAGGCGACGGCCCTCGGGGCCGCCGTGGCGGAGGCCGGACTGAGTGGCACGGTCAGCTTTGCAGGCCGCGTGGATCGGCCCAAGCGCCAGCCATTGCCCCAGCGGATCGGCGGCTTTGGCGGTATCGCGGGTTTGCGGGACTACATTGCCACCCATCAGATCACCCATGTGGTGGATGCCACCCACCCTTTTGCGGCGCAGATGAGCCGGAATGCGGTTGCGGCCTGTGCCCAGGCGGGCGTTCCGCTGATCGCGCTGACCCGCGCGCCGTGGGTCGCGCAAGGCGCAGACAACTGGACCCATGTGCGCGCCATTGCAGGCGCTGTCGCCGCCTTGGACCGCCCCGCCGCGCGCGTCATGCTGGCCGTCGGGCGCATGAATCTGGCCGACTTCGCCCCCAATCCGCAGCATTTTTATCTGTTGCGTCTGGTCGACCCACCGCAAAGCCCGCCGCCCTTGCCCGACCACCATGTTCTGGTGTCGCGCGGCCCTTTCACCGCCGTCGATGACCGCGCCTTGATGAAAGAACATGGCATCGACCTGATCGTGTCGAAAAACGCGGGCGGCACGGGTGCTTATGCCAAGATCGCGGCGGCCCGCACCCTTGGCCTGCCCGTGATCATGATTGACCGCCCCGCGATCCCGGAACGAAAAGAGGCCTATAGCGTCGCGGATGTCATGGCGTGGCTGGGTCACGGCGCTGACCTTGGGGTGTAGACGATGGGTGCGCGCCCGGTCTCGATGATGCGGGTCTGGCTGGAGCCGACGATGACCATGGTGCGCATGTCGGCCATATCCGCCTGCGTGTCTTGCAAAGGGACCACTCTGATCTCTTCATCAGTGCGCGAAACGTTGCGCGCAAAGATCACGGGTCGATTGTCGCCGCAGGACTGCTTCAGCACCTCCAGCGTGCGCACAAACCCCTCAGGTCGGGATTTTGAGCGCGGGTTGTAAAACGCCATGGCAAAGTCGGCTTTGGCTGCCAGTTTCAGGCGGTTTTCGATCACGCTCCACGGTTTGAGGTTGTCGCTGAGGTTGATGGCGCAGAAGTCATGGCCCAACGGCGCACCTGCGCGGGCTGATGCGGCCAGCATGGCCGTAATGCCGGGCAGGACCGAGATATCGAGGGCGCGCCATGCGGCGGGTCCGGCTTCCAATGCTTCGAATACTGCGGCGGCCATCGCAAACACGCCGGGATCGCCGGACGATACGACCACAACATCGCGCCCGGTGGCCGCCATCTCAAGGGCGTGGCGCGACCGATCCAGTTCCACCCTGTTGTCCGAAGGGTGCAGGGTCAGGCCGGGCCGCTCCGCGATGCGGGCCACATATGGGATGTAGCCAACAATGTCAGTTGCGCAGGCAAGGGCGGCAGTGACTTCGGGCGTAACAAGGGCGTCATTCCCCGGCCCAAGCCCTGCGATCACCAGCGACCCGGTCATGGTCTGCGCCCTTGTCCATGCACCACGATGATCGAGAAATAAGGGGTCACCTTGCCCTCGGCCTCGACCAGTTTTTGCACCGTCTGGTTGGGCATCGTGGCGTATTCGATCAACCATGCGTCGTCGTATCGGCCCGCGGTGCGCAGTGCGCGGCGCACTTTGTCGATATTGCGCCCGATCTTCATGACCACCAGCGCGTCAGCATTGCCCATATTCCGGGTCAGCGTGTCTTCGTCCAGCGTGCCCATCAGCACCGTCAGTATGTCATCGCCCCACGTGATCGGCGCGCCCGTCGCCGTCCACGCGCCGGACATGCCGGTGATGGCAGGCACAACATGGGTCGGCACATCGTCTTTCAGCCGGGTGTAAAGATGCATGAACGAGCCGTAGAAAAACGGATCACCTTCGCACAGCACCACCACGTCTTCGCCGGCATCGGTAAGGGCACGCAGACGTTTGGTGCATTCGGCGTAAAATGCACTCAGGGCTTCGTTGTAAGCCGGGTCGCTCAGCGGAATTTCAGTGGTAACCGGGTATTCCATCGGATGTTCGGTGGCATCGGCGGGCAATATGTCGTTGGCCAGCGTGCGGGCCTGCCCGGGGCGGCCTGCCTTGCGGAAAAAGGCGATGTGGCGCGCGCCGCGCACCAGCCGGTCAGCGCGCACGCTCAAAAGGTCGGGATCGCCGGGGCCAAGGCCGACGCCATAGACGGTGCCGACAGTCATTCGCGGCGGCTCGCGATGGCGTTCACGGCGGCGACGGTGATCGCACTGCCACCCAGTCGTCCCTGCACGATGCAGCAGGGCACCGGCTGATCGGCCCAACGCGCGTCCTTGGATTCCACCGCGCCCACAAAGCCGCCAGGACAGCCAATGATGGCTGCAGGGCGGGGGCAGTCCGGGTCTTCGAGCATGTTGAGCAAATGGAACAGGGCGGTCGGGGCGTTGCCAATGGCGACAACGGCGCCCGCAAGGTGGGGACGCCACAACTCAAGGGCTGCGGCCGAGCGCGTGTTGCCCATTTTCGCAGCCAGCGGGCGGACTGCGTCGTCGTGCAGGGTGCAGATCACCGCGTTGTCCGCGGGCAGGCGGGGCCGCGTGATCCCTTCGGACACCATGCGCGCATCGCACAGGATGGGTGCTCCGTTTTCCAGCGCGGTCCGGGCCGCAGGCACGAAGCCGGGAGAGAAATGGCAGTAATTTTCCAGCCCCACCATGCCAGCGGCATGAATCATCCGCACGGCCACCTGTTCTTCGTCCGCATCGAAACGGGCAAGGTCAGCTTCGCCGCGGATGGTGGCAAAGGATTGCAGGTAAATGGCCGCGCCGTCGGTCTGGTATTCATAGGGCATATGGTCAGGCCTTGATCGTCATGAGGTCGGCGGGCGATAGCCCGCGCTGGCGGGGCTGATCCCACGGATGGCCCTGTTCCACAAGGTCATATGCACCGTCCCGGCCCACCAGCGTGGTTGCGGTCTTACGCGGACGGGCGCAGCCCTTGGTACAGCCCGAAACGTGCAGGCCGCCCGCGTGAAACGGGGCCAGTGCCCGCGCAAGTGCCCGCGTGTCCACGGTAGCGGCAGCGCACGCCGGAGCGCCGGGGCAGGCATGGACGGACAGGAGCGGATCATCTGGTTCGGTCACAAAACCGTGTGGCGCGCACGGGGCCGCGTGGCGCAGCACAAACACGCGCCACGGGGTCAACTGCAGCGCTGTTGCGGCGCTGTCTGTGACCACAGCTGCCAATGCTTTGGCGTTGATGCTGCCAAAAGCGGCGCCATATGCTGTGCCTTGCGTTGTCGGGCCGGGCGACAGCGGCGCACCGGGATGTGCAGCCGGGTGCGTGTGCCACACAGCCGGTGGTGTGGCATTCTGAACGTGACGGGCCATGCGTTTGGCCACAGGCCCGCCCGTTTCAACGAACCAAGTGGCGGCCTCGATCAGCGCATCAACCGCGGTGTCTTCAGAGACAGCGCGGCCACTCGACATGCCATCCAGACGCAAGATCAGACCGCCGTCGGCTCCGGCCTCAAACCGAAAATCGGCGGAAGTGTCTTGCAAAACCGGCCTGGCGCTCGCGTCAACCGCATAGCCCATTTTGGCGGGCAGACCGGGCAACTCGCCCAAGCGGGCGCACAGCGCGTCATGCAACCGCTCATTGACGTCCCCGGCAGACCAAACCGGTGTCATCACGATGTTGCGGCGCTGTTCCAGTTGTGGCGTGTCGTCCAGCAGGCCAAGGTTCAAAAGCGCATCCAGACCCGTCTCGTGCGTCTCTTCGGCGATCCCGCGCATTTGCAGATTGTCGCGACTGGTGAGGTCGACGATGCCGTTGCCGAACTCCTGGGCGAGGGCGCACAGACCCAGTACCTGATCTGCTGACATTTGCCCCTTGCGCGGTCGCACGCGCAGGATGAGCCCATCGCCGGACATCATCGGGCGGTAGGCCCCGGGGCACCAGCCTTTGATCGTCATTGCGCTGCCTCAAGGGCCGCACGGATCGAATTGCGCCGCGTTTGCCACAGACCTTCGGCGTCAAGGGCGGCGAACTGGTCTACCATCGCCTGATAGGCACCGGGATTGGCATCCTGAAGAAAGGCCGACACCTGCGGGTCGCCCAGCGTCGCTTCGTGGTAGAGGTCAAAAAGGTGCGGCTGCACCACGCCTGCGAGATGCGCAAAGGCGGCCATGTGATCCAGCGTGGCTGCAATCTCGGCCCCGCCACGGAAGCCGTGCCGCATCATGCCGGACAGCCATGCAGGCTGAATGGCGCGGGCTTGCACGACGCGCGCGATTTCTTCGGGCAGGGCGCGGGCGCGGGGCTGGTTGGGGTTCGTGCTGTCCAGATGGTAAAGTGCTGCGCTGCCGCCCGTGACGGCCTGGGCGGCGGCAAAACCAGCCTCGTGCGCGGCATAGTCCGAGGCGAGCAGCAGGTCGGTTTCGGGCAGGTCCTGAAGGTGTACAAAACTGTCGGCCTGCGCCACACGGCTGCGTATGCCATCTTCGTCCTGCGTGGCGTCACTTCCGTCCAGAGCGTAGGCGCTGGCGGCCAGCCATGCACGCCCTGCGGCGGCGCGGCTTTCATCGCTGAACGTTTCAAGATCCGCGCCCATGCCAAGGCCAAAGCTGCCCGGGGCAGGGCCATAGACACGAGCAGAGGCCTGTCGCCCGGCATAGGGGTTCCAGTCGGGGGCCTCATCGCGCAGGGACAGGGCGCGGACCGCTTGGTTGAACAGCGCCGACAGGGTCGGAAACACGTCCCGGAACAGACCCGAGACGCGCAGCGTGACGTCCAGACGGGGGCGGTCAAGGTCGGTGATGGGCAGGACTTCGATGCCCGACACCCGTTCGGATCCCGCATCCCAGACAGGTCTCACGCCCAAGAGGTGCAGCGCCATGGCGAATTCTTCGCCTGCGGTGCGCATGGTGGCCGAGCCCCAAAGATCGACGATCAGACCACGGGGCCAGTCGCCATTGTCCTGCAGATGGCGGCGCACCAGTTCTTCGGCCAGTTTCACGCCTTGGGCACAGGCCGCACGGGTGGGAACGGAACGTGGGTCGGTGGTGAACAGGTTGCGCCCGGTGGGCAGCACATCGGTACGCCCGCGATAGGGCGAACCGGACGGTCCGCCGGGAATGCGCTGCCCGTTCAACGCGGCGATGAGGCTGGTGGATTCTGCCGCGACCGACCCCTCTTGCCCGTAAGGCGCACCTGTCGGTGCGCCCCGGCCCCAGATGTGCAGGCCGTCGCCAAACTGGCTTTCCTTGATGTCGCAGACAAAGCGGTCGATGCGGGTGATGGCCTCGGCTGTGGAGGTTGCGTGGGCAAGGCCCAGATCGTCCTCGACCCCGAGCGCCTGCGCCTCGGCGCGGATATCGTCCTGCAGGCGATCGCGGCGTTTGGGGTCAAGCCCGTCGGCATTTGAGAATTCGTCCAGCAGGGTTTCAAGCCGCAGCAGGCGGTCGGGGGTCGCGCTCTCCTTCATGGGGGGCGGCAGATGGCCAAGGGTCATCGCTCCGATGCGGCGTTTGGCCTGCGCGGCCTCGCCCGGATCATTGACGATGAAGGGGTAGAGGACGGGCGTCGCCCCGATCAGCGCCTCGGGCCAGCAGGCATCAGACAGGGCAACGGACTTGCCGGGCAGCCATTCCAGCGTGCCATGGGCGCCGATGTGGATCAGGGCCTGTGCCTGAGAGCGCAGCCAGAGGTAGAAGGCGACGTAAGAATGGCGCGGGGTGCGGGCGAGGTCATGATATTCGTCGTCCCGCGTCTCGGGCGTGCCGCGTTCGGGTTGCAGCGCGATTGTTACACTGCCCCGGCGCAGAGCCGGAAAATGGAATTTTCCGTCCCGCGCTTCGTCAGTGGGGTCACCCCACACCGCCGTCAAATCATCCTGAAGCGACTGGGGCAGGGAGGCGAGCGCGCTTCTGTACGCCGCGAGCGGCCAAGCGAGGGTTTCGTGTCCCAAAGCCTGATCGAGGGGTGCGCCCGCGCCTTGGGTGCTGTGACCCGCATGTTGCAAATCCTCAAGGATGGCCTCAGCCGACGCCAGTGTATCCAGTCCCACGGCGTGGGCCATGTTCCAGTCCTTGCCGGGATAGGTGCTGAGAACCAGAGCCAGCTGCCTGTCTTCCGGCGGGGTCCGGGAAAGGTCTGTCCATGCTTTGACCTTGTCGGCCACTGCGGCTGTCCGGTCCGTGTCCGCCTTGTGGGCGTAGCGCGAGAATTGCAGGTTTGCGTCGCGCGCCTGCGGCTCTTTGAAGGATGACACACCGGCGAACAAACGTCCGTCCACTTCGGGCAGGACCACATGCATGGCCAGATCGGCCGGGGACAGGCCGCGTTCGGCCTCTTCCCACATGTCGCGCGTAGACGTTGCGAGGGCCACCTGAAACACCGGCACGTCGCCTGCGTCGAGGGGGGATGTGCCGTCCTTGCCTCTGCCCGAAAAGGCGGTGGCGTTGACGATGGCCGCGGGCGCCAGGGCTTTGATCTGCCGGGCCATCCAGTGGGCCGCGTCCGGGGCCTTGAGCGACGGAGCAAAGAGACCAAGCACGCGGAATCCCCGCTGGCGCAAGGCATCACATAGCGCCTCGATGGGCGACAGATCAGCGGCGGCAAGGTAGGCCCGGTAGAACGTGACGATCACAAGGGGACGGTCATCCCGGGCAAGGATCAACGGGCAGGACACCCCGTGTTCCGGCGTCCACGCCCCGACCAAGGGCAGGGCCTTGGCCCCTTGAACCGGACCTGCATACAGGCCCGAGGCCAGCGCCATCTGCGCCAGTGCGGCTTGCGCGGCAACGGCCCCGCCGGTGTCACACAGATGGGCCAATCGGCGCAGGGTCGAGACCGGCAAAGTGGACATCTCATCCAGCCGTGTATCCACCCGCCCGTCGGCGGGCAGAACGGCCAGCGCAATGCCCTTGGCCTGGGCCAGCGCGTGCACTTGCTGCAATCCATAAGGCCAGTAGGGCACACCGCCGATAAGGCGGATCAGGATACCCTTGGCCCCGGCCAGCGTCTGTTCGACATAGGTATCGACCGACAGCGGGTGTTTCAGCCCGACGAGGTTGGCCAGTCTGAGGGTCGGCATCCTCGCCGCACCCCCGCCGCGATGCCAGCCCGCGCCAAACGCGCCAAGGTCACTGTCCGAGAACGACAACACCACCAGATCTGCGGGCGTCTGCCCCAGATCGGTGGGTGTCTCGGTCTCTTCCAGTCCATGGCTTTCGCGAAAGACGACGTGCATGGGGCACCTTTGCTATTCAGCGGCTGCCGGAGTTTTGACCAAAGCGGCGCTGATAGCTGCCGCGTTCACGTCGTCATGTTCGGCAATCACGACCAAACGGCCACGGCGCGGCTCGTTCACGCCCCAGGGACGGTCATACTGGTGGCGCACACGTGCGCCCACCGCCTGCACCAACAGGCGCATCGGTTTACCGGTCACGGCGGCGTACCCTTTGACCCGCAGGATGTTCTGGGAATTCGCCATCTCTTCGATCCGGGCCACCAGTTCTGCGGGGTCGTCGACTTCGGGGATGTCGATGATGACAGACTCAAAGTCGTCATGCTCGTGATCGTCATGCCCGTCATGATGCGACGGGCGCGCATCGATGTCGTCTTCGGCGGCCGCTTCAAGGCCGAGGATCACACGGGGGTCCACAGCACCTTCGGCCACTTCAACCACGGGCAGGGGGCGCGGTGTTTCGGCGGCGATCACCTCTTTGGCGCGCGCAATGCCGTCCGGACCGGCAAGGTCGGGCTTGGTCAGCAGGATGATGTCAGCGCAGGCAATCTGATCTTCGAACACCTCGGACAAAGGCGTTTCGTGATCGAGGCTGTCATCGGCCAGACGTTGTGCATCAACCGCGGCCACATCCGGCGCAAATCGACCCGAAGCGACAGCTTCGGCATCTGCCAGCGCAATCACGCCGTCCACGGTGATCTTGCTGCGGATGTCGGGCCAGTCAAAGGCTTTGAGCAGCGGCTTTGGCAGTGCCAGACCGGAGGTTTCGATCAAAATGTGCTCGGGCTGCGGATCGATGGCCATCAGGGCTTCGATGGTAGGGATAAAATCGTCAGCCACGGTGCAGCAGATGCAACCATTGGCCAGTTCCATGATGTTTTCGGCAGGGCATTCGGGGATGGCGCAGGATTTCAGGATCTCGCCGTCCACACCCACATCGCCAAACTCGTTGACGATGACAGCCAGACGTTTGCCTTGGGGGTTCTGCATCAGGTGACGGACAAGGGTGGTCTTGCCGGATCCAAGAAAGCCGGTGATGACGGTGACGGGGATTTTGTTGAGGTTGGCCATGTTCAAAACTCCTGCGGGGGGATGCGGGCGATGCAGTTTTTGCGGAAATGTTCGGGGCGGGTGCGCCATGGGACAAGGCCGTCCGGTGTGGCGGCGTATTTGGTGATACCGTCGACAACCATGTCGGCATCGCGGTCTTCCATGAGGTTGCCGTATACGTAGGTCCAACGTTGCGCCCCGCCGCGCACGGCGACAGAGCATCCGGAAGAGCAGTTGGACAGGCATTCCACCGCTTTGAGCGTGACGCCTTCGGGCATGGTGCGTGCGGCCAGTTCGGCGTGCAATACTTCGCCGGGCCGGGTGCCACCTTCGGGCACGTCCGTTTCGCGGCGGCATTTGACGCAGACCAAAAGCTCTACGGGGGGCAGGTCGCTCATCTCTTATCCCATGGTTTGGGCGTGGGCAGGGATGGCGGGCGGCACGTAGGCCAGAAACTCCCGACACCCGGAACACCCCGTCCGGTTTCGTCAACGTCGTGCTGGCAGGTCTCCCGGCTTGCGGATGTCGAGGGGGTCCTCGTCGGTTGCCCCGCCTTCCCGGCTCTCGCCAGTGGCTTTGGGCGACCTCTCCGGTCACGGTCGCGGGGGCGGCTGCGTTTGGGGTCACGGGGACCCGTCTGCATTCCCTTTTCACCCGGACGTGCCCGGGCACCAGCGCAACCGTAGTGCGCCGCGCATTTGAACGAGTCAAGCGCGAACGGCACTGGCGTGTGTCGAAGTTCCGTGGCACCAACGCCTGCGACATGAAGGAGAGTGCCATGGATGACGTCACCGCCCGCCACAATGCCAAGATGAAGAAGATCAAGGCCGCTCGTGACAAGATGATGGAGACCAAGACAGAGGAAAAAGGTCTGATCATCGTGCACACCGGTCCCGGCAAGGGCAAATCATCCTCCGGATTCGGGATGATCATGCGCTGCATTTCCCACGGTATTCCCTGTGCTGTGGTGCAATTCATCAAGGGCAATTGGGACACCGGCGAAAAGACGTTCCTGCGCGACCGCTTCGCGGACGAGTGTCGGTTCTTTGTGTCAGGCGAGGGTTTTACCTGGGAAACGCAGGATCGCGAGCGGGACGTTGCCGCTGCCAAGAAAGGCTGGGAAATCGCAAAGGAGCAGATACTGGACGATGAGGTCGACTTCGTTCTGCTGGACGAGATCAACATCGCTTTGCGCTATGACTATCTGGACATCGACGAGGTGGTCGATTTCCTGCTGGAGCAGAAACCACCCATGACGCACGTGGTCCTGACTGGGCGCAACGCGAAACCCGAACTGATTGAGGCGGCAGATCTGGTGACCGAGATGACGCTGATCAAGCACCCGTTCAAGGATCTGGGTGTGAAGGCGCAGAAGGGCGTGGAGTTTTGAGCGCCTGGCATCGCTCGCCAGCCGAGCGGTATTTGGTGCCGTGTTAGATTATGCGCGGGCGCCCGTTGTTCAAGCGGTGAAAATGATAAGAGCGCCTTACGGCGCTCTTATCTAAAGTCGTTTGTTGCGGCGTGCTATGCCGATTTCTTGCGGCGACGCATCGCAAACATTCCGCCCATGCCCGCCAGCAACATAACGCCTGCGGCTGGCAGTGGCACTGGTGCCAGAACGATGTTCAGATCGCCAGTATAGGTATCACAGGTACCTGAGCAAGAAGTCTCAGTCAGCATGAACCAAGAAGACAAGCCGAACATATCTTCGTCCTTGTCGTTTGCTCCTGTGCCCACTTGCACCTTGTATGGTTTTGCGGCTGTACCGCCCTTCAGTGACGAAAAGACAAAGCTCTGCAACGGAGCATCACCGGTTCCGTCGACATAGGTAAGCGTGCTTGTTTTGCTCGGATCAAGATCATAGAGCGTCCAGTCGCTGGTGTCTTGGCCACTCGACATCTTCTTCAGGCCGGCGTTGGTACCGTCGTAGTCGAACTCTGTGAGGTACATTTCAATCAGAAAGGCCTGACCGTTGTCGTTTGCAAGTTCTCCCGTCAAGGATGCTGAGGTCCCATCAACTACGAACTTGCCGAAGCCGATCGTTCCATTTTCAAACAGAAAATGGTTTGGGCGGTCGCCTGTCGCGCCATCCGGGTTGGCGGGATTCGAGCCGTCATTGGAAAACCAAAGCGAATGGTTGCCAGCGCCTTCTTTGACGTTACTGGTGGCGTGATACGTGGTTGCAGCGAATGCAGATGTGGTGCTCACCACAGCAATTGCGGCGGCCGCAAGTGCGGTTTTCAGCTTGAATGAATACATTTTTGTCCTCGAACTCATACCAATACGCGCCTGAAATGGCGGTAATTCTAGTACAATCGTCCCAGTTCCATACGGACGGGTCAAGGATTGCGGCCGCATTCTGGCCACATTCTACCTGCGGGTGCAGGTTTTGCGATTTTCTTCTTATATAGGTAGAACTTCACTTGGACTCGGCATGGCACGTGCAGCCCTCAAAGGTTGAGAATCGCCTGCCAACGCAGCCGTTTTGGGCCTCAGGTTCGGCCAAGAGCGTCCTTTGTGTCTGGCGGTGTTAAACGCCGGTCAACACCCTGAGGCTTTGCAAATCAATGGCGCTTGCAGCCGCCGGGATCAGGATCGCGAGACCCAGTAAAAGCATCGTCTTCCGCTCGCGTGCTTTTTTTGCTTTGCGGCGGCGCTCAGGTGTATTCGTGAAGTCCAACATGATCTTTCCGTTTCTGTTGTGTGGTGTCATGTAAGTGCTCGTCCTTTGAGTGTACCGGGGCAAATCTGGCAATTCTAGGATGACGGGAAGGAGGGATCATGGCGAAAGCCCTTATGTTGCAGGGAACAGGGTCAAATGTCGGCAAGTCTTTGCTTGTCGCGGGAATTTGCCGAGCGGCGGTCAAGCGTGGGCTGTCCGTCGCCCCCTTCAAACCGCAGAACATGTCCAACAATGCCGCCGTGACGCACGATGGCGGCGAGATCGGCCGCGCGCAGGCCTTGCAGGCGATGGCATGCGGGTTGCAACCGCACACAGACATGAACCCGATTCTGTTGAAACCCGAAACGGATGTTGGCTCTCAGGTTGTGGTGCAGGGCAAGCGGATGGCCACGGTGAAGGCGCGGGAATACGCAGCACTCAAGCCAAAGCTGATAGCACCTGTCCTCGACAGTTTTGAACGTCTCAAAGCGCAATATGATCTGGTTTTGGTCGAAGGGGCGGGCAGCCCGGCAGAGGTCAATCTGCGCCCCGGCGACATCGCCAACATGGGCTTTGCCCGTGCCGCCGACTGTCCGGTGATCCTGGCGGGCGACATTGACCGGGGCGGAGTGATTGCCCAGATCGTCGGAACCAAGGCTGTGATCGATACGCAGGATGCCGCAATGATCGCAGGCTTTCTCATCAACCGGTTTCGCGGCGACCCGCGCTTGTTTGACGATGGATACGCCATGATCACGGATCACACAGGCTGGCCCGGTTTTGGCGTCGTGCCGTGGTTTGCAGAAGCGTGGAAACTGCCTGCCGAGGATGCGCTGGACATTTCAACGCCCGAACGGACAGCCGGTTTACACATCGTCTGCCTCAAGCTGTCTCGCATCGCGAATTTTGACGATCTGGACCCGCTGGCGCAGGAACCGGGCGTGCGGCTGACTATGTTGCACGCAGGCCAGCCGCTGCCTGCAGACACGGATGTCGTGATCATTCCAGGGTCAAAGTCGACCATGGGTGATCTCGCTTTTCTGATACGCCAAGGCTGGGATGAGGATATCCGCGCGCACTATCGTCGCAGTGGGCACGTTCTGGGCATCTGTGGCGGGTTTCAGATGCTCGGGCGCATGGTGGCGGACCCGGAGGGGATCGAAGGGCCGCCCGGGCGCACTGACGGCATTGGTTTGCTGGATGTCGAAACGATCATGACCGGAGACAAGCGGTTGACCACGGTTGAGGCGGTGCACGTCCCGACCGAACAGCGATTTGACGGATATGAAATCCACATCGGTCGCAGTGAAGGTCCGGACCGCGTGCGTCCCTTTGCGCGGGTGATGGGTCAAGACGAGGGCGCAATCAGCCCCGATGGGCGCGTTGCGGGTAGCTACTTGCACGGCATGTTCCGAGATGACAGATTTCGTGCCGCATGGCTGGCGGATTTTGGTATGAAGGCAAGTGCCACGGCCTATGATCAGACGGTTGAGGCGACGCTCGATCTGTTGGCTGATCATCTGGAGACGCATCTGGACGTACCGGCACTTTTGGCTTGCGCACGGTAGGTGCTGCGTCAAAGGTTGTAGCGATGCCTCATATCATTCTCGAATACTCTGCCAATCTGGAAGACAGGCTCGACGTGAGCGCCTTGTGTCATGTGCTCAAAGATGCAGCGGCTGCCACAGGTGTTTTCCCGCCCGCTGGTATTCGCGTGCGCGCTCATTCAGCCAATTACGTGGTCATCGCGGATGGGGACCCGCGGCATGGCTTTGTCGATATCACGGTTCGCTTGGCGGCCGGTCGCGACGCTGCGGCCAAAACGCGAGCGACAGACGCAGTGTTTGAGGCGGCCCGTGCGTTTACGGCGGATGTGATGGCGTCGACCCCGTTTATGCTGTCACTTGAGTTGCGAGAAATCGACCCGCAATTCAGTCGCAAGACCAGTTCGATCCGAGACTACCTGCCACCAGAAATGCATTGAGGGACGCAAGTGCCCTGCGCTGCCGCTAGTCCCCGAATTTGAAGGGCGGCAATTGCTGAAACGCCAGTTTCAGCGCCTCGCCCCAACCGTTTGAAACCGTCTGATAATATGGATCGTCTTGTTCGACACGTGCGGCATGTTCGATTTCCAGACTGTCCGAGTTGTATGTCACGTAATCGAGCGGAAGCCCGACAGACAGGTTCGACTTGATCGTCGAGTCAAAGCTGACCATCAGCAGCTTGACCGCATCCTCAAACGACATCTCGGGATCATGTGCGCGCACAAGGATAGGTTTGCCATATTTGGCCTCGCCAATCTGAAAAAACGGCGTGTCGTCAGAGGCTTCGATGAAGTTGCCCTCGGGATAGATCAGAAACAGGCGCGGCGGGGAACCGGCGATCTGTCCGCCCACGATCAGGGTTGCCCCAAACGCGCCGTCCGCTTCTTGCCCGGTTGTGGCGTTGTCTTCGATCACCTCGCGCAAAGTGCGGCCCACTTCGCGTGCGATCTGGAACATGGATGGGGCCTGCAATAGCGATGGATTGCGGTCTTCGGGGGCTTTGGCGCGCTCATCCAGCAGGCTGATCACGGATTGTGTGGTCGCCAGATTGCCTGCCGTCATGATCACAATCATCCGCTCACCGGGCACTTCCCAGGTGTGCATCTTTTTGACGGTGGAAATATTGTCGACCCCCGCATTGGTCCGGGTATCGGACATGAAGATCAAACCGGCGTTCAGCCGCATCCCCACGCAATATGTCATAGTGCCATGTGCCTTCTGCGCAAACGAGTCGCCGGATGTTGTACCCGTAACTGACTAAGCTTTGCGTTACTGTTGTTGGACTTGCAATGCCACAGACATCGCCTCGCCCGCTTTCCCAAACCGCAGGCCAGAAATAGGCGCGGCCCCGCGATAGTCCAGCCCGGTCGCCACGCGGATATAGCGCGCATCCGGCGAAATGCCGTTCGAGATGTCAAAGCCGACCCACCCAAGTTCCGGCACATGGGCCTCGGCCCATGCATGGGTGGCGTCCTGATCGATGCGGTCATCCATCATCAGGTAGCCCGACACATAGCGCGCCGGAAACCCGAGCGCGCGCGCGCATGTGATGAAGACGTGGGCGTGATCCTGACAGACCCCATGACCGGCGCTCAAAACGTCTTCGGCCGTCAGATCGGCAGCAGACTGATCGGTGGAATAGGGTACAGCGGCAAGGATATGGGCCGACAAGCCATGCAGTACGTCGAGCGGTGTGCCCTCTTGCTCAGCCGAAGCGATCAGCGCCTCAAGCTGAGGCCCCATTTTCGTCAGATCAGTGCTGCGCTGAAACAGCCAAAGGGGCACATAGCCCCCCTGCGGACCCACAATGCCGTTGTGGTCATCGACATCCACGGTACCACGGCAGATGATCTCGATCTCTGTCTCTCCGGGGGTAAAGCTCACCAGATCACCCGAGTTCGCATGTTCGTCTTCGAACGCCACTTCGACCTGTCCGCCGCGCACTTCGATATCCCAATTCACGATGGTCTGGCCGGGGCGCGACTTGGGGCGCAGGCGGACCTGCTGCAAAGCATAAGGCACCGGCTCGTTGTAGGTGTAGTGGGTTTTGTGTTCGACCCTCAGACGCATATTCTCACTCACTGAACCTGTAATCGATCTCGATCTGCCGCCCCAACGTGGCGCTGTCGCGCAGGAAGTCCGAGATAAACTCGTGCAGGCCGTAATCGAAAATAGCGCTCATATCCTGCGTCTTGAAGCGCCCGCACAGATTGTCTGCGAGCGCGTGGCACTCGTGGCGGGCGTTGTATTCTTCGGCCAAAAAGCCAAGGTTTTCGCCGATCTTGCGATAGCAAAACGCCAGACTGCGCGGCAAACGCCCGTCAAGGATCAGGAAGCGGGCGATGGCCATCGGGTCTGTCTCGCCCTCGTGCAGGGTCTGGTAGGCGCGGGTGGTCGAGGTGGCGCGCAGGATCGTATCCCACTGCACGTTGTCAGAGGCCGACCCGACAAGACGCACAGATGGGAGCAGGATATAGTACTTCTGATCCAGAATGCGGGCCGTATTGTCCGCCCGTTCAAAGAACGTTCCGATGCGCCCGAAATTGTACATGTCATTGCGCACCATCGACCCATGCTTCGCGCCGCGCACAAAGGCACTGCGCTGGCGGATGATCTGCAAAACGCGTGGCAGGTCACGATCCTCAACAGTTTGTGCAAGCAGGCGCTTGAGCACCATGTAGCACTCATTCACCGCCTCCCACACTTCGCGCGTGAGGGCCGTGCGCACGACGCGGGCATTCATGCGCGCGCCCTCGATCTGGGCCATGATGCTGGCCGGATTGTTTGGCTCGCGCAGCAGGAAATCGATGATCTTTACCCCGTTGGGGTCTCCGTGGAGGGCAGCATAGGTCTCACTGAGGCCAGTTGAAGAGAGGATTGCCGTCCATTCACTCTCCGCTGCACTCGATCGGGTCAGCGAGATGCGCAGACCTGCGTCAATCATCCGTGCCGTGTTCTCGGCGCGCTCAAGATAGCGGAACATCCAGAACAGGCCGCCTGCGGTTTTGCCTAACATGCGCCTAGTCCTCCAGCACCCAAGTGTCTTTGGTGCCTCCACCTTGAGACGAATTGACGATCAGGGACCCCTCGGTCAAGGCGACGCGGGTCAGACCGCCCGGCGTGATGTCAACGCGTTCCGGCGACATCAGCGCAAAGGGGCGCAGATCGACATGACGCGGCGCGAGCCCTGCGTCGGTCAGGATGGGCACGGTAGAGAGCGCCAGCGTCGGTTGGGCAATGTAATTGTCCGGCTTCGCCTTCAGTTTTGCGCGGAAGGCCTCGATCTCCTTCTTCGAAGCGGCTGGACCGACCAGCATGCCATAGCCCCCCGATCCGTGCACTTCCTTGACCACCAGATCAGCGAGGTTGTCGAGCACGTACTTCAACGCCTGCGGATCAGAGCACCGATGCGTGGGCACGTTTTTCAGGATCGCTTTTTCGCCGGTGTAGAACTCAACAATATCAGGCATATAGCTGTAGATGGCCTTGTCGTCCGCGATCCCTGTACCGGGCGCATTGGCGATGGTGATGCCGCCTGCGCGGTAGACATCCATGATCCCCGGCACACCCAGCATGCTGTCAGGATTAAAGTTCATCGGATCAAGGTATTCGTCATCCACACGGCGATAAAGAACGTCGATGGCCTTGTACCCTTGGGTCGTACGCATTGCCACGCGCCCGTCCACGACACGCAAATCATGGCCCTCAACCAGTTCCGCACTCATCTGATCGGCGAGAAAGGCGTGTTCGTAATAGGCTGAATTGTGGATGCCGGGGGTCAGCACGGCCAGCCGTGGCCGCCCCTCGCAGGCATCCGGAGCGCAGGCCGACAGCGAACGGCGCAAAGACCGGGGATACTGGCTGACCGAGCGGACCTTCACCTTGGAAAACAACTCCGGGAACATGTGCAGCATGGTCTCGCGGTTTTCGAGCATATAGCTCACGCCGGAAGGCGTGCGCGCATTGTCTTCGAGGACAAAGAATTCGTCGTCGCCGGTGCGCACGAGATCAGTCCCGACAATATGGGTGTAGACGTCACCGGGAGGCGAGACGCCAATCATCTGAGGCAGAAAGGCCTCGTTGCGGGCAATCATCTCGGCCGGCATGCGACCAGCGCGTACGATTTCCTGCCGGTGGTAGATGTCATGGAGGAAAGCGTTGAGTGCCCGGACCCGCTGTTCGATCCCCTTGGACAAAAGCGCCCATTCGCGCGCAGCTATGATGCGGGGAACCAGATCAAACGGGATCAGCCGTTCGGTGGCGTCCGGATCACCATAGACGTTGAAGGTCACGCCGATCAGGCGAAACAGGGCCTCTGCCTCTTCGGACTTTTCCAGAAGTCGCGCATTGTTTTCACCTGCAAACCACTTGCAATAAGCGTCGTAAGGTAGGCGCGGACCGCTGCCGGTCCCATTCATCTCGTCAAAGTACTTTGGCGTATTCGGCATAAGTTCAGCCTGCACATATCGTGAGGACCTGCAACCGGGTTGTCTTTTTGGCGTCATGCGTCTTGGGCATTGCGCTTATTTCGCAGGCATTCTGTACGCTTGCATCTGGAGATGAAAACCGCACGCGTTTCTCGGGGGTGGGAAATCGTCCCGTTCAGCTGTCCGCACGTGCTGGACACTGCCCCGCCAATCCGCCACGCTGATCCGGCCACAGGGAGGATCAAGACCATGGACATGTCATTCACGCTGCGCCCGGAAAACCGCGACTTGCTGGAGCGTGTTTCGACCATGATCCGGGATGAAATCATGCCGATGGAAGAGGAATATGCCGCCGAAGTCGGAAAGGGCGACCGTTGGCAGTACACCGAACGCCAGACTGAGATCCTCGAAGGGTTGAAAGCCAAGGCCAAGGCAGCCGGTTTGTGGAATTTCTGGCTGACCGATAGCGACAAAGGGTTCGGCCTGTCGACGGTCGAATACGCGCACTTTGCCGAAGAGATGGGCAAAACCCCACTCGGGGCCGAGGTCTTTAACTGCTCCGCTCCGGATACCGGCAACATGGAAGTGTTCGAGCGCTACGGGACGGAGGCGATGAAGCGGGACTGGCTGGCCCCGCTTCTTGAAGGCGAAATCCGCTCGGCCTACCTCATGACCGAACCTGACGTGGCCTCGTCTGACGCCACCAACATCTCGATGTCCTGTGTGCGGGACGGGGATCACTACGTCCTGAATGGCGAAAAATACTGGGCCAGCGGGGCAGGGGATCCGCGCTGCAAAGTCTATATCGTCATGGTAAAGACCCAAGGTGACGAGGCCCCAAAACACAAACGCCAGTCGATGATCGTCGTGCCGGCCGGAAGCCCGGGCATCGAAGTGCTGCGCCCAATGTTGGTGTACGGCCATGACGACGCGCCCCACGGGCATATGCACATCCGTTTCACAGACGTGCGCGTCCCTGCCGAAAACCTGCTGTTGGGCGAGGGGCGGGGGTTCGAAATCTCACAAGGGCGGCTTGGACCCGGACGCATTCACCACTGCATGCGTGCCATTGGGCAGGCCGAAGCGGCGCTGGAACTGATGTGCAAACGCTCCCTGTCCAAGGAGGCGTTTGGCAAACCGCTCGCCCAGCTTGGCGCGAACTACGACATCATCGCCGAGGCGCGGATGGAGATCGAAATGGCGCGTCTGTTGTGCCTCAAGGCGGCATGGATGATGGATCAGGGTGATGCCCGAGCGGCAGCCCCGTGGATCAGCCAAATCAAGGTTGTCGCGCCGCGTGTGTCGCTCAAAGTGATTGATGAAGCAGTGCAGATGCACGGCGGGCAGGGGATCAGTCAGGACACGCCACTGGCGCATGCATGGACACATCAGCGCACATTGCGCCTCGCAGATGGGCCAGACGCTGTGCACCGCCGGCAAGTGGCGCGGGCCGAGTTGAAGAAATACACACAGCAAAAGATGTGAGACCGCGCCAAGACGCAAACCGTTACGGTTTGCGGTTGGCTTCTGACGCAGAAACCACGGTGCCCAACTGGAAAGCGCGTCGCTTTCCAGCCGTTTTTCGTGTCGAAAAACGCTTGCATATAATGCCTTGTGCGCTCCTAATCGGGCATATGAAGGATCACGCCCCTCAAACCCTGCCCTTACGCCCCCCGGGCGAAGTCATGCGGCTCGCACGGATGGGTGCGATGATGCCCACGCGCCTTAGCTTTCTTAGGGTTCTGGTCCGCCGTCTTTGCGCCGAACAGGCAGTGATCCAACGCACGCATTGGGACATGACAGCGGACGGACATGGGCGCGCCGTCTACAGTGTCGATCTGGGCGGGCACGCCTATTCGCTTGTGGCCATCTCAACCGACTTGCCCGCTGATCACCGCAGCGACCGGGTAATTGCGACGGCTTGGGACGCCGCCTTTGTGCTCTATGACGGAACACCTGGCGCCAGCGAGATCGACCGAATTGCAGCCCAAGCGCCCTTGCAAGAAGCGGGGCGTTTCAGCCCGCATGATCTGGTGTTAAGCCGCGCAAACAAATCCGTGCGGATGTGGGATGCAACGGTCGCCGCGCTGAAGGCAGGCAAGCAGCCAGACCAAACCATGATCCGCGACATCGGCTATCTGATGCGCACCACTGCGGTCTATGGCAACGG
>ERZ1740072.304-NODE-304-length-20723-cov-6.119799_pt1 | contig 20723 bp, 19 predicted proteins | sample MGYA00581733_ERZ1740072 | MGnify/ENA primary metagenome ERZ1740072 (study PRJEB43018, sample SAMN04849741) | marine metagenome | isolation source: floating plastic debris | place: Pacific Ocean | collected 2008-08-30 | study: EMG produced TPA metagenomics assembly...
TGGTTAGAGTACCGGCCTGTCACGCCGGGGGTCGCGGGTTCGAGCCCCGTCAACCGCGCCACTGCTGCGATAAAAACCGCTCCTCTTACGAGGGGCGGTTTTTTCTTTTTCCGACGGGCATATAGGACGGTCTGAAAGCGGCGCTTGGTTCAATCCGGCTGCGCGCAAAGGAAGTCAGACAGGGCCTGCGCCGTTTCTTGTGCGTGTGTGTCTGGGAAAAAGTGGCCGCCGGGCAGGGCCACACTTTGCATGTCGCTCAACCTATCCTGCCATGTGGCTGCAACGTCGTAGGCCTGCCCCATGATCCCGTCAGCGCCGTATAGCACGAGGGCGGGCGCGTTGATCTGCCGACCAAGATCGCGCGCGTCGAGATCAAAATCCACATCGATGGCCGCGCGGTAATCGTTGCACATCGCTTTGATGCAATCGGGGTTTCGCCATGCGCGCCGATAGGCCTCAAGCGCTTTGGGATGAAAGCCGCCCATACCGCCGCCCCAGCCCGCAAGGCAGGATTCGAAATAGGCGTCCGGATCGTGGCCAATCAAGGTTTCGGGAAAGGGCGCAGGCTGCGCCAGAAAGAACCAGTGATAGTAGGCGCGCGCCACCTGTTGGCTTAGATCGTCAAGCAACAGGTGGGTGGGCACGATGTCCATGAGTGTCAGCGATTTCACGACATCTGTGTGATCCAGCGCCAGTCGATGCGCGGTGCGGCCGCCCCGGTCGTGGCCGACCAGATGGAATTGCTCAAATCCCAGATGACGCATGAGTGCCACCTGATCCCCGGCCATGGCGCGAAAGCTCATGTCTTCCATTGCGGCAGGTTTGGTGCTGTCGCCATAGCCGCGCAAATCAGCAGTGACCACGGTGAACTGGTCTGCCAAGGTCGGCGCAATGGATTGCCACATCGCGCGGGTTTGAGGGAACCCGTGCAACAGCAGCACAGGCGGGCCGCTGCCGGCGACATCGTAGGCAATCTTGATACCTTCGGGTGTCGAAAACCGTGTCATGTCACGTGCGATGCAGATGTGGGAAGGGGGCCAGCCCCCGACGCCTTGCGGCGTCTCCCCCGGGATTTTTTCAAATCAGAGAAGGTATTGGACATCTCAAGTCAGCGCATCAAGGATGCGGGCCCAGCTGCGGATGCCTTTGTGAAAGCTCTCCAAGTCGTACTTTTCGTTTGGCGAGTGGATCTGGTCATCGTCTTTGCCAAAGCCCACCAGCATTGGCGTGGTGCCGAGGATGTCCTGAAAATAGCCAGCGATCGGGATCGACCCGCCGCATCCTACGTAAGCTGCGGGAATGTTCCATTCGTCGCTGAGCGCGACGCGCGCCTGTTCAAAAGCAGGATCGGTTGTCTCGGTGCTCGAAGCAGGCCCTGCACCATGGGCGTGAAATTCAACCTTACAATCGGTTGGCATCGCGTCGCGAACCATTTGGCGAAAGCTTTCGCGGATCGCCAACGGGTCCTGATCCCCGACGAGGCGAAAGCTGACTTTGGCCTGCGCCTTGCTGGGCAGAACGGTTTTGAAGCCGGCACCTGTATAGCCGCCCCATATGCCATTGATTTCACACGTTGGTCGGGACCAGATCATCTCGATTGGGGTGCGGTCGACTTCGCCTGCGGGCACGGACAGGTCCACATCGCCGAGGAATTTGGCGTGATCAAAGGCAAGACCCTGCCATTGTTGGCGTATGTTGTCCGGCAGTTCCGGCACGCCGTCATAGAACCCCGGTACCGTGATCCGCCCGGTGTCGTCATGCAGTGAGGCCAGAACCTTCGACAGCACCCGGATCGGGTTCATTGCAATGCCGCCGTACATGCCTGAATGCAGATCTTTGTCCGGAGCAGTCACGGTGATCTCTTCGCCCAGCAACCCGCGCAACATGGTCACGATGGCGGGCACACGGGATTCGAATAGGCCGGTGTCGCAGATCAGGGCGAGGGCGGATTTCAGCTCGTCCGCGTTTTCCTGCATGAATGGGACAAGTGAGGGTGAGCCGCTTTCCTCTTCGCCTTCGAAGAAGAAGGTGATGCGACAGGGCAGGGTGCCGTGTTCGGCCTTCCACGCACGGCAGGCTTCGACTAAGGTCATCAGCTGGCCCTTGTCATCGGACGATCCGCGCCCGCGAATGACCTTGCCGGCGGCGGTGTCTTGAATTTCCGGGTCGAACGGGTCGCGATCCCACAGGTCGAGCGGGTCAACCGGCTGGACGTCGTAGTGGCCGTAAAACAGCAGGTGCGGTCCGTCACCCTCCACATGGCCCACCACCATCGGATGCCCTGGAGTCGGTCGCTTTTCTGCCTTTACCCCAAGGGTTTGCAGATCGGCCACCAGCCAGTCGGCAGCCGTGTCGCAATCCCCCTCAAAGGCCGGGTCTGTCGAGATCGATGGGATGCGCAGCAGTTCAAGCAAACGCTCGGTTGCCTGTGGCAGGTCTGCGTCGATGCGGGCGAGGACGGCGTCGAGGGTCATGGTGGCTCCTGTTGGATGATGGGGCAAGAGTATCTGCGCCGTGCCCAGTGTCCAGAGGTGCGGTTTGATTTGGGTCAATGCCGCGGGCGTTTGTTCCGTAAAAGGTGGGGTCAGGAATAACAGACCTGCGACATGTCGCGCCTTTGATTAGGATTGAAGGATATTAGCGCAGTCTATATTCATTCTAAGACGGTCACAGCGTACCCGCGTCGTGATGAAATTTGACCAAGACGGAGCCGTTCTGTGAACTACACAGCTCAACTGGATGACGCCCTGCAACGCCTTCATGACGAGGGGCGCTATCGCACGTTTATCGACATCGAACGCCAAAAAGGTCAGTTTCCTCACGCGGTCTGGACACGCCCCGACGGGACCAAAGCGCCGATCACGGTGTGGTGCGGTAACGACTATCTGGGTATGGGGCAAAACCCCATTGTTCTCAGGGCGATGCACGAGGCAATTGATGCAACCGGTGCCGGTTCAGGCGGCACACGCAACATTTCAGGCACCACGGTGTATCACAAACGCCTTGAGACCGAGCTTGCCGATCTGCATGGAAAAGAAGCAGCACTGCTGTTTACCAGTGCCTATATCGCCAATGATGCAACATTAAGTACGTTACCTAAGCTCTTTCCAGGCCTAATCATCTATTCTGATGCGCTCAACCATGCCTCGATGATCGAAGGGGTGCGGCGCAACGGTGGCGCCAAGCGCATCTTCCGTCACAACGATCTCGATCATCTGCGTGAATTGCTGGAAGCTGACGATCCGGCGGCCCCGAAAGTCATCGCGTTTGAATCGATCTATTCGATGGATGGCGATTTTGGTCCGATTGAAGCGATCTGTGATCTTGCCGACGAATTCGGCGCGCTGACCTATATCGACGAAGTGCACGCCGTCGGAATGTACGGACCCCGCGGGGGCGGTGTCGCAGAACGCGATGGGCTGATGAATCGGATTGATATCATCAATGGCACTCTTGCCAAAGCCTATGGTGTGATGGGTGGATACATTGCCGCTTCGGAAAAAATGTGTGACGCGATAAGGTCTTATGCACCGGGCTTCATCTTTACCACCTCGTTGCCACCGGCTGTGGTTGCAGGGGCAGCGGCTTCGGTGGCATTTCTGAAAACGGCAGAAAACCTGCGCGCGGATCATCAGGCGCAGGCCAAAGCGTTGAAGTTGCGCCTGAAGGGCATGGGCCTGCCGATTATTGATCATGGTAGCCATATCGTGCCCGTCATGGTCGGCAACCCGGTCCACACCAAAATCCTGAGCGACATGCTGCTCGAAAACCATGGCATCTACGTCCAGCCGATCAACTTCCCGACTGTGCCGCGTGGGACCGAGCGATTGCGCTTTACCCCATCGCCTGTGCATGGCCCGGATGAGATGGATGCGCTGGTTCAGGCGATGGATAAACTCTGGTCACATTGTGCGCTAAATCGCGCTGAGAGCGCCGGATAGTTGTAAGTATAGTCGCAATTAACGTTGTCTTGTGGTAACCAGTGTTTAACAACACGCGTGAAGCGAATCGAGTGGGACAGATTCGTTAACACAGGACACAATTGGGGCAGCGGCATGATCGGGCGGAAAACCGTCAAATCTGAGAACACATCTGACGCAGAGCCGAAAGGCTTTGACGACTTTGAGTTGCGTCTCGGTGACATCATGCGCGGTGAGCGGGCCACGCTTGGCAAGTCCCTTCTGGATGTACAGCGCGAATTACGGATCAAGGCGAGCTACATCGCTGCCATCGAATCCTGCGACCCAGACGCCTTTGACACCCCCGGTTTTATCGCAGGCTACGTGCGCTCTTATGCGCGGTACCTCAATATGGACCCCGACCAGGCGTTTGCCGGCTTCTGCCAGGAAAGCGGGTTTTCCGTCGCACATGGCATGTCCGCAGATGCCTCTGTCGTCAAGAAATCCAGCCGCGAAGAGCGCATGAGCCGCCGTCCGGCGGGAGACATCTTTTCGACACCCAACACGCCTTTCGTGCCTGCGGGCGAGGCGGTTTGGTCTCGCATCGAACCACGGGCCATCGGGTCGACATTTGTCCTGTTGGCGTTGATTGGCGGCCTTGGCTTCGGCGGCTATTCGATCCTGCAAGAGGTTCAGCGGGTGCAAGTGGCGCCGGTCGATCAGACGCCTGTCGTGCTGTCGGACCTTGATCCGTTGAACGGCGCCGCCCCCGTCGAGACTGTCTTGGGCCCGGATATCGAAACGCCTCGTGCGGATGTGCTGGATCGGCTTTATCGCCCCCAAGCGCTCGATGTGCCGGTGCTCGTGGCGCGTGACGCCCCCATTGCAACGCTCAACCCGCGTGAGTTGGGCGCATTTGCAGAGCCTGAGCCAGACGTACCGCAATTCGCCGGTATTGAGGATATCAGCCCGTTTGGTCCGCCCAATGTGCCCCAGGTGGTTGAGGCGCAGGCCCCGGCACTGACAATGGTCGCCGTGCGCCCCTCGTGGGTGCGTGTCAGCGCAGCTGATGGCACCGTGATCTTTGAGGCCACAATGCAAGCCGGAGATACGTGGGAAGCCCCTCTGACCGAAGAGGCGCCGACGCTGCGCACCGGCGAAAGTGGTGCGATCTATTTTGCCATGAACGACAAGTTTTATGGCCCTGTCGGTGAAACAGGTTCGGTAACATCCAACCTGCCACTTGAAATCGCCGGCCTGCAAGAGACTTATCTGCCGGTCGACGTCGACACAGACGAAGGCCTTGTGCGCTACGCTGAAGCGCAGGCGGCGGCTGTAACCGACCCATCAGAATAACCCTCAGACACGACGCCGCGGCCATTGCCGGGCGCGTCAAGACTGTCTATCTTGGTTGACAACTGTTTCACGTCCCAAGGCTGCTGACATGTCGATCAATCACATCCGTCCATGGCGCAACATTTATCGCCGCAAGAGCCGTCAGATCATGGTGGGCAATGTGCCGGTCGGAGGCGATGCGCCGATCACAGTGCAGACGATGACCAACACGCTCACCACTGACGCGCGCGCCACGATCGAACAGGTTCAGGCGGCGGCAGAGGCGGGCGCAGACATCGTACGCGTGTCCGTTCCGGATCAGGACAGCGCCAAGGCCATGAAGGAAATCGTGCGCGAAAGCCCGGTGCCTTTGGTGGCCGACATACATTTCCACTACAAACGCGGGATCGAAGCGGCAGAGGCGGGTGCGGCGTGTCTGCGCATCAATCCGGGCAATATCGGCGATGAAAAGCGGGTCAAGGAAGTCATCAAGGCCGCGCGCGATCACAACTGTTCGATCCGCATTGGGGTGAATGCGGGGTCTTTGGAAAAGCACCTGCTCGACAAGTACGGTGAACCCACCCCCGATGCGATGGTCGAAAGCGGGCTGGATCACATCAAGATCCTGCAAGACAACGACTTTCACGAATTCAAGATCAGCTGCAAAGCATCAGACGTGTTCATGGCCGCCGCCGCCTACCAGCAGCTTGCCGAGGCGACTGATGCCCCGATTCACCTTGGGATCACCGAGGCAGGCGGGCTCATTTCCGGCACCGTCAAATCCGCCATCGGCATGGGCAACCTGCTTTGGATGGGCATTGGGGACACGATCCGTGTCTCTCTGTCTGCCGATCCGGTCGAGGAAGTGAAGATGGGGTTCGAGATCCTCAAATCCCTCGGCCTGCGCCATCGCGGGGTGAACATCATCTCTTGCCCGTCCTGCGCGCGACAAGGCTTTGACGTGATCAAAACCGTCGAGGTCCTGGAAAAGCGGCTGGAGCATATCAAGACACCCATGAGCCTCAGCATCATCGGCTGCGTGGTCAATGGCCCAGGTGAAGCACTGATGACGGATGTCGGTTTTACCGGCGGCGGGGCCGGGCATGGCATGGTCTATCTGGCAGGCAAGCAGAGCCACAAACAGGACAACGTCAGCATGGTGGACCATATCGTCGAGCAGGTGGAAAAGAAGGCCGCCGAGCTGGACGCCGCCGCTGCCGCCGACGCGGTTCAGGCTGCGGAGTGAGGGCAGGTAAAGACGGCTATTTCGGCAACAGCGCCTCGATCTCGTCGAAAGTGGCGGTGGTTTCTGGGTAGGTGATTTGCCCGCCGTCCAGCACATCGCGCATCATGTCGATCACTGCGCCATAGGCTGCCCGCGCGAGTGCGGCACCAGTGCTGATCCGCGCAACACCCAATTCGGCAAGCACGCCAACACTAAACCCACCCGTGTTGCCGCCCACGAGCATGTTGACTGGTACACCCCCCGCGGCTGACACCACGGCCCGCACCATTTCTGCGTTGCCAAGGCCGGGGGCGTAAACAACATCCGCGCCTGCTTGGGCGAAACCGGCAATGCGCTTGCAGACGTCGTCAAGATCACCTTCGGGCCACTGCATCGCTTCGGCGCGCGCGGTGATCACCAACCCGGTCCCCTTTGCAGCCTCGACGGCGGCGGCCACTCGGTCCACGGCCTCTGTCAGATCAAACGTGCGGCCATCCGCGCTGATGTCTTCGACCGAGGCGCCCGAGATGGGACGCGCCGCGGCCGTTTGAATGGCGCGCGCGACATCCTTTGGTGCGTCGCCGCCGCAGCTTTCCAAATCTGCAGTCACCGGAAGTCCGGTTGCCTCAGCAAGCGCGCAGGCGGCATCCAGCATCTCGTCAAAGCTCAGTGTGCCCTCGCGGCGACCCAAAAGGAATGCGGCCCCGGCACTTGTAGACCCCAGTGCCTTCGCGCCCATCGACGCCAGCATCCGCGCGCTTCCAACATCCCATGGATTGGGCATCACGAGCGGATTGCCAGCCACGTGCAGGTCGAGAAATGCGGCGCGAGACGACTGCATCACCCGCGTTTTTCGTCGATCAACGCCTGCATCTGGTCGTAGGGCAAAAAGCCGCGCACCAACTCGTCTTCCAGCACGAAGGTTGGTGTGCCGGTGATCGATAGGCGTTGGGCCAGTGCACGGGTGCGGCGGATTTCGTCTGTTACTTCTTCGCTGTTCATCCGCGCCTCGATCGCGTCTGCATCAAGGCCAAATGTCGTCGCCATACGTTTGAGTGTACGCAGGTTCACATCGCCATTCATTTCCATCAATGCGTCGTGCAGCCCGCCATAGGCTTCATCCCCCGCGATCTGTTTGGTGGCCACGGCAAAACGCGACGCCAGGAGGGACTGCTCGCCAAGGATCGGGAACTCTTTAACTACGAGGCGGATATTGCCGTCTGTTTCCAGCAGCTTGGCCACTTCTCCATGTGCGCGTTTGCAAAAGCCGCAGCGGTAATCCAGGAATTCGACCAGCGTGATGTCGCCCTCTGGATTGCCGCCGACAAAGCTGTAACCGTCATTGAAAATCTCATCGGCGTTATCACTGACAAGGTTCAGATCGGCCTGTGCTTGTGCAGCCTGTTCGCGTTCCTCAAGCACAGCCACGGCGTCCATGATCACCTGTGGGTTTTCCATAAGAAAGGCACGCACCTCTTCGCGGAAGATTTGCCGTTCGGCGTCGCTCATCTGGGACAGATCAAGGGCTTTGGCGGGCAGGGCAAGGCCAAGCGACAACAAGGCGGCGGCAATGGTACGATACATGAGGTTATCTCCTGGCTAATACAGCACGTTCGGGGGCAAGGAACATATCATGCGCTCTTTGCCAAGGGGCAGGGATTTTGGGCAGAACCCCCGCTGTCCATTTTGCGAGACTGTCGGCGTAATCCAGACAGGCCTGTAGGGCGAAGCGTTTTGGAGTGACTGCTGCCGTCATGATGCGGTTGCCGGTCTCGGCATGGGGCAACCCTAAGCCATGACGCGCCGGCGCGTGCTCAATGAGCGCACACCGCAGCAGCGACGCTGCCCGTGCCGTTGTGGCTCGGGCAAAGGTCGGGATCAGCATTGACGCCAGACGCATGCGGGTATGAAAGGTCATGCGACGCATCATAGGAGCCGACATGCGAACCTCAAGACGCAGCGACGTTGATCCCTTTATCGTGATGGACGTGATGGAAGCGGCGCGCGCGGCCGAAGCTGCCGGACGGCATGTCATCCATATGGAAGTGGGTCAGCCGGGCACAGGCGCGCCACAGGCGGCGATCCGCGCACTCAATGCGGCCATGGAGGACGCGCCTTTGGGCTATACTGTCGCACTGGGCCTGCCTGCGCTGCGCGCCCGGATCGCGCGGCTCTACGCAGATTGGTACAATGTCGATCTGGATCCTGAACGGGTGATTGTGACGTCTGGCGCGTCGGGTGGCTTTATCCTCGCATTCAATGCGCTGTTTGACAGTGGCGACCGGGTGGGCATTGGCGCACCGGGCTATCCGAGTTACCGCCAGATCCTGGCTGGTCTGGGGTTTCAACCCGTTGATCTGCCCACGACCAATGCGAACCGTCTGCAACCTGTGCCTTCCGACTTTGCAGATATTGATCTGGCAGGCCTGCTCGTTGCGTCACCCGGCAATCCGACGGGCACGATGCTGGACCATCAAGCGATGTCGGACCTGATAGCGGCCGCCCACGCCCGTGACATCAGCTTTATTAGTGACGAGATTTACCACGGGATTGAATACGACCGTCGCGCCGTGAGCGCGCTGGAGGTCAGCGACGATGTCTATGTGATCAATTCGTTTTCCAAGTATTTTTCGATGACAGGTTGGCGCATCGGCTGGATGGTGGTGCCACCCGATCATGTTCGCGCGATTGAACGCATCGCTCAAAACATGTTCATTTGCGCGCCGCATGCGTCTCAGGTTGCGGCACTTGCCGCGATGGACGCCGATGACGAGCTTAAAGGCAACATGGATGTCTATCGCGCCAATCGTGCTCTAATGCTCGAGGGGTTGCCGAAAGCCGGGTTCACGCGTATCGCGCCGCCCGATGGCGCGTTTTATGTCTATGCGGATGTGTCTGATATCACAGATGATTCTCGTGCTTTTGCGGCCGAGATACTCGAAAAGGCTGACGTCGCGGTGACGCCGGGCCTCGATTTTGACCCGGTGCGCGGGCATACGACCTTGCGATTTTCCTATGCCCGCAAGACCGAGGACATCGCCGAAGGGTTGCGCCGTCTGTCAGATTTCATGGCCAAACGCGGATAGGGGGATTCCCGTTCCAAGTTCATTGGCCTATGCTTGCCAAAAAAAAGCGGGCGAAATGATGTGGGCACTTTTCACGGCACTCATGATCTGGGTTTGCGCCATAGGCGCAAGCGCGCAAGATCTGTCGGGTCTGGCCCGCGTGGATATGGCAGAAAGCTCGGTCACGGATGGCTGGCTTGGGGGCACAACGCTGACGCTTGCGCTCAGCCAGGGCGTGCCGTTCCGGGTCTTCGTGCTTGATGATCCGGCGCGTCTTGTGGCCGATTTCCGAGAGGTCGATTTTGCAGGCGTGACGGCCCAAGCCCTGCTGGGCGACACCGAAAGCATCTCCAGCGCCCGATTTGGCACGTTTCAACCGGGTTGGTCGCGCTTGGTGGCTGATCTGACCGGTCCGATGCTGCCAGTCGAGATTGCGATGCCGGTGGACACAAATTCAGGGGCTGCGGCGCTGCGCATCAAGCTCGAGGACGTGGACGCAGAAACCTTTGCCGCGCGCGCCGGAGCGCCCGTGAACCCAAATTGGGGCGTGCAGGCCGCGGCCCCACCGCCCGAGATCGGCGAAGACAGCTTTGTTCTGGTGATCGATCCGGGACACGGTGGGGTCGATCCGGGGGCTGTGCGCGAAAGCACCACGGAAAAAGAGCTCATGCTGGGCGTTGCACTGGCCTTGCGCGATGCCTTGCGCAGGGCGGGCGGGGTCGAGGTTGTGCTGACACGCGACACGGACAGGTTTGTCTCTTTGACCGGTCGGGTGGCGCTGGCGCATCAGGTGGGGGCAGATGCGTTTGTCTCACTGCACGCAGATTCGCTGAGTGAAGGGCAGGCGCGCGGCGCCACAGTCTACACTCTGTCTGACGAGGCGTCTGATGCGGCATCCGCCCAACTTGCCGCGCAACATGACCGCTCCGATATTATCGCAGGCGTTGATCTGAGCGGGACCGACGATCAGGTGGCTTCGGTCTTGATGGACCTTGCACGCGTCGAAACCATGCCGCGCACTGGTGCGCTGGCGACTGCGTTGATCGAGGCGATGACAGAGGCGGGTGGCCCAATGAACAAACGGCCCCGCCGCGAGGCGTCATTCTCAGTGCTAAAGAGTGCGGATATCCCATCCGTTTTAGTCGAGGTCGGGTTTTTGTCCGACAAACGCGATCTGGCCAACCTGCGCGATCCCATCTGGCGCGCAGTCATGGTCGAGGCGCTGGCCACAGGCATACTTGCATGGCGCGACGCCGATCTGGCGCGCCAGCCCCTCGTGCGGCAATAGGCCGTTCACATCAGCGAGACCTTGCCTGAGTTGGCTTTTGACGCCCTTGGCGGGCTCGCGTATACAGGCGCAAAGCAACCTTTATCTTAAACAGGTGCGAGCGGTCATGGTTCGGTTCATTTTGTCCTTCTTTGGGGGGATTTTTACGACAGTCACGATGGGGGCGGCGATGATTGCGCTGACCGTCGGGGCGGTTTTGTGGATGTACGGGCGCGATCTGCCCAGCCATGACAGCCTGTCGCAATACCAGCCCGCCACGATCTCGCGTATTTATTCCGGCGAGGGGCGGATCATAGATGAGTTCGCGCAGGAGCGGCGTTTGTTTGCGCCCGCCGAGTCGATCCCACCCATGATCAAGCAGGCGTTCATCAGCGCCGAGGACAAGAATTTCTACACCCATGAGGGTTACGATTTGCGCGGTATCGGGGCTGCGGCCTATGACGCTGTGCGCACACGGGGAGCGGATGTGCGCGGTGCCTCGACGATCACACAGCAGGTGATGAAGAACTTCCTTCTGTCAGGCGACCGACAGGCCGAACGCAAGATCAAGGAAATCATCCTTGCCGCCCGGGTCGAAGGCGCGCTGAGCAAGGAAAAGATCCTTGAGCTGTACCTGAACGAGATTTTCCTTGGCCAGAACTCCTATGGTGTGGCCGCTGCCAGTCAGACCTACTTCAACAAGAACCTTGATGAACTGGCACCGCACGAGGCGGCGTTCCTTGCTTCGCTGCCCAAAGCGCCCTCGGACTATCACCCGGTGCGGCGCAAGGATCGTCTGCTGGCACGGCGCAATTTCGTGCTGAAAGAGATGATGGAGAACGGCTTTATCAGTGACGCGATCTACGAAGAAGAACGCGCCATGCCGCTGCGCTCGGTCCAGAACGGCGACTTTGACAGCTTTAAGGGTGAATTGCCGCCGCGCGACTACTTCACAGACGAAATTCGACGCCAACTGAGCGAGGATTTTGGAGAAGGTGAATTTTTCACCGGCGGCTACACTGTCCGCGCCACCATCGACGCGGAAATGCAGCCTGTGGCTGCACGTGCCCTGCGAACGCAGTTGGAACCCAACGATCGTGGGCGTGGCACATGGCGTGGGACGGGCGAGAAGATTGAAGCCGACCAGATTGAAAACTGGGCCGAAGCTTTGGCTGACCTGCGCGTTGCTCGTGACATTGACCTCAATGGTGTCTGGCGCCCTGCCGTCGTGCTTGACGTGGGCGAGCAGCAGTTGCGTCTGGGGATTGAAGGGTGGATTGAAGGGCAGCCTGACCCGGTGGTGCCGCGTGAAGACATCAAATGGATTTCGGGTGACTTCTTCGACAATTTCGAAGTGGGCGACGTTGTGCACGTGCGTGCCATGACCGAAGATGATGGTGGTGCGTTCATCCGCTGGTCTTTGCGGCAGGTTCCCGAGGTGCAAGGCGGGTTCGTTGCCATGGACGTGGACACAGGCCGCGTTATCGCGATGCAGGGTGGGTTCAGCTACCAGCACTCGGTGTTTAATCGCGCAACGCAAGCCAAACGCCAGCCGGGATCGTCCTTTAAACCATTTGTGTACGCGGCGGCACTGGATAGTGGGTACACCCCCGCAACCATCGTCGTAGACGCCCCGATTGAGATCAACACGCCGCAGGGCCTGTGGCGGCCGCGCAATTCGTCCAACAAGTTTTACGGTCCCACGCCATTGCGCACAGGGATTGAACGGTCGCGAAACCTGATGACCATTCGTCTGGCCGAAGAGGTGGGGATGGACACCGTCGCCTCGTACGCGGAACGGTTCGGGGTCTATGACTACATGTCGCCCTTCCTTGCCAACTCGCTCGGGTCTGAAGAAACCACGCTCTATCAGATGGTGTCGGCCTACGCGATGTTTGCAAATGGTGGTGAGCGCGTGCAGCCCACGCTGGTGGATCGCGTGCAGGATCGGTTTGGGCGTACGGTGTATCGCCATGACGAACGTGTGTGTAACGACTGCACGCAACTGGCGAGCCTTGATGCAGGCTTTGGTCCGCGCATTGCGTCTAACCGCGCGCAGATCATGGATCCGGTAACCGCCTATCAGCTGACCTCGATGATGGAGGGCGTGGTCCAACGCGGCACAGCGGCCCGCACTGTTAATCTGCCTGTGCCAATTGCAGGCAAGACAGGCACCACCAATGATGCCAAGGCCGTGTGGTGAGTCGGCTTCTCCAGCAACATCGCCGCAGGCTGTTACATTGGTTATGACCAGCCTCGCGGCCTTGGACGTGGAGCATCTGGCGGGGGTATGTGTGGCCCTGTGTTCCAGGAGTTCATGACCGAAGCGATCAAGAAATATGGCGGTGGCGCATTTGAAGTGCCTCCCGGCGGCTATTTCATCAAGATCGACCGCTTTACCGGTGCGCGTCTGAGCGACGATGCCAGTGGGCCAAACGTGGTGGCCGAATATTTCCGCTCCGGCGAAGACCCGATCTTTGGTCTTGCCTTTGACGGTGGCTTTGCGATGGGGGCAGACTTGCCCCTGTTCGAAGAGGTCGCAACAGGTGGGCGCGAAGTTACCACATCTACAGGGCGCAAAGCGGTTGTGGGCCCGAAGGCGAGTTTTGGATCCCTGAGTTCTGGCGGACTTTACTGACATCGCTTGAGGCACGGCGGGCAGGGGGCCAGCCCCCTGCGTTGGCGCGCGTCCCCCGAAGTTTATCTGGCAAGATGAAGGATGCTTGTGGCGCGCTGGGGCTTGGGCTATTTCACAGGCTCGCAAGTTGAGGGATACGTGATGCGCGCCGAAATTCAGAACATCGTGACCGAGATCGAGAAATCGGTAGAGTTGCTGGCGCAGCGTCTGGATATCGACACGGCGCAGCACCGGCTGGAGGAATTCAACGCCCGCGTTGAGGACCCGAACCTGTGGGACAATCCGGAGGCCGCGCAGAAGCTGATGCGTGATCGCCAGATGTTGGTCGATGCGCTCGAGGTGCATGGCCGCATTTCTCAGGACATGGCGGACAACATCGAGCTGATCGAACTGGGCGAGATGGAAGAAGACGCCGAGGTGGTGGGGGACGCTGAAGCTGCGTTGAAAGCACTGGCCGATCTTGCCGCGCAAAAAGAGCTTGAGGCGCTGCTGGATGGTGAGGCCGACGGCAACGACACCTTTCTCGAAATCAACTCCGGTGCGGGCGGTACGGAAAGCTGCGACTGGGCGTCCATGCTGGCGCGCATGTATGTCCGCTGGGCGGAGAAGAAGGGGTATAAGGTCGAATTACAGTCCGAGTCCGCAGGCGAAGAGGCGGGGATTAAATCCGCCACCTACAAGATCAGCGGCACCAACGCCTACGGTTGGCTGAAGTCGGAATCCGGCGTTCACCGGTTGGTCCGGATCAGCCCGTTCGATTCCGCGGCCAAGCGGCACACATCATTCACTTCTGTCGGCGTGTACCCGGTGGTTGACGACAATATCGAGATTGAAGTGAACCCGGCGGATATTCGGATCGATACCTATCGCTCCTCCGGGGCAGGCGGGCAGCACGTGAACACCACCGACTCTGCCGTTCGGATTACGCACGCGCCCACTGGGATCGTGGTGACGAGTTCGGAAAAGTCCCAGCACCAGAACCGCGACATCGCGATGAAAGCCCTGAAATCAAGGCTTTATCAGCTGGAGTTGGACCGCCGCAACGCCGCCGTGAACGAGATGCACGAGAACAAGGGCGATGCGGGCTGGGGCAACCAGATCAGATCCTATGTGTTGCAGCCCTATCAGATGGTCAAAGACCTGCGCACGAACTTCGAGACGTCCGACACGAAAGGTGTGCTCGACGGTGACCTCGATGGGTTCATGGCCGCAACGCTCGCGCTGGACGTGTCGGGCAAGAGCCGCGCGGAAGCGCAGGGCGACTGACCGCGCGCCAGCAGCAAACCTGTCTTGATCTTATGCGCCAAAGGGCCGACGCTGCGGTCAGCGGATAGCTCTTGTCCGCAAGACCAAAGAGGCTCCCATGATCGAAGACGGCGCATTGGCCCTGCGGGCACAGATGGATGCGGGCGAGATTTCAGCGCAGGATCTGATGACAGAAACCCTGACCCGGATCGACGCGGTGAACGGAACGGTGAATGCCATTGTGTCCTTGCGGGATGCAGACGTGCTGATGGCCGATGCGGCGGCAGCGGATGCCAGCCCGAAGCAAGGCTGGCTGCATGGCATTCCCATGGCCATCAAGGACCTCGCGAATGCCGCCGGGTTGCCGACATCGATGGGATCGCCCTTGTTTGCGGGCACTCAGGCGGATACCGACGACGTTGCCATCGCTCGATTACGTTCTGCCGGGGCCATCATCATTGGCAAGACCAACACGCCGGAATTCGGGTTGGGATCACACAGCATCAACCCGGTGTTCGGCGCTACCTGCAATCCTTACGACCCATCGCGCAGTGCCGGAGGGTCATCAGGGGGTGCCGGGGTTGGGCTTGCCACATCAATGCTGAGTGTTGCCGATGGCTCTGACATGATGGGATCGCTCCGCAACCCTGCGGGCTGGAACAATGTCTACGGGATGCGGCCAAGCTGGGGGGCGGTGCCGTCAGAACCGGTGGGCGACACATTCCTGCATCAACTGGCCACCAATGGTCCGATGGCGCGCAATCCACGTGACCTTGCCGCATTGCTTGACACCATGGCCGGGCCTGACCCGCGCCAGCCCCATGGCGTGGCCCAAGCGCCAACACTGCCCCAGATCGAGGGTGGCGCGCAGGGGCAACGCATCGGGTGGCTGGCCGATTGGGGCGGGGCGCTGGCGATGGAGCCGGGCGTTCTGGACCTGTGTACAGATGCGCTGGGTCAGATGGCGGACATTGGCGTAACCGTGGATACTCTGAATGCGCCGTTTGACCGCGATGCGCTGTGGGAGTCGTGGATCACCTTGCGCAGTTGGTCCGTGGCGGGCGGCCTGGCAACGCTTTTCGATGATCCGGAGATGCGGGATCAACTCAAGGACACCGCCATTTGGGAGACCGAGCGCGGCCTTGCAATGTCGGCGATGGATGTGCACCGCGCCAGTGTCATCCGCTCGGACTGGTTCAAAACCTCTGCGGCTCTGTTTGATCGATATGACGTGCTCGCGCTGCCTTCGGCGCAGATGTGGCCTTTTGATGTGACCCTCGACTACCCGCGCGAGATTGCGGGGACGGCAATGGATACGTATCATAGGTGGATGGAGGTGGTGATCCCTGCCAGTCTGATCGGACTGCCTGCGATCTGTGTGCCTGCAGGCTTTGGTGGGCCGCACGACATGCCCATGGGCCTGCAACTGATTGGGCCACGGGGCAGTGATGCCAAACTGTTGCGACTGGCCGAGGCGTGGCACACGGCAACCGACTGGCCCGGGCGCAGACCACCACAGCTGTGAGGGGAGCACCTGATGACCCAGACCAATCCGTATCCTGATCTGCCAGCGGGCCTGCCCCCGTTTCATGCGCCGCCCGAAGGTTTCGTTGCGCGCGCCCTGCGCCTTGGCTGGGCGGATTTCCGGGCCCGTCCCACGTTCGGCCTTCTGGCCGGCGCCGCGGCTGTGCTGGCGGGTTGGCTGCTGATGGGGCTGACGCTTTGGGCCGGGCACACATTCTGGCTGATCTTGGCGGTCTTCGGCTTTCCTCTGGTTGCGCCCCTGTGTGCACTTGGCACCTACGAGGTGTCCCGGCGCATCGGCGCAGGAGAGCCTGCGTCGCTGAGCGCCGTATTCTACCGATTGCGTGTCGAACGGGGCCGGCAAATCCCGTGGCTGTCGATGCTGATGGTGGTGGCGCTGCTGTTCTGGTTCTTCCTTGGGCACATGATCTTTGCGCTGTTTCTGGGGCTGAAGCCGATGGTCAATGTCACCACATCGCTTGATGTGTTCCTGAGCCCGGACGGTCTGATGATGATCGCGCTGGGGACGATTATTGGCGGGCTCTTTGCCTTCTTGTTCTTTTCGATGTGCGTTCTGGGTTTGCCGCTGTTGCTGGCGCGCGAGGTGGATTACATGACTGCCATCCTCAGCAGCGTTGCCTACGTGCGCCAAAACAGTGTTGCGATGATTGGCTGGGCGATTTTGATCGTGGCGATGCTGGGACTGGCGATGCTGCCGGGGCTGTTGGGATTGCTGATCATCCTGCCGTGGCTGGGCCACGCGTCTTGGCACATCTATGCGCAAATCGCGGCAGGCGCGCGTTAGGCTGGGCTTTCCCGTCCCATCCCGATCAGTGCCTCGCGCAAGCGGGTCGCGTCGGGATGATTGATTTCCAAAGCGAACACATGGGCATGGGTTAGGTAGAACCCGCGGGCGTCGTCATTGTCTGCGGTTGCCGCCGCTTCTTGATAGAGCGCAACCAAAGCCGGAACATCTTGGGCCTCATGCGCCGCAAGAAGCTGCGCGTCCAGATCGCTCACTCCGCGGCCTTGTCTTGCGCGCGGTGGGCTGCCATGTGGTCGGCCACCCAAGCATGGAACATGTGGGTCGGCCCGTCCATGGCCGGGGAAAAGCGGCCCCCGTCAAAGCCGGGAGAGTGACGGCCTCGTTGCATGCCTTCCACCACAAAAATGTCTTCCTCGAACACGGTTTTCCACTGTTCTGCGTTCTTGGCGCGCAAGGCCGGATCGGTGTCGGGCTGAGCGTAAAACAGATGCACATGTTCGACCGTGCGCCCGGGGCCCTGAGGGACCAGAATGATGGCAAAGGCGTGATCGCGGTGCACACCCAGCAGCACGTTGGGATAGGCGGTGATGTATTCAGACGCGGTGTCCCACTTGTCGCTCAACCCTTCAAAGTCGGGAAAGGTCTGGCCGTCGTCGCCGGTCAGTTGGCGGTAGACCAAAGTGCCTTGGCCTGAAAAGCGCCCCGAGGCTTCGATGTGATAGTGATCTTCAAGGCGGGAATAGCTGTTCAGTCCGGGGTGGACCCACGGCAGGTGGTAGCTTTCACAGTAATTCTCGACCGCCAGCTTCCAGTTGCAATTCACCTCCAGCTGAAACGCGCTGTCCGAGCCACCATGATAGAGAGGTTTGTCAAATTCGGCCCAGCGGGCCAGCAGATCGGCATTGGCATCTTCAAAGGCCGGGGCCGAGCCCGAGAGGTTTATCCAGACCACACCCAACCAGATATGGCTGCGCACAGGCACCAGACCCAACAGATCGCGATTGATCCCGTCAGCCGTGTTCTGCCCGGGCCCACCCACATGCGGGGTAGAGACAAGGCTTCCCTTCGTTGAATAGCACCAACTGTGATAGGGGCAGCGGATCGCCCCTTCGATCTTGCGGGGCGCATCCACAAGGATCATACCGCGGTGACGGCAGATGTTGTGAAAGACGCGCACATCACCATCGCGGTCACGCACCAGCAAGAGCGGTATATCAAGGAAGGTGAGGGGCACCGCATCCCCCGGCTCCGGCACATCCGCCGCCACGGCCAGACCAGACCACCCGGACATCAGTAGGGCACTGCGTTCCTCGTCAAATACATCCAGGTCCACGTAATGCGCATTGGGCAGGCCATGGGCGCTGTGGATGGGCTGGCGCACGGTGCTGAGATCAGTGGGGTGCATGAAAGAGCCTCCGGATGACGTTTCACACATCATAACGGCGGCGCATATCGTTACATGCGCAATTTCGACCAGACTTTTCCGTCTCCGACACTGTGAGTGGTGGCGTCAGGCTCTGCCGAGACGTTTTTGTGTATCTGTTCTTGTGCGAGGAGCATGCGGTGTGGACTCTGCGCGGAAAGGAATGACTTTGGCCGTATTGCAGACCATGTGGTCCTGCATGGTCTGCACGGCGGTCAACCCGTCGGCTAACGTGGTGCCGGCATTCTGTTTGATCCAGCGTGGGTTCAGGGCCAGACGCATGTTGCGCACTGTTTTGGCTTCAAATTCGACGACATCTCCGACGTCGAAAAACGTGTCATGGGCGTTCAGATGGTCGGGGTCTGAAAAATACGCAAGATCACCCTGATCTTCGCACCAAATGACGGCCTTTCGATCTGCCGTGTCGCTCCAAAGAATGATGCCAATCATATTTCTACCCAAAGTTGGACTGCTTCTAATAAACCCAGATTTAGACGCGCTGAATACAGTCAGTTGCGCAACGTGCGCTTGCAATTTGTGTCTATGGTAGTATCGTTTGATTGCTTTTCGCGTCAGGGTTGACGCCATATGGCGTCAGTTCATGTTATCCCGTGCCGCACTAGCGTTAATACAAGGGTCATCCCACCATAGGTGGATGACAGCGAAAAGAGGCTGTTATGGCGGAAACGCCCAGATCACCAGCAGAGTTGCGCAGCATGTTTGGCGCCAATCTGCGCATACTCGCACGCCCATACCCATCCATCTCAGAACTGTCCCGTCAGTTGGGGATCAACCGAACGCAATTCAATCGCTATTTGTCCGGCGAAAGTTTTCCCCGTCCGGACGTGTTGGCGCGTATCTGTAGTTTTTTCAATGTCGACGCGCGCGTATTGTTGGAACCAGTGGACACTATCAGTCGCGGCAGTGATCCGATGATGGGGACGTTTTTGCGCGAGTATGTTGGTCGGGGTGTCAGCAACGTTACCGAGTCCGTGTTTCCGTCCGGGTTTTACCGGTTCTCGCGTCATAGTTTTCTGTCTCGGGATCAGTTTGTCAGCGGACTGGTGCGTGTGTTCCGCGAGGGTCAGGCGACCTTTATTCGCGGCTACGAGGCGCGTGCGGCGATGGAATCGCAAGGACTGAGCACGGATCGGGATGCGCGCGAGTTTCGCGGCATGGTGCTGCGACAGGAAGACGGAATTGCAGCACTCATCTCGCGTAAAGATACAATGACGGCCTCGTTCAACTTTCTCAGCCGGGTCACATCGTTCGAGAACAACTATTGGGTTGGTTACGTCACGCGGACAGTGCGCGAGTCGCCCGAGTCTGATCGCGTCGTGCGAATGGTGTACGAGCATCTCGGGTTGGGCTTTGGCAAGGCAAAAGCGGCGTGCAAAATGTCCGGCTATTGCGAGCTGGAGGATTTGCTTCCGTTTCACCAACGCCTGTTGCAGCCCGAGGTGCCGTTCCGTTAATCCCCGCGCGGCAGGGCAGCAACGCCCGTGCGCGCAACTTGGGTCAGGCCAAGGGGGCGCATCAGATCCGCGAATGCATCGATCTTTTCCGGCGCGCCAGTGATCTCGAACACAAATGTCTCCAGCGTGCTATCTACAACATTGGCTCGGAAGATGTCGGCCAGGCGCAGCGCCTCGACACGTTTGTCGCCTTTGCCAGAGACTTTGAACATCGCCAGTTCGCGCTCGACTGATGGTCCTTCGACGGTGAGGTCGTGGACTTCGTGGACCGAAACAATCCGCCCCAACTGCGCCTTGATCTGCTCAATCACCTGAGGTGTACCAGTTGTGACAATGGTGATGCGGGACAGATGCCCCTGGTGATCCACTTCAGCGACAGTCAAGCTCTCGATGTTGTAACCGCGGCCCGAAAACAGACCGATCACACGGGCAAGGACGCCCGGTTCGTTCTCAACCAGAACGGCGAGGGTGTGCTTTTCCACGACGTCCGAAAAGGTGGGGCGTAAGTTGTATGCGGAATGGCTGGTGGAGCCTTTTTTGAGTTTTAGGGCTGACATCTTTCTTATCCTTATCATTGTGCTTTGAGGGGGGGCGGAAACCGACACGGTTTCCGGCCGTTTTCCGTGTCGGAAAACGCCCCTAGACCAACACACTCCCCTTGGCATCGATCACGCCCTGCGTCTCCGCTTCGCCCAGCAGCATCTCGTTGTGGGCCTTGCCCGACGGGATCATGGGGAAGCAGTTTTCATGCTTTTCCACCAGACAGTCGAACAGTACAGGACCATCGTAGTTGATCATTTCCATGATCGCGTCATCAAGGTCGTCGGGGTCGGAACTGATGATTCCCTTGGCGCCAAAGGC
>ERZ1740072.305-NODE-305-length-20616-cov-9.081319_pt1 | contig 20616 bp, 18 predicted proteins | sample MGYA00581733_ERZ1740072 | MGnify/ENA primary metagenome ERZ1740072 (study PRJEB43018, sample SAMN04849741) | marine metagenome | isolation source: floating plastic debris | place: Pacific Ocean | collected 2008-08-30 | study: EMG produced TPA metagenomics assembly...
TAGCACAAATCCTTGATAGCTCTACGTTCTCTCAGTATTTCAGGGACGACTAACTGCCTACTTCGATGGCGAGAGTCGGCACTGCTGGTTTACTGATGATAGCGAGCCAAACGACGCAAACAGTTCTAAACCGGTGGCCGTAGCCTACTGTGAACCGGAGCGCATGACCCATGGAACCTGGAATCTGCTTTTTCTGGCTGTGCATCCTGACTACCAGGGACAGGGCCGGGGAACCGCTATGATCAAACATATCGAGCAGGCATTAACGGCAAAAGGCGCACACCTACTGTTGATAGAAACATTGGCAAGCTTTGACCGTACGAGAGCTTTCTATCGTAAGTGTGGCTACCAGGAAGAAGCACAAATTCGTGACTTTTATGAGGTGGGCGCTGACAAAGTCATCTACCGTAAAAGGCTGGCTGTTTAGACCCGTCATCAAACCGTTGTTGCACCAAAAGGTGAAGACAACACAAGTACTCTATAGATTGATGAATATTTACTTCCTGTATCGCGTTAGCTTGAGATTATGGTCTCAAACTAGCGAAAGCAGAGCGCCGTTATCATTTTTATTATGGTTTAGATAAGACTGTTCGTCGTTTAATAAAGCAACAAACTCACGATAGAGACACTGGCAATGTGGGACTCTTTTTAGTTGTCTGACCCAGGGTAGTATAGATGGCAAGCTTAGTTCAACAGTTTAGGCGGTGGCTCACAGAAAAGCGCTTCTTTCGAGTCGCGTGGTTTGCTAAAGACCCGAAGCTCACACCTGAACCTGAGGAAGCTCTAGCACAGCTCCCTGGCGATGTGGCCGACAAGCTAGTCGAGATGGTTAACCAGCTGCCTGTTAATCCTCGCGAGGAAACGGCGATTTTAGAGACATTACAAGATGCGATCGCAACATGGAAAGAAAACCCTCGTGAAACCCCAAACTCCATCGTCATCCTAAGTGACCCGGTTTCATCAGCAGCGCGTATTTTGACCAGTGGGCTCAAACAGCTGGAGTCCGGTGAAAAACAGCTACCTCCTGTGCGGCTTCTAGACTGGTTAGAGCGGCCAGCCGATACCAGAGTGATCAAACAACAGGTTCGAGAAAAGCTAGAGCTCGACACCCCCGAAAAGAATGACTGTGAGCAGACACTGATGGTCGTCCCTAATTTATGCTGGTGCTTTTTACGCAGCGCTGAAGGGTTAGATGGATTAGACTATCTACAGGATTTGTTACCGCGCAACCATGGTCAGTTTTGGATTTTGGGCAGCAGCATTGTCGGTTGGGAGTATCTCAAATGTACACTGCAGTTTCATGCCTACTGCGGTGATGTTGTTACCCTACCCACTCTATCAGGCGAAGATTTGCAAAACTGGCTAAGCCCCATTGTTAAACAGTTTGATATTTGTTTTTCAGATGTAGCGCTGCATAAGCGTCTTAAAAAAACTAACAGTCTGACTCATCTAGATGTGGCCATCGATAGACCGATTGAAGCGCTGTCTGAGATTGGTCAAGAGGTGAGCGCCACCGTACGGTCGTCGGTACGGGCGGTCAAGGACAAGGTTATTCCAGAGGCATCAGATGACTCAGAACGCAGCTCCAAACAAGACTACTTTAATCGCCTAGCGGATATTTCAGACGGGATTGGCGTTGTGGCATTGCAGCTATTTATTAAATCGCTGCGCTATCAAACAGTAAATGAAGACAATACCCCAGATCGCTCAGCTGATTCATCGCAAGATCTCAAAGGCTCTGGCGATACAGCAGAATCCTTAAAGAAGCAGGATACAGAGTCTTCTGAAAAGGAAACGAAGCATCGCCTGATAGCCACTATTCCCAAGCGGCCTGTTCTTCCTGAACTGAGCCAGAGCGATCTATATCTGCTCTACTCGCTACTGCTCCATAGCGATCTCACCGTTGATGAACTCGCTAAGAGTCTGGGAGACACCCCGCAGATCGTCAATCATCAGGTCCAGTTACTGCGAAATGCGGGCGTCATTGAGCAGCAGGGACAGATAATCAAAACCAATCCCGTGCATTATCCCGAACTTTATCGAGAGCTAGCTAGAAATAATTTTATGATTGAAGTACCTTGAGGACATTGTTACCCATGGGGATTAGGGAATATTTGATAGCTAGTCCAATAGTGTGGCTGACTCGACTGGCCCAAGCCTCGGCTAGCGACACCAAAGTAGGTCAAGCCGCCAGTGACACGGCTGATAAAGGCAAAGAACTGCTCTCTAAAATTACAGGCGCAAAAATCTTACAGGCGCTGCTCATTTTAGTCGTAGCTTACATCATCATCAAGACTGTTGACTGGCTCGTTATTGCCATGTCTGAGCGAGTTGCACGCTACAACAGGCTACGCATTAAACAATTTCAACCTTTCATGCGTACTCTGGTGATGACAGTGACCGTCATCATGCTGATGAATCTATTTCTCAATCTTTCGCGGGAGAATGTATTTGCTGTCACGGGTACCATAGCCGTGGCGCTGGGTTTTGCCTTTAAAGACTATGCTAGCTCGATTATTGCAGGGATTGTAGGATTGTTTGAATCTCCATATCGCGTCGGAGACCGTATTGCCATTGCCGATGAATATGGTGAGGTCATCAGCTATGGCCTACGTGGTATTCGCCTACGTACCCCCGGCGACAATATTGTTACAGTGCCCCACAGTCACATATGGACCAATACGGTTTCTAATGCCAATATGGGTGAACTAGAAGCCCAGGTCGTAACGGAGTTTTATCTGGATCACGAAGCTGACCCGGAGCAGGTAGAAAATATTTTGTACCGCATTGCCCACACCAGCAAGTACACCCACCTAAAACTGCCTATTCTTGTGGTCATGTCCGAGCACAGCTGGGGTAGCTTGTTTAAGCTACGCTCATATCCTCTAGATGCTCGAGACGAGTTTGCCTATGCAACCGACCTCACCATCCGTGCTAAAAAAGAGTTTGTCCGACACAATTTGCCATATCCCAAACGATTTGACCTGGAAAAGTCGTCGTAGTTGCTTACGAGAAAGACTTCAGTAGGACGCTAAAGGCTACATAGTGAAGCACTTTAGCCCCCCAGTGAAGTTAAAGTAGAGAGCAAATACTTCACTGAGCCAACTGACTGAATGATTACTGCCCTCAAATGCAATGTAACATTCTTACAAAAGTCTGGTCTCTTTATATGGGTACACATTTTCTAAGCAGATTCCAAAACACCACAACTCTATTTAAATTTAACCTTTTAACTGCTGCTGACGTTCTGAATTCAGCGCAGTTGACTAATTTTGCTTAAAAGCACAAGCCCTTTAGCGCTTTGTCTGACTGCTTCTCTTGTTGAAAGCTTTAGTCTTGGGAATAACGTCAGGATTACGCACATCAGGTACGTTGGAAAGGATAGCGATGATGCCTGTAAATTCTGTTTTAGAGGACGTATCGCTGACTAGATCAAGAACTTCAACACCTAGTACGGTCCGGATCAGCTCGACTATCTTAGGAAACAGCAATTTGTCTACAGTGTCTCTAACCTCTTTAGCAAGATCGGCATGACCTCTACCGTTCAGCAGTTTTTCAGGCTGAGTTGATGAGTTCTCCAAAACAATAACGATGTTTCGACCAAACAACTGGCAGGTTACTCGGCTCAGAGAATGATCGAGGTCGGAGCGATACAGTGCTTGAATACTTTGAGATATTTCTCGCTCCAGTTCACCAGCAGATTTGAGTCGTGCTTTATTGTCTTCCAAGGTCATAGAGATACAGTTCTACCGAGGACTGCTTATGATAAGCGAATACTTTCTTTTCTAGATGGTTGCAACAGAACCACCGTCAACGCGGTAGTTAGCGCCTACGACAAAGCTAGACAGCTCAGAACACAGGAATGCTACTACGGCAGCGACTTCTTGGGCCTTACCCCGGCGGTGAAGCTCTAAGTGCGGGCGTTTTTCATCGAGGAAGGTTTCAATCGCCTGGTCAAAGCTCATATTTTTCTCGTTAGCACGTTTCTCCATCATGGCATCGGTCATAGGTGTAGCGATGTAGGCCGGAGAAACAGAGTTTACCAAAATTCCGTCCTTGGCAAACTCTTTCGACAGGTTCTTGGTCAGATTTAATACACCGGCTTTAGCGGCACAGTAGGGCATCTCATCGGTGTAGGGCTGCAGGGCATCCTCCGATGTAAATAATACAACTCGGCCCCAGCCTGCTTGCTGCATAGCAGGAATAAACGCACGACACACGCGCACCCCAATCATCAGGTCAACGTCAATAGTTTCCCACCAGTCTTCATCAGTTAACTCTAAAAAGGGCTTGGTTGCCCCCGTGATACCGGCCGCATTGACTAAAATATGAGTCTCACCGTAGTGATCAAGAATCTTTTTCTTAGCTGCCTCAATCTGGTCGAGCTTTGTCAAATCAGCTGTAACACCAATCGCTTCACCAATTTTACGGACTTCTTCTACCGCTTTATCTAAGGGCTCTTGGGTCTGGTCAATAATGGCAATTTTAGCTCCCTCAGCCGCTAGGATCTTGGCAGTGGCATGACCCATGCCGCCCATGTCTCCACCCGTGATGACCGCTACCTTGCCCTTGATACCTAAGTCCATGAGATCTCCTGCGCCCGTCTAATTTATTATCCCTAGAGCATATTAAGAGAAATCCCTCGACCGAAAGTCTATCAAAAAGCAGAGACCAACGACACAGCCGTCTATGTCATTGGACGGATTTGACGTCAGGAATCAAAGTCTTCAAATACAAGGGTCACAGTAAAATTATTCCCATAGAGGCGATGGGTCGATATTTATCTCTAAGAAGATAGAGATATTTTGACCGAGTAGGATTTAAGCTTCAGACAACTACAGAAAAAGACGTTTGTTCTATGCTAACCCGTTCCACCGCCAATCTTTCTTATACCAGTCAAGGGAGCGGCAGACCAACGCTTGTATTTTTACACTATTTCAGTGGGGCAGCGGTCAGCTGGCGATGGGTGGTGGAAATACTCAAAGCTGATTTTCGCTGCATTGCATTAGATTTACCTGGCTTTGGCGATGCCGCTCCACTAGAAGAGCCGTCACTCAGGCACTACAGTGCTTTTTTAAGAGAGGCGTTTGTTGAACTAGGACTGGAAAATGTGGTGCTAATTGGCCACTCTATGGGAGCAAAGATTGCTCTACAGGTAGCTGCCGATTTGGACTCTGACATTTTAGAGCAGGTTATTTTAGTGGCCCCATCTCCGCCGACGCAGGAACCGATGCCAAAGGACGAGCGCGATCGCATGCTCACCGATCACCACAGCCTTGACGTAGCCATTACCACCGTCAGCGGTGCGACCCAAAAGCCGCTACCAGAATCTCGACAGACGTTAGCCATCCGCACCCACACCCAGGCCGACGATCATACCTGGCGCTGGTGGCTGCTGGAGGGTATGAACCACTCTATTGCCGACCGTCTAGACCAGATCACAGTACCTGTCAGCGTGATTGCCTCTTCGGACGACCCGGTTATTCCCTGGGATACCATTCAAAACGATGTGGTAGCGCTGCTCCCCGGAGCCGAACTGACCCAGCTATCAGGAATAGGTCATTTGATCCCGTTAGAAGCTCCCGAACAGCTGGTACAGAGTATTCGCAATACAATTTCTGTTTAGATAGCGTAACCCCAATCTTCCCGATTTCTTCCCGAATCTTTTCCGAAAAACTTCACCCGTGTGCTCTAACCTACAGCCCATCAGACAACTCTGTAGCGAAGGAGTCAGGCTATGCGGCGACGAGATCTACTTAAGCGAGGTACAGCATTTACCGGTGGTGTATCCCTGGTGGCGTTGATCAATGCCTGCGGTGGTGGCTCCGATTCAGAGCCCGCCGCTGGGACAGCAGCCGGAGACTCTACCGCTGATTCGGCCCAGAGTTCTGAACCCGCTGTTCTTACCGTGGTTCAAGGGGGGGGCTTTCCAAATGGACTTGACCTGCACCAGGTGGGTACTAACCGTCCCGCCTATGGGATTTCCTGGTGTCTTTACGACCGGCTGGTTACCTTTGGCAGCAAGACCTTAGATGACGGCTCTATATCCTATGACTACACCGTTATTGAACCCGAGCTGGCTGAGTCCTGGACGGTTGCAGACGATGGCATGTCGGTTGTATTTAACCTGCGTCAGGATGCCACCTTTCATGACGGTACTCCGGTCACAGCAAAGGATGTGAAATGGTCCTACGACCGGGCCGTCTCTGTTGGAGGCTTTCCGTCATTTCAGATGAAAGCAGGGGCGCTAGAAAACCCTGATCAGTTTGTTGTTGTAGATGACTACACCTTCCAGGTCAATTTTCTCCGACAGGATAAGCTGACGATCATGGATATGGCGGTACCGATTCCGGCCATCATGAACTCTGCTTTGATTGAACCCAACGTTACTGACGACGATCCGTGGGGACTAGAGTGGAGCAATGCCAATCCCGCCGGCAGCGGGGCCTATAAGCTAGATACCTTTAACCCAGAAGAACGGGTTGTTTTAGTCCGCAATGACGACTGGGTGTCGGGTCCAGCCCCCGCTATTGAAAAGATTATCTGGCTCAATGTGCCTGAAGCGGGCAATCGTCGGGCGCTGCTGGAAAAAGGAGACATAGACATCAACTATGAGGTCTCCGAAAAAGATATTAGTGAACTTAGAGCAACAGGCGAATACACCATTGTTTCCACACCGATTGAAAACTGTCTTTACACCATCGATCTAAATTCGCAGCCAGAGCTAGCGGGTGCGCCCAATCCCTTTAGCGATGTCAGCGTGCGACAGGCCGTCGCCTACGCCATGCCCTACGACGCCATCGTAGATACCGCCCTCTATGGCGAATGTGTCAAAATGTACGGCGCAGAAAGTTTTGAACCCGAAACAATTGACTGGCCCCAGCCCTATCCTTACAGTACCGACATGGATCAGGCCAAAGCGCTGATGGCCGAGTCGGACTACCCCGACGGATTTGACACCACCCTGGCGTTTAATTTGGGTACTCAAGAATGGGCTGAACCGTTTTGTGTATTGGTCCAAGAGTCCCTGGCTGAGATCGGTATTAATGTCACTTTAGAGAAAGTCCCTGGCTCCAATTTTAGAGCAGTCTTAGTGGAAAAGAGTCGGCCTATGATTGTTAACAACTTTGGTGGCTGGCTAAACTATCCTGACTATTTCTTTTTCTATTCGTACCATGGGCAAAATGCCACGTTTAACGGCAGCTCTTATCAAAATCCAGAACTGGACGCCCTGGTAGATGCGGCTCTAGCAACGGCCCCTGGAGACCCAACCTATGAAGAAAGCGTCAAGGGGTTTCTCCAAATTGCATTTGAGGAGATGCCGCGAATTGTAGTAGCACAGCCTTTTCTCTCCGTAGCGATGCAGCCTGGAGTAGACGGATATCAGTACTGGTTCCATCGACAGCTGGACTACCGACAGCTAAAGAAGGCTTAGGGATAAGGGTTATAAGACCAGGCGAATGCCATACAGACGTTTCGTGGAACGTCCGTACGGCCAATGACAGAACTATTTTGTACCCATGTCTCGTCCCTCTACAGTCTCTATTGTCATTCAACGTATCTTGGGTGCTATTCCCAGCATTTTGGGTGTCATTATTGTCACCTTTGTGCTGACTAGAGCGCTTCCCGGTGACCCGGCGGCCTACTTTGCAGGACCGGCAGCAACCCAGGAGGCGATTGACCAGATTCGAGACAGCCTGGGGCTAAATCGCAGTCTGCCTGAACAATTTTTTATCTATGTAGGAGAACTGCTGCGAGGAGACCTGGGGAATTCTCTAACTACGGGGCAGACGGTCGTTTCTGACTTACTGACAAGGCTGCCTGCTTCGCTGGAGCTAACGCTGGCGGGACTTATATTTTCTCTGGCTTTGGCACTTCCTCTGGGTATCTTAGCCGCAACTCGTCCGGGGTCTTGGATAGACCACAGTGTGAGGATACTGGCAACGGCGGGCGTATCCTTGCCAACGTTTTTTACCGGGTTGCTGTTGATTTATGTGTTTTACTTTCGCTTGGGGTTAGCTCCGGCGCCTCTGGGGCGGTTGGCAATTTTATTTTCGTCTCCGGATCAGGTAACAGGCTTATTTTTAGTTGACAGTTTGCTGGCTGGAGACTGGGAGACATTTAGAGCGGCCTTAGGACAGCTGATATTACCTGCAGTCACCCTAGGTCTATTTGCGCTGGCTCCTTTAGCGCGAGTGACACGGGCCTCTATGCTGAGTGTGCTATCTAGTGATTTTATTCGAACGGCGAAGGCCAGTGGACTCGCACCTCATACCGTTTTGTTTGGCTATGCTTTTCGGAATGCTCTATTACCCATTGTCACAACGCTGGGCGTGGTGTTTTCTTTTTTATTGGGAGCCAACGTGCTGGTGGAGAAAGTCTTTGCCTGGCCGGGAATCGGCTCCTATGCGGTCTCTGCTTTGATTGCATCGGACTACGCGGCGGTGCAGGGGTTTGTATTAACGATGGCGCTGCTCTACGTGGTGCTCAACTTGCTGATTGATTTGTTGTATACCGTGATTGATCCTCGAGCAGGAGTAGAATCATGACGCTGATTCAGCCAATTAAACGACCGTCTTCGCTGGCTCAGGCTCGCTATATCGTTAGCGAAAATCGGGTCACCTTTGGGTCGTTTTTGTTGTTCTTTGCACTGGTGCTGCTAGCAATATTTGGACAGGCGATCGCACCCTACGATCCAATGGCTAGCAATGCGGCGGTGGCGCTATCGCCGCCGTCTCTAGCTCACTGGTTTGGCACCGACGACCTGGGGCGCGACGTCCTGAGCCGGGTGCTGGTGGCAACTCGACTCGACCTGGGGATTGCAGTGATCGCTGTCGTACTGTCCTTTGGCCTAGGCAGTATTCTAGGGACCTGCGCTGGGTATTTTGGCGGCTGGTGCGATCGCATCATTAGCCGCATTATTGATACCCTGATGGCGTTTCCATTATTCATCCTGGCCATGGGACTAGTGGCAGCCCTAGGCAATACGGTAGAGAATATTATCTATGCCACAGCGGTGATCAATCTCCCGCTTTATACCCGTGTGGTCCGAGCAGAGATTTTAGTGCGACGTGATGCGGGCTATGTGGAAGCAGCTAGACTAGCTGGCAACGGCCACCTGCGGATTATGGCGGCCCATTTGTTTCCTAATGTGCTGCCGGTAATGATGGTGCATATTTCACTCAATATGGGCTGGGCTATTCTAAATGCGGCAGGACTGTCGTTTATTGGCTTAGGGGTCAGACCGCCTACTCCAGAATGGGGAATTATGGTGGCAGAAGGGGCAACGTATATTATTTCGGGCGAATGGTGGCTGGCAATCTTTCCAGGAGCAGTGCTGATGCTGGCCGTATTTTGTTTTAATCTGCTGGGCGATGGTTTACGGGATTTAGTCGATCCGAGAATGAGAACTTAAGAGAATGGATAGTGTCTAACAAAAAACTGCTAAGAGAGCCGATCCATGATTTCCTCCCCTACAACCGCGACGTCTGTCCAAACTTCATTGCTGTCCGTACGAGGGCTATCGGTTGAGTTTCGTACTCGTACGGGCATCGTTCAGGCTCTAGAAAATATTAGTTTTCACATCAATAAGGGTGAAACATTGGGCATCGTTGGCGAGAGCGGTTCTGGCAAGTCTGTCCTGGCGTTAGCGATTTTAGGAATTTTAGACCAGGCAGGGTATGTCACCGGGGGAGAGATTTTATGGAGCCAGGATACTGCTACCTGCGATCTTCTTAAGCTGCCGGAAAAGAGGCTGCGGCAGCTGCGGGGGCAGGAGCTGTCAATGATTTTTCAAAACCCTCGGGTCGCCCTAAATTCGATTCGTAAGGTGGGCAAACAGCTGGTAGATGTGCTGCGCTGTCACTCGAACCTGCCCCGGTCGCGGCTAAAGGCAAGGGCCCTAGAGCTGTTGGCCAGTGTCAGAATTCCCGATCCACAGCAGCGCTATGATGCCTATCCCTATGAGCTATCGGGCGGTCTGTGTCAGAGAATTATGATTGCTCTGGGGTTAGCCTGCTCGCCGCAGCTGCTGATTGCGGATGAACCTACAACAGGATTAGACGTGACCACCCAGGCTACGGTGATGAACTTGCTCAAGGAGCTGGCAACAGAACAGCAGATGGCAACAGTGGTCATTACCCACGATCTGGCGCTGGCGTCGGAATATTGCGATCGCATCATTGTCATGCATGCTGGACATGTGGTGGAGAGTGCGCCGACTCATTTGTTGTTTAGTCAGCCGCGTCATCCGTATACGGCTAAGCTAATTGCAGCGACGCCTGAGCCCCATAAGGGGTTTGAGGATTTGGTGCCGATTTTGGGTAGTTTACCGGACCTGCGGCGAGAAGATTTGCCGCCGTGTCGGTTTGTGGGGCGTTGCGATCGGGCGGATGAGACATGTCAGCAGGAGGAGTTGGTGTATCGGCAGGTGGGTGGGGAGCATTGGGTGGGGTGTTGGTATCCGTTGGAAGAATAGGTTTGGGGTGAGAGTTTTCTCAATCATCTGCTCGTGATTCTTTTGTGTTATTTATTTCTTGTTTCCTATGCTGCAGGTTACTGGTCTGACTAAACATTTTCCGGTGGCGTCTGCTGGTTGGTTTTCTAGGGGTAGGCAGTCTCAGGCTCTTTATGCGGTTGATGGGCTTAGTTTGACGATTCGGCCTGGGGAAAGTGTGGGTCTAGTGGGGGAGTCAGGCTGTGGTAAATCTACGTTGATTCGTCTGATCTCTCGGCTGCTGGAGCCGACGGACGGGAGCATTGTGTTTAACGGTGCGGATATTGGTCAGATATCGGTGGGGAAGTTTGCCCATAGTGCTGAGCGAGCCAGGCTGCAGATGGTGTTTCAAGACCCGAGCGATAGTTTGAATCCTCGGTTTACGGCATTTGATACGATTACGGAACCCATTCGTCGGTTGGGAACACAACAGGATCGGTCTCGATTGCGACAGCGGGCAACGGAGCTGGCGCAGCAGGTGGGACTGCCGCCAGAATTGTTGAGTCGGTTTCCGCATCAGCTTTCGGGTGGGCAAAAAGCACGGGTGGGAATTGCACGGGCGATCGCGTTAAATCCGACGCTGTTAATTTTGGATGAGCCGACATCGGCTTTGGATGTGTCAGTGCAGGCGGTCATTTTACATTTACTGGCCGATCTCAGAGAGCAGCTGAATATGAGCTATCTGTTCGTCTCTCATGATTTGAACGTGGTACGGCTGCTGTGCGATCGCATCTTGGTGATGTACCTGGGCAAACTGGTGGAAACAGGTCCTGTTGATGACATTTTTAATCGTCCGCAGCATCCCTATACCCAGGCGCTAATTTCAGCAATCCCTGCGTTTGAAGCCAATCCTCACCGAATTCCCCTCACGGGTGAACCGCGCAGCCCCATCAATCCATCGCCCCATATCTGTCGTTTGTATGGTCGCTGTCCCAAAGGAGACGAGCACTGTCAGCAGGTAGCTCCTACGCTACAGCCCGTTAGCGACTATCATCAGGTAGCCTGTCACTATCCGGCCCCGCTGTCATAGTCTTATTTGATGACGCTATCTCGTTCTAATAAACTTTTAGGAATTGGCCTAGTGCTGCTAAGTGCCCTGGGTCTATCTGCTCAAAATGTAATTTTACGACTGTTTTTTACACCTAGCCTGTTGTTTGGTCGAACTGCCTTTGGCGGATATGTAACACCACAGCTGAGTAATGTGGTGCTGCTGCTGGCAATGCGGATGGCGATGATGGCCATACTGCTAGCGGCAGTGACTCCTTGGCTGTATCCAAAAACGTTCAAAGCGCTACGGAGGTTACCGGCTACGCCTAGACTTTTAGGGATGGCAACCGCCAGCGGAGTGTGTTTGTTTTTAGGTCTGACGCTGCTGTATACGGCTCTGAGTCAGGTAGCGGCTGGAGTTGCGATCGCAACCTTCTTTATCTACCCTGCCATTACTGTTCTGCTTGCGTGGCAGTTGTTTCGTCAGTCTCCTCAACCCTACCAGCTGTGGCTAATGGCCGTTATTTTTACAGGCGTTGTCCTTACGACTCTAACGCCTTCTAACGAGCTAGCATCAAATCCTCTTTTAGGCGGTCTTTGCGCCCTTGGAGCCGGACTGAGCTTTGGGCTATACGGTATTGTTGCCGAGCTGTCGCTGAAGACACAGCCGTCTTACTTGGGACTGCATCCAATTCCTTTTTCGCTCTATACTTTTTTCTTAGTAGCCTTGCTGTCTGGCACGACGGTACTTATCCGCCCGTCTGTAACAATATCGTCTGCAGCCTGGCCATCAGTCTTGGCAATGACCTTGGTTTCCGCCATTTTGACGCTAATTGCTTATGTTCTGAACAATTCTGGCATTCGCCTAATCGGCGCATCCTTAACCGCACTGCTCAGCGCCAGCACACCTGCATTGACAACGCTTTTTGCCTGGTGGGTCTTACAAGAAGCACTCCAGCAGCAGCAAATTGTTGGTATTGGTTTGGTCACGATAGGCGTAGCCATGCTAGGTGTAAAGTCTTAACTTGACATGGATTCCTATATATTATCGCAATAGACTTTTAAACATTTAGATGTACCTATACAGCTCTATCAGTAGCATGACGACATACCAAGTCTAGGGATGTAGTATCAAGCTGTCTCAGATATTTTGTCTTCAAGCTATGCGTGATAATTTGATTTAGCTCTATCGCCTCATCGATTTTTCCAGAGCTAATCAGTTCTACATAGAAGGAACGCGGTTCAATCGAAGAAGGGTTCGTGAATGTTATCAATTCTGTAATATCTAATCTGTGGTTGAATTCGTTAGCGGTATCACGCCATTCATAAATATAAGAAGAAATCTCTCTATACTTTGCTTCCTCAAAAGCACCAGAGATAATAGCTGCTTCACTCACTGAGACTATTAATCTAGGAAAAACTATGGGTCCATTCACTTTGTCAGGATCTAGGTTAAAGCTCCTATTTTTTAATATTTCACTATTTTTAATACACTCGCCATAAAAAGCAAGCAATAGTTCCCTCTTCCTCTCATAGACAGATGCTAAGCGTTCGGCGAAGATACCTGTTATTGTTGCAAATAGTCCTAACACAGTTAGCGCTGGCTCAAACCTTGAATCTCCTTCACTTCTAGTAAGCCAGATTACTGACGTAACGAGACCCAGAGACAAAATAGAAAAGGTTAAGTAACTAACGAAATTTTTTCTCATAGAGGATTAGACACTATCTATCATTATACTTTCTAACCTTTTCTATGCCTTATTAAAACCATACAGAACTGGCAAGAGAGCCAGAATAGCTTTCTGATTCTGCGTATTGTTCTGACGCAGCAACTAAAAGTAAATCAATACCGAAATTTGTATTACTCCTGACAGAGCTGTTCCCTGAAAAATTGTTGGCTTTTCTATCAACAATAGAAAAATTATTTCTAGTAATCATGTTTTCAATTCCTTTCTGAGTATATTTTCGAGTAAGAAGCAACCGAATCGTATCGTTAGCAACCAAATCCATTGAGGACCAGTCTGGAAGCATGACAGAGAGATTTTCACCTGTCGTATTTTGGTAAATAATTTTAATTAGAATAGACTTATCATTTTCTACTGAGGATTTAAAGAGCACGCTGGCGAGGTCAATATGCAAGTTAGTATTCTGAAGTAAAGCACTGGCTACAAACTTCCTGAAGGATTCCGTGTTAGCATATTCCCTGGCTGCTTGCTGCGCTATTTGTTCATCCAACCTTTTAGTAGATGCAACTTCTATAAGAAGCAGATCATCTTTTCGAACTAATCTGGAAAGGATACGTAGTAGCTTTTCATCATATTGAAAATTGGCCAGCGTATTTCCCAGCAACGAAAATAGAATTGGAGCGTCGGGGACAAGTTGATCAATTAAGTCTCTCAAATTTCTGATTCTTTCAGTATCAGAAAAGTCAAGCTGAATTGGCAATATTTGACTGCCTTTTAGGCTATCAATTTGCATGACTTCTTGAATAGCCATTCTCAGCATTGTTGAACTCATATCAACCGGGAAGAAAAGTAGGTCAGGGTTGTCTATAAGTAAATCAGCTATCACATTTCGATCTTTCTTACCTGTTCCTACGCCTAAGCTAACGTAATGAAACTTCTTCTTAGCTATATTGCTTTCGTGTAGCTCTCTCCATCGAGATCTGAAGGAGCGAATACTTCCTGTCATAACCGGATAAAAAGGGTCAGAGCATGTTTTGGCCCAAGATATAGTTGGACCTATCCCCCAGTAAGAAAATCCAGAAACAATACGCTTGCAGTCACCGGTTTCAGAGAATCCTCCTTTTATTTCTTGGACCAGTTCAGCAAGCTTAGTTTGCTGACTTTCGCCAATAAAACACAAGGTCCAGCCAATGTCAGATGCGTCGATGGATCCTTCCAGTAGATTGGAGATTCTCAGATCTGAAAGCATTTAAGATAGATAAATTACTATATTTTAACAGTTACAACTCAAAATGTCTGGAATAACTTTAGAGAAAAGTAAAGCCTTAAATCTGTAGAATAGCATCTGATAAGCTTGACACAAAAGCCTCACTTGACTGCATCTGTGTCTTGATTTGAGTTTTGATAAGCTCGCCAGCCGCCAAACTGAGTAATTTCTTTTTTTCCTTCTACGGTTAGTGGTTCACCGATGACGCCGAGTACCTCTTCGCCGTCGTGGAGTGTGACTTTTCCGATGGCGAGTCCTGGGGGTTCTTGCGAGAGAATAATGCCAAGACCGGCAAGGGGCACCTGCCATACCTCTACAGCCACAGCGACACCGTCTGAGCTAACTTTGATCATGGCAGGATACTTGTCATCTATAGACCAGATCCGATAGCTGGGTTCTGTTGTCGCTTCTCGTTCAAAAGTAGCATCAACGTTGAGAAGATTTGGGTTTAGGGCAAGTCCTCGCATCAGGGTGCCGTTGACGGCAAGCTTTATTGTTTCGGTCATAAGTTGCCTAGAAGAAATTGTTTAGGTGATAAATGTCTGATGCTCTAAAAATTCCCTCCTGGGAGGGGTGCCTGAAAGGCGGGGTGGATTTCAATTAATCGCGCTATCGGCCAACCCACCCCGAAGCCCCTCCCAGGAGGGGAGAGATTTACCCTTTTTGCATCCGTGCTACATCTCTTAGCCTACTCCTCTTTGCCCAACGCCCCCGGCAGCCCCACCAGCGTTCGCTGCGGCGAGCAAGTGACGACCATAATTAACAGGGTCAAAATATAGGGAGCTGCATTAAACAAATAGTAGTAAGAATCCACACCCACCGCCTGAAATGCAGGACCAATCGCCTGAGCCCCGCCAAACAACATTGAGGCCCACAGACATTGAATCGGATTCCACTTGGCAAAGATAACCAGCGCCACCGCCATAAGCCCCTGACCGCTGGAAATCCGCTCGGTCCACACACCGGGATAGTAAAGCGACAGACAGGCTCCGCCAATTCCAGCTAAGAAGCTGCCGGCAACAATACTGGCCATGCGCACCTTAAATGTGGAAATTCCCATAGCTCGGGCTGCCTGAGGGCTGTCGCCAACGGCGCGAATATAAAGACCCCAGCGGGTGTAGCGAAAGAACCAGTGAAGTAATGGCGCGATCGCAACTCCCAGTAAAAACAAAGGACTGATTTTCAAAGCCGCCTGAATCTGAGGAATACTGCTCCAGCTACCCCAGTCAAAGGTAAACAGCTGCGGTGCCTGGGGCTGAATAAAGGGTTTACCCAAAAAGAAGGCGAGACCGCTGCCGAATACGATCATGGCGATACCGGTGGCCACATCATTGACCCGAGGCTGCTGGGAGAGCCAGCCGTGAATAGCGCCTAGCGCCATGCCGGAAAGACCGGCTGCAATCACCCCTAACCAAGGAGCCCAAAAGGGTCCGGCCCAGCCCTCTGAGAGATACGAAACACCGTAGGCGCTCATCGCTCCCATCAGCAGGGTACCTTCTAAACCCAGGTTGATCTTGCCGCTTTTCTCTGTTAGACATTCACCCAAACTGACAAACAAAAAGGGCGCACTGCCCCGCAGCGTTCCGGCAATAATGCCCAGTGGAATTCCCCAGAGACCCAGTGATTCAGCTGCCATGTTTAATTCTCTCCCATCTCTCTAAACCAGGGTAGTTTTCCATAGAGCGAATCGCTAAATAATACACACAGAAAAACAATGCCTTGAAACACAAGTACGGTAGCATCGGGCAGATCGTGGGCTCGCTGTAGGATACCGCCGCTGGCTAAGATACCGCCTAGCAAGACAGCCACCAGCACCGTTGCTAGCGGGTTATGACGCGAGACAAAGGCCACTAAAATACCGGCGTAGCCGTAGCTAGATACTACAGACTCGTTGATGCGCTTTTGCACAGCGGCCACTTCCACCATTCCAGCCAGCCCAGCGGCAGATCCACCTAAAAAACAGACGGCCAGAGTAAGCTTGCCGACGGGCAGCCCAGCAATCCGGGCGGCGCGGATATTGCCCCCTGCCGTACGAGCCGCAAACCCAAAGGTGGTGCGCTGAATCAGATAGTAGGCCAGCACACACACAATTAGACCGTAGAGTAGACCAAAGTGAATCCGAGTCCCCGGAATAGTGCCTAATACAATACTGGGGTCGAGCTGAGCCGACGAGGGTTTGGTGACAAAACTGGTGTCGCGCATAGGGCCTTCCACCAGATGGTTCATTAGCGCGATCGCAATGTAGTTCAACAACAAACTGCTGATGGTTTCATTGACGCCTCGGTAGTGGCGCAGCGCCCCCGCTAGCATAATCCACAGACCGCCAGCCACCATACCGGCTAGAGCCATAGCCCCTTGAGCAACTAAAGGAGGCAGAGAGGTGCCAACATTAAGCCCGACCACCACGGCGGCCAGTCCTCCCATCACCAGCGCTCCCTCATTGCCGATAATCACCAGTCCCAGACGAGCGGGCAGAGCCGTACATAGCGCTGTCAGCATCAGCGGCGCGGCCCGAATCAAAGTATTTTGCCAGGCGCTCCAGCGACCAAAGGCCGCCTGATAAATCGAGCCGTACACCGCAAAGGGGTTAGCTCCCGCCAGCGCACAAAAACAACCAAATATGATCAAAGCGACGGCAAGGGCAGCCACTGGTAACACAATCGCCTCCAGCGACCGACGGGCCGGGACAGAAACCCTTTGAGAGAGACTGACCATCAGCCGTCAATACTGCCTTTAACACCTTCAATCAGCCAGTCCATTTTCTCTAGCTCAATATTTTGCTGTTCGTACTTTTCATCAGCGGACAGGATCGACTGCCCCGTATTGTCCTTGAGTTCACCTTCGTAGATCACCAGCTCCCCGGCAAGGAACTTCTCTTTGGCTGCATCAGCATCGGCTTTCGCTTCGTCACTAACGGCGGGGCCATACGCTGAGAGCTTACAAAAATCGTCGGCTAAGCCCCCCCGTAGAATATGGTCAATATCCCCTGCCATCAGGGTTTTCCCTTCAACAAACTGTTCTCCTAAGAAAGTGTAAATACTCACCCAGTCCCACTCGGCCCCGGTCAGATAGCCTTTGGGCGCTAGCGGGCTCTGGTCGGCGTGATATCCCGAGCTAAAGATGCCGCGTTTCTCAGCAGTTTCGATCACCACCTTAGGACTGTCCACATGGCAGGTGACTACATCAATTCCCTGGTCGGCCATACTGTTGGTAGCCTCAGCTTCTTTAACCGGCAGCGCCCAGTCACCGGTAAAGATCACCTGGGTAGTCGCGTCTGGGTTAACCGACTTTGCTCCTAGAGTAAAGCTGTTGATGTTGCGCAGCACCTGGGGAATAGGCTTGGCGGCAACAAATCCTAGATTGCCGTCTTTAGAAGCGTGACCAGCAACAACTCCAGCCACATACTGGGCCTCGTCAATGTAGCCGAAGTAGCTGCCCACGTTTTCGGGATGGACATCTTCCTGGTAAAGTCCGCCCGCGTGGAAAAACTGCACCTCTGGAAATTCGGCAGCCAGTTCAAGAATGTAGGGGTCAAAGTAACCAAATGAGGTGGGAAACAGCACCTGAGCCCCGTCAATTTCGATCATGCTGCGCATGGTTTCTAGCACAGCCGTGGTTTCGGGTACGCTGGCTTCTTCAATAATTTTGATGCCAGGAACAGCCGCCATAGCCGCCGCACCTTCGGCATGGGCCTGGTTATAACCAAAATCATCTTTAGGCCCCACATAGATAAACCCCACCACGATTTCGTCAGCAGTGCCGCCTGTCTCTTCAGCACCGTCGGTGGATTCAGTAGGACCGGCGGCACAGGCATTTAGCTTAGTCGCTGCACCAAATGCGGTAGTGGCCAGCAGTCCACGAATAATTTGACGACGAGAAAACCGAAAGGAGCTGCGAGGGGGCATGGAGATTCTCCTGGCGTAGAAATATGGGCCGATTTGCCAATGTCAGACCGATTTATAGTCAGACAGGGCAATCCCTAGCATTGAGAAAATATGGCCGCTCTGTTGTATCTAATGCTGCAGTTTAGTGAAATTCAATCAGCCTAATCTTGATTAGAAACGCTCGTATTTAAGGAAAACATCGCTCGATTGTTCTAAGCTGGTTTGCTTGATCTGCCAGGTCGTAAAGATATGACTGTCGCATGGCTATTGCTGAAAGCTCTGACTGTGCTACAGCCTAAGCCATTAGGTGTCCTTTATTGCTGCGGCAGATAGAGTAAGAAAAATTAGATTTTTTATTGCTATTGTGGTGACTGTCACAACCGCAAGTCCAATGCTGCAGCTGAGAAAAAACTCATAAGACTCAGCTCAGCTGTTTTGTTAACTAAAAGCTTTCAAGCTTCTGTCCACAGCAGCTTTAGCCTACGCTCAAAAGCGCCTCGGTTCAGACGCCTTTGTAACTGGCAGACTAGAATTTGATTGTGCTGAATAGTTTGGATAGCTGCGATCTCATCAATAATTTCCAGCATATCTGCCAGTTCCCGCAAAAGGCATCAGCAACCACCTTTTCAGCCAGCAATTGCCATAGCGCCCGATAATACTCAGCCTGCTTTATTATCTCAACGACATGCCGCACTTGCCGACTTTCTAGAATTTCCGGTATGCGGTCCCTGACCAGCTTGTTATAGTCCTTGCGAATTAGCACATTGGCAACGTCATTACGTTATCTCAGCCTAAACAAGCTAGTTTCAATCAGCCGAGAGAGCTGGCTGGTTTTCCACAGGAATCATCGGCACAGGTTATTGGTGTCAGTGTAAAACTGTTAGTAATTGGGAGCGTAGCACCAGTGTGACTAGCCTAACAGTGCCGCAAACGAAAACACTCTGTGATTCCCTGAATGTGACGCTAGGTGATTTGCCTGATAATTTCAGTTCATAATCGTTTACGTTACGTCCCTGATGGCTCTAACATATATACCTTTACATTGCTCAGCTGACGGAAGCGTTGGATAGACAATCCCTGCCTAAAACTCTAGTCCTCACTGATGCCTTGACGCGCTTTTTCTAGCTCTTCTTCCATCCATGCTGTTCCAGGAGCCAACTCTAGTGCTCGACTAAGATCTGCAATAGCATCATCAAAGCGCCCCATAAGCCTATAAAGGCTACCACGGTTGCTATAGGCCATAGAATCTTGGGAATCTAGTGTTAATGCTTGCGAATAATCAGAAATTGCCTCCTGAAATTGACCGAGTTCAACATAGGCCATTCCACGCTGATTATATGCTGTCTCAATACTAAGAAAAGCTCCCCAGTTTTGGTCGCCTTGAATAGCCCAGGTAAAGTCGTCAATAGCAGTTTCCCAGTCACCTGATTTGCTATGGGCTGCGCCGCGTCGATAATAAGCCGCAGAGTAATTTGGACTTATTGAGATAGCTTGGTCATAATCAGTAAGCGCTTTTTGTAGTTCTCCGATGCCTGAAAAGGCATTTCCCCGACCAATATAGGCGTTTGCATCCTCAGGAGTTAGCTCAAGAACTTGGTTGAAGTTGTCTAACGCATCATCAAATTCACCTAGCTCGATGTAGGTAAAACCTTTACCCCTATACGCATTGACACTTATGTTTTCTATGTTTAAGGCTAAAGCCTGCTCAAAATTTTTGAGTGCCTCTTGATAATTTTCCAATATCAAATAGATACTCCCTCTGTAGTTGTAAGCGCTTCCTATATTGAGAGAGCCCCAAGCTTGATTTATCTGAATAGATTGGTCGAATGCTTCAAGGGCTTCCTGAAACTGGTTAAGTATAAGCAAAACTTCACCTCGGTTATGGTGAGCTAGTGAGTTACTGAAGTTTAGATGAATGGCCTGGTCAAACGCTGCTATTGCTTCTGCATACTGACCTAATCCACCTAGGGCATTTCCTCGGCCAACGTGGGCAAAAACAAGAGCATCAATATTTTTAGGATCGGTGTCAATTGCTTTATCAAACGCTGCTATTGCTTCTGCATATTGACCTAATTCAACTAGAGCAGCTCCTTGAGCGATATAGCCAGAAAGAACAACATCAACAACATCAACATTTTTGGGATCGATATCAATCGCTTTATCAAACGCTGCTATTGCTTCTGGGTATTGGCCAGCTTCATTATGAATCAGTCCCTGAAGTGCATAGGCTTGTGCAGTTGTGCTTGAATCATCAGAACTGAGAGTAATTACTTGTTCAAGTTCAGTCATTGCTTCTGA
>ERZ1740072.306-NODE-306-length-20610-cov-4.584675_pt1 | contig 20610 bp, 18 predicted proteins | sample MGYA00581733_ERZ1740072 | MGnify/ENA primary metagenome ERZ1740072 (study PRJEB43018, sample SAMN04849741) | marine metagenome | isolation source: floating plastic debris | place: Pacific Ocean | collected 2008-08-30 | study: EMG produced TPA metagenomics assembly...
CCAACTTCGTCCTGATCCCCGCCATCGCCTACGGCTCGCAACTCGCCCTCGGCGCGCTCGGGGTCACGCTGATCTACGGCATACTGCGGTTTTCAAACTTCGCCCATGGCGACACGATGGCCTTTGGCACCATGGCCACCATCCTGATCACATGGGGGCTGCAGTCCATTGGCATCACCGCTGGCCCCTTGCCCACAGCCCTCATCGCCCTGCCCTTTGGCATCGCGATATGCGCAGGCCTCATGCTGTTCACTGACCGCACCGTCTATCGCTTTTACCGACAGCAAAAGGCAAAACCCGTGATCTTTGTGATCGTATCACTGGGCATCATGTTCATCATGAACGGGCTTGTGCGCTTTATCATTGGACCCAACGATCAACGCTTTGCGGATGGTGAACGCTTCATCATCTCGGTGCGGACGTTCAAGGAGATGACGGGCCTGCAAGAGGGGCTCGCCATCAAAACCACCCAAGGGATTACAGTGGTCACGGCCGTCATCGTTGTCGCCGCGTTGTTCTACTTCCTCAATCGGACACGCACCGGCAAATCCATGCGGGCCTATTCGGACAATGAGGATCTTGCGCTGCTTTCTGGCATCAACCCCGAACGGGTTGTGATGGTCACGTGGTTGATCGTTGCGGCACTGGCGACCATCGCGGGTGTGCTTTATGGACTGGATAAGTCCTTCAAACCATTTGTCTATTTCCAACTCCTCCTGCCCATCTTTGCCGCCGCCATCGTCGGTGGCCTCGGCTCTCCCATCGGGGCCATTGCAGGCGGGTTCACCATCGCCTTCAGCGAAGTCATGATCACCTACGCGTGGAAAAAGGTGGCCAACTACGCCCTGCCCGAAGCCATCGCGCCGGACGGGCTCGCGCAACTGCTCTCCACCGACTACAAATTCGCCGTCAGCTTTGTGATCCTGCTGATCGTGCTCCTGTTCCGGCCCACGGGCCTTTTCGCGGGGAAATCCGTATGAGCGACGTCACCCGCAACATCGTTTACTTCGCGTTTGTCGCGCTCTTGATCATTGGCACGGGGTTCATCCAAAGCTGGAACTCGGCCCTGTTCGTTCTCAACTTTGGCCTGATCAGCGCGATCATGGCGCTGGGGGTGAACCTGCAATGGGGGTTCGCGGGGCTGTTTAACGTCGGCATTATGGGGTTCGTCGCATTGGGGGGGCTTGCCACCGTCCTTGTGGCCATGCCGCCTGTGGGCGAAGCTTGGGCCGCCGGTGGTATCCGCGTGATCCTGTCCCTTGTCCTTGGGGCCGCCACGATCGTTGGTGCGATCCTTGCCTATGGCGCGCTTCCCAAGGGCAAGCCGCGTGCCATCGGCATGATCGCTATCCTTGTCGCGGGGTTCTTCATCTACCGCGCGGTCTTTGATGGTGGCGTCGCGGCAGTGGAGGCGGTCAATCCTGCAAACGCAGGGTATCTTGGCGGCCTCGGCTTGCCGGTCCTTATCGCGTGGCCCGTGGGTGGGCTGCTCGCTGCCGGTGCGGCATGGATCATTGGCAAGACCGCATTGGGCTTGCGCTCAGACTACCTTGCCATTGCCACACTCGGCATCGCTGAAATCATCATCGCCGTGATGAAGAACGAAGACTGGCTGGCACGCGGTGTGAAGAACGTGGTCGGCCTGCCCCGCCCTGCGCCCTACGAGATTGACCTGCAAAATGACCCCTCCTTCGTCGAGCGTGCAGCAGGTCTGGGTCTCGACCCGGTCACAGCCTCCACCCTCTGGGTCAAGCTGATCTATGCAGGCCTGTTCGCCATTGTGCTTGTTGCGCTGTTTGTCCTCGCGCAGCGTGCGCTTCACTCCCCATGGGGGCGTATGATGCGCGCCATCCGCGACAACGAGGTCGCAGCCGAAGCTATGGGCAAGGACGTCACCGCACGCCACCTGCAGGTCTTTGTGCTGGGCTCGGCCATCTGCGGCATTGCAGGTGCGATGATGACAACGCTGGATGGACAGCTCACACCGGGCAGCTACCAACCGTTGCGCTTTACATTCCTCGTCTGGGTGATGGTGATCGTCGGCGGGTCCGGCAGCAATCTTGGCTCGGTGCTGGGCGGGTTTCTGATCTGGTGGCTCTGGGTGATGGTCGAACCGATCGGATTGGGACTGATGCAGTTGATCACATCGGGCATGGCAGAGGGCTACTGGCTGCGCGATCATCTTCTGGATTCAGCGGCGCACATGCGGTTGCTGACCATGGGCTTTGTTCTGATCCTCGTGCTGCGGGTCAGCCCGCGGGGGCTGATCCCGGAACGGTAAGCGCGTTGATGATCGGGGATCTATGAGTGGCGCACAAGGTTTGTGCCGGGTGTTGGTTTCTTCACTGTTGAACGGCCCTGCTGAGGCTCAGTTCGTGATTCGCTTCGAACGGCCGCACGAAACATGGGCTTCACGTCCCAAAGCATTGAAGTTAAGAGAAATTCCCGCTCCGAGGGAAGTTCACTCACAAAACCTGCAAATTGACCAGTCACCGGGCTGTCCGGGTCGTTTTTGACCTGTCAGCGCCTTGAGCCCCTCGACCAGTTAAGGCATTAGTATGGCAAGTTTTAGTCAGTAGTGAGGTTAACCATGGCTTTCAAGAATTTCACGAGCATCTGCGCCGCAGGTCTCCTTTCTGCATTCATGGTCGGTGCAGCATCAGCGTCGACACTCATGGTAAACGGCGATTTCGAAGATACCTCAATAACCGATTTGGGTCTTGTGCACAGGCAGAAGCTCGCTGACCTTGCAAGTGCCCCAGATAGTTCCTGGGATGTCTATAAGGAAATCCCTGGCTGGAAGACAGACGATGGCGCAGGCATCGAGGTGCAGACAAACCGCACACTCACCAGCATCGACGCGCACAGTGGCCAGCACTACATTGAGTTGGACAGCCATCCATCCCCGGAATCGAACTCTTCTATGAAACAAGAGATCACGTTGGATATTGGCAAGTACAAACTCAGCTTCTGGTACAGCCCGCGTAACGGCGATGTTGATTCCAACGGCATTGAATACTCTGTCTTCGGCGCTTCCGACGATAACGGTGTACCGACAGTCCTACCGACAGTAGGGTTGACTGGCCCAAGCTCGGACAACGGTACGAGCGTGGGGGAATGGACTGAATTCACATCAATTTTCACTGTCGCATCCGGCGACTCTCCGGTCACGCTGTTGTTCGCGGCTACCGGATAAGAGAACACACTTGGCGGTTTCATCGACAGCGTTTCCATCAGCGCAGTGCCTGTCCCGGCAGGTTTGCCAATGCTGCTCACCGCATTTGCCGGAATGGGTTATGTCGCGCGCCGTCGCGCCCGCAAAGCCTGACGCAACCTACAATCTGATCAAACGGAAAAGGCCCGCTAAGACGCGGGCCTTTTTTGTTTGCGCAGCAATTCAGGCCAGTTGACCCGGGTCAAAAAGGGGCGCGTTGTCACCGCCCCTTGAACAACCCACCCAGAATGCCCCGCACCATTCGGCGCCCTGTGGTGCCGGTCAATTCCTTGACCACCATCTTGGTCATCTGTTCTCCGAATGTCGGATTGATCCGCGCGGGTCGCGCGGTCGAGCGTGACACGCCTTTGCCAGAATAGCGCCGGGCCGCGTTGAATTCTCTGAGCGCCGGCGTCTCTGCCGCCTCTGCCTGCGCTTCGGCAGCCTCAGCTTCTTGCGCCGCTTTTTCTGCGCGCGCCTTCAACATCTCGAATGCCGACTTACGGTCCAAGAGTTCATCGTATTTCCCGGCCATATCACTGGCGGCCAGAACGTCTGCGCGTTCTTGCACACTGATGGGTCCAAGCTGCGACGAAGGCGGGCGGATCAACGTCCGCTCAACAATCCCGGGTATGCCTTTTTTCAGCAGCATCGACGTCACCGCCTCGCCCACGCCAACTTCGCGGATCGCCTCTTCGGTCGAAAAGCGGGGGTTTTCGCGATAGGTTTCTGCGGCCAGTTTCTACTGTTTGCGGTCCTTGGCGGTAAAAGCGCGCAAGGCATGCTGGATACGGTTGCCAAGCTGCCCCAGAATGTCCTCGGGCACGTCAGACGGGTTCTGGGTGATAAAGTAGACACCCACCCCCTTGGATCGAATAAGCCGGGCGACCTGTTCAACCTTGTCGACGAGCGCCTTGGGTGCACCATCAAAAAGCAGGTGCGCCTCATCAAAAAAGAAGACCAGCTTGGGTTTGTCGGGGTCCCCGACCTCTGGCAGTTCTTCGAACAGCTCGGACAGCAGCCACAGCAAGAAAGTCGCATAAAGGCCCGGTGCCTGCATCAGTTTGTCTGAGGCAAGGATATTGATCCGTCCTTTTCCGTTCGCATCCGTGCGCATCAGGTCGGCCAATTCGAGGGCCGGTTCACCGAACAGGCCGGCACCGCCCTGATTTTCCAGAACCAAAAGGCGGCGCTGGATGGCGCCGATCGACGCGCTCGAGACGTTGCCATAGCGCAAGGACAGAGATTTGCTGTTTTCACCGATCCAAACCAGCAAGGCTTGCAAATCCTTCAGGTCCAGAAGCGGCATGCCCTCTTCGTCGGACAAACGAAATGCGATGTTCAGGATGCCTTCTTGCGCCTCACTCAATTCAAGCAAACGCGCCAGCAGCAACGGCCCCATTTCGGAAACTGTCGTGCGCACCGGATGACCCTGATCGCCAAACAGGTCCCAGAAGGTTACCGGGCAGGCATGATAGGCGTAGTCCGGGAACCCGATCTTTTCAGCGCGGCTGGTGAAGGGTTCGTGCAGCTTGTGATCAGGTGTGCCGGATTTCGCGAGGCCCGACAGATCACCTTTGACGTCCGACAAGAACACCGGAACACCCGCGTTGGAAAACCCTTCGGCCAGAATTTGCAATGTAACGGTCTTGCCTGTGCCCGTGGCCCCCGCAATCAGCCCGTGTCGGTTGGCATAGCCAAGGGACAGGTTCTGAGCTTCGGCGTAGTCGACGCCGCCCCCACCGATAAATATATTTTCGCTCATCCTCGTTAACCTTTTGTCCATGGGCTTCGTCGCAGGGACCATACAAAGTTAACACTTGGGTGCCATAGTGTTTTTGTTCCCGCCTCATGTCCTCCTGGCGTGGAACACTTCCTCCCTGTCAGACTGGCCGCGCCTCGTGCGCGGCCTTTTTTTGTCCTCAAGCCGGTCAGACACAAAATCGCGACACAAAGGCTGTTGACCCGCGCGTGACGCTTTCGTAACGTCCGCGCAATAAGTCGGCCAGTCCGACAGGGAGTACAAAAACCGATCGGAAAAGGAGGCGTTACAGCCTCCTTTTTTGTTTGCCCCCGCAAGGCTCCGGCGGGTTGAACTGGCTGTGATCAAAACTTTGCGCTTTGGCCCTGACAGCGCCGTTCGGGCATGCTAGCAAGCCGGTCAACACGCAACTGAACCGGAATGAACATGCGCACCTTTTTGATTGCATTGACCACGGCCCTTGTCCTGCCCGCCGCCTTGTTGGCGCAAACGACAGACACAGAAGCAACTGAGACAGAAACACCAGGTACCAGCATCGAAGACCAACTGAGCCTTGGCGAAGATGCAAGCGTTCCGCAGGTCGGAGAAACCTATACCGCAGAGACAAACGGCGATTGGGCCGTGCGCTGCATCAAGGCAGAAGAAGGCGTCGAAGAGCCTTGCCAGATGTACCAGCTGATGTCGGACAGCGAGGGCACACCAGTGGCCGAGATCTCGATCTTCCGTTTGCCTGAAGGCGGGCGGGCGGTGGCCGGTGCGACGATTGTTGTGCCGCTGGAAACGTCGTTGCCGCAACAGCTGACCATGCAGGTCGATAACGGAACAACACGCCGCTACCCATACGCGTTTTGCAACACCATCGGGTGTTATTCGCGGGTTGGTCTTGTGGCAGAGGAAGTCGCCGCATTTCGTGCGGGCAACGCAGCGACGCTGACCATTGTTCCGGCAATGGCGCCGGATCAGGAAGTCGAACTGACCCTGTCGCTCAGCGGGTTTACTGCAAGCTTTGACAAGACAACCATCATCGCAAATTAAGCACCCTTTGGGCTACATGATGTGACGAAGACCGCGCTGGATCGGTGCGGTCTTTTTCTATGAACAGAAAGGCCGACGCGCGGGTCCCTTAACGCGTTACACACGCGCCAGTGCAAGCACCGCGTTCATGCCCCCAAAGGCAAAGGCGTTGGACAGCACAACATCGACCTTGGCCTCGCGCGCATCATTGGGCACCACATCCAAGGCGCATTCCGGATCCGGTTCTTCGTATCCGATGGTTGGGGCAATGATACCGTCGCGCAGGGCCATGATGCAGGCCAGCAATTCAACCGCCCCTGTCCCACCGATCAGGTGCCCGTGCATGGACTTGGTGGACGAGATCATCAGCTTGTCCGCATGCGGCCCGAATACGTCCGCAACAGCTGCACATTCGGTTGTGTCGTTGGCTGCAGTGCCGGTGCCATGCGCGTTGATGTAGCCGACCTGATCCCGGTTCACTTTGGCATCCGCCAACGCTCCGGCCATGGCGCGCGCAGCACCATTCTTGGACGGCATGACGACAGCACTCGCATCCGAAGACATTGCAAAGCCAATCACCTCGCACAGAATGTCGGCGCCGCGTTTGCGCGCGTGTTCGTATTCTTCGAACACGAAGACGCCCGCGCCCTCGCCCTGTACCATACCGTTGCGGTTGGCAGAGAACGGGCGACAGACGTCCTTGGACATCACGCGCAGCCCTTCCCACGCCTTGACCCCACCAAAACACAGCATCGACTCAGACCCGCCCGTCACCATCGCTGGCGCCATGCCGGTGCGCACCATCTGAAACGCCTGCGCCATGGCATGGTTGGATGACGCACAGGCCGTCGAGACGGTGAATGACGGCCCCTTGAGGTTGTGTTCCATGCTCACGTGACTGGCGGCGGCATTGTTCATGAGTTTGGGCACAACAAAGGGATGAACCCTGTTCTTGCCTTCCTCATAGACGGACCGATAGTTGGCATCCCACGTGCTGACCCCACCCCCGGCGGTGCCCAGTACGACTCCCGACTTGGCAGCTTCGTCGCCCGAGAACGTCAGCCCAGCCTGCGCAATCGCCTCCTTCGCCGCGGCCAGCGTGAATTGCGTAAACCGGTCATAGAGGCTCATCTGCTGACGGTTGTAACGGCCTTCGGCCTCAAAGCCCCGGACCTGTCCGCCGATCTGAATCGACAGACGTTCCACATCCTGAAAGTCCAGCGCGCCAATCCCGCAAACCCCTTCGCGCATGGCCTTGAGCGTGTCGGGCACATCATGGCCCAACGCATTCACAGTCCCTGCCCCAGTGATGACGACGCGGTACATCAGCCCTTTTGATCCGCAATCAACTTTTGAATGCCGTCGATGATGGACTGGACACTGGTGATATCGAAATCGGACTCTGACGGGTCGTTGGCGTTGAACGGCACAGAAATGTCGAACTCCTCTTCGATGGAAAAGATGCTTTCCACAAGGCCAAGGGAGTCGATGCCAAGGTCTTCGAGCGTGCTGTCCAATGCGACGTCACCCGGTTCCAGCACAGCCTGTTCAGCGATGATTTCGATGACCTTATCCTGAACGCTCATGGCCTGTCCTCTTCGCAATTTGCGTGGTTGATTTAGTCACTGGACCCGGTCTTGAAAACCGCTTTCTTCAGGGCTGCGATATCCGCGACGTAGCGTGGCAGACGACGCAGCGCCTTGTAGCTGTTGATCTGGGTTTTCATCTCAGTGGCCGGGTAGCCCAACATGACCTTGCCCGCCGGCACGGATGACAGGATGGTGCTTGCCCCGCCCACAACCACGCGGTCGCCGATGATCAGGTTGTCAGCCACGCCAGACTGCCCCCCAAGCACAACAAAGTTCCCGACCACCGGCGACCCGGCGACGCCCGCCTGTGCGCAGACTATGACTTCCTGACCGAGCGTTGCGTTATGTCCGATCTGCACGAGGCTATCGATCTTGGTGCGGTCCCCGACACGGGTCGCCCGAATGGTCCCATTGTCGATGGTCGTGTTCGCGCCCACCTCCACATCGTCACCGATCACCACGCCCCCAAGGCTGGCGATGCGTGCCCAACTTTGACCTTCCGCATCCCCCTGTTCCCCAAGGCTTTCCCGTGCGGCCTCGACCCCGCTTTTTTCCGGAGTCACAAAGGAAAACCCATCGCCGCCGATGCGCACGCCGGGATGCGCAATAAAGCGGGCGCCGATGTCGGCGCGTGCGCCGACGCTGACATGTTCGCGCAAGAACGCGCATTCGCCAATGGACACGCGCCAACCGAGAAAACAGAGCGGTCCAATCACCGATCCATCGCCAATCTCTGCATCCGGGCCAATGACAGCCCCTGGTCCCACTGACACATTCGCGCCAATCCTGGCCGTCGGGTCAATGATCGCACTGGGATGAATGCCTGTGCCAAACCCCTGCCCCGGGTCCATCATGGTGGTGAGATGAGACATCGCGTAGCGTGGGCGCTGCGGCAGGATTGCTGCCTTGAGACCCAACGTGGTCCAGTCAGCCTCCGCCCAGAGAAAAGCGGCCTGCGCAGAGCCGTTTTTCAGACTGTCAGCGTATTTGGCGTTGCTTGCCATCGCCAGATCACCTGCGCCAGCGGACGCAGGTTCAGCCAAAGCGGTGATCACAACAGATGTATCGCCAACGGCCTCCGCGCCAATCGCTTCAGCAATCTGTGCAACGGTGTAGCGCATGTAACTCCCCCGGCGGCAAAACCTGTCGGGGCAAGGCTTATCCCTGAACGGCGCGCAGGGCTACCCCTGCCTTGGACAGAGCGCGCCAGATTTGCGCATCCCGGCCATAGACGTCGCGGCGGTACTGTGTGTGCCCCTTAGGTGTGGTAAATGCAGTGCGGTAGATGATGTGCACAGGCACGGGGTTTTTCAGATCAACGCGGGTTTCACGACCTGTGGCAAGGACAGACTGGAAATAGGATTCCGGGTTCGATTCCTGCTTGGCCAAGAGTGCATAGGCAAAGTCGAACGGATCGGCCAGGCGCACGCAACCGTGGCTGTAGGCACGCGATTCACGGGCGAACAGGTTCTTGGCGGGCGTGTCATGCAGGTAGATGTTGTAAGGGTTGGGGAACATGAATTTGACCAGACCCAGCGCATTGCCTTTGCTGGGCGGTTGGCGCATCGCATATGGGAACGACCGCGCTGTATACTGGGAAAAGTCCGCAGTCCCCCGGTTGACCTTGCGCCCGCGACTGTCCGTGATTTCGATGTGACGCACGGCGTTGGGGTCACGCTGTAGCGCGGGCAGATATTCACCCACCACGATCGAACGCGGCACATACCAGCTTGGGTTCACAACCATGAATTCCATGACATCCGAAAACTCGACCGTTGGGCGGTCTTCCTTGTTCGCGCCAACGACGGACCGGGTCGAAAACGTCACCTTTCCATTGTCCACGATTTTGGCTGTGAAGTCGGGGATGTTGACCAGCACGTGGCGTCGGCCGCGTTCCTGATTGACCCAACGCTCGCGCTCCATCGCGACGATGATGGATTGCAGACGTTCCTGCACCCCGGTGTTCAACTCTTTCATTGTGCCCGCACCAACGACACCATCTGCCGCCAAACCATGGGCCAGTTGGAATTGCTGAACGGCGGCTTGCACGGACGCGTCGTAAGTCTGCGTGTTGGTGCGCTTGAGGAACCCCATAGCAATCAGTCGATTGCGCAACGCCACAACGGCTGCACCAGACTGACCGGGCTTCAGCGTCTTGGCTGGCACTTTTGCGCCCCACCCGCCTTTGGCCAGCAACCGCTCCATGCGCAGCTTTTCTTTCATCAGCGCGTTGTATTCCGTGGTTTTAGGGGCCAGCGCCTTGAAAAACCCATTGGGCGAGGATTTGGAGAAATTCACGAGATAAGACGTGCGATCCCGATAGGGCACAGCGCGGACAATGGAACGGTTCACGCGCGAAGGAACCAGCACCCCGGTTTGCAAGTCGCGTGAGTATTGCAGGAAGGTACGGCTGATCTCGACCTCGACCAGACCCCGATCACGTTCTGTTTGCGCGGCTTTCATCTTGGCCTGCAGACCGCCCGCGTCATAGCGCGCCGTGGGCAGACCGTGATCTGCAGCCTTTGACAGGGCCGCAAACAGCGCTGTGCGGCGCTGGCGTTCGCGGCCCGAACGCCCTGTCCAAAGGCTTTCATACCCATTTGCCTTGTAGAATGCCGAGATGTCCGCATCGCGCGCAGCAGCCTCAGCCACCGCTTGTTTGAAGGCTGTGACTTGCGCCTTGGCGCCATGCGGGAACACCGACACCACGGCACCAAAAGCCAGCGCCAACACAACCATCCATGGACGGGAAACAGCAAAAAACATCGCGCACCTCTAAAAAAGCAATTTTCCAGTTGCGAAACAGTATCCCAAATCTGCCCCGAAGGTGTCCATTCACATTGATGCCGCTGCGTCATTCCGGCCACGCCTGATGCGCTCTTGCATCGCTCACGGCGCCGTTACCAAAAATGCGATCAAATTACGCAAATTCCCGCCAAAACAACTTGCGACCAAACTTTTGCCAGATTCAGAGCTTGGTAAACGAATCAAGCTATGCCATAAACACCCCACATCTGGGGATGAGATGAAAAAAGGCCTGTGTAACATCATGGGCGGCAGGCGTACGGGACGGCGCAGTAAAATGGCAAAAACTGACTCTACGGGCATATCCCGCCGGGCACTCCTAGGTGCATTTGCGGCGACAACAATCACAGCAGCACCGACATTTTCCAAGGCGGCAGGCTTCTTGCGCGGTTCGGGCGATATACGACGTTTGCGCATGTATTCGGGCCGTACGGGCGAGCGGATCGACATGATCTACTGGATCGAGGGCGATTATATCAAAGACGCCGTGAAGGAAGTGAACCACTTCATGCGCGACTGGCGCACCGGTCAAACCATTTCGATGGATTTGCGCAACGTTGACATCATGGCGGCCGCGCACAACCTGCTTGATGTCAATGAACCCTATATGTTGCTGTCAGGCTATCGAAGCCCCCAGACCAATGCGATGTTGCGCTCGCGCAGCCGCGGCGTTGCCAAGAACTCTCTGCACGTTAAAGGCCAGGCCGCTGATCTGCGCTTGTCCACACGCTCGGTCAGCCAGATGGCACGGGCCGCCGCAGCCTGCCGCGGTGGCGGGGTCGGGAAATATTCCGGCTCAAACTTCGTGCATATGGATTGCGGCGTCGTCCGCACGTGGGGCGGCTGAACCCCCAAACGATCGTGTTTTAGCAATTGCGGTACAAGAGGCCGCTGGCTATACGACCCTCAGTGGACCCTTAGCTCAGCTGGATAGAGCGCTGCCCTCCGAAGGCAGAGGCCAGAGGTTCGAATCCTCTACGGTCCGCCATTTCCTGACACCGTGATCCTGCCCAGTCCTGAAACATGGTGAAAATAAAAAAGCGCTCCGAAGAGCGCTTGTACCGGGTGTGCTTGGTGGCGAAATCTACCGCCCCCAGCTGCGGACCTGACCGCAATCCATATGTACGAAGTTGGAGCCCGAGTATTTGCCGACACCGCCGCCACGGCAAGCCGCCGCAGCACGTGCCATTTGCGACACGGAGCGGGGCGAGAGGCGCAGATCGGCGGCCTGACCCTTCATGTGCAGCGAGTTCTTGGCCACACCGCGGCCCCGTGCGCGCAGCATGTTGTTTGTCTGGGGACTGCGATAGCCCGACAGCAGCATGTACGGCTCCTCGGCGTCCAGCAGGTTGTGAGCAGCGGTCATGATGTCCACCGTGCGCAGATCAATCGCCTTGACCTGATTGGTGCGCCAGTCACGCATGAAGTGATTGATTTCCTTTACTGAATCCTTGATATACTTGCCTTCGATCCAGTAGATCATGTCGATCCGTTCGCCGGTGCGGCCCGAATACCTGCGCAAGCGGCGGATGTCGCCGGAGCCGCGCTAGAAGCCCGCTGCCTCGCAATTTGTGGGGGCTGCCACAACGCTGGTCGCTGCAAATGCACCCAGCAATGCCCGGCGGGTCAAACCCGAGGAGGTATAATCCGTCATATCACTGCGCCGTCCCGTACGCCTGTTTCCCGTGATGTTACACGGGCTCTGCTATCTCATCCCCAGATGCAACATTCTTATGGCATAAACCGATTCGTTTACCAAGGGCTGAATCCATGTTTTTAAGGCCGCAAGTGCGTTGAGCAGAAACGTGCCCAGACATCTCAAAATCTGTAATATTTTCTCGAACCCGGTGCAGGAGTGCATCAGGCAAGGACGAAGAAACCGGCTCTTTCAGTTGTGAATGGACAGGATTGGCGGCACCTTGGGATAGTCTGCCAATCGCGCCGACAGCAAATATACGAGGAACGACCATGACCGTGACGATTTTCCGCGCTTGGGTTTTTGCGCTTTTTGCGATGGTGGCGGCGCTGACATTCAGCCTGCCGACGCAAGTGACAGCACAGGTCACAGCGTTCAAACAGGCCGTGGCCGAAGCTGCGGCGCGCGATGCCGACATTGCGGCGTTCTACAAGGCCAACGGGTACGAAAGCCTCTGGACCGGCAAGAGCGGCAAGGAACGCCAACGGCGGTCAGCCCTCTTCAAGGCGTTGAGCCAGTCGGGCAATCACGGTCTGCCCACCGCCCGCTACGACGCGGCAGGGCTGCAGGCCCAGATGAAGGCAGCCAAGACACCACGCGCGCGCGGTCAGGTCGAAGTCGAGATCAGCCGCACGTTCCTGCAATATTCCCGCGATCTGCAAACCGGGGTGCTCGTGCCGGGCCGGGTGGACCGTGCCATCGTGCGACAGGTGCCCTATCGCGACCGGACCTCGTATCTGGTCAACTTTGCCAAATCCTCGCCCGCCGGTTTTTTCAAAGCGCTGGCGCCCAAGACCACCGAATACAACGCCCTGATGAAGGAAAAGCTGCGCATGGAGCGGCTGCTGGCCAAGGGAGGCTGGGGCCAGACGGTGCCGGCCAAATCGCTCAAGCCCGGCGAAGCCGGCGATGCCGTCGCGATCAAGCGCAACCGCCTGATCGCCATGGGGTTCCTCAAGCGCACCAATACGCAGACCTATGACGCCAATATCCAGGCCGCCGTGCAGCAATTCCAGTTGGCCCACGGGCTGGCAGCGGATGGCGTGGCAGGCCCGGGCACCATGGCCGAGTTGAACAAGGATGTGCAGACGCGCCTGCAATCGATCATCGTCGCGATGGAGCGCGAGCGCTGGGTCAACCAGGAGCGGGGCAAGCGCCACATCCTGGTCAACATCCCCGACTTTACCGCCAAGGTGGTCGACAATGGCAAGGTGACCTTCCGGACCCGTTCTGTTGTGGGTGCCAACAAGGACGACCGCCCGACGCCCGAGTTCTCGGACGTGATGGAGTTCATGGTCATCAACCCCAGTTGGTATGTCCCTCGGTCCATCGTGACCAAGGAGTACCTGCCCGCACTCAAGCGCAACCGCAACGCGGTCAAGCATATCGAGATTACCGACAGCCGGGGCCGCAAGGTGAACCGTGGGGCCGTGAACTTTGCCCAATATACGGAAAAGACGTTCCCCTTTGCCATGCGCCAGCCGCCCTCCAAGGGCAACGCACTGGGGCTGGTCAAGTTCATGTTCCCGAACGTGCACAACATCTATCTGCACGACACACCGGCCAAGAACCTGTTTGGCCGCGAAGTGCGCGCCTACAGCCACGGCTGTGTGCGGCTGGCCGACCCGTTCGACTTTGCCTATACCCTGCTGGCCAAGCAGCAGTCGAACCCGGAACAGTACTTCCAGTCGGTGCTGGCCACAGGTCGCGAGACCCGCGTGGACCTGAAATCGCCGGTGCCGGTGCACATCATCTACCGCACGGCGTTCACGACACCCAAGGGGCACACGCAGTACCGGCGCGACATCTATGGGCGGGATGCCAAGGTCTGGCGCGCGCTGAGCAATGCCGGGGTGGCCCTGCGCGCCGTTCAGGGGTAAATCCTGCCCCTGACGGCAAAGGGGATGCAGATGCGCTATACGGTTGGTGAGATTGCGGCGGCCTTGCAGCTGGATGTGCTGGGCGACCCGGATATCGCGATCACCGGTCTGGCAGAGCCACGCGATGCCGGGCCCGACGACCTCGCCCTTGCCAGTTCTCCGAAATACGCGGACGCGCTCGGGGCAGGGCATGCGCGCGCAGCACTCTTGTGGGCGGATGCGGATTGGGAGGCGTTGGGGCTTGAGGCTGCGATTTGTCCGCCGCGCCCCCGATATACCCTGTCGGGGCTGACCGCTCTTGCCGATCCGGGTCATAACTTTGGGGCCGGCATTCACCCAAGCGCCATCATCGACCCGACCGCCGAGATCGGTGCGGATGTCAGCATCGGTGCAGGTGCGGTTATCGGAGCGGAGGCGCATATCGGCGGGGGCTGCGTGGTGGGCCCGCTTAGCTTTGTCGGCTGGGGCGCATCGCTCGGGCCGAACGCCTACCTGCGCGAACATGTCAGCATCGGGGCCAAGGTGCGCATCGGCGCGCGGTTCATCGCCCAACCGGGCGCACGCATTGGCGGCGACGGATTTTCCTTTGTCACACCGGAGAAAAGCGGCGTCGAAGAGGTCCGCGAAAGCCTCGGCGATCAGGGCCAGAGCACGGGCCAGCCCTGGGCGCGCATCGCCAGTCTGGGCGCTGTCGTGATCGGCGACGATGTTGAGGTTGGCAGCAATTCCGTGATCGACAGCGGGACCATTCGACCAACACGTATCGGGGACCGCACCAAGATCGATAACCTTGTCCATATCGGCCACAACTGCGTCATTGGCGAAGACAACCTGCTCTGCGGGTGCGTCGGCATAGCCGGATCGGCCACCGTCGGCAATTTTGTGGTGATGGCGGGACAGGTCGGCGTGTCGGACAACATCAGCATCGGCAACAATGTCGTTCTCGCCGCTGCCAGCAAGGTGCTGACGTCGGTGCGCGACGGCAAGGTGATGATGGGCTACCCGGCGGTCGAGATGAAAACCAATCTGGAGGTGTTCCGGAATGTACGGCGTCTGGGCCGTGTGCTCCGGGATGTGACTGACCTTAAGAAAGCGGTTTTCAACACGGGCTCCAGTGACTAAATCTGCGCTGGAACGGCAAGGGGGCGGCACAATGAGCATCACGGGCAGGGTGGTTGATATCATCGCGGAACAGGCGGTGCTGGAGCCCGGCGACGTCACCATGGACAGCACGCTCGAAGACCTCGGCATCGACAGCCTCGGCCTCGTCGAAAGCATCTTTGCCATCGAGGAGGAATTCGACATCTCGATCCCCTTCAACGCCAATGAACCAACGCAGAGCGATTTCGACATCTCCAGCGTGCAATCCATCATCTCCGGGATCGAGGCGCTGATCGCCGAGCAGAAGGCCTGATGCACCGCGTTGTCATTACCGGCATGGGCACCGTGAATGCCCTGGGCCATGACGTGCCCGAAACGCTCGAGGCGATGTGCGAAGGCCGCTGTGGCATTGGTGACCTCGACTTTCAGGATGTCGACCGGCTGTCGATCAAGATCGGCGGGCAGGTGCGGGGTTTTGAGGCCGAAGGGCGCTACAACCGCCAGCAAATGAGCCTCTATGACCGGTTCACACAGTTCACCCTCGCCTCTGCCAAAGAAGCGATCGAGCAGTCGGGGCTGACCTTTTCGGGCGATCTGGCGGCGAAGTCAGGCGTCGTGCTGGGCACTGCCGGGGGCGGGGTCAGCACGTGGGACGCCAACTACCGCTCCGTTTACGAGGCGGGCAAGAACCGGGTGCACCCGTTTGTGGTGCCCAAGCTGATGAACAACGCCGCCGCCAGCCATGTGAGCATGGAATACAACCTCAAGGGGCCGTCCTTTACCGTTTCGACGGCGTGCGCGTCGTCCAACCACGCCATGGCGCAGGCGTTCCAGATGGTGCGCTCGGGCCTTGCGCCCGCGATGATCACGGGCGGTTCGGAATCCATGTTGTGCTTTGGCGGGGTCAAGGCGTGGGAAGGGCTGCGCGTGATGTCCAAGGACGCCTGCCGCCCGTTTTCGGCCAACCGCAACGGCATGGTGCAGGGCGAGGGCGCCGGCATTTTCGTGTTCGAGGAATACGAACACGCCCGCGCGCGCGGGGCCGACATCCTGTGCGAAGTGATCGGCTTTGCGATGTCTTCGGACGCCTCCGACATCGTCATGCCGTCCAAGAACGGGGCCGCTCGGGCCATGTCCGGTGCGCTGGCGGATGCGCGGGTGGACCGGTCCGACGTGTGCTATATCAACGCGCACGGCACCGGGACCGCCGCCAATGACAAGACGGAATGCGCCGCGGTGGCGGACGTCTTTGGCCCGCATGCCGACAGCCTGATGATTTCGTCGACGAAATCCATGCACGGCCACCTGATCGGGGGCACGGGTGCTGTCGAACTTCTTGCCTGCATCATGGCCCTGCGCGATGGGGTGATCGCGCCCACGATCGGCTACGAGGAACCGGACCCTGAATGCGCGCTGGACGTCGTCCCCAATGTTGCGCGAGAGGCAAAGGTCAATGTCGCGATCAGCAATGCCTTTGCCTTTGGCGGCATGAACGCGGTCCTTGCGCTGCGCCGAATGTAAGGCCATGCGTGCCGGCGTGTTACAACAACAACCGGCCCGACAGACCGAACCCGCTGTTGGCAACTGAGTGTCGGCGCTCGCCGTCGCTCTTTCGGCCCAGGCGCACCCTGTTCCGTTGCAGCACGTGGCGTCGTCAAGCCTTCGGGCTTGCGCGGAGCCCTTCCTCCCACGTTGAAACCGATGCGGCGACAGGCTTGCCCGAGCAACACAATCTTAACGCCGGAATGACAGGCTGACGCTCTATGGCGAAGACGAGAGCCCAATGTCAGCATATATTTCCGAGGTAGACTACGAAGGGGGTGCCGCCGAGAATTTCGTGGAAATTGTCGTGCCCGCTGGTACGGATGTGTCTGGTTACAGCCTTGTTCTCTATGACAAAGACGGCAGCGTTGATTCAACGCTGTCCTTTGATCCGGCGACGCAGACCATTGCCGGGCAAGATGTCTACCTTTTTGATGCGACAGACCCTGAATTTGAGGACCTCAAGAACGACGAGGCCGTGGCACTGGTGGACGACACTGGCACGGTTCTCCAGTTCATCTCGTTCAAGGACCCCGTTACGGCGGTTGATGGGCCCGCGAATGGTCTGTCGGCAACGCAGATCGGTGAGCATTCCTCGGCGCAAGCGTCTCTGGCCACGTCAGACGGTGGTGCGAGCTATCAACCGACGACGACGTCGACGCCTGGATCGGTGCCCTGTTTTGCAAGGGTGACGCTGATCCAGACGCCGGATGGTTTGCGATGTGGCGAAACGTTGCGCGTTGGCTATCTGGTCACGACGATGGACAATGGCGCCCAGCCGATCGTGTGGCTGGGACAGGCCAGTGAGCCGCTGCTGAAAACCGAAAGGAGCAAGCGGCCGGTTCTGATCAAGGCCCAGGCGCTTGGACCGGATCGGCCATCGGCGGATCTGATCGTTTCGCCGCAGCATCGCATCCTTCTGGGGCAGAATGACCAACTGAGCGATGTTTTCGCGGACCCGGGCTTGACGGCTTCAAAGGCCTTGGTGGCATGTTCGGGGGTGCGTCATATGATGGGGCGGAAGAGGGCCGAATGGTTTCATTTCGCCTTTCGCAGCCACGAAATCGTTTTTGCGAATGGTTGCGCCTCGGAATCCTTGCTGCTTGGCCCAATGGTTTTGGCGGGTTTGCGCCATCGCGAACGTCAGTCATTGCTTGCGCAATTTTCGACCCCGTGCCCGAAACCATATCTCAATGGCCCCGCTGCCCGCCCACTCCTGAAAGTTCAGGCCGCGTCGGCTGCCATTTTCAATTCCAGATCTATGGAGACGTACGCTGCTTAGTGCGGCGCGATTGATGTCAACCACTGGACTTGGACAGGTTGTCTGATTGCTGAGGTTCTCGGCACGGGCCCAGACCGTGCAGATCACGTATAAAGCGACGGAACACCCAGTTGCGCATGGATGTCGTTCACGGTTTGCGCTTCCATTCCAAGACCTTGCGCGAGGGCGTGCAGGTACTGCGCCTCCGCCTGGTTGTCGAGGTCGATGGCCAGCAGTGACATCGCGTAGACCTGCGGGCCCATGCCCTGCGGAACCTCTGCCACAAGCGCGTCCACATCGACGGGCTTGCCCATCTCGGCACGCAGAAACGCGGCCTCTTCTGCGTCGATATCGCCGCCCAACTGCTTCATCAGCTTGTCTTCTTCGCCCTGGTCCAGCTGTCCGTCGGACTTGGCCGCCTGGATCATCGCCCGCAGCATGAGGGCTGCCGCCGCCTCCTGATCCGCCGTCGGCTCGATCACCGGTTCGGGTGTTTCAGCGAATTGCGAGCTCAGCACCTGACCAAAGCTCGCCCCGTTGTCAGCCGGGCGCGCGGCTGCCTGTCCCCCCAGCGCGCCCGTCAGACCGGCTGCGCCGCCGCCCGTAGCCGGACCGCCCAGCATGCCCTGCAAGCCGCCGCCCTGCGCGCCGCCCAGACCTTCGAGTAGGCCGCCGAGGCCTCCGCCCGTGCCACCGGCACCTCCCATCAGACCGCCGAGCATGTTCTGCAATCCGGCACCACCCGCGCCGCCCTGCATTCCGCCCAACAGGCCACCGAGGCCGCCGCCCGCGCCACTGCCGGACCGGTTCATCATCGCGCTGGCGCCCTTGGCCACCGCGACGCCGATGGCCACCTTGGCCAATGTGCTCATCAAACTCATGTGTTTCTCCCCCGTCTTGTCAGAATCGTTCTGCCCCTGCCTTGCACGGTTTGCGCGACCTGCGGCGGGGAATTCGCGCAGCACATTGACATTTGTCGCGTGACCTCGGCCAAGTCCCGCTCATGGACCGCAAATCCCATATCGACCTGTTCGGCATTGTCGCGCTGACGCTGTTTTCGCTGAACCTCGGTTTCAATCAGGTGGTGATCAAGTTCGCCAATGGCGGCTTTCAGCCCGTGTTCATGGCCGGGCTGCGCTCTGCCGGGGCGCTGGTGTTGCTAGGGCTGTGGATGTGGGCGCGGGGCGTACCGCTGCGCCCGCCCGCGATGGGCCGGACGGGTGGGATCATTGCCGGGCTGCTCTTTGCGATCGAGTTCATGTGCCTGTTCTGGGCGCTGGATCTGACGACCGTGGCCCGCGCCTCTATCGTGTTTTACTCGATGCCCGTCTGGCTGGCGCTGGCCGCTCATGTCCTGTTGCCGGGCGAAAGGCTCATGGCGTTGCGCAGTGTCGGGCTGCTCTTGGCCATGGCGGGCGTGGTGGTGGCGCTGGCCGATCGCGGGTCGGGGCCGGGCAACCTGCTGGGCGACCTGATGGCGCTGGGGGCCGCGCTGTGCTGGGCGGGGATTGCGCTATGTGTCCGCGTGACAGACCTGTCGCGCATCCCGGCCGAGCAGCAGCTTTTCTGGCAATTGCTGGTGTCGGCCCCGGTGCTGATCGTGGTTGCCCCGTCGTTCGGCCCACTGGTGCGAGACTTGGCGGTCATCCATCTGGTGGGCCTTGGTTATCAGATGGTGTTCATCGCCAGCTTTGGTTTTCTGTTCTGGTTCTGGCTGATGAAGATCTATCCGGCCTCGGGCGTTGCGTCCTTCAGCTTTCTGTCGCCGGTCTTTGCCGTGGTGCTGGGCTGGGCGCTGCTGGGCGAGGCGATTGGCCTGCGCATCTGGCTGGCCCTCGGGCTGGTGGCTGTGGGGCTGGTTTTGATCAACCGCCGCTAGGTGCCGCAGAAGGTGGCCGGTACGATCTCGTCCTGCGTGGGCGGGCGGCGCAGATCATCGAAGGCTACAGGCAGGTCATACGGCTGCGCTAGGGCGTCCATAAGGCGCGCGAACGGGGCCATGTCACCGCCAACAGCGGCTTCGATCATCTCTTCGATCCGGTGATTGCGTGGGATGATCTGCGGGTTGGCGCGGGCCATGATGCCCATGTCGGGGTTCAGCTTGCGCCACTTGCCCTCCCATGTGTCAAAGGCGGCGCGGGCGGTGAAATGGTCCCGCGCCTTGCCGGTTCCCAGCGCTGCAAAGGCGTTGGAGAAATCTGCACCGTCCGCCTGCATGAGCGCCAGAAGCTCTTCGATCAGCGGCTGATCTTCCGATCGCGGGTCGGCCAACCCGATCTTGGCCCCGAACCGGCGCAACCAAGCGGCCTGCAACTGACCGGGCATGGCGTGCACGATGGCGGTGGCCTGTTCGACGGCGGCGTCCTTGTCGTCCATCAGCTGGATCAGCGCGGTGGCCAGCTGCGCCATGTTCCACACCGCGATACGGGGCTGGTTGCCATAGGCATAGCGCCCCATCTGGTCGATGGAGCTGAACACACGCCCCTCGTTATAGGCGTCCATGAACGCGCAGGGGCCGTAATCGATCGTCTCGCCCGAGATGGTGCAATTGTCGGTGTTCATCACCCCATGGATGAACCCCACCGACATCCAGGCCGCCACCAGTTCGGCCTGCACCTGGCACACTGCCGCGAGCAGGCCTAACGGGCCGTCGGCCTCCGGATGGTGCCGCGCGATGGCATAGTCGGTCAGCGTACGCAACTCATCGATATGCCCGCGATGGGCAAAGATCTGGAAAGTGCCGACG
>ERZ1740072.307-NODE-307-length-20567-cov-4.411515_pt1 | contig 20567 bp, 13 predicted proteins | sample MGYA00581733_ERZ1740072 | MGnify/ENA primary metagenome ERZ1740072 (study PRJEB43018, sample SAMN04849741) | marine metagenome | isolation source: floating plastic debris | place: Pacific Ocean | collected 2008-08-30 | study: EMG produced TPA metagenomics assembly...
ACGGGGGGACAGGGTGACCGCCTTATTTCCGCGCAAGTGGTACGCGAACTCCGCCGTGCCAAACGAGCCCAGACTGGCGGGCGGATTGATATCGCGCGCCACAAAAAACGAAAGGTCACCATACATGGCACGGACAATGTCCACGCTCGGCGTATCGGTTTCCGACATTGGATAGGTGGTCTGACTGCGATAATGGTCGCCGACCAGCAGACCTAATCCAAGCCAGCGTTCCCCTTCAGACACAGGAAATGCGAGGCCTTTCTGATCGTGCAAGACATCGAGGGCGCTGCGCATGCGCTCAAGGGGGGCTGTGATGTCCGCAGCAAAGTCTGTATTCTCCAAACATTGCCAGTGATGGTTGCAGATTGAGAGGTCATAATCGATATCGTCACGTTCAATGCGATCGATAAGCGTTTCAATCTCGCTCGCGGTTCCAGGTTGCCAATCACGCAGGGTCCCGACCGGGGAAAAGCCCACAGTTTGATGCTGGGAAGTGTTGCGCCCTGCGAAGCCGAGATTGAGCAGGTCGAGCATCTCATATCCGAACGTGTTGACGCCCTGCACGCCGGTCAAATAGAGAACCGGCACGCCGTCTAGCAGCGCCTGTTCGACCTGGCTCGAAACCTCAGCCGTCATATCCGTGCTGGGGATATGCTGAGACAGAATTATGAGATCGGTTTCATCAGTGATGCAGGATTCGAGTTCGGGACCATCACAATCGCCTGCATCATTGTATGAGATGGAATCCTCAAAGGTATCTGTCAGCCAATCGCGCGTTGTCGTCTGATCTGGATAGGCATTCGTCTCCGGCATATTCGCGATCACGATATCAAAGCCATCATCCAGATCTGCTTCAATCAGCCAATCAAACGTGTTCTCCATGAGCGTGAGTAGATCCGAATTCACGCGCGTCTCGTCGAGCGCCACCTGCCGAAACGGGTTGTCGCCGAGGACGGCAAAGAGCGTATAGTGTCGTTGTCAAATTGTTGCGATGGTGAAAGGTGCAGGCAAAGCCTCTCCGTCGAGATCAGTATTCAGATAAACGAGCGGCAGGCTTTGACCAAAGACCGGCTCTGTGAACACCGCTTGATTTGTCGGGATCCAGGTTAAATCGGTCAGACTCTGCGCCAGCGCCTGGCCGTTCCCGCCAAGCTCAAATAGCGTCTCAAGGTCGTTATTGTTTAAAGCCCGGATCCGCTCAAAATCCTCGAGCATGGCCTCGGCGGGCGTCAAATCTGTCTCGTCGACAATGATCGTATAATCGCCGGTGCGGAGGGCTTGTCCGATCGGGTCATAGATGATTTCGAGGTCGATCTCGGCTTCGCTCGTGTCCGTGCCGTCAGTGGCGGAAACGGTGATGGGGTCCTCACCAATGTTGGCACCGCCAGGTGTGCCGGTGACTTCGCCGGCGGCGCTGATGCGCAGCCATTTCGGACCATCGACCAATGCGAAGGAAATCGCGTCGCCATCGGCATCTGACGCTTGCAGGGTCGCTGAGAGCGGAATGCCTTCCTGCCCTGATAGGAACTCGGTTTCGATCAACGGGGCTGAATTTGGTTCTGGGTCAGGGGGTGTGTCTGGCGGGGTTTCAGGCGGCGTCTCGGGAGGCGTGTCCGCAGGATCTGTGATCGTGGTTGGCGGCACATCGCCGTCCATCATGTCCTCTTCCTCCGCCGTACAAGCGACAAGGATCATGGCGAGCGATACGCTTATGGCGTGTTTCAGCATTGTCTGACTCCGGAAACAGGAAAAATGCTAGCGCTATTGTGGCCAGGCGCTGACCCCATCGACGGGGAGTTCGTCATAGGCGAGGCTCGCGCAATGACCTGTCTCCGGGATCGCATAGAAGGCGGGCTCGAGCGGTGGTAGGTGCTGATTGTCTAGAACAGGATTGCTGAGTATGCCGGGCGCGCTATAGCCATAGGCCTCACGAAATGGCCGCAAGTCGCGTTGTGCCGCCCACGCTACGAATGTGTTGAAAAGCGCCTGATCCGGCAAGAAGGAGGCTTGTCGCGCTGTTATATCGACAAATCCGAGCTTGCGACCAGGTTCGCCATGCCAAGCAAGTGAATTGCTGCTCTCAGCATATAGACGGGCAATAGTGGTTACGCGCGGCCATAAATCCCAACCACTTTCCAGCGCACCGTCGGCTTCCAGCGCGGCCATCAATTGTATCAGATAGGCTTTCTCCCGATCCGCGGCGGTCCAATTTTCGTCCGGCTCGAAACGTGCCGTTGTGCCTGTTGCGAAGCCTGATTGGACATGGGCGTAAAAGTCTGCGTGCGGCAAGGCTTGGCATTCTGTTGCAGCGACGCCATTGGATTGAATCTCGCGGAATTGGCTATGCATGATCAACAGATCTTCCATTGTCTCTTCCATGATATCCGAAAAGCGCAGCCCACCCTGGCGGGCCAAAGTGTTTGTCAACACGGCTTGATGGTCCGGGTCGAGCGGATCGAACCGGTTTGGCAATTCATCAGCGGGGGCATTGCATGGGGGCGCGCAAAATGCTGATCCAGTCGTCACGTGCGTGACGGATTCGAATGCCGACTGAGGGGTGATCTCGAGCATTTCGAGATAGGATGCCAGGTCATCACTCTCCCGGATCGCCGAACCGCTAAGACCATCAAACCAATGCGGCCAATCTGAAAAATAATTGGCCATATCATCGGCGAGGGTCGCCGGATTGCTATAACGCGCAATATTTAGTGTCTCTTGCATTTCCGGGATTTGCGAATGAAGTTCAGACCGAGGCGTAACGAACTCGGCCCAATCGAATTGATCTGCGACCAGGTCGATCGCGAACGCTTCATTATCTTCCGGCCCGCGCCACACGGGATGTCTCGCCACATTGGCGAAAGACAGGTCGATCGCTTCGTCTGGGCTGTCAAAGTAGACGTGGATCGGACCTCCATAGGGCGATGTCATCTCGATCATGGGGTTCAGACTATTGCCCGCAACGGTGATGGCTTTTGCCAGCGTTCGCGGCCCGATATTGACTGAGACCGGCCGACTGTACTCGCTGCCATCAATCGTGCGGAACGGGTGACCTGACGCGGTGCTGAGCGAGTTTATCTGGATTTTGACATTGGCACTGGATGTATCATGTCGCGTGACCGTGAAGGTTGCTCCCGGCAGGGCATAAAGACCCGATGTCTGATAGGGGCCGCCGCCAGAAAGTGTGATGCGTGCGTCCCCGAGGTCCACGTCTTCAAACTCGGATCGTGAAAACACGCCCATATCTGGCATCACAGGCTGCGTGTTTCGGTTCGTCATCACCGAAAGCTCTCCAAAGAGCGCGCGAATAATGTCCGAGGATGGTGTGCTTGCCTTGGGCATCGGGAAAGTGGTGAGGCTGCGATAGTAATCGCCGGTCAGCATCAAGGCCGCGAAGAAACGATTTTCGTAATAGGTCTCGAACGGATCGCGCAGGTCGCGGTCAAAATCGAGCACATGATCGCGCAGGCTTTCGAGGCCCGATGCTATTTCTGAGTTGAAGGCGACATTTTCTTCGCAGGTGAAGGCATCAACGCAGACGCTGAGATCATAATCATGCGTTTCGTTCTGTATGCCGGCCACGAGCATCTCGATCTCGCCAACCAGGTCAGGCTCCCATCCATACACCGAATCCGTCGGCGAGAACGCATCAAGATGGGTGAATCTTGGATAGGTGATATCTGAACGCGCGCCTCTGAGTATGGCTTGAATGTCAGCGCCCAGGCCAGTGTCCTCATTGTATTTCTTGACGTGGAGCAGCGCGACACCATTTTGCATCGCGTCTCGGATGGCGGTGCGGACAGACTCTCTCTCACCGTCATTGTTCATGTCCTGAAATACGATCATCAGATCTGCACCCGCATTGACGCAAGTCGCGAAATTCTCACCCCGGCAAGCTCCGGCGCCGCGCACCGAGACGCCATCTCCGAATGCGTCGATGAGCCATTCGCGCGCATTCTGCTCATCATTCTGTTCTTGAATGTGGCCGAGCATGATGTTCAGGGTGCCGTCATCGTCGGTCTGGACAAGCCAGTCGATCGTATTTTTCAGCATGCGGCTGCGAGGATTGGTCGCCTCGTAATTGTTGGGAAATGGTGACGCCCCAAAAGCGGCAAACCGCGCTCTCTCAACTTCGCCCAGGATTCCGTAATGCCGGGCCGGACCGCCCGCATTGGTCGTCAAAAGCGGGAAACTGTAAGGGAATTTCGGAAAGAAGTGTGAGGTGAAACCGATCGACGGGAACCAACTGAGTCCAACGACGCTGTCTTCGGCGACTGTCCCATCCGGGTTGAGCTCAAAAATTTCTCTGATCGCGGCGGTATTGCGTGCGCGTACGGCGGCAATCTCATCCTGTAAGATGGTCTGAATATCAGCGTCACTATGCTCAGTGATATAGGTGAAATCGCCGGTCTTGAAGGCTTGTTCAATGGCATCCAGAAACAAGGTCACACTGATGGTTGCCCGTGTCGATTCGCTGCCATCGCTGGCGTCGACGACCAGTTCATGAGTGCCAAAATCATCTGCGTTTGAGCTGCCGGAGACGGTCCCGTTCGAGGTCAGCGAGAGCCAATCCGGACCGGAAACTTTTGAAAAGGTAATATCATCGCCGTCCGGATCAGTTGCCGACAGTGTCATCGAAATTTCGGTCCCGGGCTGCGTCCGAATTTCCGTTGTCAAAATTGACGGCGCTGTATTCAGTGTTCCTGTCGGGGGCGTTGATCCGGTTGCGGGGGTGCTGGCGCCGCCCTCTGTATCACCGCCGGAACAGGCGGCTGCCAGGATTGCAATCGAGACCCATCCAAGTTTTTTCCGCACCGTCTATCTCCATGTAATTCTTGTGTCGCTCCGCTCTGGCTTCGGGGTTCATGGCCGAGCGCGGGTGATCTCTCTTGCTGGAATTATGGAGGGCGCGCTTTCGCGGATCTTAATCGAGAGCGACCAATTTTCTGCTTCCCGTTGAATAGAGACAGCGAGACAATTCTTGATTGCGAAAAACCGCTGAGGTCTGGAGCGCCGTCTTCCGAACGCTGTGGATAGATAATAGAAAGTTCTTGTTTTGTTCCGAATTCCGTGCTGCTATCCGCATCATGCGAACGGGACAAAAACTGAAGACAAATGGCCGGGTGGGTCGGACGGATGTGGTGGAAGTGCAGGAGCGCTTCCCCCACCGCGGACGCGGCGCCGTCTCGAACCAGACGGGACGATTTGAACCCGAAACCCGCGAGGCCTGGGATGATGGCTGGGATACGATTGAAGCGGACGCGCCGCCCCTCACGACCACGCTCACCAAGGAGACCCCGCGGACGATTATCACGTTCAATAAATCGCCCGACATTCACTTCGACCGCTCGATCAATCCATATCGCGGCTGTGAGCATGGCTGCGTCTATTGTTTTGCCCGGCCGACCCATGCCTATCATGGTCTGTCGGCGGGTTTGGATTTTGAGAGCAAGCTTTTCTACAAGCCGGATGGGCCTGATCTCTTGCTGAAAGAATTGTCGCGGCCCGGCTATGTTCCAAGACCGATTGCGCTTGGCGTGAATACGGATGCCTATCAACCGGTTGAGCGTCAGCAAGAATTGACGCGGCGCTTTCTGGAAATTTTGAGCGCGCACAATCATCCGGTTTCGCTCCTGACCAAATCGGCGTTGATCCAACGCGACCTGGACTTGATCGCGCCAATGGCCGAAAGGCAGCTTTGCCGTGTCGGCGTTTCCATCACCACGCTCGACCCAAAATTGGCGCGCCGGATGGAGCCGCGGGCGGCGGCGCCGCACAAGCGCTATCAAACGGTCAAAGCTTTGAGTGACGCCGACGTCCCCGTGACCGTCATGGCCGCACCGATCATTCCGGCCCTAAACGCGCCCGAACTTGAAGCCCTGCTGGAGGCGGCAAAGGACAACGGCGCGATCGGGGCGGGCTATGTCATGCTGCGCTTGCCGCACGAGTTGAAAGACATTTTCCACGAATGGCTGGTGCAGCATTATCCCGACCGGGCCGCGCGCGTGATCAATCTGCTGCGTCAGATGCGCGGGGGCAAAGACTATGATGCCGATTGGTTCACCCGCGGCGCGGGCAAGGGCGTCGAGGCCAAATTGATCGGGCAACGCTTCGCGCGCATCGTACGCCGACTAGGCCTACAGCCGCAGCGAACGCCATTGCGCACGGATCTGTTTCAGCCGCCGGTTCTGAAAGGCGAGCAATACAGAATGGATGTATGAGCTATTCCGCGGCCTGGGTTGCGAGGATTTCGGCATTGGCTTTTTGCTCGGCGCGGGTCAGGCGATAATTGCGGAGGATAAACGCCGCTAATGCGTAAGACACGACGGGCACGCCAACAAAGACAAACATCAAGCCGCGCACCACTTCGGGGCTGTTCTCGCCAGATGGGTCAAACCCGACCCAGGCGCCCAGCAATATATAAGGAATGCCAATCGCAAAACTGGCGCCCGTTTTATAAGCGCCCGACATCAGCGAATAATACATCCCGGATCGGTTCTCACCTGTTTTGGCTTGCTCGGCTTCTATGACGTCAGCGACCATGGACCGCGCGATAATGAAGGGCGTACCATAACCAATCCCGGACACGACCGCGGCAAAGAGCAAATAGACCGGTCCGCCGCCGGTTGCGCTGAGGGGCAAATAGACCAGATACGTCACGATCGACCAGATGCAGGTGATCATGAAGACAGAGTGCTTTTCCGTGCGTTCTGACAGGCGGACCCAAAGCGGCATTGCAGCAAAGCCGGCAATGAAAAAGACCATCAGAATGACCGGCGCTAGGCCAATCACACCAAACCCCCATTGCGCGGCGAACAGGAACGTGCCGCCGGTCCCAGCGATCGCGATGCCAACCAGGATCTCAACCATAATGATCCGCGCCATGTTGGGATTTTGAACCGCCGACCGGATCGCCGTCCAGCTAAACCGGGTCGGCGCCTGATCGGTCTTCGGCGCTGGATCTGGAACGAACAGGACGGCGAGCAGGACCGTCAGCGGCAGGACGATCATCAGAATGGTGCCCATGGCCGGAACCTTTCCGCGGCGTTCAATGCCGTAATTCAGCGCCAGGAGAGTCGGGACGATGAGCAGGGTCAGCAGCGTCATTGTGCTGATCACCTCGCGCCACATAAACAGGCGCGACCGTTCATCATAGGCTGTCGTGATCATCGGCACCCAGGATTGATGCGGTGTTTGCAGCATGGTGAAGCCAAGCCACAAAACGATGAGCCAGACGACCAGATAGGCCGGCGACACGGTCTCGCCCATCGGCATGAACATGAAAAACGCGCCCAGCATCAGTATGGGAACGCTGCCAATCAACCAATGCTTGATACGGCCATGTTTTGTCGGGCGGGAATCCACCAGCCATCCCATGACCGGATCGCTGCCAAGGTCCCAGAACCGCAAGATCATGAAGATCAGGCCCACCATGGTTGTGCCGAGGCCGAGCTGTTCGGCATACATCGGGGCAACGAAGACGGCCATGGGCAGCCCCACCGCGGCCAATGGCATTCCAACGCTGGCAAATGCGAGGACGTGCGGCAGCGGCAATCGATTGGGCGAAGAGCTCATACATCGAAGATGACGCGCGTGTCACCAAAAGCAAGCACTATCGTCGCGTCGCGAAATTCCACAGACTTGTCCACAGGTCCGACTCGGTTAATTTCGATATCAAAACAAATGGGTGCGAATCAGTTTTGCGGCCGGTAACGAATCATCAACCCGAACAGACTCATTTGGGGTGCTTCTGATTCGCAACTGATTCGACGATGGGAAGCCAAGGGCATGGAGCTCAACAAGAACACGATTATTGAAGGCGAATGCGTCGACGTTTTGTCCCGCCTTCCGGACCAGTCGGTGGATCTGGTTTTCGCCGATCCGCCTTACAATTTACAGCTTGGCGGTGGCCTGACACGGCCGGACCAATCTGTCGTCGACGGCGTCACAGACGCCTGGGATCAGTTTGATAGTTTTGACGCCTATGACTTATTCACGCATCAATGGTTGAGCGAATGTCGCCGCGTGCTGAAAGACAATGGCGCGATCTGGGTGATCGGCTCGTATCACAATATTTTCCGCGTCGGGACGGTGCTGCAGGATGCCGGTTTCTGGATTCAGAATGATGTCATCTGGCGCAAGTCCAATCCAATGCCGAACTTCAAGGGCACGCGATTCCAGAATGCGCACGAGACGATGATCTGGGCCGGTAAATCCGATCAATCGAAAGTCACGTTCAATTATGACGCGCTAAAAACCTTCAACGAAGACAAGCAAATGCGATCAGACTGGTTGATCCCGATCTGTTCGGGCGGCGAACGTTTGAAAGGGGATGACGGCAAGAAGGCGCATCCGACGCAAAAGCCGGAAGCTTTGTTGCAGCGCATCCTGCTGGCAACCTCCGGACCAGGGGATGTGGTGCTCGATCCCTTTTCCGGGACGGGAACAACCGCCGCCGTCGCGAAGAAACTGGGTCGGGCCTATGTCGGCATTGAACAGGATCCGGCCCATGTCCGTCTGTCGCGGGCACGCCTGAAAGCGATTACGCCGATTGAAGGCGACATGCTCGAAATCGAGAAGGGCAAGAAGTCCCTGCCGCGCGTGCCCTTTGGGGCGCTGATCGAAAATGGCTGGCTCAAACCGGGGGATCGTCTCTGGTCACCCAAGAAACGGTTCAATGCCCGCATTCGTGTCGATGGCAGCCTGACCACAGGCGAAGCGACTGGCTCGATCCACCGGATGGGTGCATTTGTGCAACAAGCACCCGCCTGTAATGGCTGGACCTATTGGCATTATGAGGAAGCTAAAAGCGGTGAGCTTGCGCCGATTGACCTGTTGCGTCGACGCTATCGCCACGAAATGGGCCTACTCAACTGAGCTATTGAAGCGTTTCATCGCAGCCATACGGTAGTCTTTTTGCGGCTGGGTTTTCAACCGCGCCGCCAATGGAAGGCTTCGCTGATTAGCTGCGCGGCATCCAACCGGCGGGCATGCGATAGCTCGGCTTGCGTTTCTTCTTCGCGCGCGGCTGGCCCGGTGTTGGCATTGTCCCATCTGAATAGGGGCCCGCCGGCTTGGCGCCAGCAGCGATGTCTTTCAGCTTCATGGCCGCATATTGTCCGGGCGCGGATCCCAGTTTGTGATTTTTCGGGCGTATCGCATCGACTTTCTTGCCTGTCCGCGGACTCAACCATTGCCACCAGCTCGTCCACCAGGAACCGGGCAGCTCTTCGGCGCCGGATAGCCAGCGCCCCGGGTTTTTTGGCAGCTCGCCATTCACCCAGTGCTGATACTTCTGCGCATCGGGGTGATTGATCACGCCGGCAATATGGCCAGACCCGGCCAGCGTGAACTGGACTTTGCCGCCGAAATTCTGGGCGCCTTTATAGATTGAATGCCAGGGGCAGATATGGTCGGAGCGGCTGGCCTGAATGAAGACCGGGATTTTGATATCGCCCATTGAAACCGGTTCGCCAAAGACCTTGAATGTGCCGCGCGACAATGCGTTCATATTGTAGAAGTCAGTCAGATAGGTCTTGTGCGTCGGGCCCGGAATATTCGTCTGATCAGCATTCCAGTAGAGCAAGTCGAACGGTCGCGGCTGTTTGCCCATCATGTAATTGTCGACGACGTAGCGCCAGACCAGATCAGCTGGGCGTAACCAGTTAAAGGTCTCGCCCATCATCTCGCCCGGCATGATGCCATCATGCTCTTCGATGACTTTGTCGACTTGTTGCAAGCCGTCTTCGCCGGTGAAGATCTTGAGTTCACCGGCCAGTTCGAAATCGGATTGCGAAGCGAAATATGTGGCCGACTGAATCCGCTTGTCGCCAGTTTTGCCCATATGCGCGAGCGCGGAACTGAGCAATGTGCCGCCAATGCAATATCCGACCGTATTGACCTTTTTCGAACCGCTTTCCCGGGTGACCGCATCCACAGCTGCGAGAATGCCATGCTCGATATAGTCATCCCAAGTGTAATCCCTGGTCTCGTCATCGGCCGAGCGCCAGGACACAACGAATGTGTTGACGCGCTTGGACAAGAGCCAGCGGATCATCGAGTTTTCCGGCTGCAGATCGAGGATATAAAATTTGTTGATCCAGGGCGGGAAGATCAGCATCGGCCGTTCGCGCATCTTTTTTCGCGTCGGATTGTAATGAATGATCTCGATCAGCTTGTTGCGGAAGACCACTTTGCCTTTCGCCGTGGCGACATTCTTGCCGATTTCAAACGCGGTTTCGTCTGTTTGCGAGATGGACAAACGGCCATCGCCGCGTTGCATGTCCTGACGTGCATTGCGCAGGCCCGACAGGACGCTTTCACCGTTGCTTTCAATCATCGCCCGAACAGCGGCTGGATTTGTGGCCAGCATATTGGTCGGCGACATCGCGTCGACGAATTGGTTGATATAGAAGCGCGCCTTGAGTTTGACATCCTCATCGAGATCGTCCGACACGGTATCGACCAGACCTTGCAGCCATTCAGCATTCAACATCCATGCCCGGCGCATGAAATTGAAAGCCGGATTGGCCTCCCATTCCGGATCGGCAAAGCGGCGATCACGGGGCAGCGGCGTACCATTTGCCATGGCCTGGAACAGGTTCATCCAGCCCTGGAACAGCGTCATCATGGCATGACCGGATTTTTCCGGATTGCGGGCCAGGGCGGCGCCCAGTTTCATTTGCGCTTCAATACCGCCAAACGGATCGGACTGGCCGGGGGCGAGGGGCATAAATTCGGGGCCATTTAAAGAGTCGACCAGCAGGCTTTGCGCTTCCTGCACGGCCTGCATCAAATTCGTCGCCATTGCCTGCAATGACTCCGAATTCATCTCGGAAAAGGCATCCGGGAGCGTACTCGCCCCAAAATTATCAAAGTTTCCACTTTTGGTCATCAGACCGACTCTCGCAATTCTGTGCGAACCTATATAAGACTAAACAGCTTTGGGAATTATGAGTCCAGCGAAGGAATTTGTTTATGCGCACTGGTGTTTTCGTAACGTTTGTCCTTTTGACGGGCTGTGCCGGCTCGATCGAGAAGGTGCAGGCGATGCGTGCGGACGCACCGGACTGGTATGAAGCGCGCAAGGTTGAGTTTCGGGGCGAGGGGTACCCAGACCTGAATTCCATCCCGGAACCAACCAGCGGGTACGACCCGGTGGCGAAGCTGGAATTATCGGAAGCAGAGACCCTGGCGGCCCTGGCCATGTTTGAGAACAGCCCGCGATCCGAACCGCCGACCGAAACGCCGGACGAAATTCGCGCCTGGGCTGCGGAGGTAAGACGAGCGGTTGAGGGGCGGTTGCCCGCCCCCGACTTTTTAACCGACGAAGAGGTCGAAGCCATCAAAGCCCGCTTTCAAATTGCGCGCGCTCGCCTCTAGACCCAGACCCTTTTTTACACGGAGATCCGCACCATGAGCGGAGAGTTTCATAAAATCCGGCGCCTGCCGCCTTACGTTTTTGAACAAGTCAATCGACGCAAGGCCGAGTTGCGTGCCAATGGCGCCGATATCATTGATCTTGGCATGGGCAATCCGGACATGCCCGCCCCGCCACATGTGATCGCAAAACTGGCCGAAACAGCGGCCAAACCAAATGTGCACGGCTATTCCGCCTCGCGCGGCATTCCCGGCCTACGTCGGGCTTTGGTGGAGTATTATCAGCGCCGGTTCGATGTAAAGCTCGACAAGAACCGGGAGGTTGTTGTTACGCTGGGGTCGAAAGAAGGGTTTGCCAATCTTGCGCAGGCGATTACTGCGCCCGGTGATGTCATTCTGGCGCCAGACCCAAGCTATCCCTTGCATCATTTCGGTTTCATCATGGCCGGGGCGTCGATCCGCGCCATCCCGGCGCCGACGCCAGAAGCCTATTTGTCGGGGATTTCCAAGGCCATTCGCTACTCCCTGCCGCCGCCAACGGCGATGGTGCACTGCTATCCGACAAATCCGACCGCCGATGTGTGCGACCTCGAATTCTACAAGGATGCGGTCGCGCTGGCGAAAAAGCATAATCTCTATATTCTCTCTGATCTGGCGTATAATGAGATCTATTTTGAGGAGCCGACGCCCTCTATCCTGCAAGTTGATGGCGCCAGGGACATTGCGGTTGAAACCACGACCATGTCCAAAACCTATTCCATGGCGGGCTGGCGAATTGGCTTTGCGGCGGGCAATGAGCGCCTGATTGGCGCGCTGGCGCGGGTGAAATCCTATCTCGACTATGGCGCCTTCACACCGATCCAGGTCGCGGCCTGCGCCGCGCTGGATGGGCCCCAGGATTGCGTCGACGAATTCCGTGCGACCTATAAGTCTCGGCGCGATGTCCTGATCGAAAGTTTCGGTCGGGCGGGCTGGGACGTGCCGTCGCCAGCCGCGTCGATGTTTGCCTGGGCGAAAATCCCGCCGCAATGCGGGGACATGCGCAGCCTGGAATTTGCCCTCAAGCTGATGAATGAGGCCGAAGTTGCGGTCGCCCCGGGTGCGGGCTTTGGTGAGCATGGAGACCGACATGTGCGCATTGCCCTGGTAGAAAACGAGCAACGCATTCGTCAGGCTGCCAGAAACATCAAGCGCTTCCTTGCCAAAGCGGAACAGGAGGGGCAAAGCACCCCCCTGCAAAGGACGGGATCTTGAAAACAGTCAAATTGGGAATTGCAGGGCTCGGTCATGTCGGCTGTGGTCTGATCGAACTGGTCGAACGCCAGGCCGAATTGCGGCTGCCTGGCAAAGTCGAAATCGTCGGCGTTTCCGCACGCACGCGCAATCGTAATCGCCCGGTCGATATTTCCGGCTATCGCTGGTTCGATGATGCGGCCTCGCTGGCTGAGGATCCCGACGATGATGTCTTCGTTGAACTGATTGGTGGGTCGGATGGACCTGCCAAATATGCCGTAGAAGAAGCGATCAAGGCCAGGAAACATGTCGTCACAGCCAATAAGGCATTGATCGCCATGCATGGTCAGGCGCTCGAGGCCTTGGCCCAGGCGCATGATGTCGATCTGATGTTTGAAGCAGCTGTGGCGGGCGGCGTTCCCGTCGTCCGGGTGCTGCGCGACTCGCTTTCAGGGGTCGCCATACAACGCGTCTCCGGCATTCTCAACGGAACGTGCAACTATCTGACGACACAGATGCTGGAGACCGGGCGGTCGTATGACCAGGTCCTCGAGGAGGCGCAACGGCTTGGCTATGCCGAAGCCGATCCGACTCTGGATGTCTCTGGCATGGATGCTGCCCACAAAGCCGCAATTCTGGCCTCGATCGCATTCACCGCAGACTTGGACTTTGACAAGGTCGCCGTGCAGGGCGTGGATACGGTCGAGTTGATCGATTTGACGCTCGCGGATCGTTTGGGTCTGCGCATCAAGCTGATTACGGAAGGCATTCTGACCAATGACGGCGTCGTTTGCCGGGTCGGGCCCATGGCGATGCCGACCGATCATCCGCTGGCCCGTGTCAATGGCGCGCTGAATACGGTGCGGGTTGAGGGAGACCCCCTTGGAGCTGTAACCCTGACGGGGCCCGGCGCGGGACCCGGACCGACCGCGAGCGCTGTGATGGGCGACGTCTCGAAACTGTTTTCGCCGACCGCACGCAGCCCATTTGGGCGCGCTGCGCACCATAATACGCGCCGTTTCATTGCCGCTGTAGCGGCGGACCGGTCAGCATTTAGCTTTCGGAGCAAGCTGGCCGACCGGCCGGGCGCCCTGGCCAGTCTGACGGAAGCGCTGGCAGCCCATGATGTGTCGGTCGACAAGCTGTTGCAGGAGTCGGCTGATGACAGCGATGTCTCTCCTGTTGCCATTGTTACGCATGTGTGTTCTCGCGGTGACATAGAGGCCGCGCGTATGCGGGTTTCGGCACTGGAAGCGAGTGTCGGTGCTCCGCAGGTCATCCCGATTGACGCGGTCAAACAGTAATTAGTGCTGGGTCAGGAGTGGCCTGGGGGAGAATGAGATGAGTGAAAGCGTTTTGATTCCGCATCTGGCGGACGCCATGGTGCGCGTAACGGAAAAGGCCGCAATTGCAGCAGAGACTTTGGCGGGCCGTGGCGATGAAAAGGCCGCCGACGCCGCTGCTGTAGATGCCATGCGAACCGCCTTCAACGCGGTGGATTTCCAGGGTCGCGTCGTGATTGGTGAAGGTGAACGCGATGAAGCGCCCCTGCTCTATATTGGCGAAGAGGTGGGCACAGGCAAAGGCCCTGAAATCGATATCGCGCTTGACCCACTGGAAGGCACGACTCTGACCGCCAAAGCCATGGCCAATGCGCTTGCCGTTCTTGCGATTGCCCCGCGTGGCGGGCTTCTGTTCGCACCCGATACGTATATGGACAAGATTGCCATCGGGCCGGGTTATGACGCGGGTATTATTGATCTGGATGCGTCGCCGGCTGAGAATATTGCTGCCATGGCCAAGGCCAAGGGAGTCGCGGTCAGCGATATGACGGCGTGCGTGCTGGACCGCCCGCGCCATGCAGAAATTATCGAGAGCCTTCGCGGCGTTGGCGCGCGGGTCCACCTGATCTCGGATGGCGACGTTGCCGGCGTGATCAATACGACGAATCCAACCACCGGGATCGACCTCTATGTCGGGTCAGGCGGCGCGCCGGAAGGCGTGCTGGCCGCGGCGGCATTAATATGTGGCGGGGGTCAGATGCAGGCCCGTCTGGTCTTCCGAAATGATGATGAGCGCCGCCGCGCTGACCGCACCGGCATCACTGATTATGACAAGAAATACGATCTGCACGAGCTCGCTTCGGGAGAGACGGTCTTCTGCGCGACCGGCGTGACCAAAGGCGGTCTGGTGGACGGCGTTGTCCGCCAGAATGGACATATCGAGACCGATACGCTGGTCATGAGCAGCGCCGATGGCATGGTGCGCAAGATTAAGAGCTGGCACCGCGCATAGAGCACGCTTCCCGGAGGTCGTAAATCATGCGGCTGAACGGACGGACTCGAACCCTAATTGCGACCGGGTTTTATCCATAAACTCGGAAAATGGGGCGTACTGCATCGAAGTATCGACCGGTTTTAGTGGCAGTTGGAACATGGCGCCGGGGCTTGTCCCAAAGACGCGCTGAACTTTGCGGTTGAAATCAACATTGGAGCTGAACCCCCAGCGTTCGGCGGCTTGTGTGACTTGCCCACGCCGCAACGGATTTGTCGAAATCATATGGATCGCCCGAAACAGACGCCGCGTCGTGATATAGCGTCTCACGCCACCTTCTGGTTCGAACATGCGGAACAGACTGGCGCGTGAAACGCCAAACGCTTTCAACAAGCTGGCAACGGTCAAGTCGGGAGACTCGAGATGCTTTTCTATGTGCTCGCTGATCAAATCCCTCAGAGCATCGCGCGCCTTCGCTCGGACGGCTTTGTCTTGCTGGCCTTTATGGACGGCCATTTTCAGGCACGCGCTAAAACGATCAATGCGGTCGATAGATAGCGACCTGGCACTGGCCAGGAGCGGCATGTACATGCGATCGAACTCATTATGTAGCACCTGTGTCAGGGGATGATCAGGCGCGAGCACAAGCGGGGCGAATGGCGTGTCCGTCTCCAGGTCCAGCGTGGCCCGCGAGACATAAATGCTTTGAGTCAAAGAATCGTCGTGGAGCGCTTCATAAGGATTAGATTGATCGATCACGGCAATCATACCTGGGCGGATCTCAAATGGGACATCTTGAAATTGCCCGATCATGCCACCGCTGAAATATCTCTGGATTCGGACAATGTGTCCTGTGTCTTGGATATGCCGGTTTGCGTGTATCGCAGCTTTTGCCCCGTATTGCGTTTGACCTAAAAAAATGCGGTCCGAAAAGAACTGACGTAATTGGAAAAAATTTGTTGTTGGCAGGGGGTGAATAGGTGTGGCATCGCAGAAATTCGATACATTCTCCCGCTAAAAGTCAAATTTGCCAGATACGGTGCGAGTCTCGAATTGAAGCGTATCGGCCTGCGAATCTAATGGTAAGCGTGTCATCTTGCGTCCCCGTATTACGTCATTAGAATTTATTTGTTCCTCTACTTCTAGTTTACACTAGACGAGTCGTTTACCACAGAACTTATCGTGGAGTCTCAAACTTACTCTGCCGAAAAGGGGTTGTGCCTGGTCCGACTCTAGTCAGGTTTGTTTGCTATGACCGCCATTGCTCCCGATATTTCTGCCTCCTATGGCGCGCGTTACTGGACCGTGAATGCGCAGGATGAGGCGGCGGTGCGGGCCTTGGCACCGCAATTGGGCGGCAATGATTTACTGGCCCGTTTGCTCGCGCTGCGAGGTGTTGGGGCGTCTGACGTCGATACCTATTTGAACCCGACCCTGAAGGCGCTGTTTCCGGACCCGGCGAGCTTTCAGGATATGATGAAAGCGGCGGAGCTGACCCTCGATGCCATCATTGACGGCAAAACCGTTACCGTATTTGCCGACTATGATGTCGATGGCGGCACCAGCTCTGCTATTCTAACGCGATATTTCCGCGCCTGGGGGCGCGAGATTGGCCTTTACGTTCCAGACAGGTCGATGGAGGGCTACGGGCCCAGCCCGGAAGCGTTTCGACATCTGAAAGAGACCGGCTCCGATTTAGTCATCACGGTTGATTGCGGGGCCGCCGCGACGGCGGCTTTGGCAGAAGCCGAAGCCATCGGATTGCCGGTGATTGTGATCGATCACCATTTGATGGGCAAAACACCGCCACCTTGCGCAGCTCTGGTCAACCCAAATCGCGCCGACGATACGAGCGGCCAAGGGCATCTGGCGGCTGCCGGGGTCGTCTATGTGTTTGCCGCGGCGCTCAACAAGCTGGCGCGCGAGCGAGGCATCGCGCCACCGGACGGATTGCCGGATATATTGCATTGGCTCGATCTGTGCGCGCTCGGGACGCTCTGCGATATGTCGCCCCTACGGGGCGCCAACCGGGCCTTTGTCAAACAGGGCCTGAAAATTCTCGAACGGGGTCAGAATCCAGGGCTGCGAGCGCTCGCTGATATTGCCGGGATTGGTAAGATTGAGAGCGTCTACCATGCCACGTTCGTGCTCGGTCCGCGCTTGAATGCGGGTGGACGCGTTGGCGATCCGTGGCTCGCCGCGAAACTTCTCGCCACGGATGATCGTAGCGAGGCGATCGCTTTGGCCGAACGTCTGCACGCGCACAATGATGAGCGCAAGGCGGTTGAAAGTGCCATCCTTGAGCAAGCGACGGTGGAGGCGCAGAAACAGCTGGATAGCAATCCGGATACAGGTGTTCTGATCGCAGCGGGTGAAGGCTGGCACCCGGGCGTTATCGGTATTGTCGCAGGTCGATTGAAAGATCGATTTCACCTGCCAGCAATCGTGATTGGGTGGGGGCAGGGTCTTGGCCCTGTGGCCAAGGGCTCAGCCCGATCCGTGCATGGGGTGAATATTGGCGACGCCATTTCGGCGGCCGCCAAAGGGGGCGTGATCCTTTCCGGCGGTGGACATGCCATGGCCGGCGGATTGAGCCTTGAGCCCGATCAATTGGACGGACTAAAAACCTGGATGCAGGAGCATATGGTCGAGTTCAAGGAAGAGCGCGCGGCGGCGCGGGAACTTGCTATCGATGCGATGTTGGCTCCCAGCCAGGTCAATACCGAAACCTATGATCTGATCCAGACCATCGGCCCCTTCGGACAAGCCGCGCCGGAGCCTGTCTTTGCGATTCAGAATGTCGAAATTACGCATACGCGACCGATTGGTGAAAACCACCTCAAGCTGACGGTTGAGGATTCCGGTGCACGGATTGAAGCGCTGGTCTGGCGCTGCATGGGCACGCCGCTGGGCGACGCCTTGTTGCAACGTGGCAAGGTCCACCTGGCCGGGCGTCTTAAGGAGAATGTCTGGAACGGACGCCGGACAGCGCAGTTTGAAGTGATCGACGCCGCGGCGGCCTAGCGCCTCTATGGCAAGGTCTTCAACATATTCAGGGCACCATCAGCGATGGGTTTCAGTGCCTCATTCTCGCTGAGGCTGGCATTGACATAGAGCACCCGTGCAAAGGCTTTGAGATTGTGCAGCCGGGCGAGCTCCACTTCGGACTGCTAGGCGTCGCCCCAATTTGCCAAGGGTGCGGGGTCGGCGAGGTGCTCGAACCAGGTGGTCCACACCTCCGCTTCAAACGCTTCGCGGGTCGCCATAAAAAAGATCGGACGGGCGAGGCGCTCGGGCTCACCATGCCTGAAAGCATAGCCTGAGCGATTGGTGATTTGTTCTGTGACGGCTTGTTTCAAACCTTCTAGCGAGCCGGTCTCAACATTTGGATTGAGGGTCAGTTGCATCGCCACATCTGCCCCGTGCGCGACTCCGTGGCGCCAGCCTTCCTGGTCTGAAAAGGCGCGATAATCAGAGACGCTGGCGAGGTAGGTTGCTGTGATGTTTGCAATATTGACCCGCTCGTCTGGCGTCAGGAATGGCTCGACCCGATCGGTACGGACAAGTTCTGACAATCCGAGGGCGGAGAAGGGGGCGAGAAACCCATCATCGTCTTTCGTGCTTAAGTTTCCGCTGAGATCGACAATCAGGTCGCGGCGCGTCGCTTCGGAAACACTGCCCGCGCGCAAGGTGGCGGTGAGCCCTTCATATCCGATCTTGTCGCGCAAGAAAGGGTCTGGATGCCCGAGGCAGCTGGCAAAGTCGCGCGCGTCGGCATCCGACTGTTGCGACGCGAATCCATCTTCGCGCGATTGCGCGAGCATTTCAGAATCGGCGGTCGCTAAGGCGCACCCAAAGTCTTCTGCGGGTGCTTGACCATTGGCGAGGGTGCTTGTGCATCCGATCAAAAAATTGAGGGCGAGACCAGAAAGATATGCGTGTTTCATACACGCGTTTATCTCACCGTGTCTGGGCAGCGGCCAGAGGGGGGACGAGACTCGCCAGGCGTTGGGATGCCGGTTCAGCAAGTCCTGGATCCGATCCTCTGCGTCATCGGCCTGGTAGAGCGCGACAATGCAGCCGCCAAAGCCCCCGCCGGTCAGTCGTGCGCCCAGCGCGCCATTGTCTATGGCATCCTGAACCAGGTCATCAATGATCGGCGTCGAAGCCTCGAAATCCTCTGAGTAGGACTGATGACTTTCATTCATCAGGCGCGCAAATTTTGCCAACTCGCCAGCCTGCATGGCCGCAGTTGCCGCAACTGTGCGCTTGTGTTCCGTCATCACGTGGCGGGTCCGCTTGCGGAGGTTTTCCGGCAGGTCCGCCATGGCAACGACTTGTGCCTGGTCGAGCCGGCAAAGCTTGGTCGTTTTCAACGCATCCGCAGCTTGCTGGCATTCTTCAAAGCGCGCTTTGTAGCGTCCGTCCGCTAATTCCCGGCGCACCCCGGAATGGATCACGGCGAAGGTCCAGGTCTGCGGAATATCGATCACGTCATAGCTCAAATCGCTGGTATCGAGGGCGAGCGCCTTGCCATGGTCGGCCAGCCCCACCGCCATCTGGTCCATGATGCCGCAGGGCATGCCGATATAGTCATTCTCGACGACGCGGGCGTATTTCGCGATATCAACCGCAGTCGTCGCGACTTGTCCGATGATCGCCGCGGCACGCAGGATTGCTGTGATCAGAGCAGCTGACGAAGAAACACCGGCACCGTCCGGGACATCGCTTTCGATGTGCAGGAAAACGCCGCCTTGCAGCCAGCCCAGCTCACCCGCTTTCCACAGCGCGCCCATGGCATAGTCCGTCCAGTCCCCGCGTTTTGGGTCGCCGATGGGACGTTCAATTTTCTTGTCGAAGCGCGTGGATTTGATGACCACTGTCGGCGCGTCATTCTTTGCCATTGCGATCTGGATCCGGCGCTCCAGGGCGGCGGGCAAGACCGCGCCGCCATTATAGTCAGTATGCTCGCCAATGAGATTGACCCGTCCGGGCGCCGAAGCCGCGATCAGAGGCGGACAGCCAAACGTCTCCTTGAAACCGTTCACAGGGTTCATATCGCACCTCTCAATCGGTCGGCGGCGTGGCGGGGCATGACATCGACCGTGAACACCCCCGTCGCCTGTTCCACCGAGGCGAGATATTTTACGCGGTCGGGCGCGCGCAACAGTGGATAGAATTGCGCCGTGAACTGGAACCGGCCATCGCGGCCATAAGGGGCGGCGTGCAGGCTGAGCATGCAGGGCGTTTCCCGGCCAAAAAAGGCATCATAGCGCCGAACGGTGTCACCCAGCAGGTGCGCGAACCCGTCGGCTTGTTCTTCCGTAAATGCCCAGGGGCCTGACACGGGTTCCAGGGCGGAGATCCAGACCTCATAGGGAAAGCGCGCATAGCGGGGGGCGTAGCTCGCCAGACCGCCCGCCTGACTGACCCAATAGGTCTCACCCCACGATTGTACATCACCGGCAAGATCGTATCCGGCTTCAAACGCATTGGCGGCTTGCTGCTGCGGCGTTGGCACGATCGGAAAGCCGTAAATTTGCCCGTGCGGATGATGCAGTGTGACCCCAACCTCATCGCCGCGATTCTCGAACGGCAGAACAAAAGCGCAGCCAGCATCGAACATGGCCGCATAGCGATCGATCCAGGCTTCGACCAATAGACGTCGGCGGTCTTGCCCGAGG
>ERZ1740072.308-NODE-308-length-20546-cov-6.124689_pt1 | contig 20546 bp, 18 predicted proteins | sample MGYA00581733_ERZ1740072 | MGnify/ENA primary metagenome ERZ1740072 (study PRJEB43018, sample SAMN04849741) | marine metagenome | isolation source: floating plastic debris | place: Pacific Ocean | collected 2008-08-30 | study: EMG produced TPA metagenomics assembly...
ACATCGCGATCTGCCCGACCTCTAGATCAGGCAACGCGCGGTGAAGCGCATTGACTGACATAGGTCGTTCGATGGCCCGTCGCCAAGACAGGTAAACCTTCCCAGCAGGGCCCGGGCTGTCACCAGGCTGCAGGAATGACACTTCATCGCGCAATTCCGAAGCGCGTTCCGGGCGTCCCTGATGCGTCGCACAAACCTCCGCCGCGCGCAGCGCCAGGCGCCCTCGGAGCAAGCTCTGGGGGGCATCCTGCCGGTTCAACACAAGATGCAGATAGCTGAGCGCCGCCCCCGACAAAAACGCCACATCTTCAGGGGTTTCGGGCCGCGCCGAGGTGACCCAGGACGGCATTCGAGGTATGGTCTCACGGTCGTCAGAGATGGTCGTGGACTGATAGGTCATGCCACAAGACTATCGGATCGCGGCGCTTTTGCCTACCATATAGTGTACAAACCGCCCCGCCTTACAACTCTTTTCTATGTCCAATAAGTTTGCCTTATTGGACATATATGGAATAAGCTCAGAAACATGAGCAAGCGACCTGCAAACACGCCCACAGAGGCCCAGAAATTGAGTTCAGCGTCCTCTGGCACGGCTGATAATACTCAACACGACGCGAGAGACACATCTGACCACGCTGCGATCGCGCTGCCCGCGCATGTCGCTGGCTCGGGCACCCTTGATCGACTGGTCGACACCGCGCGCGACTACGCGAAGGCGTCGACGGCCGAAAACACCAACAAGGCCTACGCGGCCGATTGGAAACACTTCACGCGCTGGTGCCGCCGCCATGGGGCGGACCCGTTCGACGGGCGCGGGCCCTCGACACCCTGTCCCGACCCGCAGATGATTGGCCTCTACCTGACTGACCTGGCGGCGCCGACCAACGGCGCCGCATCGCAGTCCGCGTTCGGACCGCAGTCGGCGTCCCGACCCCTTTCGGTGTCGACCATCGACCGCCGCCTGTCGGGCCTCGCGTGGAACTATGCACAGCGCGGCTTCACTTTGGACCGCAAAGATCGTCACATCGCATCCGTGCTGGCCGGCATCAGGCGCACGCACGCGCGGCCACCCGTTCAGAAAGAAGCGATCCTGCCGGAAGACATCCTCGCCATGGTAGCCGCCCTCCCTTTTGATCTGCGGGGCTTGCGCGATCGGGCGATCCTGCTGATTGGCTATGCGGGCGGACTGCGGCGCTCGGAAATTGTGAGTCTCGACCACGGTAAGGACGATACCCCTGACAGTGGCGGGTGGGTGCATGTAGAGGACGACGGCGCAGTGCTGTTCCTGCGCGGCAAAACAGGCTGGCGCGAGGTTGAGATCGGAAGGGGATCAAGCGACCAGACCTGCCCTGTGCATGCGCTGGAACATTGGCTGCACTTCGCAAAGATCGACTTTGGTCCGGTCTTCGTGCGCACCTCGCGGGACGGCAAGCGCGCCCTTGAGACCCGCTTGAGCGACAAACATGTCGCACGGCTCATCAAACACTGTGTCCTCAAAAGCGGAATACGGGCGGACCTCCCCAAACGGGAACGGCTGGCCTTGTTTTCCGGACACAGCTTGCGCGCCGGCCTTGCATCTTCGGCTGAAGTCGACGAGCGATACATCCAAAAGCACCTCGGTCACGCCTCTGCAGAGATGACACGGCGGTATCAGCGTCGCAGGGACCGGTTCCGCGTGAACCTCACCAAAGCTGCCGGGTTGTAAGCAGGGTCAGTGCCAAGACAGCTGCAAGCTGTAACCAACTGAAATCACCTACAGCAAGTAAGAGTTTACAAAGCGCTCAGCCGTGTCCCGGTTCATACACAGGCAACCACACCTCGAAACAGGCGCCCCCTTTCGGCACATTGTGCGCCCGGATCAGACCGCCTGCGCGTTGGATCAGTGTTTGGGAAATCGAAAGGCCAAGGCCGGTGCCTTCAGTCTGTATCGTGCTGTAGAACGGCGCAAAAACGCGGTCCATCATCGCAGCATCAATGCCCGGCCCGCTGTCTTGAACCGATAATGCCGCGCCGCGCACACCGTCCTGATCCTTTGGCGCTACGGTCAGGATCAGGCTCCCCTGCCCATCCATTGCCTGCACCGCATTCATGATCAGATTGATCAGCACCTGCTGCAATTCTCCCGGATCAACCCGCACCTGCAAACTGATATCCATCCGTGTTTTCACATTGATATTGCCCTGCGACAGAACGTGGTTCACCAGCACAAGACAATCTTTGACCACAGGCGCCACAGGCACAGCCTGTTCCAGATCGGCGAATTCGCCGGGGCGGGCAAATTGTAACAACTTGCCCACGATGGTCTGGATACGCGACACTTGTCGGTCAACCAGTCCCAGCTCGGTCTTGATGGCCGCACTTCCATCCCCCAGGCTTTCACGGATGACGTCGACATTGCCCTGAATGACGGCCACCGGATTGTTGATTTCGTGGGCGACGCCCGCCGTGATTTCCCCGATGGACGCAAGCTTTTCGCTCATTACCAGTTGGCGGAACGTCTCTTCCAGCTTTTCATTGGTGCGTTTCAATTCTGCGGTACGGGTTTCGACCCGGTCGTTCAGGTCCTGATTGAGGCTGCGCAGATCGCGGTCGCGCTGTTGCACCTGATCCAGCAGATCATCAAGGTGGCCAGCCACCTGCCCGACTTCGTCCCGGGCGTCGCCCAGATGATTGCGCGCCGACAGGTTGCCATGCTGCACAAGGGACATGGTGTGAGTCATCCTTTCGAGCGGAGCAAAAATACCCTTGGCCAGTCGCAAAAACAGCGGAGCAGACACAAGGACGACACCGCCAAAGGCTAACAGCACCCACAAAAAGGCGTTGCGCTTGGCAGCGGAGAACGGCTCTTCGAGAAAACCCACATAAAGCATGCCCACATAGGTGCCAAAGCTGTCGGTCAGAGGCAGATACCCGGAAATATACCAGTCATTCACCACAAATGCGCGATCCAACCATGTGCGACCGTCGCCCAGAACCTGCCCCCGCACCGCCGCCGACACGCGCGTACCAAGAGCGCGCACATCCTCAAAAAGACGGACATTGGTGGACACGCGGACATCATCCAGAAACAGTGTCGCGGTGCCCTGCCGCAGCATGCCGTTCTCTTCTTCCATGTACACAAGCGCGTTGATCGTATCGATAAAAGCAAGGTTGCGGTTCAGCAAAACGCCCCCCACCAGGACCCCCGCCCGATCCGGCAAAGACACCGGCGTTGCCGAGTGGATCACCATGCCGCGATCCTCAACTGTACGCTCCGTGGGCACAGCGGCCTCTGTCTCGATCAGGGGTAGGCGGGCGCGGGCGGCCAGTTCGGGGGAAATGGCACGCAAATCGGACCCTGTGAGAATGTCGATTTCTGTGCGGCCAGTGCCTTTGGCGGCACTTGCGATAACCGGCCAGTCGCTTGCGCCCGTGGCCACATCCTCAACCTTGAGGTAATACAGAAAATCCAACCCCAGCGCGTCGCGCTTTTCATCGAAGAACGCATCGAAATCCTTTGGTGCGGCTTGGGCAAACTCGACCGACCCGGCAACGGCCTGCAATTCTTCACCAGTTTCGACCATCAAGCGGGACAGATATTGTTCGGCAATGCGCAAATCACTTTCCACATTGGCGATCAGCACTTCGTCATATTCCGCCGTCCAACGCGTCATGCCCAGAAACAGCATCAGCGGCATCAAAAGCACCATGGGCGCAAGGGCAAGGATCATAAGGCGAAAGCGAACAGAGTTCATAAGCCTGACGCTATCAAAGCGGGTTGTTTTCCGCAAAGCTTCGGAAAAAGGCCAGATAGGCGCGATCAGGGTCCCGCGGCGCTTCCTTGTCCTTGGACCAGGCGCGCCATTCCTTTTCGATCTGATAGATATCAAATCCCGGATGACGCAGCCGCGCGGTCTCGTAGGTCTCTGTGCGCAAGGCCGGGCCAGTGGATTGCAGCCAATCCGGGCGCGGGCGCATCTCTTCGGTTGTGTTGGTCATACGCGCCTTGCGACCAACCTTGGAAAAGGACAACTCACGCTCGGCCTCAACAGTGCCCTGCCCGTCTTTTCGCCACCATTTGAGTTCAATACGCGTAACACGCCGCCCGGTTTTGACCGGTGCGATTTCCACCATGTAGTCTGACAGCATGTTCACTTCGTTCACCGCCGGATCAATCGCACGCAGTTTGAGGTTAGACCACGACGTCAGCTTGCCCTTGGGCACACCCAGCACGCCGCGCAGATCTTCAAGCGCGAACTTCTCGGATGAACGGTAGCGCAGGTTGCCACGCTTCTGGATCATCTCATACAGGGTCAACGCGTATTTCGAGCTGAGCGCAAACATCACCTCGCGTTGCAACCGGGCAAAGACGGTGCTGTCCTTGATCACCTTGCGCAGACGCGGCGGGATTTCATATTCCAACACACCATCCCGGCGCGTGGTTTCAATGTTTCCGCCGAGCAGCTGCACCCGCTCAATCGCATCGTCCCCTTCATGGGTGACGCGGACCTTGACGATGGCCGACATCAACCGTTCGATCGACTCCCCGACCCTATCGTTGGAATTGTGCGATCCCCGCAGATCGGATTTAGAAATGACATGGGTCACAGGCTTATCGATCGCGTCCCATGCATTTTCGAGCAACTGGTTGTAGATACGTCGGTCTGCGAGCGTCAACGGCGTGACTTCGACCAGATCCACAAGTTCGCCCGGCTTGACCAGACTTTGGGCATTTGGTCTGGCATCAATCGTCCGGTATGCTGATTTTGGTCGCTCTGCCATATCTGCTCTTCTCTTACCTCTGATGGGCAGTGTGATGTAAGAATAACAGCCAACTCGATCCCCGTCCACGAAAACGACGCACCCATTTTGTAAGGTTAAAAGAGACAAGGCTACGACAACCGATTCGAGTGTGATTCGATTAATGCCAACAAAACAAAGGGCTAGAGATGCAGGATGAGTCACCCGAAACGTAAGGCCAAGCGGTCACCCAAAATGTAATTTTTCAGACCCCAACAGGTAAGGAATACCGCCCCGGTATGTAAGCCGTTCCATCCCAGTACGTAAGCCAAACCTACCGAATTCCCCTTTATTACAATGCGTTGAGCGCCCGGAACACTGAACAATAAGAAGATAGAATAGAAAGGTGTGTTTTCTTTCGGATTTTTAGGTTTGGCAGGGATCAAGGCCGCCCCCGGATCACAAACCTTACGTTTCGGGACTCACTTTACCCAAATCACACCATTCCATGCTAATCTTGCCAACGTGATCTGAATTTTCCATTCATTGACGCTCTCCACCCCAATTTCCGTTTTTTTCGGCACCTCACCCAAAAGTTTACACTTGAGGCACAAGGCAACACCCGTCATGATTCGGGCAAAATACCCGTTAGAGGTCCATGATGGAGCAGTGGCCCCTACCCCCCGTTTCACTCGAAGAGCTCGACAGGTTAGCTACCCGTGCCTCGACCGTCATCAATCGATTGCGAGATCGGTTGTATGCGCCAGGTCATCAAAAGCAACTCGAACTGCGATTCAATGTGCGCCGCGCTGCCGATATGGTGAGGCGCAGCGACAAACTGATCCGCGATGCCGAAGCAGACGGTCGTCTGCCTGTGCCCGAGAAAGACCCGGTGACCGGACGGCGCACCGGCTACAGCCTGTCGGATGTAAACCGGATGCGGCAGGTGTTTGGCACCCTGCCCCACCGCGCCGAGACGGACCACGCTATGGTCATGGCCATCCAGAACTTCAAAGGCGGTGTCGGCAAATCCACGATGGTCTGCCACTTTGCGCAATACCTCGCCATGCGCGGATACAGAGTCTGCGTCGTGGATTGTGACAGCCAGGCCAGCACAACATCCGTGTTTGGCCTGAACCCTGACGTGGACGTCGACGAGGAAGAAGACACGCTTTACCCTTTCTTTCGCCACGGTGGGCCTCAGGATTTGTCCTATGCCTTGCGCGCGACCTACTGGCCGAACATCGCGCTGATCCCTGCAAATTTGGGTCTCTATGATGCGGAATATGAGTTTGCAGCTCGCATGGCGCGCGAACAGGCCTTTGTCCTTGATCGGCTGCGCGATGGGTTGGAGACGATCAAAGACCGCTTTGACGTGATCCTGCTCGACCCGCCCCCGGCCCTGGGCATGTTGTCCCTGTCGGTTTTGCGGGCCGCGGACGCATTGGTGATCCCTGCCCCGCCCAACAATATCGATTTTGGCTCGACCGCGCATTTCCTCAAAATGCTGGGCGCGACCCTGTCAGAACTCGCCAAGCATGGGGGTGCGCGCGATTATGCGTTTGTTAAGATTCTTGCCACGAAAATGAACGACAGCAAATCGGCGCATGTGGCGATCAAACGAATGATGGACGCAGTTTTTCCCTTGGACATGTTGCAATCCGTGCTCAAGGACAGCGCCGAGATCGACAATGCGGCGGCCAACCTGTCCACCGTCTATGAACTTACCGGTCCGGCCACACGCACCGAAACGCATAAACGCTGCCGCGCCTATCTGGATGCCACGTGCCGCGAAATCGAAGTGTTGATCCGCAAGACATGGCCCAGCCATCATGCCGGGTTGCGCAAGGAGGGACTGCTATGAGCCGCAAACACGACGCTATTTTTGACGATGTCCTCAGCGATCTGGACGGCGTTCCGGACAGCTCCGACCGCGCCGGAGCCCGGTTTCTGAAACGGACGACCGCCATCAGTGACCGGCTGACCGGCGAAGTTGAGGAGAAAACGCTGCGCTGGATCGACCCTGCCCGCTGCCGTATGTGGGACCGCCATAACCGTGACTACGCCCTGCTGACAGAGGACAATTGCCGCGATCTGATTGACGGAATCCGCAGTCAGGGGCAGCAGGAATTTCCTGCGATTGTGCGCCCTGTGGACGACGGCGATTATGACTACGAGGTGATTTGTGGCGCCCGCCGGCACTTTGCTGTCAGTTGGCTGCGAACCAACAACTACACGCAGTTCAAATACCTCGTCGAGGCGCGCACTCTCTCCGACGAAGAGGCGTTTCGCCTCGCCGACATAGAGAACCGCGACCGTGAGGATATTTCGGATTATGAACGCGCACTGGACTACGCGGATGCTGTCGCACGCTATTACGGTGGCAAGCAAAAGGCGATGGCCGCGCGGTTGGAGGTCAGCCAGCCGTGGCTGTCGCGCTATCTGCAATTGGCCAAACTGCCCGAAGTGATTGTGAGCGCATTCCCAAGCATTCGAGACCTGCGTGAGCGCAATGCCCGCGAGCTTAAGCCGCTGTTGGCCCAGCCCGATACGTCGCGCGCCGTGTTGGAAGAGGCCGCCGCCATTGGCCGCGATCAGGCGCGGGCCCGCAATGGGCGCGGGTCGTTCGTTGATGCGGCAGCGGTGATGCGCCGTCTGGTGCGTGCCGGAAAGCCAGCCGTGCCAAAGCCCGTGCAAGAAGGCGAGCTGTATCGGCGCAGCGCTGGGGAAAAGGGCATCTCCATTGTTCAGAAGGGGCACAAGGTACGGATGGAATTCGAGGCCGCAGCAACCCGTGCGCAACTTGCCGCAGCATTTGAGGCCTACCTCAAGGCCCGGTTCGACAACGCCTCCTGAAAAATTGCCCATGGGCAATTTCCCACAGACGAGCCGAAAAGTTGCCCGTGGGCAATTTTTCTGAACAGGGACAAAACGACCCGTTCCGTCCTGCATTCCAGCCTTCCCGGGTCAAGCTGGCACTGCTCGGAAACAGGGCTGGCACTCCGTCCCAAAACCGTTAAATTTCAGCGGCAAAGCCGGACAAGGAGGATCGGCCATCGTCGATCTATGGGAGGGATTGCGACACGCCTTTTGGCTGGTCGTCACGCTGGATGCCGAACTGGCAGAAATCGCGCTCCGCTCGTTGCGCGTCACCCTCACGGCATTGGTCATCGCCTGTGTGATCGCCCTGCCACTGTCGGCCATTCTCGCCGTGCGACGGTTTCGCTGGCGGCGCAGTGTCATCGCAGTTTTGAACGCGCTGATGGGCCTGCCGCCGGTTGTTGTGGGCCTGATTGTTTACATCTTTCTGTCCCGCTCCGGACCACTGGGCGCGCTCGGTCTGCTGTTTACGCCGACGGCGATGATCGTGGCGCAAGTCATCATCATCGTGCCCCTTATCGCCTCGATTGCCCACCAATCTTTGCGGGATCTGTGGGCTGAATATCACGACCTGCTGATTTCGCTGAATGTCTCTCAATCCCAAAAGGTGCGCACGCTGTTGTGGGATTCCCGCCGCGCGCTGCTGACAGCTGCCTTGGCCGGTTTCGGACGTGGGATCGGAGAAGTCGGGGCCATCATGATCGTCGGCGGTAACATCGATAATGCAACCCGCGTGCTGACGACAGCCATCGCCCTGGAAACCGGCAAAGGACAATTTGCCCTGGCTTTGGCGCTTGGGTTCGTCCTGATTGCCTTGGCGCTTGGCGTGAACCTTGCGATCCATTGGATCGGGCAGACGGAACGAGACAGCCGATGGTGACCGAGTTGTTCCCACTGACCTTGAAGGACGCGGAAACGTCAAGGCGCGGCAAGCGCCTTGTTGGACCGCTGGATCTGACGCTGGACGGGCAGGGGCTGTGCGTGGTGATCGGACCGAACGGCGCGGGCAAGACGACGTTGTTGCGGCTCATGCACGGGACCGCGCGGCTCACCGGCGGGCGCATCGACTGGGCTTGCGACACAGCCGAGGCGCGACATCATCAGGCCTTTGTCTTTCAGCGGCCCATTGTGCTGCGCCGCACGGTCGAGGAAAACCTGACCTATCCGCTGCGCCTGCGCCGTGTGGCCAAGGCTGCGGCACGTGCGGCGGCAGAGGAATGGGCGCGGCGCGTCGGGCTGCACGCGCTGCTCAGCCATCGCGCCGGAACGCTGTCGGGCGGGGAACAACAGAAGCTGGCTATTGCCCGGGCGCTGATCACCAAACCTGCTCTGGTGTTTCTGGATGAACCGACTGCCTCGCTGGATGGTCGCGCAACCCGTGAGATCGAAGGTATTTTGCAAAAGGCCAAAGCAGATGGAACGCGGCTGATCCTGTCGACCCATGATATGGGGCAGGCGCGGCGCATCGGGGATCAGGTTGTCTTTATGCTGGGCGGGCGGGTCCACGAAACGGCCTCTGCGTCTGCATTCTTCGAACGCGCCACGACGCCCGAGGCGCGGGCCTTTATCAACGGAGAAATAGTCGAATGAAACAGGCTCTGATGCTGGGTATCGCCGCCTTTCTGGCCGCTGGAGTGGCGGGGGCGGACACACTTCGCATGGCGGTTACGACATCGTTTCACAATTCGGGCCTCGCTGAGGTTCTGCTGCCCGAAATCCAGATGGACCTGGATCTTGACGTGCAGCTGTTGGTCGTCGGCACGGGCCAGGCGCTCAAGCTTGGGCAGGCGGGTGATGTGGATGCGATCCTCGTCCATTCCCGCGCGTCAGAAGAGGCGTTTGTGGCCGAAGGCTATGGCACGCATCGGCGCGAGATCATGTATAATGATTTCGTTCTGATCGGACCTGCGGCTGATCCAGCTACCATAGGGGACGCGGCAAAGGTCACTGATGCGATGGCGGCCATCGCGCGGGCCGAGGCGAGTTTTGTCAGTCGTGGTGATGACAGCGGAACCCACAAGAAAGAGCTAAGTCTTTGGCGAAATGCTGACCTTGATCCGGATGGGTTTGGGCCGTGGTATCGCGCGGTAGTGGCAGGGATGGGGGCCGCACTTAACACGGCTTCGGCACTTGATGCCTACATCATGTCGGACCGCGCCAGTTGGCTGAATTTTGGGAACAAGGGGGGGCTGGAACTTCTGTTTTCCGGCGACCCGGTGCTGTTCAACCAATATGCCTTTTTGCCCGTTGATCCCGCCAGACACCCGCATGTGAAGGCGGATTTGGTGGCCAAGCTGGAAACATGGCTAACCTCTGCGCGCGCGGCGGAACTGATTGATGGATATACGATCGAGGGCGAAACGTTGTTTGTGTTCAACGCAAAATAGGCTCTGATCGACGTTTAGTGATCCATATCGCCATGGATCGCGAACTGGTCCAGCCCTGCATCCTGCGGCTGAATTGACCGGTATGCTTCCCGGACACCGGACTCTGTCAATTCACGCGCGACGGTCAACAGCGTATTCGGGGCGTGATCTTCGCAAAGTTCAACCATCTGTGCCAGTTCCTCGGCGGCGACAGGCTTGGCCGCATCGATCGAAGGCGCGCCGTAATAAGTGACGAAGTGCTGGGCGAGCAAGGCGGTCAGTGTTTCCAGTTCGGGCTTTTCCAGTTGGGTGACCGCAACAAACGTCACCCGTCCACCGGTTTCCAAACCCAGCCAGCCATTGGCAAAGGCCTGCCGAGCTTTGCCGGTCAGATCGCCTTCGCCCCAATCTGAAAACTCGAAGCCACCCGAAATGCACCATTCGCCGGTGCGTGCGGGGCTGGCAAAGACGTTCATGTCGCTTTCGTCAAAATGGATCGCTCGGGCCAGTTTCATTGCGCAGTCTCCAGAACAGTGGTCAGGGGGATCAGATGAGTTGTTTCCGCGTCGCGCAGCAGCATTCCAAAATCCTCATCAACTCCCACAAATGTGCCTTTTAGGGACTGGTTTTCAACCTCTTCGCCAACGCCATGGGCGAGGGCGCGCCAGTCTGTGTGCAGGCTTGCGTTGCCGGACCCTTCCCAGCGATTGAGCCAGTTCAACGTATGCCGTGCCCAGGCTTCAAGCAAATGAGGGGGCGAGACATCGGCACAGCCTTCAGCGAAAAGCGCGGTTTCGTCTGGGGTGATCCCGGTGTCCTCTAAGGCTGGAACAAGTGGCAGGGTAAAGCCGATGACCAGCCAGTCTGGCGTCGCGGCTGGATCGATGTCCGATGCCATAGCGCGAAACGCACCACAGCGCGCGCCGTTAACGCGGATACCGCCAAACCAGTCCAGATGCACCGCTACTTCTGGCGGTGCCAGCGCGCCAAGCGCGTTCTGAAATCCCACACCGCACAGCGGAAGCATGACCATGGCGCGGCTCAGAGGCACTTCGGGCGCAAAGACGAGGGCCCCTTCCAACACGTCTGCACCCAATTTGTAAGCGACGAGGCCCGCGTCACATCCCAGCGTCGCCTTCATCACTGCATGTTCGAAGGCACTGTCGCTTGCCGCTTCGCCCCACATCAGCGGCGGAAAGGTGAGACTCGCGGGATCACTCATGCGACGCCCTTTGTCACAAGGGCAGCGGCCACATCCTGAAACGCGCGCGCCTGTGGCCCGTCAGGCTGGCTTACGGTGATGGGTGCACCACCATCTGATGCAAGACGAATTTGCAGATCAAGAGGCACTTCGGCCAAAAGCGGCACATTCAGCTTTGCAGCTTCGGTGGCGACGCCACCATGTCCAAACACATGTTCTTCGTGCCCGCATTTGGAGCAGATATGTGTGCTCATATTCTCGATCATACCAACAATGGGTACCTTCAGCTGGTTGAACATATCAATCCCTTTGCGGGCATCGATCAGGGCTACATCCTGCGGTGTAGAGACGATAATGGCGCCATCCACGGGTGCCTTTTGCGCCAGCGTCATCTGCACGTCGCCTGTGCCCGGGGGCAGGTCCACGATCAGCACGTCCAGCGCCCCCCACTGCACCTGCGTCATCATTTGCTGCAGCGCGCCCATCAGCATAGGGCCGCGCCAGACGACCGCCTGATCCTCGTTCGTCATGAGGCCGATGGACATCATCGTCACACCATGGTTGCGCATGGGCAGGATGGTCTTGCCATCGGGCGATGCAGGGCGTCCGGACACGCCCAACATGCGCGGCTGTGACGGGCCGTAAACGTCCGCGTCTAACAAGCCGACACGGCGACCTTGTTGCGCCAAAGCGCAGGCGATGTTGGCCGAGACGGTGGATTTACCCACGCCGCCCTTGCCAGATGCGATGGCAAGTATGCGGTCAATCCCGGGGATCTTTTGCGGCCCCTTGGGCTCGGCAGGTTTGGAAGGGCGTAGATCGGGGGGCGGTGCCTTTTCCGTGTGGCCGGTCAAGACGATCGACACCTGCTCGACCCCTTCGAGGGTTCCGAGCGATGCTTCGGCCTTGGACTTGATGTCTTCATAGATGGCGGCGTCAGCCGGGTTGATCTCCATCACAAAGCGGATCGTGCCATCGGCCACATTCAACGCGCGCATCACGCCGCTGGACACGATATCACCACCCGGCGCGTCCAGCCCTTTCAGGACATCCAGGACCTGTTCCCTGCTTGTGCTCATGCGTCAGTCCTGCCCCGAAATGGTTCCGGTCACTTCGTGGTTCATCCCAAGTTCTTCGATGGTGATGACGGCTTTGACCGCGTAGGATTTGCCGCTTGCGCCGTCCGTGCGCACCGCCTCTTCGATGGCCTGTTGCGAGGTCACGCCGACCTGTTTCAGGAACTTGCGCATAGACATGTTGAAGTCGTCGCTCATGGGTTTGGTTCTCCTTGTCGTTGACGGAATGCGGGTGTGGAGCCTAATTTGAGGCCATGCGCATTCTGGTTATCTTGCTTGTGGCGTTGTTGCCCGGCCTTGCAAGGGCTGATGACAGGCAAGTTGCGCTTTTTGCTGCACCCGCCCTGATCAACAGCGGTCTGATACAGCACATAAAGCCGCGGTTTTCCCTGAAAACCCAAGTTAGGGTCGAAATTGTCGAAAGTGCCGAGCACGCCGACCTTGTGCTGGGGGCCGAAGGGCGCGCGCTGTTTGCGGGCCTTGATGCCATTTGGCATCTGGATGTGCGACGTGACACCAAGGGGGCGGAACGATTTGCCGACTGGCTGACATCCGAGATTGGCACCCGCACCATCTATGGCTTTGCGCCCGACGGCACGCCGGTCTTTGTGGCTCCGCCGCAGCAAGACGTCAACACCGCTGAGGTTGAGATCACCGCGCAGGCGATTGAGGGCAAGGAAGTCTCCTATGCCAAATGCAGCCGATGCCATGTGACCGAGCGGGGCAGGGGCATCTTTGGTATCGGGTCTTCTCCCAGCTTTGCGGTGCTGCGCGGGTTTGAGGATTGGGAAGTCCGCTTTGCCAGTTTCTACGTGCTGAACCCGCACGGCGCCTTTACCCAGATCGAGGATGTCACCGACCCGTTTCCACTGGATCGCCCGTCGCCCATCGCGCCGATCGTCCTGACGCTGGACGATCTGGATGCGATCCTGGCGTATATGTCCATCGTGGAACCTGCCAATCTGGGTGCACCGCTGGAACATCAGTGATCGCGCCGTTTTGACAGGTAGTCGTCGGTTGTGCGCACCCGCGGTTTTTCGCCGCCCTGGAACGGGTTGTCGGTGGCATGGAACTGGGCATTCACCCGGCAATTGTCGCACAGCTGGATCATCCGCAGCTTGTCGCCCGCGAACATTGCGTGGTCTTTCAGTTTGTCGGTGATCCGGTCGATGGCCGATTTTGACCCAAAGAGCGATCCGCAGTCGATGCAGGCAAAGGGTTCTTCTTCGTTCAGGATGCGTTGATCAAGCGCGGTGTCCGACAGATCCAGCCGGGGTTCGTAGGTGATCGCGTCTTCGGGGCAGATGTTGGCGCACAGGCCACATTGCAGACAAGCGTCTTCCTGAAATCGGAGCTGGGGTTTGTCGGGATTATCCCCCAATGCGCCAGAGGGGCAAAGCGACACGCAAGACAGGCAGAGCGTGCAGGCGTCCGTGTCCACCAGCACAGCTCCATAGGGTGCACCTTCGGGCAGGGGCAGGTGGTCTGTACCGGGGTGCAGCGCCTTGGCCGCTTGTCGAGTGATCTGGCGGCGGGTGCCCATAGGGCGCACGGGTTGTGCGATGGGGGCAGGGGCCGTGGCAGCATAAAGCGCATCGCTCATTGCGTCGGGGTCAGTGGTGTCCATCAGCGTCGCCTTTCCGCCACCCGCAATGGCGGTGGTCAGGGCAATTTGAGACTCTAACGCCGGGACATCGGCAGTGGGGCCGGGCAAAACTGTGACGGTGGCAAACCCGGCGGCCAGCCCGGCAACTGCTTCGGCATGACCAAAAGCGCCGATGGCCGACATCTCCATCGGGATCACATCCGCAGGGAGACCGCGTCCGTGGCGGGCCGACAGGCGGATCATCTCGGCCCCGTGTGCATCATGCACCAGCAACCGTGGCGCGGTGCCACCGGCAGCGAGGTAGGCCTTGGCCAGCGTCTGCACCCGCTGCATCGTGTGATCCACGGGCGGCGCGTCATAGGTGATCGCGCCAGACGGGCAGACGGCAGAGCACGCCCCGCAGCCGGCGCAGATCATCGGGTCGATTTCGACGTGTTCGCCTGCGGACGTGATGGCCCCGGTCGGGCACAGATCAAGGCAGCGTGTGCATCCGGTCTGCTCGGCCCGGCTGTGGGCGCAGAGCAGTGGCGTGGTCTGGACATAAAGCGTCTTTTCGAAAGTGCCGGTCATGTGCGAGGCGGCCATAACGGCCGCGGCGACACTCGGTGCATGAGTGGGGTCAGCGCGCAGATAGCCATCGCGCTTTTCCGGGGCGGGGAACAGGGGTGTTTGCCCGCGCAAATCCAGAATGACATCGCATTGCGAGACAGCCCCGTCGCGGGCATCGCTCAGGCCAAAGGTGCCGCGCCCGCCGGGTTCAATCTGCTGCAATGCATCAATCGCGACCTCGAACGCGCCGAATGATCCTGACGCACGCCGCAAGCTGCCCACCACAACGTCATAGGCGCGCGTGTCGGGCAGGTCATCCGCCGTCTCAATCAAGACCGTTACGCCAAGATGATCCTTGAGCTGTTCGGCAGCACTCAACGCCACATCGGCAGGGCCAAGGACAAGGCACAGGCCCTCGCTGACCACGTCAACGGTTTTTTCCAATGCTTCGGGCAGCATTGCCTCAGCAATCAGTGCGGACATTTTGGGCAGTTTTGGAACGTCATCTGCGCTCCACCCGGCACGATCACGCAGGTCGAGAGTGGGTGGGGCAGGGCGGTCCAAACCCTCTGCCAACTCCTCAAAAACACGAGCTTCCTGCGCACAACAAAAAACTGCGTCACCCCCCTCCAGGGCGGCTTGGGCGCGGTCAAGTTGGCTGGTACAGAGAGCTGAACAAGGTGCGCGCACGTCCAGCCCGGTGGCTTCGGACAGGGCTGCCGCGTCGATGGTTTGGGTTCCCAAACAATCACATGTTATCAGTGATTTGGCCACGATTTTCTCCCCTTTGGCGCACGCGATTTTGACGCGTTTCCGCCTGCATTTGAGAGTCAGCCTAGACACAAGTCGATCAACTTCACAAACCGATTCGCGCCGGGACTGGCGTGCGAATCTGTGCGCCGCGAGGTCGATGATTCGTTATTTGGTATGCCACAGTATTCCCGAGTTTTTCACTCAAGTTAGACATTTCGTCCTTTCACGCCCCACAGCCACGGTCAGACCGGCCAAATCGCAAAAACTGGGAGGTTCTGCGCTGTCGGGGCAACAAAACGCTTCTCTGATGAAAATTACGGCAGTTAAATAATTTCAACGGGAGGACGAGGGTGATCCGTAACCCAAATCAGCATCGGGCTATGCCATTGGGCGTCGTTTTGCGACGACTGCCGGGCGTGACACGCTGGGCATCCTACAGCTGGAAGGCGGTTGCTGTGCTGCCGGGGGCTGGTCAGGCCAGTTGGCAGGAATTGCGCCGCGAAGGAGATGCCGTTGAATACCATGCCGCCACCCTGTCGCTTGATCTGCACGGTGCCGAGACCGAAGCCTACTTGCACAGCCTGTCCGCCGAAGTGCCGTCGATCTATGTGGTGATGCGTGAAAGCGAGGATGCAGACGCTGAACCCCTTGATGTGATCCTTGTCACCGCGTCACCCTATGAGGCGCAGGATTACACCGACAGCGGCGAGGAGATCGTGGAGAAGGTCGCCATGCCTGAAGGGCTGCTGGCATGGGTGCAGGATTTTGTCGCGACGTTTCATGAGGACGAAGTGTTCATCAAACGCAAGCGCGACAAGAAGCGTATTGACCTGACACAGGACGGGATCGGTGATCCGCGCATCTCGTCTGCGGCGGACATCTACGCCTCGCCCGCCCGTCAGCGGAGGCGCGTCCATTGACTGAAGCGTTGTCCAAACCCCGCGATTTCTGGTCACGGCGCCGGGCTGGAGTTGCCGCCGAAGCTGAAGGCGAAGAAGCCCAAGAGCTGGCTGACGTGGCCGCCACGGAAGAGGCGCAGCTGGCGGCGCGTACAGATGAAGAGATTTTGGCTGAACTGGACCTGCCCGAACCTGAGGCGCTGGAAAGCCCTGATCAAGTGCGCGACTTTTTGAATTCTGCCGTGCCCCAACGCCTCAAGACCCGTGCCCTGCGTCGCCTGTGGCGCTTGAACCCGGTGCTCGCCAACATTGATGGTCTTGTTGATTATGGCGAGGATTATACAGACGCAGCTATGATCATCGAGAACATGCAGACGGTGTATCAGGTGGGCAAGGGGATGCTGACCGCCTTTGTCGAGGAAGAAGACGAGGACACGGACGCACCCGAAGCAGATGCTGTCGAAGACATCGCGACCGCTGCCGAAGACCAAGATCCCGAAGAGACCGAGCCGCCCGTGATCGTCTCGGCCACACAAGACCCCTTACCAGAACCCGACACTGCGCCCGTGGCCATGCCACAGCGTCGGATGCGGTTTGCCTTTGACACAGCATAACGATGGATGAGCCGAGTATGACAGCCGCCCCCGACACCACGATCAGCGACATGGATCGCGCCCGTGCGGACCTATACAATTTCTTGGGTGCGTTGCTGGCCAATCCGCCGGACGAGATGTTGCTGACCCAGACCGCCGGTCTGTCAGGAGATGACACCGAATTGGGTCAGGCCATCGGCACGTTGGCGAGGCTTGCGCGCGTGACCAAACCCAAGGCCGCCGAGAGCGAATTCAACAAGCTGTTCATTGGTCTGGGCCGGGGCGAGTTGCTGCCGTTTGCCAGCTATTATCTCACCGGGTTCCTGAACGAAAAACCGCTGGCCACGCTGCGTCAGGCCATGATGGCCAAGGGCATGCAGAGATCCGAGACGGTGTTTGAACCCGAAGACAGCATCGCGAGCCTGATGGAGATGATGGGTGCGATGATCATTGGCCGCTTTGACCGGCCGGCCGACATCGCGGCGCAAAAGCAGTTCTTTAACACTCATATCGGGCCGTGGGCCTCGCATTTCTTTACCGATCTGGAAGAGGCCAAGACGTCGATCTTTTACAGCCCGGTCGGAACGGTGGGCAAAATTTTCATGTCTGTGGAGGCGGAAGCCTTTCGGATGAGCGGGGCGGAGTGATCCGCGTCAAATGGGGCGGGCAACCGTCCTTAACCAAGAGAGGGAGACACTTCCAATGAGCAAGAAAGAAGAGGGTGCATCGCGCCGCGACTTTCTGAAGCTGGCCTCAACCACGGCGCCGATTGCGGCGGTGGCGGTTGCGTCTGGCACGACAGGGGCAGAGGCGGCCGCGCCGGATCTGAGCCTCGAGAAAATGCAGGATACGGCGCACACGCGTGCGTATTTTGACAGCGCACGGTTCTAAGGAACCAAAGGGAGGGCCGCGCCCGGGAATAAGCCCGGACATGGCAGGTGAACAGCGACTGGTTGCGTGACGCCCGACTGCTGGAAGCCGAACAAAGCCAAGCAAGCGTACCCGGCAAGGGGATGCAAGCAAGGGAGAGAAAGATGCTTAGGAAAAAGACCAACGGGGTTGCGAGACGCCCCCAGCGGACAAGTATCCTGTCTGAGGCTGGAAATGCCTCGGTGGACCGCCGCGCGTTTTTGCGCGGATCGGGACTGGTGATCGGGGGTCTGTCAGCGATTGCTGCCACAGGCGGAACCGTCACACAGGCCAGCGCTGCGACAGCCGTCGCGGGGCAGGTAGATTTGAAAAAGACAGTGTGCACGCATTGCTCGGTCGGCTGTACGGTCGTGGCCGAGGTACAGAACGGCGTCTGGACGGGTCAGGAACCCGGCTGGGACAGCCCGTTCAACCTGGGCGCCCACTGCGCCAAAGGTGCCGCGGTCCGCGAGCACGCCCACGGTGAACGCCGCTTGAAGTACCCGATGAAGAAGGAAAACGGGGAATGGAAGCGCGTGTCATGGGAGCAGGCCATCGACGAGATCGGCGGCGGCATGATGAAGATCCGGGACGAAAGTGGTCCGGACAGCGTCTATTGGCTGGGTTCGGCCAAGCATAACAACGAGCAGGCCTATCTGTTCCGCAAGTTTGCTGCCTATTGGGGCACCAACAACGTGGATCACCAGGCCCGGATTTGTCACTCGACCACTGTTGCCGGTGTTGCGAACACCTGGGGCTATGGTGCGATGACGAACTCGTACAACGACATCCACAATTCCAAGGCGATCTTTATCATTGGTGGCAACCCGGCCGAGGCACACCCTGTGTCGCTGCTGCACCTCTTGCGCGCCAAGGAACAGAACAACGCCCCCGTCATCGTGTGCGACCCGCGCTTTACCCGCACGGCTGCCCACGCGGACGAGTATGTGCGCTTCCGTCCGGGTTCGGACGTCGCCCTCGTTTGGGGTATCCTCTACCACATCTTTGAAAACGGCTGGGAAGACAAAGAGTTCATCCGCACCCGTGTCTGGGGCATGGACCAGATCAAGGAAGAGGTTGCCAAGTGGACCCCTGAAGAAGTCGAACGTGTAACAGGTGCCCCCGGGTCCCAGTTGCGTCGTGTGGCCCGTACTTTGGCCAACAACCGTCCCGGCACCGTGATCTGGTGCATGGGTGGCACGCAGCACACCAACGGCAACAACAACACCCGCGCTTACTGTATCCTGCAGCTTGCTCTTGGCAACATGGGCACAAGCGGTGGCGGCACCAACATCTTCCGCGGCCACGACAACGTGCAAGGCGCCACCGACCTCGGTGTTCTGTCTCACACGCTGCCGGGCTACTATGGTCTGAGCGCCGGAGCATGGGCCCACTGGGGTCGTGTCTGGGGTGAAGATGACGCATGGCTGGCGGGTCAGTTCGCCACCACCACCGGTGTCGACGGCAAGGAAAAGTCGCTTCAGAACCTGTCGGGCATTCCCGTCTCGCGCTGGATTGATGGTGTTCTTGAAGATCCCGACAACATGGACAACCCGAACAAAGTCCGGGCCATGGTGTTCTGGGGCCACGCACCAAACTCTCAGACCCGCATGGTCGAGATGAAGAAGGCGATGGAAGAGCTGGACATGCTGGTCGTGATTGACCCGTTCCCAACAGTCTCTGCCGTGCTGCATGACCGCGAGGATGGCGTGTATCTTTTGCCCGCCTGTACCCAGTTCGAAACCCGTGGTTCTGTCACGGCCTCGAACCGGTCCATCCAGTGGCGCGAAAAGGTCGTTGATCCTCTGTTTGAATCCAAACGGGACGAAGAGATCATCGCTCTGCTCGCCCAAAAGTTTGGGTTCCACGAGCGTCTCTTCCGCAACATTAAGTTGGAAGAAGATGGTCTGACACCCGAGCCGGAGGACACGCTGCGCGAAATCAATCGCGGCATGTGGACGGTGGGTTACACCGGTCAAAGCCCCGAGCGCATCAAGAAGCACATGGAGAACCAGCACACCTTTGATCGCACCACGCTGCAGGCCATTGGTGGCCCCGCAGATGGCGATTACTACGGTCTGCCATGGCCCAGCTGGGGCACGCCCGAGATGAACCACCCGGGCACACCGAACCTCTATGATATGTCCAAGCCTGTGGCTGAGGGTGGTCTCACCTTCCGCGCGCGCTTTGGCGTTGAACGGGACGGTGAAAACCTGCTGGCCGAAGGGGTCTACAGCGTGGGGTCGGAAATTCAGGATGGATACCCTGAATTCACGATGCAGATGCTGATGGATCTTGGTTGGGACGGTGATCTGACAGCGGACGAACGCGCCGCCATTGACGCCGTTGCAGGGCCCAAGACCAACTGGAAGACCGACCTGTCGGGCGGCATCCAGCGGGTCGCGATCAAGCATGGCTGTGCACCCTTTGGCAACGCCAAGGCCCGTACCGTCGTGTGGACCTTCCCCGATCCGGTGCCTGTCCACCGCGAGCCTCTGTACACCAACCGCAGAGACCTTGTGGCGGATTACCCCACCTACGAGGACCGTCATGCCTATCGCCTGCCGACGCTCTATGCGTCGATCCAAAAGCAGGACTTCAGCAAGGACTATCCGATCATCCTCACATCTGGCCGACTGGTCGAATATGAGGGCGGCGGGGACGAGACACGGTCGAACCCGTGGCTGGCCGAGCTGCAGCAGGACATGTTCGTCGAGGTCAACCAACGCGATGCCAACAACCTTGGTATTCGGGACGGTGCTCAGGTCTGGGTCGAAGGGCCCGAAGGCGGCAAGGTCAAGGTCATGGCGATGGTCACCAACCGGGTCGGTGAGGGCGTTGCCTTTATGCCGTTCCACTTTGGCGGCCACTTCCAGGGCGAAGACCAGAGGTCCAAATACCCCGAAGGGGCGGACCCCTACGTGCTTGGTGAATCCACCAACACAGCCCAGACCTATGGCTATGATTCAGTAACCCAGATGCAAGAGACGAAAGC
>ERZ1740072.309-NODE-309-length-20477-cov-3.381745_pt1 | contig 20477 bp, 18 predicted proteins | sample MGYA00581733_ERZ1740072 | MGnify/ENA primary metagenome ERZ1740072 (study PRJEB43018, sample SAMN04849741) | marine metagenome | isolation source: floating plastic debris | place: Pacific Ocean | collected 2008-08-30 | study: EMG produced TPA metagenomics assembly...
GGAGTATTTGGGAGTATTGTTAAACTTAATCCCGTTACACCTTTATTAGTAACAACAAGGGAATTAGCAACAACAGGAGTGATATCGAATCCCGAAGGATTTTGGATAGCAAGCTTAGTTGCAATTTTTGGAACATTAGTAGCTTGGGTTGTCTACCGTCTTTCATTACCCTATGTAGTCGAGAGGATGAGTTCATAATTATGGTTAGCATCAATAATAAAGAAGAAATTGCACCAAAGCCACAGAATAACGATAATGAAGTTGTTCTCTCAGTGAATGGGGTATCTAAAAGATTTTGCCGAGATTTAAAGAAGTCTTTGTTTTATGGTGTTCAAGATATTGCCGCTGAGGTATTAGGAATAAGGGAAAAAGGTGATAAATTGCGGCCCAAGGAATTTTGGGCTTTAGATAATGTCAGCTTTGAATTACGTAGAGGGGAAGCATTAGGTTTAGTTGGGAAAAATGGTAGTGGGAAGTCAACGCTGCTGCGGGTTATTGCGGGATTGATTAAGCCAGATACTGGTTTTGTAGAGGTAAACGGTAGAGTAGCTCCGTTAATTGCGTTAGGTGCATGATTTAATCCAATTTTGACAGGAAGAGAAAATATCTATGCAAATATGTCAATTTTGGGTTTGTCGAAAAAGGAAATAGATGAGCGCTTTGATGAGGTTTTAGATTTTGCAGAGATTGGCGATGCGATTGATTCCCCGGTGCAGACTTATAGCTCTGGGATGGCTGCAAGGTTAGGGTTTGCTAGTGCGATTCATACTGAACCAGATATTCTTTTGATTGATGAAGTTTTGGCAGTGGGGGATGTCAAGTTCCAGGCAAAGTGTCATAGGAAGTTGAGTGAACTTCGCAAACAAGGTACAGCTTTTATATTAGTTAGTCATAATCCTCAAGTCATTTTAGGTGTTTGTGATATTTCTGTTTATCTCTTAAAAGGTAAGTGGATAATGTCTGGTGATACAACTTCCGTAATGTCTCAATATGAGAAAGATTTATTTGAAACTACAGAACAAGAATCTCTAAGAGTAATAAATAGATTACCTGATACTAATGTAAATACTTCAACTTTAAAAATAGTTTGTGTTAATTTTAAAGATGAGAGCGGAAATATTTTAAATCATTTGATTAGTGGAGAAAGAGCTTTTATTGAAATTATATGTAAAGCTCAAGAAGTGTTTGAAAATTTAGTTATTAGAGTGATTTTTTATGAATTGCAAGGAGGTACTAATATTGTTCAATTTTTGTGCAATTCTAATGATGATACACAATTACAAATGCAGAAAGGGCAAAATCGTATTGTTATAGATATGCCTTATGTTTGCTTTAAACCTGGATTGTATTCTATGAAAGTTTTTATCCGAAAAGACTCGCTATTTACTCTTGATTATATCGAGTCATTTAACTTTAAAGTTGATTCTAGCGGTAATATGAGTAGTTGTGATTTTTTTCAACCACGTTCTTGGAGTATAACAAGTGAATAATTTAGAATTTTTAGTAATCTGAAACTAAGCGTTTTGTATCTAATTTTTTCTAAATAATTAACCATCAAAGTGTAGAATCAAACAATATTTTTTTCACCAGCTTTTCACGAATTAAATTGGTGAAAGATAAACCGATTAGGAAAACAAGTAAAATAAAATTACCATGAGAAATTTGAAAATATCAGACATTCCTTTAGTAAAATTGCCGATAGAAATGTTCAAAGGTAAGTATCTTGCACACTTTGGTTTACATAAACCTGGAAATGCGGGAGATACATTATTATTTCTTGCAGTCCGTAAGCTGTTCGATCAAACTAATGGTTCTTATTATTGGAATTTAGAACAACTCTGGGATGAGATAACAGATAAAACCATAAAGCGCCTTAATAAAAAATCAAAAGGTATAGTGATTGGCGGAGGTGGACTTCTCCTCAAAGATACTAATCCAAATCAAAAATCTGGTTGGCAGTGGAGTTGTTCTATTGAACAACTCAAACAGATAGAAGTTCCAATTATAGTATTTGCTATTGGTTACAACAGATTTCGCGGTCAAAATGACTTCGATCCTGTTTTTCAAGAGCATATTCAAGAAACTGTTCGCCGCAGTATATTCTTTGGATTAAGAAATCATGGAAGTATCCGCTCATTAAAACCTTATTTAGACAGTTCTCTTGTTCAAAAACTAAATTTCCAACCATGTCCAACTACATTGTTAAGTTATCTATATCCTGAAAAGGTAGACAACTGTTTTGAAGATGGGAAACGGCAACTTACTTTAAATATGTCTATTGATCGTCGTCAATTAAGGTTTGGTATCAGAGAAGATGAAATACTAACATCTATTGCTCGCGCAATGAAATGGGCAATGCAGGAAGGTTGGGAAATTAACCTCGCGATTCATTGTCCAGGCGACAACAACATTGAACCTTGGTTGATTCAAGAGCAAGTCATGTTTCGTAAAGTTGAGCTAGGAGGTAAACCTGCTCAAGAAGTATTAGACTTTTATAGTAAGATGCCCTTAACAATTGGGATGCGTGGTCATAGTCAAATGATACCTTTTGGGATGGGTAATGCAATCATCTCTCTTATCTCTCATGATAAGCTTGCCTACTTCTTGGAAGATATTAATCATACAGAATGGGGTATAGATTTGAAGAGTCAAGATATAGAAGAACAATTAGTAGAAAAAATTAAGTTTATAGATGAGCAGCGTAGCATGGTTAAGATGCAAATTATCAATGCTCAGAAAATCCTCTGGAACACGACAGTGCAAAATATTGAGATGATTAAAATCGGTTTGAAAGAATATAGATAGCTATAATTTTAATTTTTGCTATTACTCATTACTCATGTCAATAATTACCATTATTCCTGCCCGTGGCGGTTCAAAAGGTGTCCCCCGCAAGAATGTACGCTCTTTAGGAGACAAACCCTTAATTGCTCATTCTATTTTAGATGCCAAAGAAGCCAACCTTGTAGATAAAGTATATGTTTCTACCGACGACCCAGAAATTGCTGAAGTTTCTAGCAAATATGGAGCCGAAATAATCAGCCGTCCCTCGCAAATTGCTGGTGATACTGCATCTTCAGAAACTGCTTTAATACATGGGCTGTCTGAAATTGAACAAAAAGGCATTTCTCCAGAACTAATTATATTTTTACAATGCACTTCTCCAATCAGAAGTGGCGAAGATATTGACCGCGCTATTGAAAAACTTCAGGCAGAAAAAGCCGATTCATTATTATCAGTAACTTAATCCCTCAGATTTCTATGGGAAGAAGTCGATGGAACAGCCAAGTCAATTAACTATGACTATCGCCATCGTCCCCGTCGTCAAGATATGAACCCACAATATGTTGAAAATGGTTCTATTTATATTTTTAAACCTTGGGTTCTTAAGGAATTTGGAAATCGTTTAGGTGGAAAGATTTCTCTGTTCCCATTGATGGAAGCAGCAAGTTGGGACATTGACTCAGTTCTTGATTTTGAAGTAGCAGAATTTCTCGTAAATAAACAGGTTGTATCAAATGCTTATTGATAGAATCATCGCTAAATATATTGTCTTTGCCGAGGATAGTGTCCTCAACGCACTTCAAAAAATTAGTGACAATAAAAGTCGAATTATTTTCTCCGTTACTGAATCTGGAGTTATCGAAGGTATAATGACTGACGGCGATTTTCGCCGTTGGTTAACCAATCAAAACACTATCGATTTAAACCAGTCGGTTTGTAAGATATCGAATAAGACCTTTAAATCAGCTTTCTTTGAAGACGAGCCAGGAAAGATACAGTCTTATTTTTCTTCTGAAATTGAATTTATTCCTCTACTAGATAAAAATCGTCATTTAGTTGCGATCGCCAGAAAAAGACCTGATGGTTTTCAAATTGGCAAATTTAAGATAGATGCAGAATCGCCCAGTTTCATAATTGCAGAAATTGGTAATAACCACAACGGTAGTCTGGAGTTAGCTAAGAAATTAATTGACTTGGCTGTAGAAACTGGAGTAGATTGCGCTAAGTTCCAGTTGCGGAGTATGAAATCTCTGTATCGTAATGCTGGGAATGCTAATGATGCTAGTGAAGATTTAGGTTCCCAGTACACTTTAGATTTGCTTTCCCGCTTCCAACTGAGTCCAGAGGAAATGCTGGCTGCTTTTGATTACTGCAAACAGCGAGATATCTTACCACTGTGTACTCCCTGGGATTTGGACAGTTTAGTACTTCTTGAAGAGTACGGGATGCAAGCCTATAAGGTAGCTTCTGCTGATTTGACAAACCACGAGCTATTAACTGCTTTAGCTAAAACTGGGAAGCCATTAATTTGTTCGACTGGGATGTCAACGGAAACAGAAATATCTGAAGCTGTAAGTCTGTTGCAGCGTTTGGGAGCTATGTATGTATTACTCCACTGTAATTCAACCTATCCCGCTCCATTCAAAGACGTAAATCTCAATTATTTAGAGCGTCTTAAAGAAATTGGCGATTGTCCTGTCGGTTATTCCGGACATGAAAGGGATATTAATGTAGCGATTGCCGCAGTTGCCAAAGGTGCTAAGGTAATTGAGAAACACTTTACCCTTGACAAGTCGATGGAAGGTAACGACCACAAGGTGAGTTTGCTTCCAGAAGAGTTTACAGCAATGGTTAGGGGTATTCGTCAAGTTGAAGAAGCTCTGGGAAGCGCAAGCGAGCGTAAACTGAGCCAGGGAGAACTCATGAATCGAGAAACTCTGGCTAAAAGTTTGACAATCAATTGCGACTTGGAACCAGGACAAGTAATTACAGCCGAGATGATTGAAATTAAAAGTCCCGGTAAAGGTTTGCAACCCAATCGCAAAGCTGATTTAATTGGCTTGAAAGCAAAAAGAACCTTCAAAGCAAGTGACTTTTTCTTTCCCAGCGACATAGAACAAGAACAGGTTCAAGCTCGTAATTATGACTTCAAGCATCCTTGGGGTGTCCCGGTTCGCTACCACGACTTTAAGAAAATTTTAGCCAAAACCAATCCCGACTTATTAGAATTTCACCTCAGCTACAAAGACTTAGAAGAAGATATTTATCAATACTTCGACCAAATATACGACTTGGATTTAGTAGTTCATAGTCCAGAACTGTTAGCGGGAGAACATGTATTAAACTTATGTTCCGAAGATGAAGAATATCGTCAGCATTCTATCAAAGAAATGCAGCGAGTTATTAACATCACCCGCGCTTTAAAACCGTTCTTTAAGAAAGCTACTCGTCCTTGTATAGTTACCAATGTGGGTGGATTTACATTAGACGCACCTTTACCTTTATTAAAGCGCAATCAACTATACAAATTGCTGCTTAATAGCTTATTAGCACTTGATGCAGAGGGTGTAGAAATTATTCCTCAAACCATGCCACCTTTTCCCTGGCATTTTGGCGGTCAACGTTATCATAACTTATTTGTAGACCCCCAAGATACGGCTGAATTTTGTCATCAAAACGGTTATCGAGTTTGTTTAGATATTTCCCATTCTAAGTTAGCCTGTAACCATCATAAATCGTCTTTCAAAGAGTTTGTTGAGCAAATTGGAGCGCTAACCGCTCATTTACATATTGCTGATTCAGAAGGTGTAGACGGTGAAGGTTTGCAAATTGGCGAAGGTGAGATTGATTTTCCAGCTTTAGCAGAATATTTGCAAAAAACTGCACCCAAAGCTTCATTTATTCCTGAGATTTGGCAGGGACATAAGAATGAAGGTGAGGGATTTTGGATTGCTTTAGAAAAGCTAGAAAATACTCTTTAATCTTTGTTTATAATTAGGAAAATTAAAAACTTATGACCTCTATAAAATCATTCAAATCTATTGCCTATTGGACTTTACCACCAGGCATTCAAAATACTCTACAAACGATATACAGAAATAAAATCAGAAGACAACACATAAACCCAGAATTAACTGAAATTGAATCTGCCGCGAGAAAAAACTCTATATTTAAAAATAAGCATAGTGGTGAACGTTGTTTCATCCTTGCAACTGGACCATCGATCAAAGAGCAAGACCTTAGTGTATTACAAGGGGAATTATGCATTGCTGTAAGTCATTTCTTCTTACATAAAGATATCAAAATTATTAATCCACAGTACCATATTCTTGCTCCTTATCATTCTCCATTCAACTTTAAAACTTTAGAAAAAGTATTTGATGGATTTAACGAATGTTATTCAGATGATACTATTTATTTATTTGGTCATCGCATCTATGACTACTCTATTTTCAATTTTCTCAAGAAATATCCCGAACGAAATAGAAAAAATGCATATTTTATTAATTATTCATCTAGTCAATCTTTAGATGAAAACAACTACAATGAACCTCAAAATTGGGATATATCTAAATCTCCTTTTGAAATTAGAACTGTAGTTTATATAGCAATTCAAGTTGCTTTATATATGGGGTGTAAGGAAATATATCTTATCGGTTGCGATCATGATTACTTAAATGATACAAATCGAATTACCAATCATCACTTTTATAAAGAAGAAGATGGGGTAAGTGATGCTGAACATTTAAGTTCTTTTACGACAGAACGTTGGTTTAAAGAGTATTATTTACGATGGAAACAATATCGACTCATGGGTGAGTATGCTAAATCTCAAGGTTGCCAAATATTTAATGCAACAAAAGGAGGCATGTTAGATGTTTTTCCAAGAGTCAAAATAACAGATATTGCTAAATAATAGTAATTGTGAAAAATTGGTATTACACAAACTAATTCTATTAAATCAATTATTTATGGAAACAATAAATTCAGTTAAGAACTGGACAAAAATTCTGATTAATAAGATACGTTATCCAACATGTCAGATTGAATTTGGCTCTCAAATAAAAAATGGTACAACTCTTGGTGATAATGCAATAATAAAGAGAAAAGCTTTTATAGTTAATTCTAAACTAGGTAATGGAGTAAAAGTACATGAAAATTGCACTATTTCTAATTCATGTTTAGAAAATAATATTACTATTTATAATTATTGTTCATTATCAAATGTCTTTCTGGGTAAATTTAGTTATATAGCCCAAAATTCTCAACTAAATTTGACTAAACTAGGAAAATTTTGCTCTATTGGTCCATATTTAATATGTGGCTATGGCGAACATCCTACTAATTTCATCAGCACAAATCCTATCTTTTTTTCAACTTATAAGCAGTGTGGAGTAACTTTTGCTAGCAAAAGTTACTTTCAGGAATTATAAGAAATTACGATAGGTCATGATGTGTGGATTGGTGCGAGAGTGTTCATTAAAGATGGGATAAAAATTGGCAATGGAGCAGTTATTGCTGCTGGTGCAGTTGTTGTTAAAGATGTTCCTGATTATGCAATTGTTGGAGGTATCCCAGCCAAAATAATTCGCTTTCGTTTTTCTGAAGAAATTATTCAAGAACTTCTTAATATTCAATGGTGGAATTGGTCTGAAGAAAAATTACAAGCTGCACAAAAATTTTTTATTCAAAAAGATATGACTCATTTTATTGAATGGGCAAAAATTCAATCCATAAATAAGTCTGCGGGAAGCAAAGCTTGAATTATTATAGTCAATAAACTAAATGATTAATTACCATTTAGCGAATATTACAATTGAAATTCGTTAATGGTCAATTATTTATACAATATTTTTCCTTAAACTTGAACTAAAAATGATTAGCATTATCACCCCAGTCTACAACGGCGAAAAATTCATCGAGTCTTGCATCAAAGTGGTAATTGACCAAAACTGTCCAGATGTGGAACACATCATCATGGATGGTGGTTCTAAAGATAGAACAATAGATATTATCAAGCAATACGCAGAAAAATATCCTCACATTCGTTGGATCTCTGAAAAAGATAAAGGACAGTCAGATGCAATGAATAAGGGAATTGCAATGGCTAAAGGTGAAATTGTTGGCATCTTAAATGTTGATGATTTTTATGAGGCAAATGTATTAAATCGAGTTATAGAAAATTTTAAAAGTTTACCAGAGCCAAGCTTACTTGTTGGCAATTGTAATATTCTAGACGGGGAAGATAATTTCATAGAAATAAATAAACCTGAAAAATTAACATTGTTCGATTTAGTAATTGGAGTAAATATAAATCCTTTTCCATGTAATCCATCCGCATATTTTTACCATACTTCATTGCATAAAAATATTGGTTTGTATGAAATTGAAGACCACTATGCCATGGATTTAGATTTTCTGCTTAAAGCAGTTCAAGCCGCAAATGTTAAATATGTAGATGAATTATGGGGTAATCATCGGAGATTTGAAGGTACAAAAACATTTGATGATTTAGGAAATGGTACAGCATATCGCCGAGTTTCTAATTTATTGAAAAAGTACCGTAAAAAATTATCAATTATCCAAAGAATCAAAATCTTAATTATAAAGATAAAACTTAGAATTACAGACTACGTACAGCAATTTCACAAAAAGCAAGAAAATCATCAAGTAATTAATAATATTTGAATCTAAAAAAACAGCTTTAAATCAAGGCTGATTTATTAATTGTAATACTTACTATAAGTTATAAGTTTAATTAAACCATAAGTAAAAAGAATAATATGAGTAATACAATCAGCGTAGTCATACGCACAAAAAACGAGGCAAAAGACATAGGAAAGTGCCTGGAACTAATTAAAAATCAATCTGGTCAGCCTTTAGATATTATCTTAGTTGATTCTGGCTCTACTGATGGAACTCTAGAGATTGTAAAGCAATGGCAGGATGTAAAGATAATTGAAATGCCAGCTTCTGAATTTACATTTGGACGTTCGTTAAATATAGGTTTTGAAGCCGCAAAAGGTGATGTTATTGCTTCAATTAGCGCTCATGCTTTTCCCTGCGATGAATACTGGTTAGAAAATAATCTCAAGCATTTTGATAATCCTGATGTTGCGGGTGTTTACGGCAAACAAGTACCTCACCTTGATGCTTGGCCTCCCGTACAGCGAGAATATCTAAGCTTTTACGGAGAACAATTACGTACTCAAACCGGCCCAGATAACTCAAGAGACCATATTTTTTCTAACGCTAATTCTGCGATTCGTCGTCATTGCTGGGAAAAACGTAAATTCGACGAACAGCTCACTGGTTCGGAAGATATGGAATGGGCTTGGGCAATTCTTAAATTAGGCTACAAAATTATCTATGAACCAGCAGCAGGTGCATACCATTCGCATAATGAGCCTCTTAATAAAATTTTCAAACGAAGCTACAGAGAAGCTTTAGCCCTCAAGCAAATTTACAATAATGAAAGGAGTTTAGGTGATGTTTTGATGAGTTGGCTACGAATAACAAAAGCTGACATGAAGTTTATTCTTAAAAACAAGTTAGATTATCGCAGGCTTAAGCGGGTTCCTATCAATCGTTTGGCTGCACAAAGTGGCGGTTTGAAGAATTACATCTCAATTAATTTTTCAAAGACTATAATATCAAAGCAAAGCAAACATAAATCGAAATCAAGTAACTCTCCTAATTAGTAATTAGAAATTAGTAAATTAATATATTTCGCTTTTTCAATTTAGTTGAGCAGCACATTAACTTATTTTATCTAATAGCGATGATGTCAACAGTATCTTTATCAAAAACAATAGAATATATTCCCGTAGTTTGTGCCGCTGACGATAATTACGCTATGCCATTGGCTGTAATGGCTAGTTCTGTCCTTGCAAATTTAGCAGAAGATAAAAAGTTACTGCTGTTTGTTATTGATGGAGGAATCAAAGAACATAATAAACGAAAGATTCTTAATTCTCAGGATGCTAATCGCTGCGATGTTAAATGGTTGAACCCACCAACCGATGAACTGCTTGAGAGGATGAAAATATCAGGTCATTTGTCAATTGTAACCTACTACAGACTTTTGCTTCCTGAACTAATATCATCTGAATTTGAAAAACTAATCTATTTAGATTGCGATTTAGTGGTAAATCGTGACTTAAACAAGCTATGGGAAATTGATTTAGAAAAGAATTATTTGCTAGCAGTTCCTGAAATTAGATTTCCTTACATGTCTCAAATATTGCCTAATTTTGATAAATTAGGTCTTCCTTCAGATTGTAAGTATTTTAATGCTGGGGTGTTACTAATTAATCTTGAAAAGTGGAGAACTGACCAGATTGGTTTAAAAGCAATTGAATATGTAGAACAGAATTTAGAACATATTCTCTTTCACGACCAGGATGCATTAAATGTAGTGCTTGCAGGTCAATGGGGAGAACTTGAGCCTAAGTGGAATCAAACCCCGTTCATTCATGATTATTCATCATGGAAAGATAGTCCTTTTGATGAAGAAGCTTTTAATGATGCTATTAATAAACCTTGTATCATTCACTTTGCTTCTAGGTTTAAACCTTGGAATACATATCAATATGGAGAGCAAGATAAAAAACTGTTTCATAAATATCTTGACATGACAGCATGGCGAGGGAAAAGATTTACCTTATGGATGGCAATTTATAAAAAACTGATGCGGATTATTCTCCGTAACAACAAAAGATAAAAGATAAAATATATTTTTTATCGCTGTAAAAACTATAAATAATAACCAGATAATTTAAGAATGGAATCTAAACCATTAGTCAGCATCCTAATCAACAACTATAATTACGCTCGCTTTGTCGGTCAAGCAATAGATAGTGCTTTGGGTCAAACCTATGAACATGTTGAGGTAATTGTGGTAGATGACGGTTCTACTGACAATTCTCGGGAGGTTATTAAAAGCTATGGTAATCAAATAATTTCAGTACTTAAGGAAAATAATGGACAAGCTTCAGCTATAAATACTGGTTTTGCAGCAAGTAAAGGAGACATTATTTGTTTACTTGATGCTGATGATATTTTCTTACCTGAAAAAACTGCGGTAATTGTTAACTTTTTTAATTTAAATCCAGATATTGATTGGGCTTTTAACGAATCTGCACCAATGGAATCTGATAATATCGTGAATGCAGATTTAAAAGCTACTTTTAAAGAAATTTATGATAATAATTTTGATAAATTAACGAAAAAAATTGATTTTAGAAATAAGCTTATAAACGGCGAACTACCGGACTTTACACCTTCCACTTCTAATTTATGCTTTTCTAGAAAACTTTCAGAAAAGATGTTTCCTTTACCTGAAGTCAAAGGTTTTTCTGGGCTTGCTATCTGTGACGCTTATCTCAAGTTAATAGCGGTTGGATTAGGAACTGGTTGTGCATCAAAAATAAATTTGGGTATTTTTAGGTTCCATCAAAATAATCTATATACAACACAAGATACTACTAATCAAAGAAAAATTTATGCTGAAATTTTTCTTGCCACGGCCTATTATATGCGAGTGAATTATCCCGATTTCTCAAAATTAAGTAAAAAAATATTTTCTAAGGCATTTGCAACTTATTTAAGGAATAAAGATAATGATGAAAATTCTGGTGAATTAATTGAGAAATATTTAAATTCTTTAAAAAAATCAGACAAATTAGAAGTTCGTTTAAAAACTATTTACTATTTCTTAAAATTAGGTTTTAAAGATTTAATATAATTATATTATATTCACAAATATACTTGTCTTATTTGTCTTAGAGTTTGTTGGATTTATCAGTGAGTAGAAAAGTCAATGAAGTTAGGCTATATAACTGCTTTTGATGCGATGTTTTATATTAGTAAATCCCTTAAAACCCAATCTATTCCCGTGGAATATATTGGACATATAAACGGTAAATTGTTTGAGCTAAATGCCGATATTAATGAATACTGTAATTATATTACTAATTTATTTGCTAAATATTTAGAATACGAAAAGTTGGCTATTTCTGCTTTTAATGAATATGAATATCGGCTTAATTGGACAGTATCCGGACGTACTGTCAAAAATTGGATAATGGAATGCGTAAATAATTAAGTATATATTTTTAACTTCAAAACAAGTATGTAAACATGATATCTACACTTAAAGTTAGCATTATTATTAATAACTATAATTACGAGCGTTTTTTGTCGGAAGCAATTGACAGCGCTATCAGTCAAAGTTATCAAAATACTGAAGTTATTGTTGTTGATGATTGTTCCACCGACAACTCTCGCGATGTTATAGCCTCTTACGGTGACAAAATTATTCCCGTTTACCATCAAGAAAATGGCAAACAAGCAGCAGCTTTTAATAGCGGATTTGAGAAGAGTAAAGGTGAAATAATCATCTTTTTAGATGCTGATGACTACCTTTTACCGAATGCTGTAGAAAAGATTGTTTCAGTTTGGAAACCAAATCTTGCTAAAGTACATTACCGTTTAGCGGTAGTAGATAGCAACAGAGAATCTTTAGGATTCTCTTATCCCCAGGGTGGAATACCTTTATCTAGCGGTGAAGTTTGGCGAATAATTTTGGAATTTGGCGGTTATCAAAGTGTTGCTACCAGTGGTAATGCGCTCAACCGCAAAGCTTTAGAAGAAGTGTTTCCGATTTCCGACGAATACAAGCTGACTGCTGATGATTATCTTTCCATGCTGATTCCTTTTTATGGGGAAGTTGTTGCTATTAATGAACCTTTAGCCGCTTATCGGATTCATACCAGCAACCAGTGGGCTTTAGCTACAGTAACGGGCGATCGCTTCCACAGATTTGTACGTCACGATTTGCAAAATCACCAGATATTGGAACAAAAAGCAAATGCGTTAGGGATTGAATTGCCTAAAGACTTTGAACAACGTTCTATAGGAAGATTGTGGGCTAGGATGGTATCTCTACGCTTAGATCCTCAAAATCGTCCCAGACCTTCGGATAAGGCTCTACCCCTAATTTACATGAGTATCCGTTCGGTCTGGAAATACACCGACCATATCTGGTATAAGAAAGTGATATTCAGTCTGTGGTGTCTTTGGGTCGGTTTACTACCTTTACCACTAGCAAAAATTGGAATTACTTGGTTATATCTTCCCCATCAACGTCCAAAACCTATAGATTGGGTTCGTCAGATACTCCAGAAAAAAGAGAATTCAAAACAAGTAAATAGTAAATCTTCTGCTTTGCGGGTACTTTTTGTCAGCCATACTTATATAGTCGGTGTTAATCAAGGAAAACTTGATGCAGTTGCAGCAGCTGGTGCAGAAGTGGGCTTGTTAGTTCCCAAGCAATGGAATGCATCGCAGTGGAATAAATATCACGAACTTGAGCAGCCATATTCGCAGATCAATTATTATCCGACTCAAATGTATTTTACAGGACGAGCCGGTGCTTGTTTTTATTCACCTTTAGGAGTACTAAAAGCAATTATTGATTTTCGTCCTGATATTATCCAAGTTGAACATGAAGTATTTTCTCTTGCGGCTTTAGAGCTTTCATTTTGTGCGAGAGTATTTAATAAACCTGTGGTTTTCTTCGGTTGGGAAAACATGGAGCGTCAGCTATCAACCTTTCGCCAGTGGATACGTAAATATGTTTTTGATACTGCAAAATTAATTATTGCTGGAAATTGCGAAGGTGCAGAATTAGTCAAGAAATGGGGTTATCAAAAACCAGTTGAAGTAATGCCGCAAATGGGAGTTGATACCGAATTTTTTACTCCTGCTGAAAATAAACAAGTAAACTCGGAATTTTGTATTGGTTTTGTGGGACGTTTATCCTATCACAAAGGCATTGATACCCTCATCGCTGCAGCTAAAATCTTGCGCGAACAAGATCGCAACTTCCGAATCATTTTATGTGGTAGTGGTCCGGATGAAGCAAAACTTCGAGAAGAAGCACAGAAATTAGCTGTGGATGAACTAGTTACTTGGCTGGGTGGAGTTTCTCACGAAGAAGTTCCTCGGGAAATGCAAAAACTAGATGTATTAGTTTTACCCTCACGTAGCGTTGAAACCTGGAAAGAGCAATTTGGTCATGTAATTATTGAAGCGATGGCAACGGGAATACCAGTCGTTGGCTCTACCTGCGGTGAAATCCCTAACGTTGTTGGTCGTTCTGAATTAGTATTTACCGAAGGTAATGCTGAAGAACTTGCAGCTATTTTGGGATGTCTACTTTCTGATAATACTTGGTATTCAGAAGCCGCACAATACAGCTTGGATAGAGTACACCAAAACTACAGCCACGAACGTATAGCTGAAAGATTAATTGACTGGTGGTGCGATATCCTTGACCGAAAAGACAAATCGACTTACCTTGGTTCATCAAAATTCCATTCCCAAGCTGCTTTGTTAAATTCAAGCAAGTAACGCATTAATCAATATAATTATGAATATTTATATCTATTTGAGTCACTTTCCACATAATGCTAAAAATATAAACGACGGCTTGTCTAAAGCAGTACATGGCTTGGCTTCTGGTCTCGTTAAATCCGGTGTAATGGTGGTTGTATTATGTGAATCATTTCCAAATGAAGATACTTCATTTATAAGTCCTACTGGATATGAAATCAAATCTTTTGCTAATCATATTCAAACCCGTCCATCCTTCAATCTTTCACCCGGTTTAAAACAATATATCCGCACACAGATGCATGGTAATAGCCTTGTGATTCTTAACGGAATTATGCATGGCAGAGTTTGTGCAATGTCACGAAGTCTCAAAAAAAATAAAATACCTTATATAATTGCACCTCATGACCCTTATAATCCAGCATTTTTCAGCAAAAAATTTATTTTAAAATATAGTTTTTGGCATCTTCTAGAAAAAAGAATATTAGGGCAAGCATTAGGAATCCAAATTTTAGATAGTCGCCATGCTCAATGGCTAAAAAAATTAAAAATTAAAACTCCGATTTTGACAACACCTAATGGCTTTTCTCCACAAGACGTATTTCCAGAAACTTCATTAAAATGGGGAGAAAATGAAACTACAAAATTGTTTTTTTTAGGTCGTATGGATACTGACAATAAAGGATTAGATTTATTGTTAGATGCATTTTCTCAAATAACAGTTCAAGAAAATATTCACTTAACATTTCAAGGCCCAGACGCAGGGGACAAACAAAGTTTACAAGCTCAAGCAAAAAAACTTTTCATTGAAAATAAAGTTTCTTTTCTAGAACCGGACTTTAATAAATCTTCTTCAGCAATCATCAAGGAATACGATATATTCTGTATACCATCGCGATTTGAGGGTTTTAGTTTAGCAGCCTTAGAAGCAATGCTAGCTGGGCGTGTGTTACTAGTTTCAGAAATTGCTGGTATTGCACCTCACGTAGAGAAATGTGGTTGCGGTGTTATAGTTACACCGGGAGTATCATCGATTAAATCTGGATTAATAGAATTATTAAAATGTCGTTCGGAATGGCAAGAAATGGGTTTGAAGGGGCGAGAATATGCTCTGAACCATTTACATTGGGATAAAATCGCTACAGTGGCTTTAGATAACTACAAAAAACTACTTACATAATGCTGGAATGTTTGATGAATTAATTGGTGTTTACTTAAGGTAAGACTTTACTAACTTCTTCAACATAAAACGCCGCACACTGTTCTAGGATTGAAAAATTGAAGGACAATCGGGAGGAAATAATGCGTGTAGCAATTGTCCGCAGAGAACCGCAAGCTTCCTATAGCATGGACGTTTATGCCGATGGTTTGGTAAGTGGTTTGAAAACTGTTCGACCAGACTGGGAATTTGTTCAAATAAGACCCCAGCATGAAAAAGGTAATTCTTTCTTAAATGGTTTAAAAAAATATTATCAACGTTATTGGAATTATCCTCAAAATGTAAAGAAGAAAGATGTCGATATCTTCCACGTTATCGACCATAGTGACGGTCATCTTGCCTACTTCTTAAAAGATACTGGCAAACCTGTTGTAGTAACTTGCCACGATTTGGTTAATTTTGTCCAGCCAGAAAATGCTCGCACTCAAGCACGTATTGCTAACGTTAGCATGGCAGTTTGGAAATGGGCTGTAAAAGGATTACGTAAAGCTGACCATATTATTAGCGTTTCAAATCATACTGCAAAAGATATTAAGCAAATACTCAATATCAAACCAGAATATATAACTATCGTTCCTAATGCTGTTGAAGCGCGATTTCATCAACTTCCATCAACAGAAATTGCCGCTTTTCGACAACAACATCACAGTTCGCCCGAACAATTCTGCTTACTCAACGTTGGTTCTAATCAGCCACGTAAAAACTTTATTACTGTTTTGAAAGTTTTAAAAGCATTAAAAGATGAAGGATTGAACATACATCTTTTCAGAACAGGCCCCGATTTGTCTGACGAATTTAAGACATTTATCCATACTCATAATCTTTCTGATTGTATAACTGATTTTGGAAGACCTGATAATACTACTTTAACTAAAATATATAATGCTGCCGATGTATTAGTATCGCCTTCGCTTTATGAAGGTTTTGGTATGACTCTTTTAGAGGCTATGGCTTGTGGAACTCCTGTAATTACTTCTAATGCTACATCTCTACCAGAAGTAGCAGGAGACGCAGGAATTATAGTTAATCCTACTGATATAAATGCGATTTTAGAAGCAGTAATTTGCTTGCAAAAAGATGAAGAGTACCGAAAAAAACTGACAAACAAAGGGCTTGATAGAGTAAAGTTATTTACTTGGGAAACCACAGCCGAACAAGTCGCACAAAGCTATGAAAAGTTAATAGAACAAGCTCAAAAGGAACAGAAACGAGACTACTTTTATCAAAACTCAGTAAATACTGATTGATTAAATTAATAACTATTGAGGAAATATATAAATGAGTGTTGAACATTCTAAAATTTTGATTTCCGCCTATGCTTGCCGACCGGATAAAGGTTCTGAGCCGGGAGTTGGCTGGAACATGGCTGTGGAACTAGTAAAGCATGCTAAAGAAGTATGGGTCATTACTCGCACTGAAAATCGTTCTAGTATTGAAGCTGAAATTGCTCAAAATCCTATTCCCGGACTTAATTTCGTATACTATGATTTACCTGCTTGGGCTAGATGGTGGAAAAAAGGAGAAAGAGGATTACATTTACACTATTATCTCTGGCAAATTGGAACTTATTTGTTAGCGCGAAAACTTCACAAACAAGTCGGTTTCAGCTTGGCCCATCATGTAACTTATGGAAGATACTGCGCTCCGAGTTCTCTTTCACTCATGCCAGTTCCTTTCGTTTGGGGACCAGTTGGTGGTGGAGAAGTTGCACCCAGGAGTTTCAGGAGTGGATACAGCTTTAATGGTAAGGTTTACGAGACTTTACGTGATGTGAGTCGCTGGATAGGGGAACATGACCCCTTTGTTTACGTTACTGCTAAAAGAAGTGCTGTAGCTATAGTCGCAACACCTGAAACAAAAGCTTGTGTTCGGGGATTGGGAACTAAACGCATTGAAACTATATCTGGACAAACAGGGATAAACCAAGAACAAATCGAGCTATTTGAAAAATTAGCTATTTCATCATCAGTAGAAACTCCTGTAAGATTTATTAGTATGGGTCGTCTGCTTCACTGGAAAGGATTTCATTTGGGTGTAGAGGCTTTTGAAGCAGCTAATTTACCAGGAAGCGAATACTGGATTCTCGGTGACGGACCGGAACGAAGCCGGTTAGAGGCTTTAGCTAAAAAACTTAAAATAGAAGATAAAGTACGATTTTTTGGGGTGGTACCTCGTGAAGAAGCCCTAGATAAACTAGGGCAATGTACTGCTTTAGTTCATCCCAGTCTGCATGACTTTTCACCTACAGTCTGCATAGAAGGTATGGCTGCCGGTAGACCAGTCATTTGTCTCGATTTAGGAGGACCAGCGACCCAAATCACCGATGAAACAGGCTTTAAAGTGTCTGCTCAAACTCCCGACCAAGCAATAACTGGTATGGCTCAAGCGATGTCTCTTCTTGCTAAAGATTCAGAACTGCGTTTGCGTATGGGAGAAGCTGGCAGAAAACGGGTAAGTGAATCGTACAGTTGGGAAGTCAAAGGACAATTTTTGAAGAACCTTTACGAAGAAGTTCTTGCCCAAGCATAGGAACTCAACTTGATCTCAAGGGAATTTTGTATTATGCGTATTCTTAGCGTACATAACCGCTATCAAATCCGTGGGGGTGAAGATGAGTCTCGTCAGTCAGAGGAAAACCTGCTGCGAGAGATGGGGCATGAAGTAGAAGTGTATGAAGAACATAATGACCGTATTTCCACAATGAATCCCCTAGGTGTCGCTTCTAAGACAATTTGGTCGCAAGAATCACACCAAATTGTCAAACAGCGACTGAAAGAGCAAACTCACGATATCATCCACGTACAAAATTTTTTCCCCTTGATTTCTCCCTCAGTTTACTATGCAGCTAAAGAGCAAGGTGTGCGGGTAGTTCAGACTTTGCGTAATTACCGGTTGCTATGTCCTAATGCACTATTCTTTCGAGATGGGAAAGTTTGTGAAGATTGTTTGGGCAAATTCGTACCTTTACCTGGAGTAATGCACGGTTGCTACCGAGAAAGTCGGGTTGCTAGCACTGCAGTGGCAAGCATGATTACGGTTCACCGTACTCTGCGTACTTGGGTAGATATGGTGGATATTTATATTGCTTTAACAGAATTTGCCCGTCAAAAGTTTATTCAAGGAGGTTTACCCGCAGAAAAGATTGTGGTTAAACCCAATTTTGTAAATCCCGACCCAGGTGTGGGGATAGGAAGCGGTGGCTATGCGCTATTTGTAGGAAGACTTTCTGTAGAAAAGGGATTAGATACTCTACTTGGAGCGTGGGAAAAGTTAAGCGAAAAAATGCCTTTAAAAATTGTCGGTGAAGGACCTCTCGCTGCTCAAGTAGAATCAGCAGTAGAAAGACTTCCCTCTGTAGAATGGCTTGGACGTAGACCAATGTCAGAAGTACACGAGTTGATGGGTCAAGCAAAGTTTTTGATTTTTCCATCAAAATGGTATGAAACCTTTGGTCGTGTAGCAGTGGAGGCTTTCGCTAAAGGGACTCCTGTCATTGCTGCCGATATTGGTGCGATCGCCGAATTAGTCGATGATGGTTTTACTGGGTTGAAGTTCCAACCGGGTGATTCTGGGGACTTAGCTAGTAAAGTCGAATGGGCTGCTTCACACCCACAACAATTAGCTCAAATGCGGCTCAATGCACGAGCAGAATTTGAAGCCAAATATACTGCGAAGAAAAATTATTCGCGATTGATGGAAATATATGACCAAGTTCAATCCGCTGCCATCAATCGAGGTTAATTGGATGAATAAACAAGCCTTATTTATCAAAAAAGATAATTCATATATACAAAGTTCAACATTACTACTTTTAGCGTTCATTACTGTTTTTTTCCCCAGGGTTCTTGATACATTAGGTGCCCCTTCATTAGTTAATTTTTTCCACTTTGCTATAGTACCCTTTGCCTTTATTGTCGCATTATTTCAAACTAGAACCAAAAACCGCAATCAAATTTCCATTTCCAAGGAACTTATTTGCGGCCTTTTAATATTATTAGGCGTAATGTTTGCCAGCGCTCTTCTAAATAAAGCTGGATTTATCAATGTCATTTTAAATTATTTCTTGCTAGCGGAACCTTTCATGTTTTAGGTGGGAATTGTTTGTATTCCCATGTCTCAAGCAAGCTTTCAGCGATTCAGGAGTTGGATTGTAAAATTTTCGGGTTTTCATATATTTTTAGCACTTTTTCAACAAGTCTTATTGACTGTTGGTATTCTCAAAGCAACTACTATGTCTGTCCCGGCAGACAACATTCAAGGAGTTTTCTATTTATCGGGAAGCGGTCATGTTGTGGGTGCTTCGGTTGCAATTTCTTTCGGGCTATACTATTTTTCAAGTCTAAAAAATAATCCACTTTGGCTAAGAGCTTCAGTGTTTTTTGCAGCTTTTATGCAACTTTTATTCTCTGATGCCAAACAAGTACTTTTGGTATGCTTAGTATCTTGGGGAATATTAATTTTACTTAGAGTCAAAGATATTGGAAAAACCCTACAGTACCTAATTGGTGCCGTCTTATTTGGTATTGTATTTTGGTGGTGTGTACAAAATATAGAACTATTTCGCTCTTTCAAAACCTGGATGAGACCTGAAATTTACGGTCCCGATGGTGAAGCGACTTTACTCAAAAGTGCTTCTATTCGGATTATAATTTCACATTTTGAATCCCCTTTAAACTGGCTTTTAGGTCTTGGTCCTGGTCATACTGTGGGTCGCTTAGGAGGGTGGATGCTTCCCAAATATTCAGATTTATTAGCACCATTAGGCGCTACCATTCATCCTGCAAGCAAGCAGGTATGGGATTATGTATGGTCTAGTTGGTTAGGACCTGCGACAAGTATGTTCTCACCTTTATTTGGCTGGGCGGCTATCTGGGGTAATATTGGATTTTTGGGTTTGGGAGCCTATTTGTACCTTGGCTCTATAGTTTGGCGTAGAATTGGTGTAGATGATTTTTCTAAGTTTTCGATACTCAATGTGATAGTAAATGGTTTTATTTTTTCACAGATGGAAGAACCAGCTTATATGTTAGTAGTATCTGTGTTTATTGCATTAATATGGCAGGATAAGCAAATAGCT
>ERZ1740072.310-NODE-310-length-20390-cov-8.033882_pt1 | contig 20390 bp, 17 predicted proteins | sample MGYA00581733_ERZ1740072 | MGnify/ENA primary metagenome ERZ1740072 (study PRJEB43018, sample SAMN04849741) | marine metagenome | isolation source: floating plastic debris | place: Pacific Ocean | collected 2008-08-30 | study: EMG produced TPA metagenomics assembly...
GTTGTTGAACACCTTATTAGGGAAAGTCAGTTTTTTATCGAGTGGATAGTGCCAGGTATTGATTTAGAGACAGGTCTAGACCAGGCTGTTGAGTTGGCTGACCTGCAACGGTTACTGAGTCGCTGGAAATTAAATTGCTCGGATTGGTGGGGGGATGAGCAAAAACGTCAGGAGGTGGCACGACTTTCTCAAGAGTGGTGCGATCGAATTCTTAAGCGACACACATTATCGACTTAACAGTGCAAATTCTCTCTCTAAATGATAGTGGAATCGATTTAATGTGAATTTTAAGGAAGTCTATTTATTTGCGCTTATAACCCTTTAATTTCAATGCCTCTGAAGTTGCCTGACGTTCTACCACTAAACTTATGCTAGCAGCTAAGGTCTGGTTATTTTCCACCCTTTAGCCTCATTTAAGTGTTTAGAAGCTGTGAAAAGACTGCTCGCCTGAGTCGGCTATTGCTCCAAAGCAACAGCCGACTCGTTGATGCTAGAACCTGCTAAACGCTAGCTTCTTCTTTGACAAGTTTGTTCCATCCCAAATCCTTGAGATTACTGTTACGTCGCAGTGGGCGGGTGACTAGCTCAAGAATGTCACGGGTACTGCCAAAGCCATGGATCTGGGCAAAGGTAAACTCTACCGACCATTTGGTATTGATGCCTCTGGCTTCTAGAGGGTTAGCATGGGCCATGCCGGTAATCACCAAATCGGGCTCAATCTCTAGGATTTGCTGGATCTGGTTATAGTTATCGGGCTTCTCGGTAATCTTGGGTTTGGGTACGCCCATTTCTTCACAGGTGCGCTCTAGCAGCTGTAGTTCTCCCCCTTGAAAACGCTTATCCATGTAGGGAATACCAATGGCAGGTACGGTCATGCCGCAGCGAATGAGGAAGCGAGCCATGGCAATCTCGAGCAGATTGTCTCCCATAAAGTAGACCGACTTGCCACGGATAAGACTGACGTAGTCTTCTACTGACGCCCAAATCTGGGCTTCGCGCTCAGCTAAGCCTTGGGGTTCAACATCCAGTACGGAGCAGATTTTCTCGACCCAGGCACGGGTACCGTCGGGACCGATGGGAAATGGAGCGCCGATAACTTTGGCTTTTTTCCGGCGCATCAGCGTAGATGCGGTGCGTGAGAGAAAGGGATTCACACCGGAGGCAAAATAGCCCTCTTTGATAACAGGTAGCTCGGTATAGCGATTTTCGGGGAGCCAGCCGGAGACCCTGATGCCTTGCTTTTTGAGTTCCAGATTGAGCTGGGTGACCACGGGGTTTGGTACGGAGCCAAACAAGATAAGCGGCGCGTGGTCATGGTATTCGGAAACAGCAGCAACATCCGGAGCGTCGGCTTCAGGCTTACGACCCAGTGTGAGCAGTTTGGTGAGACTATTACGGTCTTTCTTTTCGGGTTCAACCGGAGCTTTTTTAGCGACTGGTTCTTCTGTGGGACAGCGCTGGGCCATGGCAGCGAGTACAGTGTCTTCGCCTTGGGTAAAGGCATAGTCCAACCCGTTAGCGCGGGCGACTACAATGGGAACGCCGATTTCGTCTTCTAGAACGGGGGCAATGCCTTCTAGGTCAGTTTTGATGATTTCAGTAGTGCAGGTGCCGATCCAAACGATGACGCTGGGGTTGCGATCGCGCTTAATCTGCAAACATAGACGCTTGAGTTCTTCATAGTCATTCAGCTTGGCCGAGATATCACCCTCTTCTAGCTCAGCCATGGCGTAGCGAGGCTCAGCAAAAATCATGACCCCCATGGCATTTTGCAAAAAATAACCACAGGTCTTGGTACCAATCACCAAAAAGAAACTGTCTTCAATTTTTTGATACAGCCACGCCACACAGCTAATGGGGCAAAACGTATGGTAGTTGCCCGTGTCGCAGTCAAAATCAAGGGAGGGAGTATTTGCAGTTGTTGTCATCGTGATTAGAATCCTTGGAACAGCATTGACACTGACTAAAGACAGCAGCGGGGTCAGCACTCTTCTCTTTAGCCGTTGTTCGTCGGGCAATCATTGATGACTGTTACTTGCTTAACCCTAAAGGCCGTCTAATCCCTCTAATAAGGGAGTATCGTCATCACCGCGGGATGCATCTAGAGTGGGACCAACATCGCCCTTTCCATCCAAGGCCATTTCTGGGTCAAAATTTAGTCCCAGCACCTCGACTAGAGCATCTTCATCAGAGTTGAGCTTATAAAACGGCACCATCAGATTAGATAGTTTGGGTTCTATGGCGTTAATCACACCCAAGATTAGTAACGAAGACGGACGACGCCCACCGTCAGGAGTTCTAACAGAGACGTTATTCATCTGCAACTCTAACCAGGCACGATTGTCTTGCACATAGTTCAACCACTTATCACGGATGGCGGTGGTGAAATTCTCAAAAAAGGCCATAGCTTGAGACTGTTTCTAAAAAATGAATAGGCACGCAGCAATGTAGCACCTCAGCGTCAGAATGGCCAGTCTTTTGAGAAACTCAACGCAAATAAACAAGTAGCAGCCGTTCAGATTACCTCAAAAGGGCTTAGACCATCATTAGGTCCATTTCATTTTGCTGAGGAGCCGCAGCTTCAGGCGGATTGAGGTAGAAGTCCGACAGCAGGGAGAATAGCTCACGATCAGCCGCATCCTTGGGCACTACACCTTCAGGCTGGGCAATCAGCTGGTCGGCAATGTTCAAATAGTACTGACACACGGGCTCTAGGGCCGGATCGGTTTCAGCCATCTCAAACATGGTCTTACCCTTAACCCGAGAAACGCGAATGTCCTCAATCAGGGGCAAAATTTCTAGTACCGGCATGGGTACCGCTTCAATATACTTGTCGATCAGGTCCCGCTTGGAGGTGCGGTTGCCAATCAGACCAGCCAGCTTCAGCGGATGGGTACGAGCCTTTTCTCTAACTGAGGCAGCAATCCGATTAGCGGCAAACAGCGCGTCAAAGCCGTTGTCAGTAACAATCATGCAGTAGTCAGAATAGTTCAGCGGTGCGGCAAATCCGCCACAGACCACGTCGCCTAGCACGTCAAACAGAATCACATCGTACTCGTCAAAGGCATTGAGCTCCTTGAGCAGTTTGACCGTCTCACCCACGACATAGCCACCGCAGCCGGCTCCAGCGGGAGGGCCACCGGCCTCAACACAGCTAACGCCGCCATAGCCCTGGTAGATCACATCTTCAGGCCAGATGTCTTCGTAGTGATAGTCCCGTTCCTGGAGAGTATCGATAATAGTGGGAATCAAAAAGCCTGTAAGGGTAAAGGTGCTGTCGTGCTTGGGGTCACAGCCGATTTGCAGTACTTTTTTGCCGCGTTTAGCCAGAGCAACCGAGATATTGCAACTGGTGGTGGATTTGCCAATGCCGCCTTTTCCGTAGACCGAGAGTTTCACGCTCGTTGTCTCCTTTTGGTGGGTGGTCTCAACGACCATGTCTGTGGGCCATTGTGGAGAAGAAGTGGGTTATTGGATAGGGGGTAGAAAAATACTTAACCTAAAAAAGCAGAGCTTATTGCCTTAAAAGGTCCTAAAAAATATCTAAGAATCTGGGATACCTGAAAATCAAAACTTAGGAAGTATAATCAAATTTTAGCTGCCGGATAGATAAAATAGAGAACAAAAAGCAAATTGTATATTTTGGCTGAATCCCTTGATAAAAGCGGATTTTAGCCTCTACTTAAAGATTTAAGGTACGGATAGACTTCCTTAGCACCAGGCATTTAAACATGGCGAAACGGTCTGGGCTATGGAACTAGCTGAATTAGCTAAAGAGACTTTGATAGCTCAAGCTCCGCCGATTGTTAAGAATATTTTAGTTGATTAGAAATAAAACAGATTGCTAAGAATTTGTTTCATCTTTTAAATTTTTAGCAGAGGATTTGGGCGGTAGCCAAGGAAAATCGTTACCGGCTGTAGCAAAATTGTCGGGCGTAAAAAAGAGACTGCTGACGGATAAATCGTTATCCCAAATAGGCTGAGCCACCTTGCTTTCCGGTGAATAGTGCGCCTGAAATTCAGCGATCGCCTGGGTAAGTTGAGCGGCGATTGCTGTGGCGGATCGACGAGAGCGAGCAGACACCGTTTTGAACTGCAGCTTAAAGCGCACTATGCGGGCTAAGTCGTCTATCCCATCTTGAGTATCAAGCTCTGGGGGGAGGATCACAGCGCTGTTTGATAGGGCTGTATAAATGCGATCGGGGCTCAGCGGGGCCGTCGTCAATGGCATCACTACGGTCTCGATGTTCTCGGTCCGTATAATCTTTTGGTAGCGCACTAGCCTGGCCAAGAGTCTGTCTATGACGTTGGGCAGCCGTTGGCCAAGGGGAGGAATCGGCTGCGATCGCTGTTGACCAAAGGTCTTCAAGGCGATGTAAATCAGGTGTTGAGCTTCACCCAGACTAGGCTCCAGCAGCGCTACGGCAGTCTGGGTAAGGTCAACAAATTCTGTTGCTGACAGCTTTGACGATACCCGTTGGAGATAGGTGCGAATCAGCAAAATCAGCGTTGCCTCAGTGTGCTCTAGGCGTTTTTTGGCCTGTTGAACGGCGCGACTAAAGTCTAAGAAATTTGCTGATTCAAGATGATTTTCCAGGGATCTGAGCTGCGGGTAGTTGGCTGCAATTTGCTGGGTTAAGCGATCTAGAGACTTATCTGTCAGGTCCATAACCGTTGCCAAGGCTCCCAGGATGGCCTGCAGCTCTAATGCAGAGTTTGATTTACCAAAGGTTTTCTCAAAATGTTTTAGAGCCGCGAGCAGCTTCCGACTATTGGGATTTAATAAACTCGGTCGAGGTGACATAGTACGGATAAAGACAAGACTCTATCTTAAAAAGAAGCCATTAATAAAGCAGCAAAGGTTACTACACCTTTGCTGCTTCTTTTAGTATTAAGCTATCGTTGCCGGTTGGTCAGATCGGCTATGCCGTACTACTGAACCGACAGCGCGGCATCAACCCAACCGTCAAATTCAGCCTGATTGTCTGCAACCCAGGCTTCAGCGTGACCGCGAATCGCTTCGAGACTGTCTTCACCATCGTTCATTAGCTGATTTTGGGCGCTGACATCGCTGATGGGCACCTGGGCCAGACTAAAGAACTTAGCGGCCACCGGATTGTTATCGACAAACTCTTGATTGGCTAGAATGACCTGCTGGTCTACGGCAAACCCTAAGTTTTTACCTTCTGCAGACGTATCTGCTTCGGAAATTTCTCCCTGGTCTTCGGGGAGTGACGTGTAGGGTACTTCAACCCAGTTAACATCTTCTCCTTCTTCTAAAATGCCGTGAATCCACAAAGGAGTCCAGGTGTAGAAGAAAACTGGATCCCCTTGCTCATAGCGGGTAATGGTATCTGCCATCAGAGCGAAGTACTGGCCCTGGTCGTGCTGTACGACATCGCGCAGACCATATTCATCTAGCTGATGTTCAATTACCAACTCACAGCCCCAGCCGGGATTGCAGCCAGTTAGATTTGCTTTACCATCGCCGTCTGTGTCAAACAGCGCGGCTATTTCAGGATCTTTGAGCTGATCTAAAGAGGTAATGTTGTATTCTTCTGCGGTGGCTTTATCAATTTTGTAGCCCTGCAGTACGTTAGAAATATAAACACCCGTGCGCTCTAGCTTTTCTTCACCGCCGCTGTTTACAAAAAACTCTTGATGCAGTCTCTCCCAGTGGGCTGCTGTGTAGTCAATACCGCCGTTGGCGATATCAACATGCATAGTGGCGTATTCTAATTCTTTTGGTTGCTCAATGGTGTAGCCCAGGCGCTCTAGACCAATATTGATAACTTCGGTCTGAAAGACTTCTTCAAGCAGACTGTAGCTCGGGGTAACATCCACACCTTCGCCGGGTAAGGCTGATGTGTCAGCGGTATCAGCAGTGTCGGTGGCGGCCTGTTGGCCAGAGTTACAGGCGGCAAGGCTAAGTGCGATCGCAAGTGCGCCAAATACCGGCTTAACCAACGACAGTCTAAAATTAAACATCATACTTTCTAACTTTCCAAAACAGTAGAACAATACAGCTGAGATAATTGTTGTTGCTCGCCTAAACAGTCGGGCCAACATCTAGCATTTCGCCCGCCGTCTAAGCCAGCGGGGGTCACTAAGCTGGAGCCTGACGCTTCGACGATCTAAGCTGTCGTAAAGCACCAATAGGACCCCGCTCATACCAGGCAAGACCGTCACTAAAGGGCTCTCCCATCGCCTGGGTAATCCGATCGAGCACAATGGCCATCAGGACGATACCGATTCCCCCCACGGCGGCAAGACCGACATCCAAGCGGCCAATGCCTCGATTGACCATCTGACCCAAGCCTTCAACCGCAATCAGTGAGGCAATCACCACCATCGAGAGCGCCAGCATAATCGTTTGATTAATCCCGGCCAAAATCGTGGGCATCGCTAGGGGAATCTGCACTTCCCACAGCATTTGCCAGGGTGTGGAACCAAAGGCGATGGACGCTTCGACGGTTTCTTCCGACACCTGACGAATACCGATGTTAGTCAGTCGAATCAGCGGGGGGACCGCAAAAATAAAGGTGACAATGACACCCGGCACTTTGCCTGTACCAAACAGCATCACAACCGGTACTAGATAAACGAATGCCGGTAGGGTTTGCATGGCATCCAAAATAGGGCGAATAATCGACTCGGCCCGCTTACTGCGAGCGGCAAGAATCCCCAGAGGTAACCCTACCGCAACACATAGCAGCACGGCTACGGCGACTAGCGAGAGCGTTGTCATGGTTTCTGACCAGGCTCCAATCAGACCAATGGCAACCATGGCAATCAGACTCAAAATGGCAATTTTGCGATTGGCAAACTGCCAGGCAATCAGCCCGATGACGGCTAAAAAGACAATGGGCGGCAGCCATTGAAAAAATGCCTCAATGGCATTGAGCACCTGGCTAATGGGAATGCGAATTAGCTGAAACAGCCAGCGAAAGTTAGTAACAACCCAGGCAACAATCGTGGAAATCCACTCTCCTAAAGGAATGATTTCCGTAGACTGGTTAAGAAATAACCAGTTAAATATATCTGAGACCATAATCGATATGTCTGACTAGACAGCGGTTGGCAAAGGCTTATGGGATTCGGATCTTTCCTGGCTGAGGCGACCAATTCTAGCGAGGATATCTGACTGCTCTACCACACCCTTAAACTTGCCATGGCGATTGACAACAGCAATGGGCACACCAAACTGAGCCAGGTGAAAAATTTCTTCTAAACTGGTCGTGGCTTCCACAATCGGGAAGTCAGTCGTCATCACTGTTTCAATATCTTGAACTTCGCTGGTGGCCGCCTGTTGTAAGTTTGCCTCGGTCAGCAGACCAATGGGCTGGCCATGGCGATCGACTACGTGCATGCGATCGCGCCCGTGCATTTGCTCTAGAGCAGCTTTTACCGACCCCTTACCCAAAATAAACGGCACCGTCTGACGCACAATAGAACCCGTTTTGAGCACCAGAGCCCGGTTGACATCTTGAGTAAACGCGGCGATATAATCATCGACCGGATTTGTAATAATCTCCTCAGGAGTGCCGACCTGGACAAGATAGCCATCTTTCATAATGGCAACGCGATCGCCGATTTTCAGGGCCTCTTGAATATCGTGACTAATAAAGACAACGGTGCGATTGAGCTCCGACTGTAGCCGAATCAGCTCATCCTGCATTTCTCTGCGAATCAGCGGGTCTAAAGCGCTAAAGGCCTCATCCATCAGCAGGATGGGGGCATCTGTGGCCAGCGCCCGCGCCAGACCCACCCGCTGCTGCATGCCGCCGCTTAGAGAGCTGGGAGCATAGTCAGCCCACTGCTGCAGGCCAACAATTTCAAGAGTTTTACTCGCCTTTTCCCGACGCTGCTCCACGGGAATACCCCGCATTTTTAGACCATATTCAACATTTTCTAAAACTGTCTTATGGGGAAATAGACCAAACCGCTGAAACACCATAGATACCTTGGTGCGTCTGACCTCTCGTAGTCGTTCTTGATCGACTTTGGAAATATCCTCGCCATCAATCAAAATTTGACCACTGGTGGGCTCGATCAACCGATTAATGCATCGTACTAAGGTCGATTTGCCTGAGCCAGACAGTCCCATAATGACAAACAGCTCCCCTTCTTTAATAGAAAGAGAGACATTAGCCACACCTAATACATTGCCTGTAGCCTGAAGAATGTTGTCTCGATTGCCCCCTTCTTGAAAAAGTTTGAGGGCTTTTTGAGGATTTTGCCCGTAAATCTTAACAAGATTTTCAAGCTTAATCTTTGGTTTTGAACTAGGCATTGCTAAATTATAGGCAAGTTAATTCGCCCGTATTGACAAGAGTGAATTAACAGTCTCCTGTTACTAAATGAACGGTGTCGATGCAATTACTAGCGCTAGCACAGTTCACCTTATCGAAGAATCCTGTATTCCACAATGGAGTATCGCGCCTATCTCAGGAAAATTTCGGCTTGGTATAATATTTGGCACAGGCTGATGAGAGTAAAAAGCTTTTCTACAAAGGGGTTCAGCACACACTTAACCGTTTTATTGCGTTTCACAAACAAAAGCGTATATTTTGTATCGATTGTTACAGAATTACCAGCTGGTCACGGCTTGATGTCATGGTTTAACCGTGTTTGTTAGCAATCCTATTTTTGGGCCTACGGTTGCCTCGCTCAGCCCCGGTCTCGCAGCTTGTGATCACTACTGTAAAGAGCGTACAAGCGGTAACCTGGCGAGATAATCTGTGGCTATATATGAAGCAAAATTCCCAAAATCGCATCAAACTATCTCAATTAAAAATTTTAGTGGCCGCTGCAGACCATCAAAATTTTAGTGAGGCGGCGCTGACGCTGGGGATTTCTCAGTCGGCTGTAAGCCATGCGATCGCATCCCTAGAAGCCTACCTGGGAATTGTTATCTTTTTTCGCGGTCGCTACGGGGCCAAGCTCACCCCTGTCGGCAAACGGGTGATAGATCACGCTCAGACTATCGTAGACCGCACAGAATGCATTCTTAGAGAAGCTGCCTTTGCCAGGGGGCTAGAAAAAGGTGACGTGCGGATCACGACCTTTCGGAGCATCGCCACCCATATCTTGCCTAAAGCGATTATGCAGTTTCAAACACAGTTTCCTGGCATCAAAGTAAAACTTACCGAACATGACGACTATCTGCAGGTCGAACAGGCTCTGAGAGAAGGTCGCGCCGACATTGGCATTACCTTTACGCCAGCGGGTAAGGGGATGACCACCTGGGACTTTATTAAAGACGAGTTTATCGTACTGCTTCCCCCCGATACTCAGCTTGAGTCTGACCGTCTGACCTGGCCGCTGCTGGCAAAACAGCGGTTAATCATGCCGCCGGTAGATTCTATTATGATGCGCCCAATCTATGACCACATCAACGGCCTGGGGTATCGTCTCAATGTTGTCAGTGAAGTTAAAACCGATGCGGCCATCGTCAGCCTTGTCGCCCAGGGACTAGCAGGGACGATTCTACCTCGTCTGGCCGCAGAACCGATTCCTGATCGGGTCAACGTCTACTCTTTACCGGTCCCGCTAGAACGTCAGGTCGGTATTGCTGTTTTAGAAGATGCGCTGCAGCCTCCGGCAGTTTATGCGCTGCTAGAGACACTGCTCGATCTGTCTCACTAACGGCGGCTAACGGCTGTTTTTTCAACAAACTGTCGGCCGCACGCTTTGCAAAGATAGTTTTGTTTATTCTGGCGACGACCGTTCTTTTTGATATTGCTAGAATCGCAGCTGGGACAAACAATCCGAAGAGAATCGTCAGTAGCCATCTTTTTAGCATGGGTAAACACCTGGACAACCCGCGCTTTACTGAGTTCCAAATGCTGTTTGACCGATTGAGTAGCCGCGGCCACATCCCGCTGTGCGATCGCATCGTACAGCTGCCAATGTTCGGTCTGAATAGCCTCCACATCAAGGGCAACCTGCAAAATTTGCAGCCGCAGCAGCTTCACCTGATTAGACAGCTGGTCTAGCAGCGATAACAGCCAGGGATTTTGAGAACTTTCAGCAATCAGACGATGAAAGTCATAGTTAAGATCCAGCTGTTTTACCCCCTGATCCACCTGGGGAAAAGAGGAAAGGCGATGGGCCCGTTCTTTAAATATGGCCTCGGACATTAGCAGATTTTGCTTGAGCGCCTGAATTTGAGCCGCTGTGGCATAGCGGCAGGCCCCTTCAACGGCCAGCTGCTCCAGGGCAATCCGACAGTCGTACAAATGGATAGCACTATCTAGAGAAATCTCAACGATCGTGATCCCGTCTGGAGAATCACTGGTTAGCAGCTGTTCCTGCTGCAGCCGCCGCAGAGCCTCTCGAATCGGTGTCCGGCTAACCTGAAGCTGTTTAGCGAGCTGACTTTCATTTAACCGCTCTCCTAAACTAATCTCTCCAGACAAAATAGACGTCCGCAGAGCCAGATAAATACGTTCATGGAGCGGCGGTGGGGAGGATTTACTAACCAAGGACAACGGACTTCAAACACCAGTCTCTGTAATTTAGCCGATTGTTTAAACAATCAGAGTAAGTATGTAAACTTCTTTGAAGTATCGGTCGGTGATGCGGTGCTAAGGCACAAACAGGCGGCTGTTGGTCTAACCCGCAGCTTCTTGTAGAGCAGCTGTTTCCCACCGGCACCGATAGTGTCGATCCAGCTGAATCAAAGTGTGCAACAAAACATTGGCTCCCTGGGCACAGTGCTCAGGAGAGGTGTACTCAGCACTGCTGTGACTTAATCCGCACTGACTGGGAACAAAAATCATCCCCATATCGGTAATGCTCGCCATATTTTGAGCATCGTGACTGGCTCGGCTGGGTAAAGAATGGGTCTCTAAACCAAGAGCGCTGCACACTGTAGCAATGGTGCTATGGATGTGGGAATTTACCGGAGCTGGCTCATTCCTCAGCTTAGGCTGCACCTGAATACGGGTTTGAGTCGCTATTGCAATTTTATCAATAGCAGCCTCTAGCATTTCAACCATACGGTCCAGGCAATCGTTGGATAAATCTCGCATGTCTACGGTCATTTCGGCTCTGCCAGGAATTGTATTTGCGACACTGGGCTTGAGTTCGAGTGAGCCAACAGTAGCCACCTGATCACCGCTAATTATGTTGTCTTTAGTGTGGCCTATGTGATGGACAGCCAGGGCCACTTGAGAGGCGGCTACTAACGCATCCTGACGCATTGCCATGGGGGTTGTACCCGCATGGCTAGCACGTCCATCAATAGTAATCAGATATCGCCGTTGACCAACAATGCCGGTGACTAGCCCTATAGGATTTCCAGCCGCTTCCAGCACAGGCCCCTGCTCTATATGCAGTTCGACAAACGCTGCAAAATCATGGGTATTTCGTCGGGCCGATAAAAGATTCTCCCAGCTGCCGCCAACACGGCTTAAATGGGTCTGAATGGCGGCACCGGCATAGGAGTCTGTATCCAAGGGAGCCTGACCTGACATGGCCTTACTACCAATCATCGTACTTTCCTCATCGGTAAAGACGATGACCTCTACGGGATGAGCTAATCGAATGTTGTTGTCAAAGAGGGTTTGCACAACCTCAAGTCCCGCCAGCACACCGTAGGTACCATCGTAGATACCCCCTGCGGGGACTGAGTCTAGATGGGAGCCTGTGGCTAGCGCCGGTGCCTCTGTGTAGTAGCCCGGATAGTGACCGATCAGATTGCCAGCTGTATCAACGGTCGTGCTCATACCGGCTGCCAGCATACGCTGCCGGACAATGTCTCTTGCCTTGATGTCTTCATGACTAAACGCGAGTCTGCGAATACCTCCTTCTGGCAGTGCGCCAATAGCCGCCAGCTCGGCTATGGATTGATGCAAACGATCATTATCAATCTTCAAAGTATGGGCTGATATTGACGTTTCTAGAATTTCTGATTTCATAAAATTTGGGGATAGAACTCCCGTATGTCTATATTTTTCTAATCGATGTTTCATAACACTTCTACGATAAAAAAAGACAACACTATGTACCAAAAGCAGTTCGAATTGTTTGCATGAGTAGCTCGCATGGAATTGCTCAATTGGCGATGACTGCAGCAATCTGGTGACGGGGTTTGCCGTTCAACCGTGGGCCAACTCTCCTAAAATGTAGGTTGCCTGAACAACTCGGTCATCTCCCATCATCACCAGGGAAAAAACACGATCTGCTAGTTCTTTTAAGTCGCTAGGGGTATCAGAAGAGTTGCGAAAGGCTAGCAGGGGCGTGGCCCGCGGGTCGAGCACAATAAAGTCAGCGGCTTTACCAGGCTCAAAGTTGCCAATGGTATCTTCTAAACAGAGGGCCTTGGCACCGCCCAGGGTGGCTAAAAACAACGCCTTAAAGGGAGAGAGTTTCTGACGACGCAGCTGGGCAACTTTGTATGCCTCATTGGCAGTTTGCAAGATAGAAAAACTTGTCCCTGCGCCCACATCTGTCCCCAGACCTACCTTGACCGGATACTCTTTAGACTTGGCCTGTTCGATTTTAAATAGACCACTGCCAAGAAATAGATTAGAGGTGGGACAAAAGGAAATGGCTGACTTTGCTTCTGAGAGTCGCCGAAATTCTTCGTCGGTCAGCTGCACCCCGTGGGCAAAAACCGAGCGTTCCTTGACCAGTCCAGCCTGATCGTAGGTGTCAAGATAGCCCGCACGCTCAGGAAAAAGTTGTTTTACCCAGGCTACTTCGTCTACATTTTCAGAGAGATGGGTATGCAGATAGACATCTGGAAACTCCTGCAACAGCTGTCCCGCTAGCCGCAGCTGCTCATCGGTAGAGGTAATGGCAAACCGGGGGGTTACCGCATAGTGCAGCCGACCGCGCTTGTGCCATTTTTGGATCAGTGCTTTGGTCTCTTGATAGGCTGATTCAGCGGTGTCACAGACTGCATCGGGCGCGTTGCGATCCATCATGACTTTGCCCGCAATCATGCAAAGATTTCGACGCTCTGCCGCTTCAAAAAAGGCGTCTACGGACTGGGGAAATACAGTAGCAAACACCAGGGCAGTGGTGGTGCCGTTGCGTAACAGCTGGTCTAGAAAGATCTCGGCGACGTTACTGGCATAAGCTTTATCCTTAAATTTTTGTTCAGTGGGAAACGTGTATTGATTGAGCCATTCTAAAAGTTGTTCTCCATAGGCAGCAATCATACCCGTTTGGGGATAGTGGATATGGGTATCGACAAACCCCGGCATAATTAGCTGACCAGGATAGGCCGTAATCGGAATCTCCCCATACTTAGATTCTAAGTCTGCATAGCTGCCAAACGCCTCGATATGGCCATTGGCCAATACCATCAGCCCGTCGGATATATAGCGAACGCTTTCTAGCTCAGAAATGTAAAAAGGATCGTCGATAAAATCTAAAAACGAACCGCGAATTCCCTTGAGCTGAGATTGGTCCGATCGGGCATCTAGGGAGGACATGTTAAAAAGAGAATGCGAGAGTTAGAAATATTCTAGGAGATATCTATTAAATTACACGCCTAGGCTCAGGAATGGTGAACTTCAAAGGAGTATAGCGCTACTCCCCTAAAGTTCACACTATCTGTCAGTCTCTAATGGATAGAGCAAATGCCTAATCATTCTGAGCAGACTGCTGCTGACTTTGGAAAGACTGCTCTTGCTGAGCGTACTGCTTCTCTTGAGTATTTGTCTGTTTTACCTGTTGTTTAGCACTGCCGTAGTCGCTAGATGGCTGACCTTGGCTATAGTCTTTCTGTTTTTTTGAGGGCTTGTAGTCCTGATTTTTTTGGCTTTGGCCATAGTCTTGAGTCGCGAGGGCAGACTGTGGTACCGCGATGACTGGGGTTAGGGTAAGCAATGCGATCGCAACCACAGCCAATAACTGACGAACTAGCTTCTTCATGGATCCTAATACGTGTAAGTAAACAGAAAATACCGGTTTCCTCTCTAGCTTTTAGAGAACGCAAGACTTCTCTCACTCAGCCGAAACATCTATGTCGCCCGCTTCTGGCCCCGATGCCATGGCTTCAGCCACAGAGCTTTTGCCAAGGGTCTGCATCACGCTAGCAACAGCAGAGGCAATTTGCTGTCGCTGATTGACTAGATAGACACTCACCAGCGTTAGGGCCACACCGACCCACTGCAGATTGGTTAATAGCTCACCCAAAAAAAGACTGCTAAACAGCAGAGCAAAGACCGGTGTGAGAAAAATCAGCGCGCTAACGCTGGTCATATTGCCATTGGCCGCGAGATAGAAGAACATACCATAGGTCAGCGCCGTACCAAAGATGGTGGCATAGGCTAGACCCACCCAGTCTCCTACCAACAGGTCAGCTGTAGGACTGGTCTCCCACAGGGCAGACATCACCATAAGCGGCAGCCCTCCTAAGATCATATGCCAGCCTGTGGCTACAATCGGGTCCGCATGGCGTTTCACATAGCCCACAATAATGGTGCCTGCCGACATCGACAGTGCTGCCAGCAGCATCAACAGCTCTCCACTTTGCCACAGCGCATCCCAATCTAGCGCTCCATCATTCACACCCTGAATCCAGCTGCCAATGGGAATCCCATTTTCCATAAAGCTATAGATCCAAGATTCTGGGAGACCGCACAGGCTAATACCAGCAATACCGATGGCAAGCCCCAGCCAGCCCCACAGACCAATAAGATTGCCAAACAGAATGCGCGCCAGCAAGGCAACAACCAGCGGCTGAGCATCAATTAAAACGGCTCCTAATCCTGCCCCGGTATTTACCAGCCCCGTTGTCAGGAGACCTTGAAACATGGCTCCATCCACCAGGGCAAACAAACCAATCCAAAGCCAGGCCGTCCAGGTTTTAGGCTGGGGCAACTTAAGCACAGCGGCCACAATCAGCGTCAGGATTCCAGCGGGCAACAGCCGAAAGGACGCGAGAAAGAGCGGTGTGGTGTGGGGAATGATATATTTCATCGCCACCATCGCCGTTCCCAAGAAGAAAAAGGGAGCGACTAGAAACAGCGGAGATTTGGCCAGATCGTTTTTTGATAGCTGCATAGACTTAAAAGGGTAGAGTCTGTGAACATTACAGACTAAGACCTCATCGATTCTAAAAGGAGAAAGCTGTTGGAGAACGACAAGCTTGTTACCGTATGCCACATCTCTTCAAGTTAGAGAAGCGATATTCTCTCTAAAACTTTAGCATCTATTCTGTATACGGATAGCATTAAATCCCATGGTTTACTGACATAGTGTTAGAATCCGTTCATCCCGATTTTTGAGTAATACCGCCATCTTTTTGCGAATCATAATGCCGGGGCGATCGGTCAGCATGTGTTCTTCTCCACTAGGGTGAAGAGGAACGTCATAGTCAGTGGATTCTAAAATACGTTTGTCTTCTAAAGTGACCGCTCGATCAAAGGCGATCACATCCCGCGCTGGGGTATCTGCTTCAGTATCGTTGCGCACACAAAACTGAACCATTTGGGAGCACCCATCGCTAATGGGAGTCGTGGTATTCACAACAATGTGCTCTAGGCCATTGGGATAGGTGATTTTGAGCCTGATGGTAAAGGGCATAAACCAGTCCATTTTCAAAGTGCGGACGGTTTCGGCCTCAGCCATGTTGAGGTTGTTTTGCTGTAGTTCAGGGTTAACAACACCGAGCTTGCCATAGACATGAATCCCCCAGTCAGTTTCTGTAATCTCTAGCTCGTCGGGGGTGGGGTGGTGCTCGCTACCAAAGGTCTCAGTATGAACAAAAGTGGGATGGGCCAGGTCTAGCTCGTTTTCCATCACCCGCAGTCCCGCGCATTGCCAGGGTTCATAAAATTCTTGGATTAGCCGATAGCTGGGGTCGCTAGCTTCACCGATCTCGGGAATATCGATTAGGGGCTCTTCTAGACACACCCAGACATAGCCATAGCGTTCGGTACAGCGATAGGCATCTACACGATAGGTGGACGGAATGGCACAGCCGGTCTTAAGCTGCGGCACTCGGGCACAGACGCCAGAAGGCTCGAACTCCCAGCCGTGGTAGGGACAGCAGATGCGCCCCTGGCTCACTTTCCCAAGGGAGAGTTTAGCAGTGCGGTGACAGCAGCGATCGCAAGCTGCTGCCGGTTTGCCTTGGTCGTCCAACCACAGAACGAGAGATTCTCCCAACAGCTCAAAGGCTTTAGGTCCCTCAGTGAGCTGTTGACAAGGAATGACCGGATACCAAAAACGACGAAAAATTGGCTGCTGCGTAACGAGCATGGGTGAAGATGCCAAAAACAATAGATGCTAATAGTATACAATCAGCATCTATTGTTATGTAGGTATTCATACAGTGTGTAATGAATAGAGCTGAGTAGCCTCTAGGATGAGTCCTTGAAACGCGCATTTCTCAGACATCAGATCAGCAAGACCAGCGACATTAACAGAGCCTGCAGAAAAGAGGCCAGCATCGGCTAGATTGTCTCTACATCAGCCAAATCGTAATGTGGTAAACACAAATCTGGCGATAAATACGGCCGCTAAAACCCAGGTAATCACAGACACCTCACGGGCGCGACCGCTGACGGCTTTGGTAAAGGGATACAGAATTAACCCGGCTGATAAGCCCGCTGCGATGGAGAAGCCCAGAGGGATAAAGAAAATGGTGACAAAGGCTGGAATCGCTTCGGTCAGGTCTCCCCAACGAATGCTTGAAACGCTGGACATCATCAAAACACCCACAATCAGCAGGGCAGGAGCCGTGGCAAAGGCCGGAATCGCTTCAAAGATGGGGACGAACAACAGCGCGATTAGAAACATAATGGCAGCAACAACGGCGGTCAGACCGGTGCGTCCGCCTTCTGCCACGCCCGAGGCGGATTCAGCAAAGGTGGTCACGGTGGATGTGCCCATGATGGCCCCAGCTGTCGTTGCGATCGCATCTGCCGACAGGGCCTGGTTTGCCCGAGGCAGTTCTCCCTTATCGTCAATGTAGCCTGCCTGGGTACCCACTCCCATCAGTGTGCCAATGGTGTCAAACATGTCCACAAATAGAAACACCAGCAGTACCGCAATAAAATCAATAATATTGCTGCCATTGATGCCGCTTAGGCCAACAAATGCCTGACCAAAGAGATTTGAAGGAAAAGCAGGCACCTCAATCACGCCGCTGGGGGGATTCGCCACCCCAAATACCCAGCCGAGAATAGCCGTTCCCGCAATTCCCCAGAGCAACGCTCCCTTAATCCGTCGGAGCATAAACAGGGCGGAGATAAAAATGCCAAAGGTGGCCAGCAGTGTGGCCGGTTCGCGAAAGCTGCCAAAGGCGGTCTTGGTAACCTCATTAGCGACAATCAGCCCGGCACCGCCAATTTCTGTATTACCACTCAGGCCAATGTAGGCCAGAAACATACCAATTCCCACAGTGGTGGAAGCCTTGATACAGGCTGGAACAGCAGCAATCAGGTGACGGCGGATATCGGTGATGGTGAGGGCGATAAAGATAAAGCCCTCAATCAGCACACAGGCCAGGGCCACCCGCCAGTCAATACCTAGCCCCAGAACAACAGAATAGGCAAAAAAGGCATTGGTGCCCATGCCAGGGGCCAGCACAAAGGGATATTTTCCATATAGCCCCATGACCAGGGTGCCGATAGCCGCCGTAATCCCAGTGACTACCACCAGTTCTCGAAACAAGTCTCCTGACTCGTTTAAGAACACCGCATCCGACATGATAATCGGGTGTACCACCAGGATGTAGGCCATGGTCATAAAGGTGGTTAACCCGGCCAGAATCTCGGTGCGAAAGTTGGTTCTGTAGTGATCAAAATCAAAATACTGTGCGATCGCAGCTTGCCATCCATCGTAGGACGGCGGTGGCGGCCCCGGTGGCTTTTTCAAACCGATATCACTCTGACTCATAAAAGACTCTCCAGAAAACGACGTCGATGAATAGCAAAATCATTTAACGCTAACTGTATACAATCAAGATGCGACAAACTGTACAAAACGCTACAGTCTTTATCTAACTGACGCCACGAACGTCGTTTCATCCACTGCTTTTACAAAAAAGAGCGCCGAATCTGTGGGTTCAGCGCTCTTTCTTCTATTAGAAATACTGTTTGTATTGTGTGATGGGGTCTTTACAAAATATTACGACTGATGGTAGGTCTGCTCTAGCCAGTCACGCTGTTCTTCATCCACTGGCAGATAAGGATAGAGTCTGGATTTGGCACGATACGCGAGTCTACTCGCGTGTATCTCTGGCTGAGAAGTGCTCTGAGCCGGATGTACCATAAATTTAGCAACAGTCTTACAGTTTACGCGTAGGGACTGCCACAATGATTGCAATCGCCTCAGACCAGACTGTTTCAGCTTATATTGACTCTTCATGATTTATCTATTAAACGGTATCTTTCGCTACCATTTTAATTAGTTATTTCAATTTTGGGTAGTCCTCAAAGTTCTCTCCAACCTAATTGACGGACATCATGTCAGGAGGCTATCACTAAGTAAAAGAGCGCTGATAAATCTGTTATTTATTAGCGCAATGCATACTATTATTTCAGTTGTGCATACCACCAGCATAGTAAAGTTTTAGGATGACAGCCTCAATCTGAATTCTCTTAATACAGGTCTAGTCACATATGTCCCGCTCGTATCCAGCGCGGCAGGTTTTTCGTATGAGGAAGGAGACTTCAGAACACCAACGACAGCTCTCAACCCTATTCGTCACAGAATAGCTACTAAGGAATTAGACCATTATCCCCACGCCACCCCTATGGCTGATGCTGATATCAATTCGCTGGCATTTGCCAGTCTTGTCGTAGAACATGCGGTTCCCAGTGGTAAAGGGTTAGCCTTCCGCTGGTGGCATTCTAAATTGACACGCAGGGCTAAACAGTATAAGGGTTACATCCGTACCGATCTATACTCCCCTGTTAAAGGAGCGCAGCCAGAACAGCCCCTCAAATGGTATTCCATTGTCCATTTTGAGTCTCCAGAGCTGTTAAAAAAATGGCTCAAGTCACGGGATCGAGAACTATTGATTGAGGCCGGACGTAAAGTCTTTGCTTCATATCAGTATATGTCCTTTGCCACGGGTCTAGAGGGCTGGTTCTCTCGTGCAACCGGTACGGAACAACTGGGATTTGGTCCGCCCGCCTGGAAACAGAATGCGGCAGTGGTCTTAGGTCTGTACCCTACGGTGATGATTCAATCGGCCCTATTTGCCACCCTGGGCATCATGCAGTCCTGGTCTTTACCTAACGCCATGATTGTAAATAACATCATCACATCTTCTCTGCTGACCTGGGTGATTATGCCGTTAGTTACTCGGCTGCTGAGCTTTTGGCTCAAGCCTGCCCCCCAGCCTATATCGTGGCAAACCGAGGCTCAGGGAATTGGCATCATTGTTGGTGTCCTAGGTCTGATGGTGCTTCTCTTTAATGGATTTTAGCCAATATGAGTCTCCCCCTAGTATCTAGTTGGATGATGCGCCTAGCAGTTCGCCTATGGAGTCTGATCTGTGGGCTCATGCTGGGATGGGTTGGCCTGGGAAATCATGTTGCCATTGCCGCGACTGTTTCTCCCCATTTGAAGCACATTCAGGTGACAACGACAGCCGATGCGGGTGAGGGATCTCTGCGCTGGGCAATTGCTCAAGCAAATATGGCTCCGGATGATGATCTGATTGATTTAAGTCAGGTGCAAGGAGAGATTGTTCTTTGTAGTCCCTTGCCTGCTATTACCCGTAATCTCATGCTGATGGGCAATGGTGATGACGTTATCAGCGGTGACAATCAGTATCGGGTGCTCCAGGTCAAAGGTGGGAATGTCACTATTCGAGATGTTACTCTGGCCAACGGCTTAGCAAAAGGGAATGATGGCATTGATGGGGGTGGGGGCAGTGCTGGGATGGGGGGCGGTCTCTTAATCCACAGTGGCACCGTGCAACTGGTTCGAACTCGGTTTGTTGAAAATCAGGCTGTCGGCGGTAGCGGCAGCCAGCGGCAGTCTCCGGTACCCCCCTCCCCTTTACACATTCAAAGTCAAAACAATCACCTGAGAGTTAATCGAGGGGCGATTGTTGGGATCGATGGTGTTAGCGTCTTGTCAACAGATTCCTTGGGCGGTGTCTCTGCCGAGATTAGCCGTACCAAGGAGCATCTTAAGGCCAATCGCGGTGCGATCGCAGGTGTCAGCGGCATCGGTATCAATGGCATCGGCACCATTGCTTTTGGCGGCGGCGGCGGCTTTGGCGGCTTTGGCAATGCGGGCAACGGCGGCAACGGCGGCAATAGCGGTACCGAGGGCGGCAGCGGCGGCAACGGAGGAGAAGGAGGCAACGGCGGAGAAGGAGGATTAGGTAGCATAGGACACTAGGAAGGAAAAGTGGGAATAGCAGTAATGAACAGAGGAGGGGGAGGTGTAGTAGGAGGGGAAGT
>ERZ1740072.311-NODE-311-length-20336-cov-16.166954_pt1 | contig 20336 bp, 16 predicted proteins | sample MGYA00581733_ERZ1740072 | MGnify/ENA primary metagenome ERZ1740072 (study PRJEB43018, sample SAMN04849741) | marine metagenome | isolation source: floating plastic debris | place: Pacific Ocean | collected 2008-08-30 | study: EMG produced TPA metagenomics...
ACTGTTTACGGACAGCCTACATCAGCTGTCCAAATAACTCCCGACAAGGGCACATTAGTGAACGAAGGTGAGTGGGGCATAACGTTTCCGACCAGTTCAATACTTCTATGCCCATGGGAGCACCAATGTTATGCATAGCCACAAAACTGTGGAAAGATCGACAGCAAGCCTAGGAGTTTTCTTAGCTATTACCGTGGGTTCTGCAATGCCGGGGCTAGCTCAAACAACGATGGTAGCGGGTGACGGTACGGCCAATACCTTGGTTAATGGCAACAACTTAGCTGCCTGTTCTGTCGGCCTATGTCAGGTGACGGGGGGAACTCAAGTTGATGACAGCCTATTTCACAGCTTTGCTGAATTTTCAGTACAGTCTGGAGATGAGATAAATTTTGTCGGTACAGATATAGACACAATTTTCACCCGAGTAACCGGTACCCGTTCCTTTATCAATGGCACCATTAGCACAACGGGTGGAAATACGGATCTGTTTTTACTAAATCCCCAAGGGATTATTTTTGGAGACAATGCCACCCTAGATATCGGGGGTTCATTTATAGCCACAACGGCGGATCGAGTCATTTTTAACAACGGTGCCCTTTTTAGCGCGACTAACACCAGGCTCTCATCCGAACTATTAAGCATTAGCACCCCTGTCGGTTTACAGTATGGGACCGGGTCAGGTGCGATTGAAGTGGGTGGCTCTGGTCATCAGATCACGGCAGCTCCATTTACTGGAGCCTTTGACCGGACTAATCGTTCTCCTGGCTTACAAGTAGCCCCAGGTCAAACGCTGGCCCTTGTGGGCGGACCTCTTTTATTCACAGGTGGAAGCTTAACGGCTAGCGAGGGACGCATTGAGCTGGGTAGTGTAGCCAATAATCAGGTTGTTACTCTCCAAGAAAAGACACCCGGTGAATGGCTCTTAGGCTACGGCAGCGTCACGGGAGCTGAAAATATTTGGCTAGGGGCAGCGGCCTCGATTGACAGCAGTGGTCCTGGGGGTGGCGCAATTCAGATATATGGACAACAGCTGACCCTGACCGATGGCTCTGTAATTATCGCCAATACCCAGGGCGCTGGCAGCGGCAGCGGTATTAATGTCAGGACAGAATCTACCCTTATTCAGGGGGCTGCTGGCTCTGTTAGTAGTGGTTTGTATAGCGATGCAGAACCAGCAGCCACTGGCCAGGCTGGCGACATTAACTTGCAAAGTCAACAGCTGTCCTTGATGGGGGAAGGAAAAATTTCATCCGTTACCCTGGGGGCCGGAAACGCTGGTGATATCAGGGTACAGACCGGGCAGCTGGACATGGATGGAGCGAGTTTTATTGTGTCCTCTGCCTTACCCTTTGTCCCTGGCAATACTGGGGACGTTACGGTCATTTCTGACCAAATCACCCTCAGCGAGGGAGCACAGATTGTTACCAGTAATTTTGGCACCGGTGAAACGGGAATCATGGATGTCAAATCAGGTCGCATTATACTAACGGGCGAAAATTCAGATGCTAGTTTACGTAGCGGTTTTCAAGCCTTAGGCTTTCTGAGCCCGGGAGGGCAACTAACGGTCGATGCCGACTATATTCAAGTGTTAGCAGGGGCTCAAATCGCAGCCGACACGTTTGGTCCCGGTGCTGGCGGGGATATTACCCTGAGCGCCAGACAACTAGATATTAACGGCAGTTCAGTTACGGACGCCCCCAGCCGGGTATCCACATCAGTCTTAGCAGGGGCCACCGGTACAGGGGGTGATATTACCCTAACGGTGGACCAACTGCGTTTGACGGATGGTGGACAGGTGGGGGTATCGACGTTTGGCGACGGCGATGCTGGCACGTTATATCTGACAGCTGACACCGTAGAGCTCATGGGATTGGGGTTGGGGGGTCGCAGCGGTCTATTTGTTAATGCCATTGGCGGTAGTGGAGACGGCGGCAGCATCGATTTATCCGCCAATCGAGTCACGATTCAAGATGGCGCTACCGTAAGTGCGAGTAATTTTCAAAGCTTAGATCTGTTGCCAGCGGGGCAGGGATCTCCTGGCAACATTCGACTTGTGGCGGATCAGTTGGCCCTTGTTAATGGGGGTAGTATCACAGCGGATACGGCCATGGGGGATCGGGGGAATTTGACGTTGGTAACAGACACCCTCACGCTACAGGAAGGAAGCAATATCAGCACTAATGCCCAGGGAAGTTCCACGGGGGGGAATATAACAATTGATGCGATCGCAATTGTTGCCACCAACAATAGTGACATTTCCGCCAATGCCCAACAGGGTATCGGCGGTCGCATTATAGTTAATGCCAACCTGATTTTAGGCACCGCCTATCGCCCACAGCTAACACCGCAGAGTGATATTACGGCTAGTTCTGAGCTAGGGCCTACATTTAGTGGCACCGTCGAACTGAGTACCCCGGACTATGATCCAAGCCAGGGCATTGCCTTGTTACCAACCACTCCAGTGGATATCAGTCAGCAAGTTACACGCCGGTGTGCCGCCGTCGGCAATTCATTGGTAGTGTCCGGTCGGGGTGGGGTGGCAGCCGATCCTAGCCAGGTACTTAGTAATGATTCTCTCTGGATAGATTTACGGCTCACATCAGAGCAGTCTCCTAACTTGGACGCACAAATTACGGAAGCGCTTAACCCGTTACAAATATCGCATCAGCCTGAGGCGCCCATTGAAGCTCAGGCGGTCTCCATTGAAAACGGTCAGGTACGCCTGGTGGCTAACACCTCATCTCCCCAAGTTGGTGCAGGCCACATAACAGCCTGTGCGCCATAATCGCAGGCTTATCCTAAACAGATTTCACTGCCCGTAGTTGATAGGGCCAATGGGACCAACACCATATTACATGCACCTTTTAGCGATGGCTGATGTGGTGAACCCCATGCACAAAAATATGTAGGGCCAATTTTCAAATTGCCCCTGATCTTTTTTAACCTGTATCGCTTTGCGCCCGTCAATAGAAATGATGTGGTAACAATCGCATCGATGGGCTAAGGGACACACTTGGTATATGGCTGAAGAATCTTAGAATAGCTACGCGATAATACTGAAGTTTGACATCATTTTCAACCTTGAAAACCACTTAAAAAATTGGTCCAAAGATCTGACTTACGTCAGTCATCCTAGGGTTGAATCACATCTAGGGTCTTCTACCACAGAACCTACTACAGTCCAGACCTTGTTTTTTGAACGTTGCTGCTTCTAAGAATGATGTTATCGACAAGATGCCAGCGTATGGCATTTTCAACAGAGCGGAGCATCTCCTAAATCAGCAACGGCGTTTTTCAGATAAACGTTACTGACTATAGTATTTTTGCTGTATTGAATTTTGGTACAGCTTTATTTGTCATGCACTGCCAGCAGCATGGACCATCTCTTTGCTAAGCAAAGAGATGGTCATATCAGTAGCGGATGGAATCGGGGACAGCTGAGCATAATTTGTGTGAATTTGTTTTTGATCTAAGGGAACCCAATCATGAATATTCCTACTGCTTTATGGCTAACGCGTAGTATTAGCAGCCTAAGTATTTCTCTTCTAACAATACTTTCTATCTGTTTCTTTTCTAATGCAGCACAAGCGGCGTCTGGCGATACTCAAATAGCAGAACAAGAGGCTAACTCAGAGTTGCTGGTCCAAACTCAGAGGTCTCAGGTAATTCGTCGCAGTGTTGTGCGCCAAACTAGTTTTACGGATATTAGCCAAGATTATTGGGCCTCTAGTTTTGTGTATCCGTTGAGCAATCGTGGGGTGCTTGAGGGCTTTCCCAACGGTATGTTTATGCCCACCAATGGGCTTACCCACGCTCAGTTCTCAGCGTTGATCAACAAAGCGTTTAATGTGAGAGCAGTGCGCCAGGTATCTTCTATTTCTGGTATCTCTCGCAGCTATTGGGCGTACAGTGCCATTCAAAAAGCCTATTCTATGGGCTTTATCGATTTAGACAACATTGTTGCCAACCCCGAGCGACGTCTAACTCGCCTGGATGTGCTAGTCTCCCTAGCCCGTGGTCTGGGATATACCGAGATTGTCTCGGGTAAAAGTGTGACAGAAATCCTCAGTATCTATGAGGACGCTGAGACAATCCCTACGGAATATCGTTTGCTCATCGCCGCCCTAACGGAGCGTGGCATCATTGTTAACTACCCTAACCGCAAGCGGCTCAATCTCTTTCAAGTGGTGAGTCGCTCTGAAGCCTGTGGTTTTGTACATCAGGCCATGGCTAGCCAGGGAATTGTGGAGTACGTTCGCAATGAGTATGTGGCCGACGATTTCTTGGATATCTATATATCAATCAAAAATGAGATTGAGATTGATAATTCCGTTGATATTGATAGTGATATTGACCAGGGTGGTGGCGACGACGACGACGATGATGATGACGACGACGACGACGACGATGACGATGACGATGACGACTAACCGTTGTAACGTTGGCAGTTAGAACGATTAATCGTCGGGTTATCTAACAATCAGCATGATGACTGCTGGGATGTATCTTGCCATTGATCACTAATCCGCGCTCTGCCAGCGTCTTTTCAAAGAGAGACGTTGGCAGTACTTGTTCTACTGGCCATACTCCCGGTAGCGCCAGCTGCCCAGCCAGCAACAGCTGGGCGACACTGCCAGTGCCGTAACCAGCTGCCTCTGCCGTATCTGGATGGGTTGCTGTAGCTAAATAGGTTATTGCTTGTCCCTGATGGTGCCCCGTAATGGCTAAGCGTATGGCAATGCCGGTACCGCTGAAGCGATCGGTTACCTGGGTCATGGCATAGCTCACCTGGGAGAGAAATTCTACCGTTGCGGGTTGCCGTAGCCAGCTAGGGGGTAACAATGTCATGAGTCCGGTGAGGCGATTGTAGGCATCGGGAAGTGAGCCAAATTTGGTAATCACGCTGCTGAGCTGAGGAAATGACTGGGCTAGGGTGAGTGCCTCAACAGTATTGAACCAATAAACACCAGCGCCTGAGTTGTAGGGGGCTGGAAACGGTAATATTTCGCGGCCGCTGTAGGGCTGAATGACTGTGCGCTCACCATTGACCGTGGCTTCAAAGGGAGTTTGCAGCTCGGTAAAGGTGGTGCGCATAACCGTGACGCCGGCTCCCCCCGAACCGGCGACTAAATAGCTGAGGTGCACTTGGTCAGCCGTCTCTAACTGCTCGATACCCTGGCGAACCATGCTGTTAGAAATACCTGGAAATACCCCGGTGCTGACAATACAGGTAACACCTGCGGCTTTGGCCACATCTTTAAACGCTAAGGCTTCACTGACATAATCGGGGCTATCGGCGACGTCTATGTAGGGTGTTTTTTGCTCAATGCACTGGGCCAGGATATTAAAATCTCGTGTACGAAACGGTCCGGCGCAGTGGATAACTAGATCGTGGTTTGCGATCGCATCTCCCACACCGACCAGATCGCTCACCAACAGCTGCTGATACCGCTGACGAGACTGTAGCTTAAACGCCGCCTGAGACCGTCTTCCCGTCAGGGTCACGGTCACATCGGTAAAACGCAACAGGTCTGCGGCTACGCTACGACCGATACGGCCACTGCCGCCAATGATTAGAACGGTTAAAGCCATGGTTTGAGGGGGCAAACGAAACGATGCTCTAGTTGATGCAACGGCCAGCTATAGCTGACAATAAACCAATTGCCCTCCTGTTGACTGCATTGCCGATGACGATAGACCTGTCCCGGACCACCCCCCGCCTTCCCCGCATCAACGGTTGGACCGTTACGGTGTGGCTGATAGCGTTGCTAGTGGCATCACCTATTTTAGTGGTGTTAGGCAGTGTGTTATCCCCCAGTGAAGGCGTCTTCAGCCATCTGGCCTCAACGGTATTAACCCAATACATTACCCATTCGCTGCTGTTAATGGTGGGGGTGGGGGTGGGGGTGCTGGTCATCGGCATTGGGACGGCTTGGCTGGTGACCATGTGTCGGTTTCCAGGCAGTCGTCTGTTTGAATGGGCCCTGTTGCTACCACTGGCGGCACCCGCTTACTTGCTGGCCTACACCTATACCGACTGGCTAGATTATTACGGACCGGTGCAGTTTTGGTTGCGATCGCACTTTGGCTGGCAGTCCGTCAGTGACTACTGGTTCCCCGACGTCCGCTCAGTGGGTGGAGCCATTGCCATGTTTAGCCTCACCCTCTACCCCTACGTATACATGTTGGCTCGGGTGGCCTTTTTAGAACAGTCCGTCTGTACCTTAGAAGCCAGCCGCTCCCTAGGATGTGGCCCCTGGCGCAGTTTCTTTAGGGTCGCCCTCCCCTTAGCCCGCCCGGCCATCATAGCCGGGCTGTCCTTAGCACTCATGGAAACCCTGAGCGATTTTGGTACCGTTGACTATTTTGGCGTCAGTACCTTTACCACCGGCATTTACCGCACCTGGTTTGGCATGGGCGCTCGAGTTGCGGCCGCCCAGCTATCGGCCATGCTAATGGTATTTATCCTCATACTCATTGTTTTAGAACGGTGGTCACGACGACAGGCCAAATACTACCAAGCCAAAAATAGCGTCCAACGGCCCCAGGCCTATGAATTGCAAGGGCTACGAGCCTGGGGAGCAATAGCGACCTGTGGGCTCCCCATTACCCTGGGTCTGTTATTACCCGGTGGGTTATTGGCCCACATGACCCTCACCCATTTAGAAGAAACCCTGGACAATCGGTTTCTTGAGCTGGCGCAGCACAGTCTGATCCTGGCCGGTCTCACCGCCGGTATCGGTGTCGTTGTGGCCCTAGTGTTGGGCTATGGTGAGCGCCTCAGTAAGCAGCGGGCAGTCAGTTTAGGAGTACGCCTTGCCTCCATGGGGTATGCCGTCCCCGGTGCCGTCATCGCCGTCGGTATTTTGATCCCCGTTGTCAGGTTTGATCAAGGGCTATCGGCCTGGATTGAAGCCGCCACTGGCAACAATATTGGCCTCATTCTGAGTGGTACGATTACGGCTTTGATTTTTGCCTACTTGGTCAGGTTTCTGGCCGTCGCGTTAGGCACTGTCGAATCGGGCCTCGGCAAAATCCGCCCCACCATTGACGACGCGGCCCGCAGCCTCGGGTGTTCTCCCACCAAAACTCTTGTTAAAATTCACACACCCCTCATGGCCAGCAGTTTACTCACAGCGGTCATGTTGGTGTTTGTAGATGTGATGAAAGAGTTGCCCGCCACGCTAGTAATGCGTCCGTTTAACTTTGACACCCTGGCAGTCAGGGTATATCAATATGCCTCAGACGAACGACTAGTAGAAGCCTCAGCACCAGCACTGATGATTTTGCTGGTGGGGCTGTTACCCGTCATCTTATTGAGCTGGCGCATTACTCGGGAACGAAACGCCTGATTAGGCATCTGTTAGAGATAACCTTGTTTAACTTGCCAAAATTTTGCGGGCCAATTGTTTCTTCGCCAAATCTCCGAGGGTTTTCATCGCCTGCTCAATTTTCTCTGACCAGGGCAACCCAGTGTTCAAACGGAAACAGTTCTGATAGGCATCCGACGCTGAAAACATCGGCCCCGGGGCAATACTAATGTGGTGTTGAACAGCGTCTTCAAACAGGTCTAGCGCATTAAAACCGCCCGTAATTTCCACCCACAGAACATGCCCTCCCTGGGGGTGAGTCACCCTTGTCTCAGCCGGAAAATAATCCAGAATCGCCTGGAGCATTTGGTTCATTTGTTGCTGATAGGCGCGGCGCAACATTCGCAGGTGGCGATCGTAGCCACCATTGGCAAAAAAAGCTGCCACCGCGAGTTGGGGCGCGGTGGCGGTCATGTGACTGACAACAACTTTCATATGTTCTATCTGCTGCTGGTATCGTCCCGGAATACACCAGCCCACCCGCAATCCTGGAGAAAGGGTTTTGCTAACCGATGAGCAGTAAATGACCCGTCCTTCCGTATCAAATGCTTTGATGGCCTTGGGACGACTGCCCTCAAAGTTCAGCTCTCCATAGATGTCATCTTCTATCAGGGGCACATCATACTGATTGAGTAACTCAACCAGGGCCTTTTTTTTGCGATCGCCCATACAGCTACCGATGGGATTACTAAAATTTGACACCAAAAAGCACGCTGCCACAGATTGATTTTCTAAAGCGGATTGTAAGGCACTCAGCGAGATGCCATCCCGTGGGTGGGTGGGCAGCTCCAGCGCATTTAGCCCCAGGGAGTTCATCGCTTCTAGTACCGCGTAGTATGCAGGTGACTCAATCACAACCGTATCCCCTGGCTGCGTTACGGTGCGTAGGGCCAAATAATAAGCTTCGGTCGTTCCGGCTGTGGCCACAATACAGTCCGGGGCTATGGAACAGCCAGCATTGAGCATACGTTTGGCCACTTCTCGGCGTAAAAATTCACAGCCGGGCACGGTGCTGTAGGAATGCACAGCCATGGGATCGGCTCGCATTACCTGCCCCATTAAGCGATTCAGGGTGTTAAGGGGAAAGTGCTCTACCCCCGGTACGGCGGCCCCCAGATGGATGGCGTCGGGGGAGAGATCCATCCGCAGCAGCCGCAGCATTAGAGAAATATCGACGGCACACACCTCGGCTGGGGGGGCAGACTGGGAGGGTTCGTCTGGAAGGGCCGTTGTTTTGACGTAATATCCCGACTGGGGCCGAGCCACAATAAAACCGCGATCTTCTAACAAACGATAGGCTTCAAGCACAGTAGACATGCTAACCGACAGCTGCTGCTTGAGTTTACGCACAGACGGAAGACGATCGCCCGGTTTGAGGGTGCCCTCTCGGATCAAGGCCTGGATGCGCTCAGCCACCTGCTCGTAGAGCGTAGATTCCTTGTCCGTACTCAGGGGAGATAGCTGCGGGCTAAGGGGGCTAATGGTCATAAAATCCTCTTTATCAGCAAAGGGCACCCGTACAGTTGAGCAAAAAATAACCGGTACAGTTTATCTTTACCTAACTGTATTCATAACAATTTAGCTTAACTGACTCTGTTCTGGTCAAGTTTTTTTCGCAAAACTATAGCCATGGGTTTGCACCGGAGATGGTCAAAGCCCATGGTTGTCCACTATGCAAATGGAGTTAAAGCTGATGAAGTTTCAGCGACGGTTATCTGAGCCCCATGGAATTATTCTTCAGGGGGGTGAGCCCCAGACGTCTCGGCTCGGAAACTATTGGCAGCGTCTGATCGATGCATTCTCTCAGGGCGCTTTTTGGGCATCTGTTTTAAAGCTGGCTACGGGGTCTTCTGCACCAGTGTTTGAGAAACGGTGCGATGACAACGGTCAGACTACCTACAACATCTATGATCCAGTTACTCAGCAACAATCAGGCTGGCTATCTGAAGCTGAGGCCCGCACCTGGCTTGAGCAGCGATATTATCGATAAGTGGAGCGTTCTTTGTCGCTATCCGCCAAATCCGCTCTCTTTGAGATTTTTCTCAACCTTAGCCCGATGGTCAGTCTCCCACTCTTGTAACGAGCGAGCGGCGTCTTTATCAGCTCGCCGCTTGGCAATCTCCCACACAGATTCTTGCTGCACCGCTGGAATCACTCCAATTCCTTCCTCATCGGCAACAACAATATCCCCTGCCTCTACCTGTACCCCACCACAAATGATGGTGGTTTGTAGGGTGCCTGGCCCCTGCTTTTTGCCTGGAATTGGCATTGCCCCTCGGGCAAAAACTGGAAATTTCAGTTCGCGGACTTCTGCCACATCCCGAATCACCCCATCAATCACAAACCCAGCAATCCCTCTTTTTTGGGCTGTGGCGCAAACATTCCCCCCTGACATGGCGTAGTCCACGTCCCCAGCTTTGACCACGATGACTGACCCCGGTTCTGCTCTGTAAATCGCAGCGTGGAGCATTAGGTTATCCCCTGGGGCACAGCTCACCGTGTAAGCGGGTCCGGCAATCCGAGGTATTTGGGGCCACATTTCCCTAATGCCCATATCCATAAACTGCTCACGCCCGAGCAGGGCATCGGCGTAGGTGGTGGGAGACAGCTCAACAAATTTCGAATAGGGTTGCATGGAGGTTTGTGACAGTAGCGACTAACGATGGGCCCAATGCTAGCCATACAGAGACAGGGGAATTACTACTATTCTATGGGACATATAGCAAATAGCCTGGTGCCTTGGGACATTTGCCTGTCTGGTTAGCTGCTGTGTAGCCACTGTCCTAATGCATTAGGACAGTGGCTGGTTCCATTGGAAAAGTAGTCCAAATTTGAGAAAACTGGTTAGAGTCTCTTCTAAAGAGTCTAAGTTAACGCTGATAGATGCAAGGGGATGATTAATTTTATGGGCGTTGCTGATCCTCGGTATGAATTTATCTGGCAAATATCGGTGCATATCTCACAGATCGGTTCATACCCTAAATCAGCAACGGCATTTTATGGGCGATACCCGCCATTAGCTATCCCAATGCGCTTATCTTTCAGCCTGAGCCAAATGGAACTTGGCCTGATTCAAATTTTTTAATGTTTCTTCTGGGATGATTGAGCGCTATTGAGTCCCTCACCTAATGTCTGAACGGCCAGCTCCGCAAATGCAGCTATGGACGATTCATCTGTGAGCGGTAGCTGTCGTTCGATGACGAGCATTGCTAACCCATGGACCAGCGACCAGGCTACCCAGGCCAGCTGCTGAGAATTGCCCGACTTGATTTTATCAGCGGTCTGTCCCTGGGTGATGGCCCCTACCAGCACTAAAAATGCATCATCTCCGGCATCATTTAAGTCAGGACAGGTGGACTCTCCTGGCTGAAATGCGCTAAACATGACTCGATAGTAGGCGGGATATGCGATCGCAAATTTCACATAGGCCACTCCACTGGCCTGCAAACTGCGCACCGGATCATCCGTAGCTGATTCCACACCTGCCTTTAAAGCAGCAGTCAGCAACCGAAACCCCTTTTCCGCCACCGCCGCCAGCAAAGCGTCCTTATCAGCAAAGTGACGATAGGGGGCGGCATTAGATACCCCCGCCCGTCGAGCCACCTCACGCATTGACAAGGTTTTCCCATCTTGGTTCTCCCTAATCAAAGCCACGGCCCCATCAATCAGCGCCTGGCGCAAATCACCGTGATGATAGGAGGCGTCACGGCCAGATTTCACCATTGGTAAACCTTAACTCCGGAGGGTGCTTAAAGATTTTATCACCCCATGTTAACAGCAGTAACATTTGACTGTAACGTTAGTGATTTTATGCGGTGACTACCCCTATGGGACCAAAAGGGTCAATGCAACCATGGGGAGCGCTTGTGATAACACATGTACTGAGCCAGCATCAGATTTCCATGATGAATAGAGCCATTTGGCTAAGGCAAGTAGTGCAGCCGTGTCATCAGGGGTGGTCGGTCGAATCATACAGAAATATTTTGTCAAACAACACATCAATGCATCATGGTCCCAATCTTGAAGCTCAACAACAATTAAGTTGTTAATCTTTGCCACCAAGATTTTTCTAAATCTGGATATAGCCAGGTTGCCTGATTCAGCAGTTCATCAACAATCTTAGCGGGCAGCAAACGTCCGTCTATGGTGATTACATTTTCTTCTGGGCCAATGGGTTCAAATGTGGCCAACTGGCTATTGAGCATGTCAGGCTTCATATAGTGATTGGCTCGTCTCAGCAGCCTGCACTGCAGATCTGGCCTGGGTACATTGAGCCACACCAGCTGGACCCTCTCCAGGGCTGTCAGCTGTTGCCGATAAGATGCCTTTAACGCAGAGCAGGTCAGCACCGTTTCCCTATTTTTAGTCACTGCCCGCTGTATGTCCGCCTCTAGTTCAAGGAGCCATTGATGACGATCACCATCGTCTAGGGGCATCTGAGACTGCATTTTAATAATATTTGAGCGAGAATGCCGCCGATCACCCTCTAAAAAGTCACTCTCTAGCCGCTCAGAAAGTAGGCGTCCTACAACAGTTTTACCAGAACCAGAAACCCCCATAATTATCCACACTAGCGGGCAGTTGCTCATTCAATTGTCTCCCCATTATCCAGCTTGGCACAGACATATAACACTAGCGGAGAACGGGCAGAGGACATCAGAAAGGTAAGCTGTAGTTTCTCCGAAAACACTGTGCCTTAGATATTAATAACGACTTTTCCCTGCACCTGACGCTGCTCAACGTAGCGAATGGCATCGGGTACCTCCCTTAGGCTGTAGCGTCGATCAATAAAGGGGGTGATTTTGTTATCAACCATAAGATTCCTAATGGTGGTGAGGTCAGTCTGATTAGGTTTGGTGACCAGACATTTCACGTTGCGATGCCGAATCTTTGAGAGCCAGGGGCCAAGAAACATCGCTTGGAACAATCGAGCGGTGGAACCACCTACCATGACGTAGGTTCCCTCAGGTTTTAGGATAGGCAAAAAGTCATACACCGAGCGGTAAGCGGCGGCATCAATAACCAGGTCGTACTGCTGCCCAGTGCGGGTGCAGTCTGTTTGAGTATAGTCAATTACATGATCTGCACCCTGGGTTGGCGAATCCTCCCCAGCGGGAAATCGCACCGTTTCTATTTTTCTCGTACTGCACACCCCCGTCACCTCAGCCCCAAAGGCCTTGGCAATCTGTACCGCAAATAAGCCCACACCACCAGACGCACCATTGACCAAAACCGTCTGACCAGTCTGAATCTGCCCACAGTCCCGTAAAGCCTGCAGTGCAGCCAAAGCGGCCCCAGGAACAGCGGCGGCGGTCTCAAAACTAGCGTTGGCAGGCTTCAACCCCCATGCTGTTTCTGGCCCACAAACATACTCAGCAAATCCTCCAAAACCACACTCGGACACATCACCAAAAACCTCATCACCAACTTGAAACTGGGTAACGCGCTTACCCACCGCTTCTACTCGTCCAGCGACATCGGACCCCAAGGTTTTAATCGCTGGTCTCAGCAGTCCGCCAAACATTAAACGAATCAGAAACGGGTCCCCTCTCATCAGATGCCAGTCACCGGCATTAATGGACGATGCATAAACCCGCACCCGCACCTCGTTATCTTGCAAAACTGGTTTATCAATATCCTCCAGCCTCAAGACATCGGGGGAACCATAGTCGTCTTGAACAATCGCCTTCATTTTGCCCGTTGAGCTGGGGTTAGGGTTAGGGCTATTCAATGTCTCCATAGCGTTCTCTCTAACTGGGAAGGGATTGACCCAAGCGTCAATCGACCCTATGTGAATTTAACCTGGGACGATTCATTGCTGGCAACATACATTTAAACCGCAACCGCAGGCATAAATCGAGACTGTTGCAAAATTGAATACAGACTGACATTTGGCTCTAACAGACACACATGGCCACTATTTTTAAGGATTGTTGTCTGGGTATTGGGGAAAATATTTGCCAACTTTTTTACCTCACTCACCGAGGGTAGTAACCGATCGGCGGTGGCCGCCACCAACAGAACGGGTAATGTTATTTGGGTCAATAGAGCATGGCTGATATAAAACTCTCGCAACAGGGTCATGCGCCAGACCGTTGTTTCTGGAGTCACCGCTTGCATCGCCTGGAGCAGCGCATCGCGATTTTGTTCAGAAATTCGATCTAGCGCCGCTAAGAAAGGCAGAAGCCCTAAGGCCGCAAATCGATAGGTGACACCCGGCACCCATTTAGCTAAAGGCACCAAATTATTCCAGGGCTGATCACTAAAGGAGGATGCTGGATTAATTAAAATTAATCGATCAAACAGGTCGGGTCGGTAGCCCATTACCTTGAGGGCAAGACAAGCGCCAAAGGACTCACCACACAAATAGATAGGTCGCTGGGGCTGGGTCTGTTTTTCAATGGCAACCAGTTCCACCAAGCGCTTTACCAAACCGACCCAGTCAGTGGTGTCGTCCCCTGGGATGCAAAAACAGCGGGGATCAAAAGTGACGGCTAGCTCTGCCATCTGACTTTTTAACGACAGATCACTCCCATCCATGCCGGGTAAAAAAATAAATAGAGGAGCACCGCACCGTGCTCGGACCCCAGCGGTCAAATGGATACGGGTTGATCGAGTTGGCACGCTACGTAAAGCCCTCCTCAAGCAGCTTGGAAATTTCACCATAACAAGACTGGGTCAGCTCCTTAGCCAACCGTCCTGCCTGTCTACCATGGTACTGCGATCGATGGTTTGGGGTAATGGGAATGGGCTTACCGACGGATAGGGTCACTCGACGATAGTGCACGGACGGGTGCCAACCAGGACGATTGAACAGGGGCTCTGAAGGATCAAACAGACTGAGCAACCTGAGTGGAGCCACTGGGCTAATTGTTTCTTCCATGGATGAAATGGCAACGGGGAGAATCGTTAGATTATGAACCGGTGCCCGCAGGGCTAAATGGGCAAACCCGCGATGGAACCGACCCACCTGATCGGGTCGGGTAGCCTGCACCATAGGTTGCGCCCCCTCTGGAAAAATACCAATGGGTTCCCTTGCTTTTAAGGACCTAATTGCCGTTTGAAAAAATGTTTGGTGTCTCTGGCCTGGAGCATCTAACGGAAAGCAGCCCATGGCCGCAATCATATCCTTAAGCACCGGTACCTGGCTCATGTAATGGTGACAGGCGAACCGTACAGAGCGGTTTACAGCGGTCATTACCAGGGGCGCATCTAAAAAGCTGCGATGGTTGCTGATGACCAGCATGGCCCCACCGTGGGGTACGCGCTCCCGATGACGCACCACAACGTCAGTGCCAACGGTTTTAAGTAACCCGTGGGAAATATGGAGAGATGGGTTGAAAAGCATACATAGCAAGGGTGGGCAAAGCAGATAATCTGCTTTTGGAAACCATGGGTAAGCACGGTACTGTCAAATCTTTAGAAATTATAAAGGAATGTAAACATAGGTCGCCAGGCATAGGTGTCTATGTTTTGGCTGTGACTCTCGTGGCCGCAGACAAACATTCTGCCGCAAGGTTTCCCAGGGGCGCCTGCATAGTAATGTCTGCCTGCATCAGAGCATTTACGTGCCAAACATCTTATGTCGGATATCTTGGATATTTTTATGTATTCCAGGGCTTGCAGGAATATCCATGGTCCTAACTGACCTGACAAATGCAATGAGTTTCAAACCTTTGCTACAAATATTTTTACTCTGGGTGGCGGATTTTACCTGGCGTTTAAGCTGATGCCTAGGTCTGGCCTGTGGCGTCCACGGGCTGAGCGCAGACTTTGCACCATACAATTCCACTCACCCTTATGTATCAGCTATTGCAACTGGTTCACATACTTTTGCTGTATCTCATGAACTGGCTACAGCCATACCTGGGGCCAATCTGTCTGGTGGTGGCCTGGTCCATGGTGATATTGGGGGTATGGCAGGTGATTGCAGCAACCCGTGACGGTATGCAGCGGGCTCAAACCATGCATCGCATTCCCTGCTCCAACTGTAGCTTTTTTACTAACCAGGCGGTCCTAAAATGTCCGTTGCATCCTGCCCAAGCCCTTTCAGAAGAGGCAATTGGGTGCACAGACTTTGAGACGGCAAACCCTACGATGGCGGCATACGAGCGGTTAAAGGCGTCAGACTAATGGAGCCGGTAGTGTGAGCGCCCACTAATTTAAATCGCCTTGAAAGCGCTAGTTTTTTGGGCTTTGCTGATACGTTAGAGGAGTCTATGGGCAAGATGCTGGCCCACGGCATGTCTAACAGACTGGTGCATCCCTCAAATCAGCAATGATAATTTTGGGGCAGTTTACTGCCAATAGATTAGATGCAGCTGAATTTAGCGCGACCTTTACATAGGGGTCAAACTAAGCCAAATATTTTGTAGTGGGCCCCTCTTTTTTGCAGGATCACAGCAGATCACGGGCAAGCTGATGGCAGACGCTGGCGTCAAGGCTGGTTGTGTGTTTTCCATTGGGTTGAACCGCTGGACGATTTCTGGAATGTCGTGATGATTTCGATTTTTATATTGACCCATAATGAAGAGCGAGACATTGCGGCCTGCATTGAGTCGGCCCTGGTCGCTGACGATGTCATTGTGGTCGATTCTTATAGTTGCGATCGCACCCTCCAAATTGCCCAGCAATACCCTATCCGTACCGTCCAACACCCCTTCGAAAGCCATGGCAAACAGCGCACCTGGATGTTGCGCAACGTCCCCACACAGCACAGGTGGGTTTACATCCTAGAGGCCGACGAGCGCATGACGCCAGAGCTATTTAGCGAATGTGTAGCCGCCGCCCAGTCCCAACAGCACGTTGGCTACTATGCCGCTGAGCGTGTCATGTTTATGAATCACTGGATTCGCCGTAGTACCCAGTACCCGCGCTATCAGCTGCGACTGCTAGACAAGCAGCAGGTGTGGTTTGACGACTACGGCCACACCGAGCGCGAAGTGTGCCAGGGGTCCACCGGCTTTTTGCAAGCCACCTATCCCCACTACACCTGTAGTAAAGGCTTTGAACGCTGGATTGAAAAACACAATCGCTACTCTAGCGATGAGGCCGCCGAAACTATCCGACAGCTAGCGGACCACGATGTGAACTGGCGCGCGTTGTTATTGGGCAACTCGGAAGTCGAACGCCGCCGCGCCCTTAAGGACCTGTCTCTGCGTCTGCCCCTGCGGCCCCTGGTGCGCTTTATTTACATGTACGTATTTCTAGGCGGTATTCTAGACGGTCGCGCTGGATTTACCTGGTGCCTGCTCCAGGCCTTCTATGAATATCTGATCACCCTAAAAGTCTGGGAATTACAGCACGGCTGCACCACCGATATCAGCCAGTTTAATACCGATACGTCCACCGAAGACCTCACCCCCAAAGACTTAGCCAAATCCCTATAACCGAGCGTCAGTCCTCTAGGCCCCCTAAATAGCTGTGTTGAGCTAACTCTGGGAAAACTAATGCCAAGGTGCACAGTAGAGCCTAACGTTTGACCTTAAACAGGCTCAATTAGATGTCAACGCTTGTATTTACAGCCAACGTCCTGATGTACTAGGGCGTTGGCCCGTCACATTGGCGCTGTAGCTTAACGCTTTTGGGGGCCACAACGTGTCCTAACCAATGTGACCAACCCTATATATCGATAAACGGCTCTAGGACTTCGTTAACATTCAACGTTTAGAACGTTCACGGTTTGAGTTCAAACCGGTGAGCGGGCTAGCGTACCCCGGCCTGTTCTCGGCACCCTTGATGTTGACAACTCTCCAGAGCATCGCCCGAAGCCTTAATGTGTGGTGATATGCTGACCCAGGCCCAATCCTTAACCCAGTACCTATTAACCCTTTCCCAACAACGTCGTACCGGTGAGCTGGTGGTGAGATCGACCACCAGTGACCCGTGGAAGCTTTATTTTTACTCGGGGCGGCTCATCTATGCCACAGGGGGACAACATTCGGTCCGGCGGTGGTATCGCTCCCTGCGCCGCCACAGCGAGCAGTTTACCAATGGCTGGTTTGCCAACATGCGTATGCCGGCCGATCACTGGGAAGTAGACTTTATTAACCAGGCGATCCAATGCAAGCATATTTCTCTGAACCAGGCTAAGGCCATTATCAAAAGCATTGTGGATGAAGTGGTGCTCACCCTGGTGGATTACCCAGCAGCGGATGTGCAGTGGCACCCAAATCGCATGGTGGCACAGCAGGTGGTGTTCTTATCGGTGCAGCAGGCATTGTTGCGATCGCAACAACTATACAACCATTGGAAAACCATAGGCACAGCCCATTTGCCCACGCTGCTCCCCCACGAACTGCCCTACCTGTCCCCCATTGTGATTAACTCACGGGGTCTGCGACTGCACCTGGCCGAGGCCAAATACGACCGGCTGACCCGCTGGATGCAGGGCAACATCACCCTTTGGGATATCGCCGCCCAGACCCGTCGGTCCCTATACGATGTGATCAAACTGCTGCTGCCGCTGGTCTATCGAGGCTGGGTCGATTTCCAACAGATTCCAGACATTCCAGCCCCCTATGTGGCCCCACGGTCGTTAGCCGGAACGCCCCAGGGACACACCAAGGGCCTGATTGCCTGCATTGACGATAGTCCGCTAGTCAGCAAAGTTATGGCAGAACTGGTGCAGCCCCTGGGCTACGAGGTACTGCCGGTGACCAAACCCGTCGAGCAAATTTCCACCCTCTCCCAACATCATCCCGATCTGATTTTTCTAGACATCACAATGCCCAACATCAGCGGCTATGAGCTGTGTAAGTTTCTCCGCCGTACAGATGCATTTTATGACACCCCCATTATTATCCTCACCGGACGTGACGGAGTGCTCGACCGCATGCGGGCCAAAATGGTCGGTGCCGATGACTTTTTAGCAAAACCACCCGCCCCCGATAAGGTGGCTCAATTGTTAGACCAATATATCGCCAGGGACACGTCTAGGTAGGGAGGTTCCATAGAAGGTCCCTACAGAACCTATTCCCTATTTCCCATTTCCCCATACAATTAATTCCTGCACAACTACTGACCCCAACGCATGGCCAGCTCTCAGCCCAAGGATCAAAGTCCCCGCGAAATTCGCACCGCTCGTTTGCAGAAGGTGAGTGACTTAAAACAGCTGGGGCTCAATCCATATGCCTACAACTGGGATGTCACCCATCAGGCAGCAGCCCTGCAAGAGAAATTTGCCGAGCTGCCCAATGGCGAAGAAGCCGACCTTGAAGTCAGCATTGCCGGTCGGATTATGGTCCGGCGGGTGTTTGGGAAACTGGCCTTCTTTACTCTCCAGGATGAAACCGGCTCTATTCAGCTATTTCTAGACAAAAAGACCATCCAGGGGGCCATGGCCGAGACGGATGAACAGGCATTTAGCCACCTGAAACAGCTGACGGATGCGGGCGATTTTTTTGGGGTCAAGGGCACCATTAAGCGCACTGACAAGGGTGAGCTATCGGTGAAAGTCAGCACCTACGCCATCCTAACCAAAGCGTTGCTGCCCCTCCCCGACAAGTGGCACGGTCTCACCGATGTGGCTAAGCGCTATCGTCAGCGCTACGTGGATCTGATTGTCAATCCTGAGGTTAGGGACACGTTTCGGAAGCGAGCCCAGATCACCGCATCAATCCGGCGCTATCTAGACCAGCAAAACTTTATTGAAATTGAAACCCCGGTGTTGCAGGCCGAGCCCGGTGGGGCAGACGCGCGTCCCTTTGTCACTTATCACAACACCATGGATATGCAGCTTTATCTGCGGATTGCCACTGAGCTGCACCTTAAGCGACTGATTGTGGGTGGATTTGAGCGGGTGTTTGAAATGGGTCGCATCTTTCGTAATGAGGGCATCTCCACCCGCCACAATCCCGAATTCACGTCCATTGAGCTGTACCAGGCCTATGCCGACTACCACGACATGATGGATATCACCGAGGCCCTGATTGTCAATGCAGCGGATGAGGTCCTGGGCACAACTCAGATTACCTACCAGGGGGAGGCCATTAACCTGAGTACGCCATGGAAGCGAATTACCATGCATGACGCCGTTCAGGAAAAAACCGGTGTAGACTTTGCTGCGTTTACCGAACTAGAAGCCGCAAAAGCCGCCGCAAAGGAGGCCGGTTTGCACGGCGTCGACGACTGCTCCAGCATTGGCCATGTCTTAAATGAAGCATTTGAGCAGACGGTGGAACCCACCTTAATCCAGCCCACATTTATCATCGACTACCCGGTGGAAATTTCCCCCCTGGCTAAACCCCATCGAGATAAGCCAGGACTGGTGGAGCGCTTTGAGCTATTTATTGTCGGTCGAGAAACGGCTAATAGCTTTTCAGAGCTGACAGACCCGGTGGATCAGCGCCAGCGTCTGGAGGCCCAGGCGGCCAAAAAAGCAGCGGGGGACCTTGAAGCCCAAAGCCTGGATGAAGACTTTGTGACAGCCTTGGAATATGGCATGCCCCCCACCGGCGGCATGGGCATGGGAATTGACCGTCTGGTGATGCTCCTCACCGACTCCCCCAGCATCCGCGATGTGATTGCATTTCCACTGCTAAAGCCTGAGCAATCCGGGGGGGATTGATACCGTTGCTAATTTGGGTTAAGGGTAAATACCGCCCTGCTATTCAGGCCTTGCCTCAGGGCCTCCCAGGTCAAATCATGGCAGAGATTAGCAACGGCATTAAAATAATCTGGACAAACTGATTAAACTATAGAGGAGGCTGGTAAGTACAAATGCTGTAATTGCAGTCTTCTACCATGGGTTAGGGAATGTCTATAGCCTTCTCTGATCATTGTCCTATCCAGAGGTTTAGTAGCTCCCATCAAGCTATTGCTGATCTGCCGAATGAACCTGTCTACCCCAGCCATTTTCTGGTTGAGTCTGGCAGCTAAGTTCACAGCAGGGTCAGCGATTTTCCCGTTAGATTACTCGTTAAATATAGTTTGGCGAACTCGTATAAATAACTATGGCTCAGTCGT
>ERZ1740072.313-NODE-313-length-20314-cov-9.409053_pt1 | contig 20314 bp, 20 predicted proteins | sample MGYA00581733_ERZ1740072 | MGnify/ENA primary metagenome ERZ1740072 (study PRJEB43018, sample SAMN04849741) | marine metagenome | isolation source: floating plastic debris | place: Pacific Ocean | collected 2008-08-30 | study: EMG produced TPA metagenomics assembly...
TGCTCCTGGGTGGCTTGGTGTTCGAGGGATTGCCACTGGTCGAGAAAGTGTTTGAACTTGAGATGTTTGAGGGTGCTAATACCAATTCTGTAATTAAGAGCTACACATGATAGAACTAAGGTGCAGCATTCAATCTGAGCGATGTCAGGCGTTTACCATCTTGAAATCACTGAAAGTGAAGACGAACTCAAATCTCTCCTGAGACGTCAAAAAACGGCCTCGTCAAAAGAGCGAATTCAATTCCTCTATTTGCTTAAAAGCGAACAGACTTCGACGATCCAGCAAGCGGCCAAATTATTAGGTCGTCATCGGGTCACGGTCCAAAAATGGGCGAAGCGTTATCGAGACAGTCAGCTAGCGGGATTGTTGAGTCATAAGCCCCGTGTGGGAGCCAAGTCAACGCTACCCGATTGGGCTGAAGTCGCCTTGAGACAGCGGTTAGAGCACCCAGATGGCTTTGAGAGCTATGGGGCGATTCAGCAGTGGTTAGCGACTCAATTAGGGATTGTGGCTCCGTATAAAACCGTCCACAAGTGGGTCTACTATCGACTTAATGCCTCTCCAAAAGTGCCCCGCCCCCAAAGTGATAAACAGGATGTCGCCCAGCTAGCGACATATAAAAAAACTCGCTGAGAATTTGGCCATCCTGGTGCTGTTTGTGACCGCTCAGTTGGGATGGACGGGGACGGTGCGATTCTTCTGCCAGGATGAGAGTCGCTTTGGCTTGAAAACGTTAACCGGACGACGCATTACAGCCCGTGACGTCAAACCCGTGGGTAAAGTGCATTGGACGTTCAAAGCCACCTATTTGTACGGGGTGGTTGAACCGGCCACAGGAGCGCACTTTTTCTATGAGTTCACCCATTGCAATACCGACTGTTTTGAGTGCTTTCTTAAGCTCGTGGCTCAAGAATATGCCGACAGTATTGTGATTATCCAAGTCGACCAAGCTGGATGGCACAAAGCTAAACGGCTCACGGTGCCGGATAACCTGATTCTGATGTTCAACCGGCTCATTCGCCTGAGTGCAATCCGATTGAACAAGTCTGGCAATACCTCAAAAGACGATTGCGTTGGACACAACCCAAGACCTTAGATGAACTCCGAGCGCTCATTCGAGAACAATTGGTTGACTTAACCAACGATACGATTGCCTCCATTACGGGACGAGCGTCCATACTAGAGGCTTTATCTATAGCTGGTATATAGAGAATTGGTATAAATTACTGGCAACGGTCCCGTCATCGTTGGTGAAGAATCGGACCGTCATTGTCCAAGGTGACACTGAGTTTGGCACCGTCGAATTCCTCAATGCGGTTCGTCAGCGTCGGTGGCGATCGGTTGTCGGCATGCGAGCCAATCGAACCCTATTGGATGGTCGCTCCCTCAAAGACCTGTATCGTCACGCCAAACGGGGACAACACATCAGATTGACCCACCTAGACTATCCGGTCACCGTCTCTTGGTTTTGGCTCAAACGAGCCGAGGGCAAACGAGAACTCCGATTTGTAGTCTCCACCTATCCCTATTCGGGTGTCTATCTGATTCGTTTGGGACGTCATCGATGGGCGATTGAGGGATTCTTCAAAACCGCTAAACATCAGTTCGGTCTGCACTGTTTTGGACAGGGCACCAAACTTGGGGTTTATCGATGGCTCATCCTGTCGCTGATGACCTTTCTTTTAGCCCATTGGGTTGATCGATGGGCCTGGTTTCCAGTGCTCGATTGGAAAGCGGCCTGTCAATTAGCTCGAAAGAAGTTGGTTCCCTCGGTGCAATGGTTCGAGCAGCTTAAACAGATTCAAAACGATGCCGATATCGCTGCTCAATTTGGATTTAAGATTGTCGTTCAATCTTTATCTCACAAGGCTTATCAGGAATGGTGCAAGATTTGAGATAATCTATTTGATAGCTTCATTTATATTCATCTTCCAAACTGATCTCTGCAAAGTAATTTGGAAGATAGCTTAATGTACGAACCATGTGATTCTCAAGCGATTTAAATAGCTGAATTGCCATCGACCAATCTCTCTTTTCCTTTAATACGAATTCTAGGTTAGCTGCATTCCTAGTTAAAACTGATGCCCCTAAAAACAGATTCGATCCCCCTTGGATCATATGCGCAAGACTTATAGCTGATCTTCTATCTCTCTTTTTTAAGTAATCCCGTAGTTCAGATATAAACGAACGTTGATCTTCCGCCCAAAGGATAAAAAGTTCTTTTGCAAATTCAATGTCACCACCAGCAACTTGTAGCACTTGGTCAAAATCAATCAAACTTACATGGCTATCAATAACGGTTGCAAGTATACTTTCATTGATAGGCCTAGGGACCACATCATCAAAACCTGCACTAAGACATTCATCTTTAGATATAAAGTCGTTCATCATGCCAACAATAGACCATCGTGCAAAATCCTTTTTGCTTTCCCCTAACTTTCGTATATGTGATACAAGCATCGGCATCTAACAAACTAACTTGAATGAGAATAAGATCAAAAACCTTCAATGAGATAGAATTAAGTACATCTCTTTTCGTTTTCGCTATTCGCCATTGGTGGTGTTGCTTCTTGAAAACAGACTCTGCTAATCTTTGATTAACTCGACTTTCTTCTACAAGAAGGATTTCCAAATGTGGTAGTATTCTATTTTTTGAAATATGAGTATCATTAACTAAATCATCTAAGACTGTTCGAGAGTTTTCCGCTCGCTGGCCTACTTTCATAATATCAACTCCTGTCTCAGTAGGCTTGATACCAGGAGTTATGGCTTTTTTGGTGCTAAAGATTTTAGTCCAACATATGCCTTCACAAATGTTGGAAATAGACGACGCATAATACTTTCGGTATCACCTTCTAGGTCATAGCTGATAATATTTGGAATAATAGGAATTGCTACTTTTAGCTTAGCCGAGGCTGGTATTTGAGGTTTATTCAATTCTGTTAGAATCTGACGAAGCAATGTACCAACCTCATCTCGTTTTTCGATTGCCTCTAGTACCTCAATTTCATCTACTAGATTCGCAGCTATCTCTTTAGCCAATGGTTCGGACAATTCATCGCGCTTAATTTTCTGACTAAATCTCTGAACATATTCCTGTTCAAAGGTTCGAATTCGTTGCCATGTTTTCTGCATTTTCTGCTGAATTCGGGTTTTATTCGCTTCTTCTTCTAGCAGAAAGGCTTCTTCTTCACCTGCTAATTGCTCATAAAGTCTATTAAGATTGGATTGAATATCAGCTAAACGATCCTGCGATATAGCTATAACTTCTGGCTTTCCACTATGATTCACGATAATCCTCTTTAGGTAAAACTTAATTATCGTTACTTTACAGGTTGAGGATGCCAGAATACAGAATCTTATAAAGACTGGGCTTTATTAAAAGTGAACTACTTACGATCTCACCTTTCCACATCAGTGCTTACACAGATCACCACTGGAAAGCTTTTTAGGGGCTAAGCTACGCCTTGAAAACCTCAACGGGCAAACTAAGACCATCAAAGATATCCAAGCCGCTCGTCTAGATACGCTGGATGCTTGTACTAACTCCGTCGTTGGCTAACAGATTACTGCGCTGTTGCAGTACTCAGGCTTCTAGTATCCGATGCAGACTCTGTTAAGTTATGAAACTTCATTCCTTCAGGGGAATCTTTTCTCATCAGCCTTTCCTACATACACACACCAAAGCCTCTGATAAGTAGGTAGGGGCTTAGTGTGTGGGGATCCAACATTTACTGAGCAATTGGGACCAAATCTAGAAGCTAAAATTCAAAAATCAGTGGACAATTCTACCCTACCATTCAACTACATCTTTACCAGTTCAAACAAACTATTTTGAGTATAATCGATCATTATTTCAAACTCATTGATTCACGGATTATAATCTGGGCTCACACTACCGATGGAGGATCATAAAAGTTTAAGGTTCTATATGTAGTGTGATATGCATGCCTACTGACACGGGTCACTGCAGCAGAATAAGAGTCGCACAAGGTAAGGAAGGATATGCCCAAGTGGAAGCTAAAGACTGAGTTTACATTTGATGCGGCCCACTATATCCGCGACTACGATGGCCCCTGCGGTCGGATGCACGGTCATACCTACCGTGTGCGAGTTGAGGCGACGTCCAGTCAACTGCACGCATCTGAGTTTTGTCCTCATCCAGCTATGGTGGCTGACTTCCGCACATTGCGCTGGGCGAAAAGGGACGTGTTGAAAGGAGGGCTAGACCACTGCGTACTCAACGAAGTTTTACCAGATGGCTACGAAACCACGGCTGAAATGATTGCCCAGTATATCTACGACAAAACTAAGAAGGATTTGCCGGAGCAGATTCGGCTTAAAGTGGCAGTTTCAGAAACCCCTGACTCCTGGGCTGAATATGAGGATGACTAACAGTAGTCTTAATGATGCTTACAATTACACCAACTCAAACATTGCCGATTGTCGAAACCTTCCATTCAGTCCAGGGTGAAGGGGTTTGGACTGGTGTAAGTGCATTTTTTATTCGGTTAGCGGGCTGCGATGTGGGCTGCCCTTGGTGCGATACGAAGCATTCCTGGTCAACGAAGCGCTATCCACAACAAACGATTGAAACGTTAGTCAAGCAGGCAACAGCCGTAAATCCTCAAATGGTTGTCATCACAGGGGGTGAGCCTTTGATGCACGATTTGTCGAAACTGTCGAAAAATCTTCAGGCATCTGGGTTGCGAACTCACCTGGAAACATCTGGGGCTCATCCATTCAGTGGCAAATTTGATTGGGTGTCGTTTTCGCCTAAGCAGTTTAAGCTACCGCACCAGAGCATCTATCCTCGGGTCAATGAGTTGAAGGTGGTGGTCTCGGATGCTCGTGACCTGGAATGGGCCGAAGTTCAGGCTGAAAGAGTACCCAAGGATGCTGTCAAGTTGCTTCAACCTGAATGGAATAGTCCAGATCGCTCATCGCTCATTGTTGACTATGTTCTGAAGCATCCTGACTGGCGCATCAGCTTACAAACCCATAAGTTTTTAGGAGTGAGATAGGGATGAAACCGAAAGCAATTGTTCTACTGTCAGGGGGGTTAGATTCTGCAACGTCTGCAGCCCAAGCCATGGCAGATGGTTACGACTTAATTGCTCTATCTTTTCGCTATGGGCAACGGCATGAGCGGGAACTAGAAGCGGCTCGACAAGTGGTAGCAAGTTTGAACATTCGGGAGCATCAGGTTATGGATGTGAACCTGGCCCAGTGGGGTGGTTCATCTTTGACGGATCAGGCGATGATGGTACCCACTGACGGTGTAAAACCGGATGAGATTCCCTCGACCTACGTGCCTGGTCGCAATACTGTTTTTATCGCCATTGCTCTTTCCCTGGCTGAGGCCCGAGGAGCGGAGGCAATTTATCTGGGCATCAATGCGGTGGACTATTCTGGTTATCCGGATTGCCGACCAGAATACTTAGCAGCCTTCCAGCACCTAGCCACACTGTCGTCTAAAGCAGGACTGGAAGGGAAAGCACCTAAGCTAATTGCTCCGTTGGTGATGGATTCCAAAACAGACATTGTGCATCGTGCTCTCAAGCTTGGGGTGCCCATTGAGCAAACATGGTCTTGTTATCAAGGAGGAGAAGATCCTTGTGGTCTATGTGATTCTTGCCGGATCCGAGATAAAGCTTTGATTGAGGCAGGTCAGCCTGATCTTGCAACCTCGACAGGTCGTTCTCTTTATGCGCAGGAAGTTTCATGCCCTACCCCCGTATCTTAGTCATTACGTCTTGCACAGGGGAGAAACGCTCGAAACCTGAAGCTCAGCTTACCCTGGCGGACTTCCAAAAGCCGGACCAGCTCCAGCAGCGAGAAGCGGAGCTGGCTGAGTTTGCGTGCGCAGCGGGTCAGTTGTATACCGGGATGCAGCACCTTCGTGTGATGGAAGGGGTCCACGTGCTGAGGGATGTGCTGGGGGATGAGGCCATACAGGTGCAAATTTTATCTGCTGGCTATGGGCTGATTCCTGAAAGCCAAACGATTGTGCCCTATGAGGTGACTTTCAACGGGATGAAGGGGCATGAGGTAGATGAGTGGGCCACCCACTTAAATGTGCATGAACAGTTTGAGGATGCGATCGCAAACTACGACTTAGTTTTTGTTTTGCTTGGTGACAACTATCTGCGGGCGGTTAAGCTACCGATTCAGACCAGTCCTGAGCAAACACTGGTCTTTTTAGCGTCCAAGGGTAGCGCCAAGAAGATCAAAGGTCTGGCAGCGGAAACGTTTGTCCTGCCACTCTCTAATGCTGAGGCGAAACTGTATCGCTATGGGTTAGTTGGACTAAAGGGCTTTTTGTTTAAGCAATTTGCTCAGGCAGCTGCGGTAGATCCAGAACTGTTACTAAAGGTGCGTCAAACGCCCAACACGTTTCAAGAAATTATTGCGCCTAAGGTTACTGAAGAGGACCAGCAGTTGGTTCTGACTAATGTGCTGAAACAGGTTCCAACGACAAAGGCTACGCCTAAACAGTCCAAACGATCCACCTCTAAAGCGAAGAAAAAGCCTGACTTCTTACCCATTCCCGATGTTCCGGCGGCAGCTAATGTGGGTCTTGGGATGGAGTACTTCATTCCGGAATGGGATGATCATGTGGACCCAGGGTACGACTTCATTAAGAGTAAGGTTACACCGAATCGAGATCCTTATGCGGATGAAGTGTATGCTCACCAAATCTATGAGACACCCAACTATGATGGCATCTTAGTCTCGAAAGTTGTCGTAGATGGTAGTAAGAAAAAGCGGGCTCGGATTGAAGATATCGGCATTCATGAGTTTATTCGCTTCCCTGGCAAGGTAATGGGAGACTGTGGGGCCTTTGGCTACGTCAAGGAAGAGGTGCCTCCTTACGATACTGAGGAAATCTTGGATTATTACGAGAACCTTGGATTTGACTATGGTGTAAGCATTGACCACTTGATTGTCGGTCCGTTTGCTAAGCCTGGCATTCGAGAACAGCGCTATGAGCTGACGATGAACAATGCCAGAGAGTTCTTGGAAAAACATCAGGCTGGGGGCTATGGGTTTATTCCGATTGGGGTGGCTCAGGGATGGAGTTCTGAAACCTATGCTGAGTCAGTTAAAGAAAATATTCGGGTGGGTTATGACTATATTGCGTTAGGGGGATTGGCCCGTGCGCAAAGTCGAGAAATCATTGAGATTCTCAAAGAGGTACGACCCCACTTAAAACAGGACACACGATTACACTTGTTTGGAGTCGCTCGCATTGATGCAATTCCAGTCTTTCGGCATTTGGGAATCACCAGCTTTGACTCTGCTAGTCCTCTGCGGCGTGCGTGGTTGGGTTCTGGGGCCAACTACCACACTGACACGAAAAAAATGTACACAGCTGTTCGAATTCCTCCGGTGGATGGCCATGGTGTGAGGGTGAAGCGGCTGGTTGAGGCAGGTGTGGCAGATAAAGACACTTTTCGAGATTTGGAGCAGTCTGCTCTCAAGGCTTTGAGAGCTTACGACAAGAACAAGCTGAGTCTGGAAGAGACGCTAGAAAAATTGTTGGCCTATGACGAGCTGCTGGAACTACCCCAGGATGGTCAAGTGGATGTGACGGAGCAAGCCAAACGACGTGCCAAGCACGAGGTAATGTATGGAGAACTGCTGAGCGAGCGTCCCTGGCAAAGGTGTAACTGCGTTATCTGTAACGAGATCGGTGTAGAGGTTGTCATTTTTCGGGGAAACGACCGGAATCGTCGGCGCGGCTTCCATAACACATTCGTGTTTTATCAACGGTTTAAAGATGTCTTACATCGCTGTGAGCATGGGTTACCGCTAGCGTCATCTGCCGTTTAAGAATCTCGAAATAAACGTTCTAGGGCTGGGAACAGTTGTTGAAGCGTTTGGCTATCGAGTTGTTCAATCTGTTTATGCAGCCAGACACGTTGTTCCATGGCCGAGATGGGCGACAAGTCTAAAAATAAGGAATGGTGTTCCATATCGATGGCCGTTGGCACTCCGAAGAAGCTTTGAATACCTGACTTATGGGTTTTCTCGGGCGTTGGGCCTCTGCGCTTCCATTTGGAAATGGTGCTCCCCTGAATGCCTAAGGCTTGAGCCAGCTTACTGTTTTCTCCGTGGCCTAGAGAATTTACAAGATACACCACATTCTCCTGCCAGATATCGAGGCCGCTCTCTTGGAGTAAGTTGCTAAAAACCAACTCATCCTGGCCATAGCCAGTGGCCTGGGAGATGACCTCTATCTCATTCTGTCTGGGCTTCTCAGCTTTCAGTAGCAGCCAGGCACGATCTTCACTACAAGTGGCCCAGGTCGCTACTTCCGCACCCCAACTCTCCTGCGGCTTTCCTTGCTGCCACAGCATGTACCGCAGGTTCAATGAGAATAGTCTTGTCATATCGGCAACACAACAGACTCCAGAAAATAATATTAGCCATTTTTAACTTTTAATTGATTGAAAGTCAAAAATAAAGGGTATGATTTTCTGGCTAGCAGCTCGGGTGTCTGCATGATCTCAAATCCAGCTAAAGCCTCCGCTAATAAAGCTCGGTCCTCTGACCAGCAAACCATTCTAGACAGCGGTTTGCTGACCATCGGCTTTAACTGCGTTTTGCAGATGCCCACCGGCAGTGGCAAAACCTGGCTAGCTGAGCAGGCCATTGAAAATGTTCTACTCCGAAATCAACGTGCTATTTACCTTACACCCCTAAGAGCGTTGGCTAGCGAGTTGGGGGAGCGATGGCACCAACGCTTTGCAGGCAGGACAGTTGGCATCTTTACGGGGGACTATAAGGCCCAGGCAATGTCCTATCAGCGATCGCAACTGCTGATCATGACTCCCGAAAAGTTGGATGCCTGTACCCGGTCATGGCGTTCTCACTGGCATTGGCTACCGGATGTAGACCTGATCGTGGTGGACGAGCTACATCTGTTGGGAGATCCCCATCGGGGGGCTCGTCTGGAAGGGACCTTGATGCGGCTGATAAGGCTTAATCCTTTTGTAAGGATTCTGGGACTATCGGCGACGTTGGGAAATCGTCAGGAGCTGGCGGACTGGCTCAACGGTGTGGAGTATGGTTCGAGCCGGAGACCCATACCGCTCTCCTGGCAGGTGGTTCGCTACAAACGTGCCCAGGAGAAGCCAGAACTTTTGTTGCGAGAAGCGCAGCGGGCCGTTGAGGCGGGAGGGCAAACCCTGGTATTTGTCCAAAGTCGGCGACGAGCAGAAGAGTTAGCCAATGCTTTGAAAGACTCTGGACTGCGGGCAGCGCATCACCATGCCGGTCTAGACCATACGGTTCGCAAGCAGGTGGAAAGTGCGTTTCGCTCAGGTGAGGTATCGGTTCTAGTGGCGACCGCTACGCTGGAAATGGGTCTGAACTTACCGGTACGGCAGGTGATTTTGTATGACCTGCAGACGTTTGATGGGGTGGACTTTGTGCCGTTGCCGGTCAATAGCGTTTGGCAGCGGGCCGGACGGGCCGGACGACCGGGGCTGGATAGCTCGGGTGAGGTGGTCTTGATTGCGCCGAAGTGGGATGGGCAAGTGGAGCACTACGCCAAGGGTCAGTTTGAGGCGATCCGCTCAGGCCTGAGCCAGGTGAATGGGCTAGCAGAGCAGATTATTACTGAGGTGGCCAGTGGCCTATGCCGGACTCAGACACAATTGGAACATGTCTTTGCCCAGAGCCTTGCGGCTAAGCAACATCGCTTAGCATCTGTGTCGGAGACGATTGGGGCAATGCTACAGGCAGAGATGCTGCAGGAAACCGAATTTGAGGGACAACCCCGACTGCGGGCGACTCGTCTGGGGTATGTGGCTGTGCGCCATATGCTGTCTCCTCAGACGGTGCTGTTGTTTAAGCAGATTCTGGAGACGGCCTTTTTAGAAACGTACTGCGAGCTGAGCTTTTTGGACTTGCTGATGGTGGCGGCTAGCAGTGCCGATTGCCAACCGCTGATTCCGGTAGATTTTGAGGCGTTAGAGGACCTGAATCAGGGCCTTGCTCAAGAACCGTCCACATTGCTTGGCCTATCTTGTGGAGAACTGGTTGACCTGTTGCAGGCTGATGGGAAACGTCTGCTGGCGATCTTTCATACGGCATTAATTGCTCGCACCTGGACACGGGTAGGAGCAACATTCCAGGTGGCGGACGAGCATGGTTGTTATGCATTTGAGGTGGAACGTCTGCGGGAGTCCATGGAACGTTTGCTGATGGCCATGGTTGAAATTGCAACAGCAGTGGCCCACCCCGACTCACCGGAGCCTGACTGGGTAACTCCAAGGGAGAAAGTGAAGATTCTGGCCCATATGGTGAGCAAGGGATTAGACGAACAGACGGTGACACTAACGTTGGTGCCAGGAATTGGTGCAAAAATGGCGCGGCAGCTGCAGCAGGCTAATATCGCTGATATCGAGGACCTGGCTCTGGCAGCCCCGAACCAGCTAACAGACCTGCCGGGAATCGCACAAAAGCGAGCGGGGCAATGGGTGGAGGCAGCGGAAGAGATGGTCGATTGTCATTCGTCGGCCTACCGCTACCGGGAAAGTTTGCCGGTGGGTAAGGTGACTGGAACCCGTTGGTCTCCTGATATGGCAGATGTGGACCCCTATCGGCTGAGGCGAGCCCTGAGTCTGAAGGTGCAGGGTCAGGATGGGGGTGTCTACCGGATTACGGGAGGATTGGATCCACACCGGGTGAAACTGGGGACTGGACAGTTTAGCTGTGACTGCCCTGACTTTAGTAAGGGACACCTGTGCAAACATATTTTGGCAGTTCGCCTCTTTCGGGGAGAGAGGAACCTAGAGGAGTTGGTTGCAGCATTGTCTGAGAGTGGGTCGGGGCTGGACTTGTTTCAGCTGTGGATAGGAGCGTGAGCTATGGCCCAACGATCGCTTAAGACTCGACGGGGTGAACTCTCGTTTCCGGCCTACGTGCCAGTCACCACCTTTGGGAAAAAGTATCCGCTAGATGACCTGATTCGGCCTTATCTGCATCGTCTAGCACCGGCTGCTATGGTGAGCTACTACTATGCTCAAGAGATGTCGCCAGAGACCTCCCTCAGATTGCCAACGCTGGTGGACTCAGGAGGGTTTGCAGCGTTGTTTGAAGGGAGTCGGCTCAGGCAACAAAAGGGATTGGGAGTGTTAGAAATTAACCGAGACGATAGGACTGAGCAGCTCCACCCGAAGACCGTGTTGGAGTTTCAAGAAGAGATCGCAGATGTGGCCTTTACCCTAGACTTTCCTATCCCGCCAGAGTTGGACACCAAAGAAGCGAAGCGGCGACAGCGGCTGACCATCGCCAACGCCCATTGGGCCTTAGACAACCGTCGTCGTCGAGATCTACCCCTGTACGCCTGTGTCCAGGCCTGGGATGTGGAATCGGCCCGCAGCTGCGCCAAGCAGTATGCCAATGGTGGCTTTGAGGGGATTGCCATTGGTGGGCTGGTGCCAAGGGCGCGGAATCTGGAGCTGGTATTAGGCATTGTCCGAGCCGTACGGGAGGAAATTGGGGATTTGCCACTGCATGTTTTGGGATTAGGGCATCCAAACTCGTTGACCCAGCTGTTTGAAGCGGGGGTGGATTCGGTAGACAGTAGTTCTTATGTTAGGTATGCCGCTAGTGGAAAACTGTGGGGACAGTCTCACCAGCGGATAGAGGAGCCTACGCCCACGGATCGGCTGCACCTGGCGTTGTGTAATCTGGCGACAGCAACGGGGAAGACGCTGCCGCTGTCGTCGTCTCAGATGCTGTTCTCAACGTTGCGAATGTCTGGTACTTCTTAAAGCGGCCGATGAGAAAGATTGACTGTGGTATCTCAGAAACGGTTGACCAAGCTTCGCCAACGGTGAGTTGGGAGAATTTGCGGTTGGATAAACTCTGGCTCCGGGTCATCAGCCTGATGCAGTCAGGGACGCATCCTCGGCCTGTGCAGACTCTGGCCCTAAAGGACCGCAAGATTCTCGACAACCGTAAGCATCTGATCGTTTCTGCCCCTACCAACAGTGGCAAGAGCCTGATCGGTTGGCTGACGTTGTTCCAGATTTTGAAGTCAGGGAAGCGGGCCATCCTGCTGGAGCCGTTGCGGGCATTGGCGAGGGAAAAGACGGATGAGATTGAGAGTATCGCTAAGGACTTAGGAGAGATTCTGGGAAAACCTATCAAGGTGAAGATTTCTACTGGGGACTACCGGATTGAGGATGAGCTGATGGGGGATCCGCCTCCGGGGGGAGAGCTGATTGTGGCCACTCCGGAACGCTTAGAGGCATTGTTACGGAATCCGATGAACCTGCCCTGGTTTGAGACGATTGGGGCAGTTTGTGTGGATGAAGCTCACCTGTTGGGGTCTCAGCGTCGGGGGGCAACGCTGGAGTACTTGCTGACCACCTTTCTGACGATGGTCACTCCCCCCAGGCTGGTTCTCTTATCGGCGACACTGGGAGGAACTGAGGCGTTAGAGCAGTGGCTGAGTCCCTGTGATGTGATTCGGGTGACGGAACGACAGCCGCCTTTGGAAAAGTGGATAATTGCGCTGGAGGATGGGGAAGAAGCAAATCAAGTTGCGATCGCAACTGCCAAAGACATTCTCCCAGACCCAACGGCTCAGCTGCTGATCTTTGTGTACCAAACTAAATCGGCTCAGAGTCTGGCCAAACAAATTAGCGAAGAGCTGGGGGTGGACGGGCGAGCCTACCATGCGCAGATGAGCCAGCAGCAGCGGGAGTCTGTGCGGCAAGGGTTCTTGTCGGGAGATTGTCGGGTGATGGTGACGACAACAGCACTGGCGTTAGGGATGAATCTGCCTGCGAGCCATGTGGTAATTCGGGACAATACGTTTCCGGGGGTGGGGCGACTAGGTGCAGGGGAGCTGCTGCAGATGATGGGCCGGGCCGGACGGGGGGAGCGGCCCGGTGTGGCCATGGTGATGGTGCGTCCGAAGGATGGATGGGACGTGGGGGAGTTAGCAGCTGCGTTGCGGGCAGAGCAGCTGCCTGAGCTGGGGTCGGCTTTTGAGTGGCAGTGGGGTCAGGAGAAGGTGCCCCAAGGAACTACTCAGGTGGCAGCATTGTTGTCTCGGTGGCAGGTGGAAGGGGCGACTCAGGAGAAACTGACGTCGTTTTTGGGGCATTCGTTAGGGGGTCGGGCCTTAGTAGGTCAGGTGCCGGTAGCGTTACGGTGGCTAGAGAGTCAGAGGTTGGCCTATGAGGACCCTGAGCAAGGGACTTATCACTTGACGGTGTTGGGTAGACGGGCTACACGGGCAGTATTGCCGTTGCCGGTGGCGGCTGGGTATGCGCAATTGCTGAGGGACTTGATGACGGTGGACCCACAGGACAAGTTACTGGCGGATTGGAAACCGTTGGATCATCTGTTAGTGTTGGATCTGTTGTCGGAGCGATCACCCCATTTGCGTCGGTATAGTGCGAAGTTGAAATTGCAGGTGGATGGGTGGTGTGAGCACTATCCGGAGCAAGTGCCGTTGTTGTTTCGCAAGTGGATGCGGGGGGATGAGGCGCACTCACGGACGGTGGAGATTTTGGGGTCGTTGGGTCTGGAGGCACAGGATGCGGGTCGGGCTCAGCGGGCTGGGTATTTGGCGATGTTTCGGGTGATGGTGTTGGGGATGCGATCTCAAGGTCTTTCTCATTCGAGCATCTCACAGCAATATGGAATAAAAGGGTTAGAGGGAATAGAAGAACGATGGCGAGACGAACTACTGTGGCTACTATCTGGCATTTCAAAACTGCTAGAGATCCGATCTTTTTATTATCATTTGAAGGAAGACTGCCAAGCAGATTTTAAACGCGTGAAACGTGTGAAACAATATTTTCGGCAAATACGCTTCCAGACTTATGCTTTACAAGAACAGCTAAAATATTGTTCGCCCTTGGGAACCCTACTGGGTGAGATACGCCGAGTCGCGCCTCGGCACTTTCCGAAGATTGGAATTCAATCAATACGACGACTGGAAAATGCAGGGATAACTGATCTGAAAACTTTGTCTAACCTGAATACAGAAGAACTGGTCACCTTAGGAATTCAGAAACGTTGGGTACAACAGATTCAGATGTATATCGCTCAACGTCGCCGTTAACAGCTAATCCGATAGTGTTTGCTAACCTAGAGATAGCTGCTTTGAATTATGTCAAAGGACTGCTAACTTATGACCCCAGCAACGACTCCAGACACCCTAAGCCCTTCTGAATTAGCCCCCCCGATTGACGAACTACTAATCGAGGATAATACCCCTGTAGATAATTTCTTTTCAACTAAACTCCAGCGCATGCTGATTGAGATTCTCTACAGTTCCTGGGCTAGCCTGGGGATGGATCGTCCCTTTGTTGCCGATGCAGATATTGGCATTTTTTCATCGGTTCATCGTCCACCCATTGTGCCAGATGTATTTGTTAGTCTTGATGTGGAGGCTCCCCAAGATTTTCGAGAAAAGAAAAACCGTACGTATCTGGTATGGGAATTTGGTAAGTCCCCCGATGTCGTCATCGAGATTGTGTCTAACAAGGTCGGCAATGAGCTGGGTAGCAAACTACAGGACTATGCCCGGTTAGGGGTGACCTACTATGGGGTATTTGATCCATTGCAGCAGCTAGGGGATGACATTTTACACATCTTTGGGTTAACCCAAGGAGAATATGAACAGCTTGAGCAACCCTGGTTGGAACGCGTTGGGCTAGGGTTCACACTTTGGGAAGGCACCTTTGAGGATGTGACTGCTACCTGGTTAAGGTGGTGCGATCGCAATGGCCAAATCCTACCCACTGGAGCAGAACGAGCTACCCAATCAGAAGCCAAGGCAACCGCAGCGGAAGCAAAAGCGGCCAAACTAGCAGAACAACTAAGGGCGTTAGGAATGGACCCTGACCAATTTACCTAGTTGTACTATGGGCCATAGTCCCAAGGGTAGTTTGTCCATCAACAAAGTCTAAAATCGCCTTATTAGCGTCTTCGGCATGGATGGGGATGGGTAAGGCTTCAAGACCAGTGGCATCGTAGCTGGCCAGGAGCCAGTCACCTTTTTTGAAGCGGAAGGTTTGGCGGAACATATCTTCAGAAATGCCAAAGGCTTCTGCGATCGCACGACGGTCATATTCCCTGGGTAGCTTAGAAACGAAATAGGTGTGGGGCTGGGCCAGGGTATTCACATCCAGGTTGGCGATACGCTGGGTGGAAATGCCAATGCCGAGGCCAAACTTGCGTCCCCGTCGGGCCAGGGTCATGACGGCCGCTTTGGACCGTTTCTTGCTGTCGTTGCTGCTGGCATTACCGGGAATAAATTCGTCCGCTTCGTCAAAGATAAAAGAGACTAACGGAGTAATATTGCCACTGCGGCGACGGGACTCATAGATGGCATTTGACAGAGTAGCAGCAAAGTCTCGAAGGTCATCGGGGTTGTGGGACTGGATAATGACCAGGCTGCTTTGGGTGGAATCGTTGAGCCACTCTACGATTTGGGGAATAGAGACAGTAACGTTTCCAGGGACCTTGACCTGGGACTGTTGAGCTTGACGACTCAAAATATCAACAACAACATCCAAATTTTTACGTGCCGTAGACGTAATCTTCTTTTTTGCCTTCTTATTGTCTAGATCGTCATCGTAGTCATCTACAAATGCAGCAATCTCAGCTTCAATCGCTTCGGCTATGGCTGAGTCAATGTTTTTGCTGCCGTGGCGTCTGGTCAGATCTTTTAGGCAGCCGTAAACGTCGCGTTCACATGCGCCCATATTGCCCTTGAACTGATCTTTGGCGGTTGCGATCGCATCCTTCACCGTAGAACGCTGCTGCCAAAATCTCATCTTTTCGTCCATGAGAAACTTAGCTGCTGGGCGATGCAGGTCTGCCTGACGACGTTTGAGAGCTTTCGGTAGGACCGTGGAGTTAACGAAATCTATAGTCGCTTTTTTAAGGTTTTGACGATTTATTTCCTTATCGCTATGGGACCGCTCACTGTAGTACGTAATCACCGATTCAGGAGTGGTCTGGGCACCGATATTGACGATAAAGCCCGAGTTCAGATCCTCCAGTTGATCCAGCAGCAGCCCCGTATACTCACTCATCAGGTCAAAGATAACTATTTTGACCGGTGGTTGACCTGGAGAGCCATCTGCCGACAACAATTGTCGCACTAGCGTACTGAGCAGGTTAGACTTACCGGCCCCAGTAAAGCCAAAGATGCCAAAGTGAACCTTGATCAGCTCCTCCACCCGCACAAAGACTCTCACCTCCGGGTCCCGCACCAGAGAACCAATCTGGATCAGGTGATCGGTCTCCAGGTCGAGGGATAGGTTGGCCACCTGCTCAGTCATTTGTGTATTCAAGAGGCGTACTTCATGGCCCACCATGGGCAAGTTACTCTCTTCCTGGATGGTAGGCCCCTTGCCGTTAGGAGAAAAGGCCGCCTCAATAATTTCTAAGTTGGTGGGGATAGCCACACAGCGGATCTTGGTGGTGTCCTCAGTGGACTGAGCCTCTTGGGTGACCCAGTCCTGACCTGCGTTGCGGGCCGCTTCGGTAATGAAACCGGGGTAGCCTCCAATGTCGGTACCAAGGGCGTAGTGCATCGGCAGAATGCCCGTCACTTCCAGAATGCTGTAGCAAGTTTGGGTCGGGTCACTGGCAAAGTTAGGTACAACCAACATGGCCCCTTCCGCCAGAGTGTTCATCGCCTGACGGGTGTAGTCGAACCACAGCTCGTAGCGGTAGCGGGTGGTCTCATTTTCTTCGACTTTCATCAGAATGCCACTGAGGTCGGAGACGAACATAGCTTAGGAACGAAATACTACAGTAAAAGAAACAGCACCCCTGGACCTTGAGAATCGACAATCACGATCGGCGAAACGAGTCGCGGATTGTGCGGAAGGTACGGCTAAGAGGTTGGGAGCGAAACGAGTAGGCGGAGGAACGAACGATGCCTTGAATACGTTTGGCCACGGTTTTAGCCCCCCAATCTGCCTTGTGGAGCGGATCAGGGTAGCCAATCACCTCAGGAAAGTGGTTGCGGGTGAGAATGTTGAGCAGATACATGTTAATAAACTGAGCCAGATTTGGGGCAGAGTCTGGGCCACTGCGGGTGCGTTGGCAAAACGGTGATACCTTACCCAGGGTATCGGTGCGAATGGTCACTTCGTCCAGCGCAGGCAAATCCCACTCGGGGTAGAGTAGCCGATCCACAAAGACAACGTGCCCCATCAACGGTGTCGGTTTCGTTCGCTTCAGAAAAAACTGAGCCAGGGACCGAGCGAAGAGCCGTTCAGGAGAAACAATAAAGCCCTGTACCCCAGAAATTTGGGGTTCATCGTCTGCGTTGGCACGGGCATGGAGGGTCATATAGGTAGAATCGAACTCGATGGAGGACCACGGAGCCTCAAGGGTATCGTCCGCCAGGGGGATCAGCTCTAGAAAGATGCGGTCGGTCCAGGGCAGTTGGCGCACATCTAGATGGTGGAGGTCCGGATAACCTTGGGTACCCAATTGTTTCATTACCCCTAGGTAGTTGCGGGTAAGGTAGCGCGATGCGGAATCTTTGATGATGCCTGTCAGCAAAATATTGCGTTCCCAGCAGGTCTCGATCAGAGCACGGATGCCCACAGCGACTAAAAAGCCCACATCGCTAGGGGACATCCACCGCTGACGTACTACACCATACTCATCGGGGGATTCGTAGACGAGGGCTTTCTGGTCCTTTTCTACAAATAGGCGACGGCAGAGATGCTCAAATAGGCTGACGCAGTAGTCCCAGGATGTGCGGCAGTTGACTTGGGTAGTCAGGTGGTTGCCCTGGGTGCGGTCTAGCTGGGCGAAGGGTGGCAGGGTGTGGGGTCCCTGGCGACGAGGCTTAGTCAGGTAGCGGATGGCGTTGTGAAGATCGTCTGGCTTGAGCTGATGGCGCGAGGCGAAGTCGTCCAGGTCGAGACGCTGGGTGCGCTGGTGGTGGAACTCAGCGATGATGGCCATGTACTGGCTAAAATGCTTGAGGGTGGGAATGCCCAGGTCTGGGTTGAAGGGGTGAGCTAGGGCAACAGTGGCATCGTCTACGGTGAGATGACGACGGTCAAAGGGATAGTTGAGCATGGGGATAGCCTCGGGCTGGAGGGCCACACCAGCCAGAATGCTGGAAGGGGAGCGGTCCAGCAGGATCACCTTGGGAGCTTCGAGGGCAGAGGACGTAGCTACGTTGTAGGCCAGGTAGATCTCCGCCAGCTCCATCATTTTGGTGTCGATATTGCTGAGGTCTACCCGTTCGTTGTCAGATACTAAGAAAGTTTCGGGACGGTCCTGATCGACCACATCGGCAAACTCAGAGAAGGGCACCGGGATATAGGTGACCATGGAAACGTCTTTGTCCAGGGACCACTTTTGGTAGCGAACGCTAGGTGGATCATCATCCAGGTTAATTTGGCCCTTAGCCCCATAGGCGCAAGCAGAAAAGACAATAAAGTCCTGGAAGGGGTCTTTGGCGCAGGTGCCGTCGATGGCGACGAAGTCTAGCTGCCGGGTACCAAAGAAGCGCTCGATGTGGCGATGGAGGGTGCGTAGGGACGCGGGATCAGTAAAGTGAGGCTGAAACGGACAGATCAGGTCGTGGAAAAAGCTGCGGTAGAAGTCGCTAGCGTTGCGGGCACGGCTGGTGTAGAGGTGGTCGAACTTATCGCGGGAGAAGTTTAGGGCCTCCCCATAGCTGCCGTAGATTTTGGAGATGTCAGACATAGCGACGAAAGGCAGTTAGGTCTCCAGCAGGTCAATCCCGGTTTGGTAAAGAATGATCTTGGCGAATGTCTCGTTGCAACTGGCTAGGCTCTAAATCGGAAGAAATATTTAGATTCGCCAGTCGGCCCAGGCTATCGGCCATCGCCTGTCTCTGCTGAGGTGTGACTGCCTGTGGGTTAGGAGACAGGATTGTAATACAAACTTCTGTCTCTTCTGAAAGGTGGGGTGGGGATTCTAGCCAGATAACCTGGCTTCCTTTGAGGATGGCACGGTAGGTTAGCAACATAAGCAATACTTCCAAAGTCGCCTAATTCTAATCAGTTCTTGAACATTTTCCATAGCTGGATACACCAATGGGATGATGGCTTATTCCAAGAAAGATACAATTGTACTGAGATTGCCCATAATTTTAGTTAAAACCTGCTCAACCTATGCCCGCACGGGATACTTACCATGATGAAGTGAAGACTGCCCTGGTCAAAGATGGCTGGACAATTACGGATGACCCGCTCCATCTGAAGTGGGGACGTAAGGATATGTATATCGACCTAGGGGCATCTCAATTGCTGGCAGCACACAAGCAAGAACGCAAAATTGCTGTGGAGATCAAGACGTTTGGCAGTCAGTCCGAACTGGATGACTTGGAAAAAGCGCTAGGGCAATATGTGCTGTATTTTGATGTGCTGACAGAATTAGAACCCGAGCGCACTTTGTATGTGGCGTTGCCTATTTGGGCTTATGAGAGTTTGTTTGAAGAACCTTTGGGGCAGTTACTTTTAAAAAATGAGCGGTTACGATTGATTGTGTTTGACCCAGCGCAGGAGACGATTGAGCAATGGCTACCGACCGTTTAGATGCATGGAGAGATATTATCGAGCAGGCATTGACGGATTATGCGGCGATTCCGTATTCCTATAGTCCTGTGAAGAAGGAAACTGTTTTTGATCGGAGGCAGGATCGGTATTTAATTGTGATTGTGGGTTGGGAAGGGTATCGCTATGAGCATGGCTGTACGATCCACATTGATATTATTGGAGATAAGGTCTGGATTCAGCGGGATGGGACGGAAGATGGGATTGCGTTAGATCTGGAAAATGCGGGTATTCCTAAGGAGAATATTGTGTTGGGGTTTAAGCCTCCAGAAATCCGGCCGCTGACGGGCTATGGGGTTGCTTGAGCGATGGTGTCATCAACATAGAAGATATCCAATCTTTTTTGAGTATCGCTAGTATACTTGAACCACATAGTAGGGGAGGTTGGTGATTGAGCTACGCGGTACAGATACTGAGGGTATCTGATGGAGAATTTGTAGACGCCACACTAAGCCCCCTTAACGACAAACATTTGGCTGACTTTGAAACGTTTTGGAAAAGCCGATTACAGATATCAGCCGAAGAAGACGCCCATTGGAGTTGGGTTAATAAGAATCGCATCTTCAAAACTGAGGCTAGCTACGAAAAATACGCCATCGAGTGCAACCAAATTACCCAAGGGCTCATGATGATAGCCACCAAAGGCCATCGTTCTTACTTAGTCGTCCCTGAAAAACCCCAAATCAGGCTCCGACCGGAATCAGATTTGTTGG
>ERZ1740072.314-NODE-314-length-20305-cov-5.077877_pt1 | contig 20305 bp, 15 predicted proteins | sample MGYA00581733_ERZ1740072 | MGnify/ENA primary metagenome ERZ1740072 (study PRJEB43018, sample SAMN04849741) | marine metagenome | isolation source: floating plastic debris | place: Pacific Ocean | collected 2008-08-30 | study: EMG produced TPA metagenomics assembly...
AACCCGCGATTCTAGAGAAAAAGAACGAAAGAAATATGGCCGCGCTGGCGCTCGAAAAAGCTTCCAATTCTCTAAACGTTAATCTTATTATACTCCTAGCGTTGTTACACTAAAACGCGAATGCAGCTTGCCAAGTCATATGGGTAAGCTGCTTTTTTAATCCCTTAAATAGTGCATTTGTTCCCTCTCTTTTTGCAATTTTTTGTCTTGCATAAGAGATAGAAAAACCCGAATATGCATGCACAGTTAGACGGAAAAGTGCGCTTACCTCTACTTCATGTATATCAGAAAAACGCTCCAATTGTTTTGGAATTACGTAGCTGGTATCGTCTATTTTTGCTTTGTATCAAGAATGTAAAGAACTAGAGCCAAAAAAGTAGGTATAAGCAGCTTTGATGATAAATGCTTCCGTACGCCAAGGCTGGTAGGATCCAGTACATCCAACAAGGGGCATAAGATTTTTTAGGCGCAAACGTTTTTTTGGTTGTATCAACGCCCCATCGATCAATACAGGAAAAACCTTACGTCTTTTCCAGTGCATATCTTCAAAAGAAAAACCGGTGAAAGGGGCGCATTCTAAAGGGCCTAATCGAAAAGGATAGCCTATTTTTTGCGCAATTTCATATGAATAGCCTCTGGCTAGAAACTGCAATTTCTCGGTGGAATTTCTGCGAGTAAAAAAGCAACTTGGATGATCTGATAAAGGTTTTGCGTAGGAGAGTGTGCTGTGGGCGTATACTACATTTTGCTTTGAAAATTTGTAATCTAACTTGGTGAAAAAACTGCCAATATCGTGCCAGCTTTCTTGAACGGTTTCTAATAGAGAAGAGCTTTCATCAAAACCAAAAGATACGTCAGCATGTTCATAGCCAACAGAGGCGGAAATCATCTGGGTTGCATGGAGTGAAACAATAGAAAGCAAAAGAACCAGTGGGTATATTTTCATGAATACTCAGCGCTAAAAATCAAGCCGGACTTTAGCGCTTCCTCCAAAAAAATATAAGTCTCCACAATTCCCATCGATTCCAAGGCGCGTACTATCTGCTAAATGGCGCATCACGTTTTGTCCTGTGAAAATTTTCATGTCTAACATCGTAGAAATATCGAGATAAAAACGAGATCGACCAAAAGATGTTCCCCAGCCAAATCCTGTGGATACATCGCCATTTGCTCGCAGGTACACCTCTTGCGCTTTTCCTTTTTTTATCACGCCATTTTGCACGGTTTGATTTGCAAAGTTTGCATTGTAATCGAAGTAAAAAATTGTTCCCGATGCATTGGTGAAAAGGTGAAAACCGAAGGGAAGTAAAAAGTCTATATCGCAGCCAATGCGAGGACCTAGCATCCAGGCTCTTGAATAGTTTTTAGATTGACGAGAGTTGACCACTAACGCCGATGAAGAGCCGTCAAACTCTACAACGGGAAATACATTAGCATCAATTCCTAGTCGCTGTTTTATGAATGCAAGCCTTGCGCTGATAAATGGACGAAGGCTTAGGTGTTTGCCGATAAAAAGTGATCTTCCCATTTCTGCATCGCCTAAATTCATGTGGAGTAGCCAGTCGGAAGAAATGCTTTCCACATCGGCAGCAAAGTCGGCAAAACGCGATACGATTAACTCTAAACTACTGGCTTTTTTCCTAGATGTTGTAGTAGACCTATACCAAGTATATTTTAGCTGCATATCCCAATCATCATAGTTTGGTTTTGCCAGCAAATAGGCCTGAAATCCTGGTCGAAAAGAAAATTTTTGGTAGATGAGCTCTGTTGCAATGCCTGTATTTACTGGACGAAATTCTGCGATATCTAACCCTTCTTGCGCCGCCTTCCAGTAAGTAAAGCTGCCTCCAAAAGAAAGTCCCCAAGCATTTCGAAGATCAATACGTGAAGAGGCGTTATAGGCGGTATACTTAGGAGACTTTCTATATTCACCTACGTCCTGATCATCCCAAGATCGGACAGGTCTATCGTAAAAGCTTTTGGGATGAGCGACGATTAAAAATGGTGCAAAGAGAAAAGCAAGCACAAGACGTTTCATGAAAGAATCCTTTTTTTTCAGATTACGGGATTTCTTTAGAACGCGCAACTAGGAAAAATAGATATCTAGTAGATTATTCTATTTTTTTTTCGATTCTTGCGTAATTTGCATCGGTTTAGCTAAACTCACTTGCAAAAAAGGAATCACGCAATGACCATTCCAAAGTTGTGGGAACAATCCTTGCAAAATGCAGCCTTTTCTTGGGGATATCATTATCCTTATGCTGGTCAAGACTTCACAGAAAAAGCCGCAATAACCATTTCTAATGTGTTATCTCTTATTCCTCTTGTGATGGTGATCACAGGAGTTACAAAGATTGCATTTGCTATGGGGTATTTCGTGATGCAGAAATCGAAACCATCGAATTTACAGAATCTATCTTTAGCTTTTCGAGGTGTTGTAGAATGTACCGGAGCGGCATTTTTTGTACGCCTTTATGCAGATGCAATCATCACAGGTGTTCGTTTTTTCTATTTTTACAATAGTGATGCGCTTGTCAAAGAAATTTCTTTGAACGGAACATTATTAGGACAAGGAAGGCAACCTTCGCCTAAATCCACAAATAGCGCCCCTGTATAAGCATCATTTCTAGCTCTAATCTGAAAAATCCAAGTTCGTTAAATAAAAAGAAATTTCTTAGAGGGGCTTTCTTAAAAAATTCTTGCTGTTAAACGATAATTTTTATAGATTCTTTCGAAAAATTGTTTGTTATCTTAGGGATTTTTATGCTCCGATTTATTCTTTTATGTTTCTTCCCAGCTTGGCAACTCGTAGCAATGAGTTTTGATGCGTCTTTTTTTGCGATCACAAGAAATGATCCAAGTGCGTTGATCGATGGTTGCGTTAGCGCTATAACGGGAGATTTCATTCTTTCTGATGAAGTAATCGAAGTTAAAGGAGCAGAGCCTATTTCTTTTACGATGCATTACTTGAGCACCAAGTCAGATCAAGGGGGAGTGTTTCACGGCTGGTTTGCCGATTCGCATTTACTAGCAGAAGCAAAATGGACGCTTCCTTCTAACGCATCTTCTCATAAGACACATGAATATGATATCGCAGTTACTGTAATTGAAGATGATTATATTCCTTTACTCTACAGGCGCCAAGGCGCGCAGACAAATACATCTACTGGCCTAAGTACGCTTAGGCTTGAGGTAGATGAAAAAGACTTTCTAGAGAATTTGCAGGAAAACACCTACACGAATGTGCAGGCGCACTACGCGATGCGCCGCCAGTATATCGATATGGATTACAAGGGAAAATCTTTTGTCGTTTTTTCCCCATCAGGACGAAAAAGACAATATAAACGCATCGTACACCCCGAGCATAGCCGGGGAAAAAAAGATACATTTACCTACCGACTTGAAAAAGAGACTCTCCCTAACGGAAACCAGATTATCTACACCTATGAATCCTTACAATCTAGGCATTTGACTTCAATCAAAACGCAAAATGCCTCTGGTACATCTACATTTGCTTGGATCCGGTTTCATTTCTGGGGAAGAGAAAAAGACCTTCTCCAGGCAGAAACATCAGACGGCCAGCTCATTACCTATGTGTTTCGTGAAGATGATGAGACCAGAAAAAATCTGTATACCGTGATGAGTACAAAGCATCCAGAAAAACACTTTACCTACCATCCCGGCACTTCGTTAATTAAAGACTACAAGTTGCCTGAAGACAAAACAAAAAGAGTGCGCTACTACCGCAGTCGAGACCGAAGAAATAAAAAAGTCCGCTCTTTATCCCACATAGGAGAAGATGGTCACTTCGTTAAGAAGTATTGTTTCAATTACTTTCCTGGGAAATACCGGCAAAACGGCGGTTATACCGAAGTGTTTGACGCAGAGGGAAATAAAACCGTCTACCGCTATAACGCCCTTTTCCGTTTAGAAAGAGTGGAGTATTATTATAAAGAGGCAAACCGGCAGATTTTATCGCATCAAGATGTATTTGCTTGGGGTGAAGAAAAGCACCTTTCTTGGCAGAACGTATCTTCTTCATCTTACCGGCATAATCCGAGTAATCCCGACCTTTTACAAGATCGCCTTTGCTATTTACTTGCAAAGTCCAGGCTCGATGCTAGCGGAAAGTGCTACTCGTCAGAGAGATATTTTTACGACGCTTTTGGTAATGTATCAGAACTTAGAGTCTATGGTGATATCACGGGTAAATCCAATCCTATTACTCTCCATAACTTTTTGCCTGACAGAAGCGCAGCGGAATACCGCTCCACTAAAAGAGTGTATAGCACTGATGGGAAAAACCTTTTGCTATCGGAAAAAAAGGGGGCTCTCCACACCAAGTTTTTTTACGATAAAAAGACCAATCTACTGCTAGCTAAGTTGACAACGGGAGAAAATGTATCTCTCAGAACATTTTATCAGTACGATCAAAATGCTCAGCTCATCTGCACTATAGAAGATGATGGAGTCGATAGAGACGAGCGAGATCTTACTGGAGTCAGTCACCGCTCGATACAAAGAGTGAAAAGAAGGCAAGATGCATTTTTATCCGGTATGCCTGATTTTATTACTACGGCGTATTTAGACATGGATAGGCAAGTAGAAGTGCCTTTGAAATCAACGCAGCTGCATTACGATCTTCATGGAAATATCGTCAAAGAAGAAGTATGCGATGCAAAAGGCGTTTGTCAGTATGAAAACCGGCTTCAATATGATAAAAAAAACCGTCCTATTAGAAAGGCTAACGCTCTTTATACAGAGTTCATTTCTTACGATGCGAATAACCGCATCTGCAATATTGAAGCGTTAGATAGCAAAAAAGCAGAGAGGTTTACCTATAATCCTGAGGGCCATCTTGTACTAAAAGAAGACATCTCAGATGGAGAAGAAATCCGCGCTACAAAAATCCGTTACGATGCTTTAGGCCGCATTCTTTCGCAAGAAAATCATTTAGGAAAGGTCGACGAGTACAAATACGACAAAAAGGGTCATATCATCACCACCACTTCTAAAAATCCATCTTTAGAGGGGGGATATACAAAAGATAAAAAAGTGCAGCATTTTGATTGTTTGGGGCGGATGATCAAAGAAACCTCTACTATAGGGGGTCGAGAAATCACCTATAACATAGATGGAAAACCGGTCTATATCAAATACCCCGATGGTACAAAAGAGCATTTTACCTACGATTTACGAGGGCTTTTACAAACCCATGTAAATCAGAGAAATACCACCCGCATCTACACCTATGACTGTCTTGGTAGAAAGACAGCAGAAAGGGTGTATTCACCATCCCAAAAACTGTTAGATCAAAGAACATGGCGCTACAATGCGCTTCATTTGGTAGAAGAATCTTTATCCGACGGCACATCCGTTTATTATACCTACAATTTTGCAGGGCAGTTAGTAGAAAAAACCCGGCTGAATCAACCGGAGCGCTATACCTATGATACGCTTGGCCGCCTCTCTTCTATTGTGTATAGGAAAGATCAGGTTACCTTTCGTAAAAGGTTTGAATACGATTTACTCGACCGGGTCATCGAGAAGCGTATAGAGGAAGATTCTCCTAGAAGAAGAGTGCTTTTTCGAGAAAGTTACTCCTATGATATGCAGAATCATCTCGTGAAAAAAACGCAGTTTATCCAAAACCGGCCTGCTACAAAATTATGGGAATACGACGCATTTTCAAGACCGCTTTCTTGTATTGATGAAGAGGGCCATCTCACATCTTATAGCTACAAAGTAAAAGAAGTTGCCAAAGGCGTTTTTGTAGATGAAGAGAGAATCGAGGGTCCTTCTGGAGATGTGACCATCCAGTGGAGAGATGCAAATAGCCACTTGGTAAAAACAGAGAAAATCTCGAATGGCAAAACCTTAGAAGAAGATCGTTATGCTTATGACGCTTCTGGCAATCTTATTTTTCATGAAGAAACGCTCTTTTTCCCAGGGCTTTCTCCGAAAAAAGCGAGTAAAAGGTACACATACGATTCAATGCAAAGAATTGCTTCGATCTCTGAATTTGCAGATTCGGTAAAAGAACGCACGTTTTACTACACGTATTCACCAACAGGTAGATTACAAGAAACAATTAAGCCAGATAGGGTAAGCGTAAGAAATGAGTATGATTTTTTAGATCGCTTGAGAAAAATCCACTCTTCTGACGGAACGATCAGCTATTTATATCAGTATGATCTTGCCGGGAATATGATCTGTTGCAAGGACCTTTTAACCGGTCAAAAAACAAAACGAAGATACGACGCTTGGGGTAGTCTCATCTACGATCAGTTAGAACATGGTTTTTCGATTGAGTATGCGTACGATCATTTAGGCAATAGAACAAAAATGCAATTAGCAGATGATTCTTATGTGACGTATTCCTACGATCCTTTGTATCTCGATACTATCTGCCGCTATGATGCGTATGGCAAAGAAATTTTTGCGCATACATGTTTACAATATGACCTTGCAGGAAATACTCTTAGAGAACAGTCGGGATTTCTTACGGAAAAGGTATATGGAAATACTGGCGGCGTTGTAGAAAATCGTCAGGCGCACTTACACCAAAAAGTGCTTTCGACTCATCCTAAGGGCAACATAGAACAGCTGCAGTCAGAGATTTCAGGTGAGCAGGTTTTAGAAGAATTTTTCTATGATAGCTTCGGTTATCCTACAGAGGAAAAAGGCAGCCTTTCTAAAACCTACGATTATTGGATTCGGGAGCCTTTTTCAGATCAACAAGCTGAAAGAAAGGGCCTCGTTACAGAATTAGGTAGAGGTACTCGCTGCAAGCGGACGTATGATCAAAATGGCAGCTTACAATCAGAGCGTTTTAGCAATAAAACAGCCCTTTACGATTATGACGCTTTAGGAAGGTTGATTGTCTATTCTATTCCAGGAGCATTTAAGATTCGTTACGATTATGACGGCCTGCACCGGCGGATTGCAAAAACCGTATATCTTGCTAAGGGAAAAGCTTGGGAAAAGAAGTATTCTTCAGAATTTATTTATGATGGCGATGTAGAAGTTGGCAAATGCCAGTACGGCTCTTTGATTGAATTTCGCACGTTGAAACCAGTAGAAAAAGGCAAGATGCCTTCCATCCTTTTTTTAGAAGTGAATGAAGAAGGGTATTTCCCCTTACAAGATGTATTTGGCAATACCGTTTGTCTACTTGATCAAACAATGCGTGTTGTAGAATCTGTCTCTTTTACACTTTTTGGTGAGGACCGAAAAGAGCAGCCGGGCCCATCCATCAATCCGTGGCGTTTTGCCGGGGTGAGAAAAGATGCAGAATCGGATAAGCTATACCGTAAAAGAAGATACTACTCTCCACAATACGGCATATGGTTAACAAAAGATCCAAACAGGTTTTATCATAATCCCCAAGCTCAAGTAGACGATGCTTTTCTATAGCATAACCAGCTGAAAAATAGGATGCTTATAGATACGCTGCATCCAGCTGTAAGGGAAAGCGTTTCTTGAATAATAGCTTGTTTCGTTACCATTTGTAGAGCTAAACAGCCAATAGATAAGCTAAGACTAAATGCGATTTTTTTCGCTGGCACTTGGGCTTTTTCTAGCGCAATTACCCCATTTGATAGAAAAAAAAGTAGGCAAAGGGGAAGAAGGCTTAATGATAGCGCTGCAAAATAGTTTCCTTTTGTTTCAGGAGAGTCAATTCCCCAATAGCTTTCTTTCATAAACCTACTATAAGCGCCCTTATTCCAGACACCTTTGGGCATTTTAGCTATCTTGATTTTTTTATAAGAAGCGGTTTTCTCCAAGCCGTAAGGCGCTTTTTTTTCGAGTATATCGACAAAAAAGGCCTGCTTTTTGTGGAGATCCAAGCTCTGCATCATCCAGATCTCTTGCAGTTTTTTCTCAGAGCGCCTTATCCAAAAAACTTCATGCAAAAAACCGTTTTTTTCTGTTTGCCAAAAAAGGAGACTTCCATCTTGTAAAAAGGCGCTTTCTGGACGTATTTTTCTCCCTTCTTGCTCTGCAATTATTCGATGAAGAGGCTCTTTAAGCCACTCTTCTGTAATTGAAATCGAAAGACCTGTAATCAGCGCCCAAAGTAAGAAAGGAAACAAGATTTGTGAAGGTTTCAGTCCGCTAATCAATAAAGCAGCGGTTTCTCCTGTTTTTTTTAAGTTCATGGTAACGCAAAGTACAGCGCATACAAAAATAAGAGGCATAGCTAAAGGAGTAAGCGATACTGCTCGCGCTACATAATAGAAAAAAATAGGATGAAAACCAGACAGGTAGATGCTTGGATGTCCTCCAGAAAACGCGCAGTCCATGGCGGCAAAAAGAACGATAAATAGCAGTAAAAATGCGCTGTATAGGGTAGATATTCTGAAGAATAAAAACCGAAACCATATCGATTTAACCATCATATCCCCGCTGATTTCGATAGAAAAAAAAGGTAGATACAGATAGTAAAATCAGCTGTTCTAATGCAAATACCGCGCAGCCTAAGATCCAAAAAGGCTTGCTGTTTTTTGCTACTGCATACAAAAGTAAAAAGCCGAGGAAATAGATCGATCCTATTACAAAAGGTTTAGCGCGGGAAAATCTACTTTGTCCGCTCAGCAAGCTACATCCAAGATAGGTGAAAGAAAAAGGGCTAAGAGCAAGGCATAGCCGGCGGGCGAGCTCATGCAACCTTTCTTCTGGGGAAAAAAACGAAGAAAACAGGAGTTCAGTAAAAGAAAGGGAATTTTTTTTTCTTTGCGGCGGCGGCTTGATCACCTCTAGCTGATGTAGCGGGCTTTGTATTTTTTCATAAAAAGTCGTTTGCACTGTAGGAAATCCCACGAAAGGTCTGTGGTAAGATACAAAAGATACATGTTTTGCCTCTAGGGCATGTTCTTTTACATCGAGCTTTCCTTCAAGGATAAAAAAGCGGTTTTTTTGTTTTCCAATAAATAATTGAAAAGCCTCATCTTCAGACGAGGAAAACCAGAGATCAACACCTCCGATTTCTTGATTGCGAAGTAGGGATAGAGGGCTTTTTTCCGCTGTTTCTAAAAGTAAAACGCGCAGCGAGCGCTTAGCAGAACTTGCCGTATGAATTGCTGTGATGGTGACAAAAGATAGTAGAAAAGCGCAAAAAAGCATAGGCAATAAGAGGTAGCGTAAAGAGATGCCTGCTGTGAGTAAAGAGCGTAGAATATTTTCTTGTCGTAGTTTTCTCATGGTTAGTAAAGAGGCGGTAAAGCTAGAGCCTGCAATTGCTATCGGCAAAATGTGGATGATCTGGTAAAATAAAAACCAGCGCATGGAATACATATCCATAGATAATAAGCATTTTGACTGCGCGCTTTTTGCTATGAGTAAAAACAGCAAAAAGCAGCTCATAGTCAAGCTCACTATATATAAGTAGATCCTTGCGATGTAGAGAAAAATCTTCATACATTTTCAGTATACGATATGCTAAATTCAAATCCCACTTCCTTTACCCCTCTTCCCAAAGCGATAGAAAAAGCGCTACAAGCCTGGCTAGAAAAAGAGCCTAAAGACGCAACGTATTTATTGGGATATTCTGGAGGAGGGGACTCTAAAGCGCTTTTGTATGCTCTTTTGGCATTGCGCCCAGATATTTCTTTGATTGTTCTTCACATCAATCATCGGTGGAGGCCCTCAAGTGATGAGGAAGAAATTTCTATAAAAAAAGAAATACATAACCTAAACCTTGTATGCCATACTGAGAAAATCCCCACGGAGCCTACCTCAAATTTAGAGGAACATGCGCGCCATGCCCGTTACTGTTTTTTTCAAAAGATGCAAAAGCGCTACCAAACAAGGGGCGTTCTTCTTGCTCATCATAAGCAAGATCTTGCCGAAACAATTCTTAAAAGATGGTTTGAAGGAAGCTCTTTAAACCGGCTTTTTGGTATGCAAGAGTCGAGTATGTGGGAAGATGTGCCTATTTTCCGCCCTTTATTGCAGGTAGAAAAATCCGTTTTGACGCAGTTTGTAGAGTCTCGAGGGTTATCTTATGTGGATGATGAGACAAATCAAGACCCCCGTTTTTTAAGGGCACGCCTGAGAAATGCACTTTTCCCCTTATTAGAAACGCATTTTGGTAAATCTATTGGATCAAATCTCGTTTGCTTAGCAAATGATGCGCAAGAATTTTCCCAGGATTTAGAGATAAGATACCGCGCGTTCCAAGAAAAGATCTACGAAGGTCCTTTTGGCGTTTGTCTATATCAGTTAGATCAAGAAAGCAGAGCGGCGCAGCGGTTTTTCCTCCAAGAAGAAGCAAGAAAACAGCAGATTTCTTTAAGAAGAAGCTGGATAGATACCCTTTTATCTTGGTTAGATGAGAAGAAGTCAGGAGCGTCTTTACCATTTCAAGAAAGCGCCTTTTATGTCTACAGGGGAAGCGTGTTTTTTTTAAAAAAAACTACGTTTTTTCCGCCAGAGATGCAACCGGTGATTGGAGAAAAAACGGCGATCAAACTAAAAAGGCAAGAACAAGAAAAAAACGGCGTAAGTAATCAAGCCGCCTGGTTAAAACCCTTTATGGGAAAAGCAGACTACTTCGTTCCAAAAGAAAAAACGCTGTTTTTTCCTATCACCCCTTTTTTACTGTTTTCATCAGATCAAGACCTTTCTTTTTTGCAACATCTAGAAAAAAGTAAAAGCCAGGTGCATGTACTGCAAAAAATGTGGGCAAAAGAGCATATCCCCTTATTTTTACGGCGCCATCTTTTGCTGCTGATTTCTGCTGATGGCGCGGTGCATCACCCCTTACAAAAAAGTGATTTTCAGGAAAATAGTTGTACCGTCTCGATTGATTTGCATCAATTTTATGGGTATTTTCAGAAAAGTCTCCCCAGAATATCCCCTTTTTTGCTATAGCTCAAAATCAGAGCGGGGTTATAATAAAGGGAGCATGTCATCGTTACGTTCATCTATATTCAATTAGGTATATGCTCTTTTTTGCGAAAAAATCTGCGCTATGATGTAATAGAGTGGTGCAATCGATCGCCAAATGTAAAAAAACCAATGATGTAAGGAAAAATATCCATGGCTAATTCTAACGATCCTCAGCCTAAAAAAGGCATTCCAGGGGGCTTTCTTGTCTTCATTTTTGCAGTGATCTTGTTGATCTTGACATTGCAAAGCGTATCGACCGGGAAAAATGGCCGCGTCGCATTTAGCCATCAGCTAGAGCATTTGGAAAATCTACACCTAGTCGATCGAGATCAAAATCGCAAGGTGGCTGTAAATGATAATTTAGTCACATTTTCTGGAAGGTTTTTAGATTCTGTAACAGAAGAGGGGGAAAATCGCTACCAGTACCTTAAATTGCTCAATGAACAAAAGCAGCTTTCGTTAGAAAAAAGCGAGCTCAATACCTCTTTAGATAATTTGCAGGCAAGGGTTGTTGCTGCAGCGAATTATTTTTTAGCTATTTCTGCCGATCCCGTGCCTAAAAGTGGTTATGTAGTAATAGACAGAAGCTTTGATACAAAAGACCGGATGAACTCTGTGATTATTGAAAAAGCGCCTTCTTTAAATCAGGTCAATTTACAAGAATTAGAAACAGAATACCGGACAATTTCTAGTTCAGTAGGCCTTGCTTCTTTAAAAGAAAATCTACTTACCTTGATCCAACTATACCAGTCTCCTTCTTTAGGATTAGGCTCTTCTTCTTTAAAAAAAGAGCTTAGTGAATTGAAGTTACAAACAGAAAACATCAGCACAAGCTTTTCTTCTATGAATCCATTAGGAGAGGCGCTACGCCGCTTACGAAAGGTGAGCGATACCATTGGCGCTAAAAAAAGCGGCATTAGACTACAAGCGCTTAGATCAGTCCGTTTGTATGAGGAAAACGTAGCTGAGTACACTGTGATTGCAAAAGAGCTGCAAGATAAAGCCCCTATGCTTAAAAAAGCGCGTGCAAAAGTTGCAAATGTCATCTGGTTTTTTAACAACAAGGAAGTAACCACAAATACGTTGGAAAAGCAAGATTATGAATCTTTCAGCCAGTGGTTTTCTCAAGCGCAATCGGAATGGCAAAACTTTAGCCAAAATAAAGGACTCTTCTTTACCGCCCCTGATCAGCCTTTAAATACTGTTCTTCAAAAGCGGTACAAAAGTGAGGAGCCTTCTCCAAATTATCTTAGCTATATCTTCACCTTTTTGCCGGCAATTATTGTGGTGCTCCTCTTATTTTTTATTTTTTCGCGTCAGATGAAAGGTATGGGCTCCACTGCCATGAATTTTGGCAAATCTCCTGCAAAACTTTTGACCAAAGAAGCGAATAAAATCACTTTTAAAGACGTAGCAGGAGCAGAAGAGTCTAAAGAAGAGCTTCAAGAAATTGTGGAGTTTTTAAAGGACCCTGCAAAATTTACCGCCTTAGGCGCAAAAATCCCGAAAGGGGTTCTTTTGGTAGGTCCTCCAGGCACGGGTAAAACACTGATTGCAAAAGCTGTAGCAGGAGAGGCAAATCGCCCTTTCTTCTCTATTTCTGGCTCAGATTTTGTTGAGATGTTTGTCGGTGTTGGCGCAAGCCGTATTCGGGATATGTTCGATCAGGCAAAGAAAAATTCTCCCTGCATTATTTTTATGGATGAAATCGATGCGGTAGGACGCCACCGAGGTGCAGGTATCGGCGGGGGACATGATGAAAGAGAGCAAACGCTCAACCAGCTGTTAGTCGAAATGGACGGATTTGATACCCGCGAAGGGGTGATACTCATAGCGGCAACGAATAGACCTGATATTTTAGATAAAGCTTTACTAAGACCAGGAAGATTTGACCGGCGCGTTGTACTCGATTTACCGGATGTCAAAGGCCGCCATGAAATTTTAAAAGTGCACGCGAGAAAAATTAAGATCGATTCTTCTGTTCGCTTAATAGATATCGCAAAAAAAACGCCGGGCTCTTCTGGCGCTGACTTAGAAAATATATTAAATGAAGCAGCCCTTTTGGCAGCAAGAAAAGGCAGATCTGCTGTGACTCCTGCAGAAACAAGAGAAGCCTGTGATAAGGTGCGTTTTGGTAAAGAGCGGAAAAGCTTAGAAATGGATGAATCGGAAAAAAAGACAACAGCCTACCATGAGTCTGGTCACGCAGTTGTTGGCCTTAAAGTAGAACACTACGATCCTATCGATAAAGTGACGATTATTCCCCGAGGAAGCTCTTTAGGCTCTACTCATTTTATGCCAAAGAAAAACCGCTTGGGTTATTGGAAAAAAGAAGTGATCGATATGTTAGCTGTTCTTATGGGTGGACGGGCTGCAGAAAATCTATTTGTCCATGATCAATCTTCTGGTGCAAGGCAAGATATTGCCCATGCGACATCCCTTGCTCGTAGCATGGTATGCGAATGGGGTATGAGCGATGATTTAGGCTTAGTTTCTTATGATGAGCGCTCCGAATCGGGCAAGTATTTAGGTATGTCCAATACAGTGGAAAAAACCTATTCTGATGAGACAGCTAAAAAAATCGATGAAGAAATCCATACGATTGTACAATCTGCATATGATAGAGCCTACGCTATTATCGAAGAAAATAAAGATAAGGTAGAGCTTATGACAGCGATGCTCATGGAATTTGAGACATTAGATGCAGAAGATGTCAAAGCGATTATGGACGGCTCTTGGAGTGAAGAGAAAAAACGGCAGCGCCTAAAAGACTTAGATGAGCTACAAAAAGTTACGCCTCCTCCAAAACCACCTAAAATAGAGCCTACTTCAGATGTTTCTGCTGATCCTCAGCCAGGTCCAGCTTAACTCTAGATAGTCGTATTATAGATATACTAGGCAGTATCAAAGAAATTTGATGCTGCTTTCTTATAGTGAAAATGCCGCAAAATCTTCTATTTGAAAGCGCGCTTTAAATAGCTGCGTTCTATTTTTTTTAAAAAGATGTAGTAAATAGGTGCTCTTTCTTTTGATGCTCTACAAAATCTCTGCGGAAAACAGATGTGATCTAGAAGCTGTCTGGTGGAAGCTGTTTGGTGTATGACGGTTATATAGAATGCGGCGGGAATGGATCATTCCCGCCAGAAGGTATTACGCTTTTTGTTCTTCGTTTTTTGGTAAAAGCGCTTTATGACTCAGCTTAATTTTGCCGCGGTCATCAACATCTAGTACTTTGACTTCAATCGCATCGCCTTCTTTATATAAGTCAGCGAGGTTATTGATCCGAGAGTGAGAAATCTCTGAAATATGGCATAAGCCTTCTTTCCCTGGAAGAATTTCTACAAATAGACCAAAAGCTACAATAGAAGTGACTTTACCTGCGTAGATCTTACCTACTTCTGCTTCTGCGGTTAAACCAAAGATGATATCTTTAGCTTTTTGTATCCCTTCTTGATTAGTGGAAGAGATAAAGACCGTTCCAGAATCATCTACGATATTGATTTCTACACCTGTTTCTTCGATGATCGCCCGAATTTGTTTTCCACCGGGACCAATCACCACGCCAATTTTACTAGGATTGATTTGCATTTTTTCAATACGAGGAGCGTGCTGAGAAAGATCAGATTTAGACTCTGGTAGAGCTTTGAGCATTTCTTGTAAGATATGTATCCGCCCTTTTTTTGCTTGCTCAAGAGCGCGCTTCATGATCTCTTTAGTAATGCCTTCCACTTTGATATCCATTTGAAATGCTGTGACGCCTTCTGCGTCTCCTGTGACTTTAAAGTCCATATCGCCAAGGAAGTCTTCTGTTCCTAAGATATCAGATAAAATAGCGCTTTGATCTTTTTCTAAAATCAGTCCCATAGCAATTCCAGATATAGGTCTTTTAATCGGGACAGCTGCATCCATAAGAGCAATGCATCCACCGCAAACAGAAGCCATAGATGAAGATCCATTGGATTCTGTGATGTTGGACTCTACGCGGAGTACGTAGGGGAATTCTTCTTGAGAGGGCAGAGTGCTTGCAAGCGCTCTTTCGGCGAGCTTACCGTGGCCTACCTCTCTTCTACTAGCAGGACCTACTCTACCTACTTCGCCTACAGAAAATGGAGGAAAGGAGTATTGTAAGTAAAAACGCTGCGCGCCTTCGCCTTGTAGATTTTCAAATTTTTGCGCCATGGTCTCCCCACCTAATGTACAAGTGGCAATAGCTTGCGTTTCTCCTCGTGTGAAAAGAGCGCTTCCATGCACTCGGGGGAAAATGCCATGCTCTACATCAATAGGACGGATCTCGTCGGTTTTTCTTCCATCGATACGGACACCTTTTTCTAAAATCATATTTCTCATGAGCTGAGAAGAGAGTTTTTTAAATGCAATTTTTACATCTCTTGAGTTGAAACGCGCGTTTTCTTCACCGCAAAGAGCGTTCATAACAATGGTTTGCGCCTTTCCAAGTAGATCTGCTCTATTTTGCTTGCCTTCAACTGTTAGCGCTTCTTCTAAAAGGTCTTTAGCAATTTTTTCCACTTCATACACTACTTCTTGCGGCACGGGTCTTAAAGCGGCTCGGTTTTTCTCTTTGCCGATTGCTTTTTGCCATTTGAGAAGCGCATCACAAATACTTTGAATTGCGACATGTCCAAAGTCGATTGCTTGTAATAGCTCTTCTTCTGGTAGAAAGTCGCAGTACCCTTCGATCATTAAAATAGCATCATTTGTTCCTGCAAGGACAAGGTCTAAAGAAGACTCTTGCATTTCTGCTTCTGTAGGATTGATCACAAAAGAGCCGTTGATTTTTCCTACGCGTACAGCGCCAACTGGTTTGATTAACGGAATCTCTGAAAGGGTTAAAGCAGCAGATGCAGCGCATATGGCAAGTACATCGGGTTTATTTTTCCCGTCGTATGAATATACATAAGACAGAATTTGCGTATCGTTGTAATAGCCATCTTCAAATAAAGGACGAATCGGCCTGTCGATTTGTCTACAGACTAGAGTTTCTCTTTCTGTTGGCCGTCCCTCTCGCTTGATCCAACCGCTAAGGGTTTTTCCTGCAGAGGAAAATTTTTCTTGGTAATCTACGCGAAGAGGTAAAAAGTCGATGTCTTCCATCGGCTCTTTTGCCGCGCATGCAACAGCTAAAACGGTTGTTTCTTCTAAATGGATTAAAACAGATCCACCAGCTTGACGGGCAATTTTTCCCGTTTCAAAAACAAGCTTTTTGCCATGAATAAGAACTTCAATGTATTCTCGTTTCATAATTTCTCCTTAAGGTGTATAAAATAGAAGAAAGAATAGAGGCCAAAGATAAATACCGAGTATCTTACCTTTGGCTTCTATTCTTTCAAATTTCACGTGATGATTGATAGTGTGCTGAATCGAGATAGGCTTATTTTCTGAGATTCAGGCGCGTAATTAAATTTTGATAACGCTTTGTATCTGTAGAATTCAGATAGTCTAATAGCCTTCTACGCTGACCAACTAGCTTAAGAAGAGCGAGTCTAGAGCTGTGGTCTTTAGGAGAAAGTTTTAGATGCTCTGTAAGCTCAGCAATTCTTTCGGTTAAAATAGCGATTTGCACGTCAGCAGACCCGGTGTCTTTTTCGTGCAATTGGAATTTTTTTGTTAATTCTTCTTTCGTGCCTTTATCTAGCGACATGGAAAATCTTTCTCCCTAAAATAGCGGTTGCGAGGTATATAATTTATACATATCATTTTAGAGCATAGCTTGATATAAATCAAGAAATCCCGAGATTTCTGTTTTCCAAGCGTGAAACGCATTTTTTTCAAAAAGATTTTTTATGTTAGAAAAAGATATTTTTTACATGAAGCAAGCTTTAGCTGAGGCAAAAAAAGCTTACGCTAAAGACGAAGTTCCCGTTGGAGCTGTGATGGTGTTAGATGATCGTATTGTGGCTAAAGGCTACAATCAGGTTGAGCTTTTGCAAGATGCAACGGCGCACGCAGAAATGCTTGCTTTGAGCACTTGTGCAGATTTTGTAGAAAACTGGCGTTTAATTGATGCAACTATATACACAACTTTAGAGCCCTGCGTCATGTGTGCAGGTGCGATTATTCAATGTAGGGTAAAGCGCGTTGTATGGGGAGCAAAAGATATTCGTTTAGGAGCAAACGGTAGTTTTGTCGATCTTTTTGCTAAGAAACATCCCATTCATCAGGTAGAAATTGTAGGCGGCGTTCTTGAGGCAGAGTCGGCAGATTTACTTCGCGCATTTTTCCAAAAAAAGCGGAAAGAAAAAAAGGGCCTTGAGCTGAATTAAGAGCGTTTCTTGGAGATCTCGTCCATCTTTTTGATCTCTTCTTTTGTTAAGCTCTCTTTTCCTTTTGTGGCGATTTTTTCCAGCATAGCGTCCATAAAAGCCTCTTCCTCGGAAATCGGTTTTCCGGTTTTAAAATCGTAAACAGCTCCTTTTTTTCGCTTCACTCGTTTCCATTGAAAATCTTGGAGAAAGCATTCAAAAGAGCGTAAATAACGAAAAGGGCTTCTGCCTTGATAATACCGAATAGCGTACATGTATCCATAAACACCTGCTACTAGATAAGCTACAAAATGGGTCATGTGCCCGTCTAAAAGCGATAAGAAAAGATTGATGCCCCATACACTTAATATCGCTAATGTAACGCTCAACGGAATGGTAAAAAACACATAGATTTTTGCATAAGGGTTCAACAGCATCCAAGCGATCAGTATCGTATACAAAGCGCTATGCGCTCCCATAAGCGGCACAAAAGATCCGGTAAGGTACATGGCGCATGCTGTCAAAAGGCCTGTAACAATAATGCCTGAAAAAAAAAGGCGTAAAAAAGAGGTTTCTCCTCTAGATTGCGCTAAAGAAGAGCCGAAGACCCAAGTGATGTAGAGTTTAAAACCTAAGTCGATTAAGTAATTAAAAGATACAGAACCTAACACAGGCTGCGTAAAAGGGTAGGTGATCAGTTGCCAAAGATACCCTTTAGCCAACGCACTTTGGCTCAAGGAAAATACAGGCAGTAAATAAGAAAAAGAAAACAGAGGAAAAATCTTGCTACAGATGATCCAAAACATGCTGCTTGCCAGCATCAAAAGCAAGATCCACCGAATAGATGCAGGGGTTTTCTCAGGACTTCCTTGAAATGTTTCCGTATACATAGTCTTTCATCATAAAGGGGGCGGGTTTTCCTTTCCAGAATTGTTTTTATCATCTTTTTTTGTGGGATTCTAAAATCTATTTGCTAAATAACCGCCCGTAGGATCGAAATGATGCATTAAATAATTTACAAAGGTAATTTTTTATGACAAATATAATACCGAAAACAATAGCGGAATTTAATACAGATTCAAACTTGACTAGCCCGCTTACATCTCGAAGGGGCTCTTTTATAGATCCAAAAGAAGCGTCTGCTATAAAAAAGAGAGTTAGTGGTTTAGCATCCCAGCACGAGAACGGCGGGTTGATCCGTTTCTCTTCAAGTATTTCTCCTACAAGCGGCACTACCACACGAAAAAAGACTAAAGGTACGAATCTGAAAGCCAAATCTCTTTTGACAAGGGCATGTAACCTTCTAGCTCGTTATGCGGCTTTGTTCATCAGATCGCATCTGTCTATTTTTCGTTAAAGTTTTTTCTGACGTATTCTAGCTGAGAATCTAGAAAACTAGACGAAACAAGGCTTTTCTTCAAAAGGGAAAAGTCTTGTTTTTTTTTCAGAGAAAAAATAGAATTTACCTATAAAAGATTTCGTAAAGTAAAAGGTTTTTCACAATGAAACAGTCTAAACACCCTCCTTATCAAGATATTCTTTTTGTAGATTCATCTACCGGGGAGAAATTTGTTATTGGCAGCACTATGCAGCCTACAGAAACTGCGGAACACGAGGGGAAAACATACCCTACCGTCCGATTGGCAGTTTCTTCTGCTTCCCACCCATTTTTCACAGGTAGCGAGAAATTCATCGACTCTGAAGGAAGAGTCAGTCGATTTGCAAAACGTTATCAGAAAAAACGTGAGCAAGAAAAACGGGACCAAGAGCAAAGAGAAAAGCTCGAAAAAGAAGCTTCTCTTAAGAAAAAGAAAAAGTCATGAAGGAAAAAGTTCGCCGCCTCTTAGCCAGGCTAGAAGAGGTGGAGGAGCTATTAGGTAAACCTGAGACTTTATCTGATCAAGAATCCTACCGCAAGCTTACGCAAGAACACTCTTATTTAACCCAGTTAAAGCAAGCTTTTGCTACTTGGGAAAGCCTTTCCAAGCAGCTTTCTGATAACCGTTCTATTTTAGAGCAGGAAACAGATGAAGAAATGCTAAGCTTGGTCAAAGAAGATATCCAATCTTTAGAAAAATCCCTTCCACAAGCCCAGTCAGAATTAGAAGCGCTTTTAGTTCCTCCTAATCCCAATGACGATCGGAATACGATTGTAGAAATACGAGCGGGCACAGGGGGAGATGAAGCTGCTATTTTCGTGGGCGACTGCGCGCGTATGTACAAGAACTTTGCCGCAGAAAAAAAATGGGCCTTTGAAACACTTTCTGCTACTGTTTCTGACGCAGGAGGCTTCAAAGAATACGTTTTTGTAGTTTCTGGTAAAGGCGTTTTTCGCCAGATGCAATATGAAGCGGGAACTCACCGCGTGCAAAGGGTGCCTGTTACAGAAACGCAGGGTAGAGTGCACACCTCTGCAATTACTGTAGCTGTTCTTATGGAACCTTCAGAAGAGGAAAAGATTTCTATCCAAGATGCCGATCTTAGGATAGAAACGTACCGAGCTTCTGGAGCGGGAGGTCAGCATGTCAACGTCACTGATTCTGCGGTTCGTATTACGCACATCCCTACAGGTACTGTGGTTTGCTGCCAAGACGAGCGCTCGCAGCATAAAAATAAAGACAAAGCTATGCGGATTTTATCCGCAAAAATCCGCGAAAAAATGCGCGCAGAAGAAGAAAAGAAAATTGCAGATCTTCGCGCATCTCAAGTAGGGTCTGGCGACCGATCAGAACGGATCAGAACATACAATTTTCCTCAAAATCGATTGACAGATCACCGGATTGGTTTTACTGCCTACAATCTAGATGCGGTGATCGCAGGGTATCTCGATGAGATCACCAACGCTCTTGTATCTCATTTTTATCAACAGCAACTTTCTGGTTAATGATGTTAACCGTTCGTGAAGCCTTGGCAAAAGGAGAGGCTTTTTTGCGCAGCAAAGAGGTGAGCTCTCCTAGAAGATCGATGGAAGATCTGCTTGCCTGGACTCTTTCTTGTAGCCGTCTTGATCTTTACATGAATATCGACCAACCTATAGAAGAAAAAGAGCGCCTTGCTTTGAGAAGTTCTTTAAAGGAGTTGGCAAATCATGTTCCTTTTGCCTATATCTCCCGAAAAGAAGTGTTTTACGGTCTTTCTCTATTGATTACAGA
>ERZ1740072.315-NODE-315-length-20275-cov-6.255836_pt1 | contig 20275 bp, 22 predicted proteins | sample MGYA00581733_ERZ1740072 | MGnify/ENA primary metagenome ERZ1740072 (study PRJEB43018, sample SAMN04849741) | marine metagenome | isolation source: floating plastic debris | place: Pacific Ocean | collected 2008-08-30 | study: EMG produced TPA metagenomics assembly...
TGGCTCCGGCGGTAGGGATCGAACCTACGACCAATTGATTAACAGTCAACTGCTCTACCGCTGAGCTACGCCGGAACGGTTCGCGCCGTATAGCAAGGCGGATTCGGGCCGTCCAGAGGCTTTTCCAGCCCATTGACCAAAAAGTTCATGGCGACGGGATACGCTCGAATTGAACGGTTGCGGTCAAAGGGCCAAGCGGGCGCACCTTGGATTTTCCTGTGAGGTCAATGAGATGTGCAAGCACGTTGCGCGTTGCAGCGGGCAGCAGTGCAGCAGGTGTATCGGCATAGACGGTTGATGCGATTTCGTCCGCGCTGGCGGGACCTGCGTCCAAGGCCGACAGGATGGCAGCTTCACGTCCCAAACGGTGCGCGATCAGCCAGTCAAGCCGCGCGTTTGGGTCTGTGATGACGTCACCGTGCCCGGGGTAAAACGCCCGCCACGTGCGCCCCGCAAGCCGCGCGCAGGAGGCCATGAAATCCGTCAGGTCCCCGTCGGGGGGCGAGACCAGCGAACTGGCCCAGCCCATCACATGATCTCCGGTCAGGCACACATCATTCCACGCCAGCGAGATATGGTTGCCCAGATGGCCAGGCGTGTGAATGACCTCGAGCGCCCAATTGTCACCGGTGACCGTGGCACCGTCCACAAGGGTCACATCTGGCACGAAGTCACGGTCGATGCCTTCTCCGCCGCCGGTCATTCCCGTTTTCACAAGCGCGGACATCGCAGCACTGCGCCCCGCTGCGGGCCCGCCAAAGGCCAAAACCGGCGCACCGGTCTGCCGAGCCAAAGGTCGCGCAAGTGGCGAGTGGTCGAGGTGACTGTGCGTGACGATGATTTTGCCAATCCGCTCACCGGGACCTAGGGCAGCAAGGATCGCGTCCAGATGCGCCGGGTTGTTCGGGCCGGGGTCGATCAACGCCAAATCCTTGTCACCCAGCAGATACGTGTTTGTGCCCCGGTACGTCATCGGCGAGGGGTTTGGGGCCACGATCCGACGCAGGCCTGGTTCGAGCTGTTGCACAGCCCCGATTGTGGGATCAAAGTTATCCATATGCAGGGCCTGCCTTGCCTTGTTCCTTTAAGTCACAGACCGCACCAGCTAGGGTATGCCCATGTCGTTCCAATGGCTCACAAATTATTTGCCTCGCGGCATTTACGCCCGCGCTGCGCTGATCATGGTGCTGCCGGTTGTGGTTGTGCAAGCCGTCGTCTCCTTCGTGTTTGTAAAGGAACACTACGAGGATGTCACAAGGCAGATGTCGATTACGGCCGCCCGGGAAGTGCGGCTGGTTCTTTCACTGATAGGGGATGCAAACGAGGTTGCTGATATTGCTCAACTGGCCGCGCCGGTCACCGGACCATTGACGATGACCGTCGGGCCGGCAGAGCCGAGCGCGCTGGACGAACCGGACCAAAAGCTGTGGTATGATTTCACCGGTATCACCATCACCGAATGGCTGCACTCTCAGGTCCCCGAAGTGGCTGCAGTCGACTTGTCAAATGACCGCGTGGTGCGGCTGATCCTTGATACGGATCCGGGGCCAATTGAGTTGCTGTTTGACAGACGCCGAGTGTCAGCGTCTGCACCCCACCAATTGCTGGTCAACATGGTCTTTTTCGGAGTGTTGATCACCATCGTTGCCTTCATCTACATGCGCAACCAGTTGCGTCCAATCAAGCGACTGGCCAATGCGGCCGAAGCCTTCGGCCGCGGCAATGCAATCCCCTATACACCCTCCGGTGCGACCGAAGTCCGAGCGGCGGGTACCGCTTTTGTCGACATGCGCACGCGGATCGAGCGCCAGATCGAAAACCGCACGCTGATGTTGTCCGGAGTGAGTCATGATCTGCGCACTCCACTCACCCGCATGCGCCTCGCACTGTCCATGCTCGAGGATGAAGACCGTATTCCGCTGGAGCGCGACGTGGATGACATGCAGGGGATGATTGATGCCTTCCTCAGCTTTGCCAAAGGCGAAAGCGAGGGCGAACCCGAAGACACCGATCCGATTGCTCTGGCCACAGGTCTGGTGGCGGACGCGCAGCGCGGCGGGCAGCCGGTTGCGATGGGAGACGTCGATGGAGCCGGAACCGTCACCTTGCGTGTTGCGGCCATGAAACGTGCGCTGGACAACCTGATCACCAACGCCGTGCGCTATGGTCAGCAGGCGGAGGTGTCGGTGCGTCTGAGCGAAAAGTCTCTGAGGTTCAGGGTCGAAGATGCGGGCCCCGGCATTCCCGAAGACATGCGAGCGGACGCGCAGCGGCCTTTCGTGCGGCTGGACGAATCCCGCAATCAGGATCGCGGCTCCGGCGTGGGGCTGGGACTGGCCATTGCCACGGATATTGCGCGCGCCCATGGCGGTGTACTGCGTCTTGGGCGCAGCGAAACCTTGGGCGGTCTGCGCGCGGACATTGTGATTGCACGCTGAGGCGCTGGTTCCGCCACGGCACGCTTGCCATGGGCGCGGCGCGCCCCCTAACCAAGGGGACACCCGGTTTCCAAAAGGCACGCAGATGACCCCGTATGACATGATCAAGGCACACATGAGCCAAGCCATCCCCTTTGCCACCCATGTCGGTATTGAGCTGATCGAGATTGGGGATGGGACAGCGACTGCCGCCCTGGATCAGCGCACCGAGACCTCAAACCACATCAAATCACAGCACGCGGGCGCAATGTTTACGCTTGGCGAGGCGGCCTCGGGGGCTGCGTTGGGCGGGGCGCTGGCCCCTGTGCTGCTGGAGGTGCGCCCGGTCGCATCGGGCGCCCAGATTTCCTACGTCAAAATCGCCAAGGGTCGGTTGACGGCCACCGCTCACACAAGCGCACCGGGGGCGGAGTTATTGGCGACATTGAAAGAGGTCGGCAAGGTTATGTTCTCGGTCGATGTCGATATTCGGGACGAGGCCGGCGACACGGTTGTGAGCATGCAAGTGGACTGGCATGTGAAGGCCGCCAAATAAAACTGCGGTTTGGCCGAAACTCACTGGTTTATGGCCGACACTCAAAAGTCACGGCACGGTGCTGTCTGTATATCCACATCAGCCGACAAACATACCTTCCCCCAAGGGATGAGAACGGTCGCTGCGAGGCGTGTTATTGAGTGCTTTGTTTTTGTTTGCCTTGTGTTTGCTGCCTCACAGCTTAACCTCAGAGGCCCCCCACGTGGGGGCCTTTTTTTATGGGTCTGGGTGTCCGATCCGGCGTTCAGGGCTGCATCACGGTTATTTTTCCGTGGATATCTTAGAAGGCTGCGCCTGAGTGTGAGCATTGAGACCGCAATTGCTGCAACGCCGCGACAATCGCAGGCGATACGCCATGTGCAGCGCGGGCTAAGCTTTGCAAAGTGTAACACGGCGGATGTTTGGTAGGCCCGGCAGGACTTGAACCCGCAACCAAAGCGTTATGAGCGCTCTGCTCTAACCAATTGAGCTACAGGCCCGCCATAAGCGCTTGGCTAGCCAGCGGATCGACAAAGGTCAAGCGGTTGAAAAAGGACTTCGCGCGCCCAAGCCCATTTACCATAGCAAGCACCCTTGGTAGGGGAGGCGAAATAGCCACTGCCGGAGCGCACGATGACCGATCCCAAGAAAAACGGAATGACCTATGCCGAGGCTGGCGTGGACATTGATGCGGGCAACGCACTGGTCGAGCGGATCAAACCGGCTGCCGCCGCCACAAAGCGGTCCGGCGTCGCTTCCGGGTTGGGCGGGTTTGGCGGACTGTTTGATTTGAAGGCGGCAGGTTTTACTGACCCCGTTCTTGTTGCGGCCACAGACGGCGTGGGCACCAAGCTGCGCATCGCCATTGATACCGGCAACGTCGACGGTGTCGGTGTTGATCTGGTGGCGATGTGCGTCAACGATCTGGTCTGTCAGGGCGCGGAGCCGCTGTTTTTCCTCGACTACTTTGCCACCGGAAAGCTGGAACTGGATCAGGCCGCACGCATCATCGAAGGCATTGCAAAGGGGTGTGCAGACTCCGGCTGTGCCCTGATCGGCGGGGAAACCGCAGAGATGCCGGGCATGTATCCTGTGGGCGACTTTGATCTGGCCGGATTTGCGGTCGGCGCGATGGAGCGGGGCACGGCCCTGCCTGCGGGCGTCGCTGAGGGCGATGTGCTGCTGGGCCTTGCCTCTGACGGTGTGCATTCCAACGGGTATTCGCTGGTGCGCCGGATTGTCGAGGCCTCTGGCCTTGCATGGAGCGATGCTTGCCCATGGGGCGCAGGCACGTTGGGCGAAGCACTTCTGACGCCAACCCGGCTTTATGTCCGCGCCGCTCTGGCGGCGATTGAGGCGGGTGGGGTGCATGGATTTGCACACATCACCGGGGGCGGATTAACGGAAAACCTGCCGCGCGTGTTGCCGGATGGCCTGGGCGCGCATGTCGATCTGGATGCGTGGGAGTTACCGTCTGTTTTCAAATGGCTGGCCACGTCTGGCGGAATGGACCCTGCAGAAATGCTCAAGACCTTCAACGCCGGGGTTGGCATGGTTGTTGTGGTGGCCCCCGATGCTGTCGATGACGCCACCAACGCCCTCAAGGAACAGGGCCAAACCGTTATCCCGCTTGGCAAAATTACAAGCGGGCAGGGCGTCACGTACTCAGGTGCGCTTTGGTGACCAAACGCGTCGGGATCTTTGTCTCTGGCGGCGGGTCGAACATGCGCACGCTGGTCAAAGACATGGTCGAGGACCACCCGGCGCGCGCAACTGTGATCGTTTCCAACAATGAAAGCTCGGGCGGGATAGCATGGGCACGCGATCAGGGGATCGCCACAGAGGTGATCGACCACCGCCCCTTTGGCAAGGACCGCGGCGCGTTTGAGGCGGCGATTGACAGCGCGCTTGCGCCTTATGATCTCGACATCATCTGCCTTGCCGGTTTCATGCGGGTGCTGACCGCAGGTTTCGTGACCCCGTGGCAGGGTAGGATGCTCAACATTCACCCGTCGCTTTTGCCCAAGTACAAAGGCCTGCACACCCACGCCCGCGCTCTGGACGCAGGAGACAGCGAACACGGTTGTACTGTCCACTTGGTGACACCTGCGCTGGATGACGGACCGATCCTTGGACAGGCACGCATCCCGGTTGAACCGGATGATACACCCGACAGTCTGGCAGCGCGTGTTCTGGTGCAGGAACACCGCCTTTATCCTGCCGTTTTGCGCCGTTATGCCAGTGGAGACACCACGCCCATCACGCTCTAGCAACCCCTTTGGCTTTGCTATAGCGTCCTCCAGACCAGTCGGTGATGACCACCGCACAGCATAGAAGAATATGTATGAAAACCATTACGACGACCGATGACCTCGCCGCATTTTGCAAAGAGGCGGCGCAACATGACTATGTGACGGTCGATACGGAATTCCTGCGCGAACGAACTTACTACTCCAAACTCTGCCTTGTGCAACTGGCGATGCCGGGGACCGATGACAGCGGTGCAGTGCTTGTTGATCCACTGGCCAACGGGTTGTCGCTTGAGCCGCTGTACGATCTGTTTCGCGACACGTCTGTGGTCAAGGTGTTTCATGCCGCGCGTCAGGACCTCGAAATCTTCTATGTGGACGCACAGGTGTTCCCTGAGCCGCTGTTTGACACGCAAGTGGCGGCTATGGTGTGCGGATTTGGAGAGCAGGTCGGATACGAGACCCTTGTGCGCAAAATCGCGCGCCAGCCGCTGGACAAGACATCGCGGTTCACGGACTGGTCGCGCCGTCCGCTAACGGACGCGCAAAAGACCTATGCGCTGGCGGATGTCACGCATTTGCGCCAGATCTACGAATTTCTGGCGGCCAAGTTGGACGAGAATGGACGTGTGCGTTGGGTGAGTGAAGAACTGAAAACCCTGCTGAGCCCAAGCACCTATATCATCGATCCGCAAAACGCGTGGAAGCGGGTCAAAACGCGCACATCGTCGTCCAAGTTTCTGGCCGTGGTGAAAGAGCTGGCTGCCTTCCGCGAAAACCACGCCCAAACCCGCAACATTCCCCGCAATCGCGTGTTCAAGGACGACGCGCTGGTCGAACTGGCCAGCAACAAACCCAAGAGCATTGAGGAATTGGGACGCTCACGCCTGTTGCTGCGCGAGGCGCGCAAAGGCGACATTGCAGATGGTATTCTGGCGGCTGTTGCGCGCGGGGTGGCAATGCCGCCCGAGGATCAACCCAAACCGGATCGCAGCCGTGAAAAGCTGCAAGTGAACCCGGCCCTGGCTGATCTGCTGCGGGTGCTTTTGAAGGCCAAGACAGAAAGCGCGGGCGTTGCCGCAAAACTGATTGCGTCCGCGGCTGATCTTGATGCGCTTGCGGCAGGGGTGCGGGATGTCTCCGCGCTCAAAGGCTGGCGCTCGGAAGTGTTTGGCGAGGATGCGTTGCGGCTGTGCGAAGGCCGTGTTGCCCTTACAGCAAACGGAGCAGATGTTCGGATTATCGTACTCGATTGACCCCGGCGTTTAGCGGCGGGACGACGTTTGCGCGTTGCGCACCCCTTCGACCCGGATCACGTTCACCCCTGCAAGGTCGCGGTCCGTCAACCGGACTGCCGCAGTAACGGTGCGCACGCGGGTCGAGGTGGTGCGACCTGCATCGGCCAGCCGCACGGCTTCCAGCCGATAGGTCAGGACGCCATCAACGGGTTCTGAGTCATCGTTTTCCGGGATCAGCCGCACGTCAAAGGGGCGGTCATAAGCAGATATGCCTGTCGCAACCACAATGGCACCGCCCGGCACCTGTTCGATTACCAGATCACTGATCTGATCAACCGGTATGCCAAAATACTCGTCGCTGGGGCGGAAAGCCCTGAATAACCCACCGCGTTCCGTCTCGGGGATAAGCGGGTTTGTTTGTTCGACGTTCACTTGCTGGATGGGTTGCGAACGGCTGTTTCCAAACCAGTTTGCTGGGTTCAACCGGCTTTCGCCGCAGGCACTCAGACCTAGCGTCGCGATCAAGGCTGATGTTGTCAAAAGGCGCATTGTTGCTCGTGTTTTTGCTTACCGCGTTGGTAACGGATGTCGCAGCGCTTGAAAAGCATCCATTGGTGCACTGGACCTTTGCGGGGACAGGGCCTAGGTCACCGGGCAGATGAACGTGAGGGTGACATGGCAACGGCGGCATTCGAAGAGATTGTGGAAGACTTTGAGTTCCTTGAGGACTGGGAGGATCGCTATCGCTATGTGATCGAGCAGGGCAAAGCGATGGACCCGCTGGATGATGCGCTCAAAGTGCCGGCGACCAAGGTGGAGGGCTGTGCGTCTCAGGTGTGGCTACATGCGGTCGTCGAGGACGGGCGGTTTCATTTTGATGGAGACAGCGACGCCATGATCGTCAAAGGGTTGATTGCAGTTTTGCGACGCCTTTACAATGGATTGGATGCCAAAGCTGTACTGGATGTAGACGCCCGCGCAGAGATGGCGCGGCTGGGATTGAACGACCACTTGTCCGCGCAGCGGTCAAACGGATTACGTGCCATGATCGAACGTGTGCGCAGCGTGGCATCGGCGTAGTCGGTTTTTCAGATCAGAGACGACTAGATCTCCGCGAGAGCGGTTTTCAGATCACCGTAACCCGTGAAACGACGTTCGAACTTGAGCCCCAGGGTTTCCGCCGCCTTTTTTGCTTTCTCTGTAAGGGCCGGGTCATCAGTCTGTGCCTGATAGACAAGTTTTTCGTAGTTGCCGAAATACATGTCGCGCAGTTCCGGATGACGGTCCAGTCCCATGGGCTTGAGGATAAATGCCTCGAACTGACGCACAAGGAAGTCTGTGAGGTAGAAGGCCGTGATTTCACTTTCACTATGAGACGCAAACCGCTCATTTCCCTCGAAAAAGCTGTAGCAGTGCGGCCCTGATACCATCTCGACGCCAAGGTCCTTGCAGGCGATTTCCAGCAAACCCCCGGTCCCGCAATCGGCATAGACCACAAAGATGGTGGCGTAAGAGTCGCGGTGTTTGGCGACCGCTTTCTTTACCTCATCTGTGATTTTTTCGGGGTAAAGGTGCAGTTTGGCGGGCAAGCAGGTCAGGTCCATGTGATCCCAGCCATTTTGCGCCTTCAGGTCGAGGATCTCGCGCGCCAGTGCCCCGCAGGCGATCAGCAGAATGCGCCCGGTTCCCGATGCATCGAGTCCGTGTTCCGTGAGGTCCGTGTCGCTTAGCGCCATTTGATCGAGCAGCCCATGCTGGGGGTCTGATCCCGGGGGCCAGCGCCAGTTTCGGCAATCTGCCGCATTGCATTGACAAGTTCAGGCCTGCGCGCACTGGCATCTCCCATCCGCGCATCATCCAATCGCCCTCGGTATTGCAGCAGCCCATCGCCGCTGAACCCAAAGAAGTCTGGCGTACAGACCGCGCCATAGGCCCGCGCGACGGTCTGGTCTGCGTCGATCAGGTAGGGAAAGTCGAACCCGTATTTTTCGGCAAAGCCGGGCATCTTGTCAGGCGCATCGGCGGGGTAGGCGGAATAGTCGTTCGAATTGATCGCCAGAACCCCAATGCCCTCGCCCATCAAAAGCCGCGCATCAGCGGCCAGCCTGTCTGCAATAGCAACGACATAGGGGCAATGGTTGCAGATGAACGCAATCAGAACGCCCTTTGGACCAAGGTGATCATTCAGGTCATGCATTTGCCCATGCGCATCGGGCAGGCGAAACTGCGGCGCAGGATCGCCAAAATCGCAACCGGGTGTTTCAAGCAGCATGTCGTCCTCCGGGCATCCGGGGCGACAGGGGCTTACCCCGCCGCCAGCTGGTTGTGCTTGCGTGCCACAAATTCCTTGGCTGTTTCCACAGCCACCGCCGCATCGCGGCAATAGGCATCTGCGCCAATCGCCTTGCCGAACTCTTCGTTCAGAGGCGCGCCGCCAACCAGCACGATGTAGTCATCCCGGATGCCTTTTTCGACCATCGTGTCGATAACCACCTTCATGTAGGGCATTGTTGTGGTCAGCAGAGCGGACATTCCAAGGATATCCGGACCTTCGTTTTCAATGGCTTCCAGATAATTTTCGACCGGGTTGTTGATGCCCAGATCGACCACTTCGAACCCAGCACCTTCCATCATCATGGACACGAGGTTTTTGCCGATATCATGGATGTCGCCCTTGACCGTGCCGATCACCATTTTGCCGACGCGCGGCGCGCCGGTTTCAGCCAGCAGGGGTTTGAGGATGGCCATGCCGCCCTTCATGGCGTTGGCGGCCAGCAGCACTTCGGGCACAAACAGGATGCCATCGCGGAAATCTGCCCCGACGATGGTCATGCCGCCCACCAGCGCTTTGGTGAGAACGTCATATGGCGCCCAGCCGCGTTCGATCAGGATATTGACGCCTTCTTCGATCTCTTCACGCAGACCGTCATAGAGGTCGTCGAACATCTGTTGGACAAGCTCTTCGTCGTCGAGTTCGGACAGGATGATTTCGTCTTCGTCTGACATGGTCGTTCCTTGATGTTCGGGCACGCATGTGCCGTCATGCAGTTTGGCCCAATCTGCCAGATTGCCGCAGATCAGCTATGCGGATTGCGACATGGATGTGATCAGCCGCGACCTGACGGTATTGGCTGTGGGCCTGATTTGGAACTCTTTTCTGGCGCGCGTTCTGTTTTTGTTCTAATCTTTCCGGATGAAACAGGATTTGCAGACCCGCACGCCAAAGGGACGCGGCGCACTCAGCAATGCCGACAGTCGGTATGACAGCGTCACACGGCATGGTGTGCAGGATGGTTGGGACCGGGAGGAGGACCTGCCGACCTTGCGCACCGAGGTAAGTTTCGAGCGTCCGCGTTCGATCATTTCCTACAACCGATCGCCGGATTTGCCGTTTGATCGTTCAATCAATCCCTATCGTGGCTGCGAGCACGGATGCGTCTATTGCTTTGCCCGCCCCAGTCATGCCTTTCTGGGGCTCTCGCCCGGATTGGATTTCGAAACCAGGCTGGTCGCGCGCCCGGATGCGCCCGAGGTCTTGCGCGCCGAGTTGGCCAAGCGCACGTACAAGGTGGCACCCATCGCGGTTGGCACCAATACGGACCCGTACCAACCGATTGAAAAAGAGTATGGGATCATGCGGGCTTGCCTTGAGGTGTTGGAGGACTGCGGCCATCCGGTTGCCATTGTGACAAAGGGGGCGCTGATTGAGCGGGACCTTGATATTCTTGGGCGCATGGCGCGGCGGGGGCTTGTGCGTGTGGGCGTATCGGTGCCCACGCTTGACCCGGTCTTGTCGCGACTGATGGAGCCGCGCGCGCCTGCTCCCAATCGCCGTTTGCAGATCATCCAGCGACTCAGCGCAGCAGGCGTGCCAGTGCGTATCATGGCGTCTCCCATGGTGCCTGCGCTGACGGATCCGGAGTTGGAGGAGATTTTGAGTCGGGGCAAAGAGGCGGGGGCACGAACCGCCAGTTGGATCATGTTACGCTTGCCGCAAGAGGTGTCACCCTTATGGCAGGACTGGTTGGCGGCCCACTATCCCGACCGCGCCGGGCGGATCATGGCGCGTTTGCGGGAAATGCACGGGGGCAAGGAATACGACGCACGATGGGGGCACCGGATGAAGGGCGAGGGGGCCTATGCCGAAATGGTCGCCGCCCGCTTTGCGGTGGCCATCAAACGACTGGGGTTAAAGGAAACGGCGCCGCCGATGCGTACCGATCTCTTCCAGCCTCCGATTCCGCAGTCTGCTCAGTTGAGCCTGTTTTAGCTCAAGCGACGCGTCGGTTGCCGCGTCGCTTGCGCGCAGGTGCCGTGTTTTCGCCGGTGCCGTCATTAGCTGATGAAAACCCGCCCAAGGCTTCGACGATCTTTTCAAGGGTCGGCACGGGGCCTTTGGCGCGTGTATCGAGTGCCATACGCATCTGGCGCAGGTGTGCGGGTGTGGTGCCGCAACATCCACCAATGATTGACGCGCCGCAATCGCGGGCAAGGACGGCATAGTCGGCCATCAACTCGGGCGTGCCATCATAGTGGATATGGCCGTCATGGTATTTGGGAATGCCGGCGTTTCCTTTTGCAATCAGTGGGGTAGGGGTGCCTGTTGCTGCAAACCCAAGCACCGTGCGCAACAGGTCTGATGCACCTGTTCCGCAATTGGCACCAAAGGCCAGTGGCGGGTTTGGCAGACCTGCGACAAGCAGAGCCATGTCCGTGCTGGTCACGCCCATCATGGTACGTCCGGCGGTATCAAAGCTCATCGTGCCGACCCAAGGTATGTCCGCTCGCGCGAAACCTTCGGCGGCGGCGGCGAATTCTTCTGGCGCCGAGATCGTTTCGACCCAGCCGATATCTGCGCCCCCGGCTTTGAGACCAGAGGCGGTTTCGTGAAACATCTCGACCGCGTCTGCGTGGCTGAGCGTGCCGACCGGTTCCATGATATCACCTGTTGGGCCAACCGAACCTGCAACAATCACTGTGCGGTCCGCCTTGTCAGCGACGTTGCGTGCGATCTCGGCCGCCATCTTGCTCAATTCAAAGGCGCGATGCCCTGCGTCGTGCAATTTGAGGCGCGAGGCGTTGGCGCCAAAGGAATTGGTCAAAAAGACATCACTGCCTGCGTCCACAGCGCCTTTGTAAAGGGTCGTGATCTTGTCAGGTGCGGTTTCGTTCCACAATTCAGGCGCATCGCCTGCCATCAACCCCATCTCGAACAGGTTGGTGCCCGTTGCACCGTCAGCCAGCAGGGTGCCTTTTTCGGCCAGAAGGTCGCTGAATGGGTTGGTCATGGTTCGTTCCTCGCGCGCGTAATGGATCTGTCCTTTCACGCATCCGTGATTGAGGCCAGTTCATAATATTCATGTAGTTTATGAAGTTTGTATGTGATCGCTGGATTTAGAAACCTGTGACAGACAAGCAAAAGGCGCAAAGCGTTTCAGCATTGCGCCCTGAGTGGCATAAACTGTGCCGCTTAGATGACTGTTATTGCTCGACTTCTGTCATGACTTGCGCTTTGGCTTCAGCCATCAGCTTGACCATCTGCGTGCGGATCGTCGTTTCATCTGCCAGATCGCCCAGATCACCGGACACTTTGCGATAAACGTCTTCGTCGCCTGCTTCTTCAAAGTCGGCCTTGATCACTTCGCGGGCGTATTCGGCGGCGGCGTCACCTGCCTTGCCCATCAGGCCAGCGGCCCACAGTCCAAGCAGCTTGTTGCGCCGCGCTTCTGCCTTGAACTGCATCTCTGCATCATGCGCGTATTTGTTCTCAAAGGCGTTTTCGCGGTCGTCAAAAGTGCTCATGAGCCATCTCCCTGTGGTCAGTCCTTGGGTAATGATATGCGCAGGCGGCGTGCGCCTTGCAACCCCTTTGCTTGCGGCACAACAACCGATTGCTTATGAGGGCGCGAGGCGGGGCAGACTCGAGGGACCACGCCCAAGCGAAAGGACGTCCATGGCGCGACGCAAAAAGATTTACGAAGGCAAGGCGAAGATCCTTTATGAAGGTCCAGAGCCAGGGACGATCGTCCAGTATTTCAAGGATGACGCCACAGCCTTTAATGCGCAGAAAAAAGAAGTGATTGACGGCAAGGGCGTGCTCAACAACCGCCTGAGCGAGTTTTTCATGACGGGTTTGGCACAGATTGGTGTGCCGACGCATTTCATTAAGCGCCTGAACATGCGCGAGCAACTGGTCCGACAAGTCGAGATCGTGCCGCTGGAAGTGATCGTGCGCAACTATGCCGCAGGAACGATGTCCAAACGGCTTGGGATTGACGAGGGGACGCAATTGCCGCGGCCCATTGTCGAGTATTGCTACAAGGACGATGGCCTTGGCGATCCGCTCGTGACCGAAGAACACATCGCCGCCTTTGGCTGGGCCAGCCAGCAGGATATGGACGACATCCTGAGCCTTGCTCTGCGTGTGAACGATTTCCTGAGCGGTGTGATGATGGCCGTCGGCATTCGGCTGGTGGATTTCAAGATCGAAGTGGGTCGTGTCTATGATGGCGATTTCATGCGCCTGATCATCGCGGATGAAATCAGCCCCGACAGCTGTCGTCTGTGGGACATCGAGACAGGCCAAAAGCTGGACAAAGACGTGTTCCGCCGCGATCTGGGCAATCTGACAGATGCCTACACCGAAGTGGCGCGTCGTCTGGGTGTGATGCCCAAGACGTCATCACCGATCACCAAGCCCACATTGATCAACTAAGACTGAATGAGGACAGCAGGATGAAAGCAACCGTACACGTCATGCTCAAGACCGGAGTGCTGGACCCGCAAGGCGAGGCCGTGCGCCATGCGCTTGGGGCGCTTGGCTTTGATGGGGTGGAAGGCGTGCGTCAGGGCAAAGTGATCGAGCTGGATCTGGCCGATGGCACCTCTGAGGCGGATGTGAACGCGATGTGTGAAAAGCTGCTCGCCAATACGGTCATCGAATCCTACCGGGTTGATCTGGCATGAAGGCGGCGGTTGTCGTCTTTCCCGGGTCGAACTGTGACCGCGACCTGGCGGTGGCGTTTCGCGCAGCAGGGGCCGAGGTCGAGATGGTCTGGCACAAAGACACGGAGCTGCCCGCAGGCGTCGATATTGTTGGCGTTCCGGGCGGCTTTTCCTTCGGCGACTACCTGCGTTGCGGCGCTATTGCCGCGAATTCGCCCATCTGTCGTGCGGTGAAAGCCCATGCCGAGCGCGGTGGCTACGTGCTGGGTATCTGCAACGGGTTTCAGGTGCTGACGGAAACAGGCATGCTGCCCGGCGCATTGTTGCGCAATGCGGGCCTCAAATACATCTGCAAGACAGTCGGTTTGAAGGTCGAGACATCGCAGTCTGTCTATACCGAGGGGTATAATGCAGGTGATGTGGTGGATATTCCCATCGCGCACCACGACGGCAACTACTTTGCCGATGATGCAACGATTGACCGCCTCAAGGGCGAGGATCGCGTTGCCTTCACCTATACCGATAATCCCAATGGATCGCTGAGCGACATTGCGGGCATCTTGTCGGACAACCGTCGCGTCCTTGGCATGATGCCGCATCCGGAGCGGGCAGCGGATTCGGGCCATGGCGGCACGGACGGGCAGGCGTTGTTCCGCGCAGTGACGGCCCAATTGACCACCGCATGACTTGAGCGGCCCTGCGTGGAGGCCTAAGGTATTCCACATGGAGCCGTCGTCTCATAGCACAGAGCCCAACCAAGCGCCGCGTAGCGTGGGCTGGCGTGTGCGGCTGGCTCTTGTCCTTCTTATCGTAGCGGCTGTCGTCACCGTATTCTTTACCAATCGGCTGCTGACGAACCAGTTCACCGAAACCACCCGCAACCGCGCAGAACTGCGTCTGGCGCTGTATTCCGGGAACCTGCAAAGCGAGTTGCGCCAGAATGCCATTGTGGCGCAGTTGCTTGCACGCGACCCCGCCCTGATCGGGGCACTGAATGCCGGTGACTATCAGCGGTCCACCCGACGCCTGATTTCATTTGTGGAGGAAACGGGCGCTGCCAACCTGTTGCTGATGGACAATGACGGACGGGCCGTGGCCGCGACAGATCGCAACCGACTGGGCACAAATCACCGCACCGATCCGTTTTTTCTGGATGCGCTGCGCGCAAATGGCACGCTTTTTACCGTCGCACCACGTGAGGCAGGTGGGTTTTCCTTCATCTATTCGCGCAAGATAACCGCCGGCACCGAGGTTTTAGGGGTGATCGCCGTCGAGGTGGACCTGCAGAAATTTGAAGAGGCCTGGGCAGGTATTTCTGCCGCGGTGTTTGTCACCAACAGCGAAGGACAGATCATCCTTGCCACCGAACCACGCTGGCGCGGGCGCACGGAAGAAGAGGCCCTGGCCCAACAAACACCCCAGAGCGCAATTGAGCGGGCCATCCGGGCGACTGCAGATTGGACGGCTTTACCGCCGGATGCCTACGTTCAAGGCGAAGGGGTCATGCGGCTGGAAGGGCGTATCCCGTTTCGCGGCTGGCGCATAACGTCATTCACCACCTACGAGTCGGTGCGTGAGCGTGTGAACGGCGTCCTTGCCCTCGAAATCATGGGATTCGCTCTGTTGCTGGCGCTCGCGTTTTATGCGCTCAACCGCCGCTCGGCCCTGCGGCTTGCCCTGTCGACCCGGGAGTCGGCAGAGCTTCGCCATCTTAACATCCAGCTACAGCAGGAAGTTGCCGAGCGTAAACGGGTGCAGGAAGACCTCGCTGTTGCTGAACAAACCCTTGAACAATCGTCAAAACTGGCGGCCCTCGGCGAGATGTCTGCCGCCGTCAGTCACGAGTTGAACCAGCCGCTCGCTGCAATGAAAACCTATCTGGCCGGTGCGCGCCTTTTGTTGCGCCGCAACCGACCGGACGAGGCCGTTGTCAGCTTTGGACGCATCGACGATTTGATTGAACGAATGGGCGCCATCACACGGCAGCTGAAATCCTATGCCCGCAAGGGGCAGGACGCCCTTAGCCCTGTAAACATGGGCGACGCGCTGGCTTCATCCCTGTCGATGATGGAGCCGCAGTTGCGTCAGCGGCGGGTGCAGATCAACCGCGTGTTGCCCAGTGGGCCGGTGGAAGTGATGGGGGACCGGTTGCGCATCGAACAGGTGATGGTCAACCTGCTGCGCAACGCTATTGATGCGACCAAAACGGTCCGCGCGCCACAGATCGACATCATGCTTTCCGCCGGGGAAACGGCCACGCTCACCGTGCGCGACAACGGCCCCGGGATCGAGGACCTCGACGCCCTGTTCGAACCCTTTTACACCACCAAGCAGCCCGGCGATGGGGTTGGCTTGGGCCTTGCCATCTCATCCGGCATTGTCAACGATCTGGGCGGACGGCTGACAGCGCGCAACAGCACAAGCGAAGGCGCGGTGTTCGAGATGCAATTGCCCATAATGGGCGCAGACGCCGGAAACGGCGCACGCAAAATAGAAGCGGCGGAGTAAGTTTGAGATGACCCAAGCCATGAAGATCGCGATTGTTGATGATGAACAGGACATGCGCCAATCCATTAGCCAATGGTTGGCCCTGTCGGGCTATGACACTGAAACCTTTGCCAGCGCAGAAGACGCGCTGAAGGTTCTTGGCCCCGAATATCCCGGTATCGTCATTTCCGATATCAAAATGCCCGGCATGGACGGGATGCAATTCCTCAAAAAACTGATGGGCAATGACAGTGCGTTGCCTGTGATCATGATCACGGGTCACGGCGATGTGCCCATGGCTGTAGAAGCGATGCGCGTAGGTGCGTTCGACTTCCTTGAAAAACCGTTCAATCCGGATCGGATGTCTCAGTTGGCCAAACGCGCTACAGGACAGCGCCGTCTGGTTATGGACAACCGCGCTCTGCGCCGCGAACTCAGCGACGGTGGGCAACTGATGAAAAAGCTGATTGGCCAGTCCCCGGTCATGGAGCGGTTGCGTGAGGATATCCTCGACCTGGGTCAGGCGGACGGACACGTCCTGATCGACGGGGAAACGGGGACGGGCAAGACGCTGGTCGCCCATGCCCTGCACGCCGTTGGATCGCGGGCAGGCAAACGTTTTGTCCTGATCAGCTGTTCAGCGTGGGAAGAGGAAGCGCTGGCCAAGCGGCTGTTTGGCCCCATGAACCCGGAAGACGCCCAGCTGCCCGCCGTTGAAGAAGCCCGTGGCGGCACACTGGTCCTTGAGGATATCGAGGCCCTCAGCGAAACACTGCAGGCGCGTTTGTTAAGCGTGATCAACGAACAGGGCACGCCCGCCGAGACACGCATTGTCGGCATCTCGAACTTGCAGGAGGCAGGACGCACTTGCGAGGATGCCCTGCGCCCTGACCTCTATTACCGCCTTGCGGCTTTGAAAATCACTGTGCCGCCCTTACGCCAGCGCGGCGAAGACATCCTGCCCCTGTTCACGCGCCTGAGTGACCAGTTTGCAGACGAATATGGGTGCGATGCCCCCAAGGTTTCGGCGCAAGAGGCCGCGCAGTTGTTGCAGGCCCCGTGGCCGGGCAACGTGCGCCAGTTGATCAACATCGCGGAACGGGCCGTGTTGCAAGCGCGCAGGGGCACCGGGTCGATCGCATCGCTCTTGATGAACGATCACGAGGAAATGCAGCCCGTGATGACGACCGAGGGCAAGCCGCTGAAAGAGTATGTCGAGGCGTTCGAGCGGATGCTGATCGACAACACGATGCGGCGCCACAAAGGCTCCATCGCCAACGTCATGGACGAGCTATGTCTGCCGCGCCGGACGCTGAACGAAAAGATGGCGAAGTACGGGTTGCAGCGGTCGGACTACCTGTAGTCGGTTGGACATAGGGGCCGAAATTGCGCGGCACTTTGTGCTGGGCGGGCTATTCTATCTGCTTTATCTGGCAGTGCCTTTGTTGGGGCTTTGGCTTTGGCGCAAACAGCGGCGGATTTGGGTGTGGCCGCTTGCCCTGATCTGGATCACGGGATTTGTCGTGGTTCCTTTCGTCGAATACCAGCGCGCATACCAACGGGCTCATGCCTCTTGGGATCTTGCGGTCATTCCCGAAAGCATCCCCATAGATGGCAAGGTATTTGTCGCTGATGATACCGTGCGCACCCCGCACACAGCCATTCACCGCTTTAGCGACCCAAAAGGCAGCTTTGGTCTCTACAACCGTCCAGAGCTTGCCGCGCAACTGGTCGCGGGGCCTGTGGATTTTGCCGATTTACGGTTTTTCGAACACATCCGCACCCCCGGAACCTACAAGGACCGCTCAAAGGTCGAGGTACGGGAAGGCACCCGCGTTCCGGCTGATTACTTGATGCTGTCGCATTTTCGCGGCGATCAACGGGCGATCTTTGGCGCGCTCGACCATCCTATGGTGGACGAGATGCCTACCAATTTCAGCGCGGACTATCTGATCCTCGAAGTGCTGGACCCAGCGGCCTTTGATCTGAGGCGGGCTCGGATCGTCATGCTGCTGCCGTATGGGTCGCAAAGCTATTATGCGTGGCCGTTCAATCCGATGGTGCGCAAAGTGTACAGCGCCTAAAATGGCTCGGTCGTTCGAATAAAACCTTTCCGTCACGCGTTAATAGCACAGGACCGCGCGCATCCTCGCGTCAGGCTTCAGTGATGGGAAAGGATCCATAGCATGAAAATCATCGGCAATCGGAAATACCCAAGCACCGTTGAAGGCGTGCTGGCCAAAAAGGAACTGGCCAAGTTTTTGCGCGCGCAACTCAAGACCGAGTATAATTTGAACCATCTTGACTTTTTGCTCGCCCCTTACGACCCGATGACGCTGTACCAGACATACATTCACCCGAGTGCGAAGGATCAGATCAATCTTTCGGCGGGCGACCTTCGAGATGCCATTGCTCTGCAGGACAAATGGGATGACCCGTCATGGCCGGGTGTTATCAAGGAACTGCGAAAGTCCATCTCAGAGCTGATTGAACGGGACACCCTGCACCGGATGTACACCTCGCCGGCGTTTAAAGCCTATCACGCAGCCCACGGCGGCAGAGAGCCAAACGTCATGGATGAAACCAGCGATGATGAACCCGATCGTCTGCCTCCCAAAGTCGTGCGGGCAGCGCAACGTTTGGGCATAAGTGACGCCGACAAATTGCGCATCTACATTGGCCACCTTGAAAAGTTCGGAGCGGAAAAGGCCAGCGATTACGGTCAAAAGCTGCTGCGCAAGGAAGGGGTGCGGATCAAGTTGAAGACCGTGAACGAGTTTCTGTTTCAGGCTGGTTTTGCCACCAAATCCAACGCGGTACAGCCTGAAACACTGGAGGCCGTCGCATCTCAGGTCAAACTGAACAAGAAGAAGCTGCAGATTTGTGGATTTCAAAACTTGCTCAGTGACAAGGCATTGGGTCGCATTCGCGGATTGGTTCTTGCGCTGTCGCGCAAAGACAAACGTGGCGCCGAAATGGTGTTTGCAAAAATCCTCAAGGAGGAGCCCAAAACCAGCTTGCTGCATGGCGCCAAGCTGACCGATCTGATCAAACAGATGAAAAAGGTCAAGGCTTTTGAAATACTGTAACGCTTTCAGTCCTGTACTCCGCACATGTCGTGGCGTGCAGAGTTGCGCAGAAAACAAGCAGATACCCGCATAGCGAGAACACTTGATGCCTGCATTGGGGGGGCTGGATCAGATTCCCCATTGTCTTTTCTTATCCATTCCCTTTATCTACACCAACGGGTATCCGACGCTGTTTCGCGTCGCCCCGGAAACGAGTTTCGCTGTCATGGATGTTTTGGCGGGCCAGACCCCCAGATGTTTCGACAGACCGATTGGGCCTTGAAAGAGGCCACGAGATGCTGACGCTAGCCAAGGCTTGGCGCAGCTTATGAACGGATGCAGCGCCCCGAGGGACGCATGCGTCGGAGAAGAACCGCGATGACACGCGCGAGGACAGTATACGTTCCAGCAGAAGGCCCCCCGGGCCGGGTCTGCCGCGTGCCGCATATCGCTCAGACAAGACACGCCTTACGACGGCCTGCTCCTCCGGGGACAGGCCGCGTACACGCGCGCAATGGACTTAAATGGCTAAGAAAATGCTTATCGATGCCACCCACGCGGAAGAGACCCGCGTTGTGGTGGTCGACGGAAACAAGGTCGAGGAGTTTGACTTTGAATCCGAAAACAAACGCCAGCTTGCTGGCAACATCTATCTTGCAAAAGTAACTCGGGTTGAACCGTCGCTTCAGGCGGCGTTTGTGGACTATGGCGGCAACCGCCATGGCTTCCTCGCGTTCTCGGAAATCCACCCGGATTATTACCAGATTCCCGTCGCTGACCGCCAGGCGCTGATGGAGGAAGAGCGCGCTTACGTCGAAGCCCAGAAGGCACGCGATGAGGCCGATGAAAAACCCAAACCCAAGCGCCGTTCGCGCTCCCGCTCTGCCGCCGCCAAGGACAAGGATCCCAAGACGACGCAAGAGATTGATGGAATGGAAACCATCGATCTGGACGCGGATGCCGAGGTCGAGGCGGAGGTTCCTGTGGATGAGGCTGCTTCGCCGATGGAGACCGTCGCCGAAACACCAGTGGAGACACCGGCCGCCGACGAAGTGACTGAAGATGAAACGCCAGAGGCCGACGCGTCAGATGAGGGTCAAGCGGCCTCTTCCGAAGACACGGATGGCGATTCCGACAGCGATGACGATGACACACCCAAAGGACCCGATGCGGCCGCCAAGGATGACAGCATCGAATCCGTGGCCGATGAAGATGATCAGGAAGACATCCGCCCTGCGCGCAAACCTCGTCCCAAGCGCTATAAAATCCAGGAAGTTGTCAAAGTTCGCCAGATCCTCCTGGTGCAGGTCGTCAAGGAAGAACGCGGCAACAAGGG
>ERZ1740072.316-NODE-316-length-20213-cov-8.365264_pt1 | contig 20213 bp, 9 predicted proteins | sample MGYA00581733_ERZ1740072 | MGnify/ENA primary metagenome ERZ1740072 (study PRJEB43018, sample SAMN04849741) | marine metagenome | isolation source: floating plastic debris | place: Pacific Ocean | collected 2008-08-30 | study: EMG produced TPA metagenomics assembly...
TTTGTGTAATAATAATAATTTATTTACAAGAGATGACAAAATTTGAAATTCTCAAGTCATCTGCTTTCAATAAATGTTTGATTTAATCAAAAAGTGATGCTCCTGCTTCAGTGCCATCATGACATTCATGAACTTTCCTTAAAATCTTAATTATAAAACATGGATGATATCCAACAAAATCTAATTTATTTGATTATCTTAATGCCAAAGTGTAAAATGTTAAGGTTAGGTGTCAATTTGATGAAGCAGATATTTCCAGGAGGGTTGTGCAGAGATTAAGAGGATGTTCAATTTTTTTGTGTCTGCGAGCAGTGTGGATGATTAGTTTGTGATCTAAATTAGTCTTAGATCTTAGAAAAATTAGTGTCATTTAGGGGTATGACCCTCAAACTCCGAGCAAACTTTGCATACACTTTAGCGGTGATTAATTTTGCCAGAGGCAGAATAAACTAACTCAAGATGTTTTACATGTAATCGATATGACACTGATTTTTTAAGCAATTAGGTGTCTAATTATGGGACATTGCTAGGATGGCATGGTTTACATTAGCTTGTAAACTAGATGCACCTAGTACTCATTATCGGGTTGCTTAAAATTTAAACAACGCACTGACCCTGCTCACACATAATGTCTAAAATGTTTCCATTTCAGTCAAAATGCCGACCTATGGCAATTAAGGATTGGTTTTCCAAGTTTAATTCCACATAATTCATTTATATTGTCTTAAAACACAAAGAACCAAAATCCTGCATAGCCGTTAGCGAGTCAACACACCATTCAAATCAAAACGGTGACTCTGGGCAATTAGATGATAAGTCTGCCATACAAATTCCAGTGTTATTATTTTACATTTCATTCGATGAATAACAAACTTTACTTATGTAATGCATTTTAGGCTAATGATAATCCAAACTAAAACTTAATCCTCGCATTTATGTTCCAGTCGAAACAATAACACGCAAGAGGTTGTCAAGTGGAAAAGCAATTAAACATTGTGTGCATTTTGACACTTGTATGTAAGTTGCCGTCAAGTTATAAGCGTTTTCAAGCTCTGTGACCTTTCTTAAAATTGCTCTAGTGCTCCGATTTGTAGATCACAAGCTTTTATTCCATCATCGTTCATTATGCAGGATATTATTAGATCAATTTTTAGTAATTAGTATCAACAGTCCAGATTTTCCCACGGGACACAGTTAAATATATATAACAGACCAAAGGCATCAACTAAACTGGAGTACATTTGGGCGAGCCAGCGCTGTAGTTGTCGTATAGGTGTGTTGTTGGTATGGATCGGTCAGGTAATTGCTCAGTTCTGAACAGTTTTAGACAATAAAGTAGTTCTCTATCATCATAAGCAGATTGCTTATAATTATAATGCATCACTAGGGTTTCTGGCATGCCACTGTGTCTAACTGTACCAAATGCTGATTAAAATGAACTCAACTTGTGAATAGGCCAGTAACCCCCATGCCATGCTGTCCAGATGGGCTTATGTAACCAACCATCAGTTCGAAATCAAAGTAAGGAAACGGCACTAATAATTAGTCCCCAGATAATAATATAAATTCTGGTTGGATAGGAAATCGTTGATTACTCTGTTACATGTCCACTCCTCAGCCACTGCTAACATCGTCATGACAACCAATTGACTATTACTCAAGTTTTACTTCTAAATAATAATCAGCTCGGCGCATTTAAATAATTTCGAAACCAGCCAAGTGAGATCAATTGAATGACATTGTTATATAATGTCGCAAAAATGCAAGTCCCAACACCAAAACAGTCTGAAAAATATTTTTAATTTCGCTCAATATATTGTAGGTTGGCCCTCCAGCCTCAATTGCTGGTCATTAACACTTTGTGTAGATTCATACATTGGGTGGGTTTAGCTTTTCAAATAAACTTCGTCATCAGAAAATTCCGACGACTTTTCGTGATTATACCTGTACTGGTGTACGTAGGTGTCAAAGGTAGAGCTGATTCAAAAGCAAACCCCTAAAATTTTCCCTATATGGGTGGGTTAATTTTCAACTGAATGTGAGATCTAATCCCCCTCCCACCCCAAACCAACAGACTGGACTGAGAGTTGTCTAGAACCCACAGCAGCACCTTAACAAAAAGATTCATCTATTGAGGAGTTGTTTTTCCATTGCATTTGCTGCAGATACTTCTGTCCTATTTGCTAAGCGCAGGCAAAACCGCAGTCCCTATTGCATCAGCTCAGCCAATCCCCTGTATGTTTGCTCAAAAGTATAAATAATACAATCATACTAACATCCTCTAGAATAAATGAAACAATTCTGACTTTTATAAACAGCTTCCCTGAGAATAAACTCCCAGTTTCCAAAACAAAAATGAAACTGGTTGCAGTACTTAAGATCATTAATGTGCCGACTGCATAGTTGGAAATTACAATTAAAACAGAATATTCCAGTTGGATGGTCCGTATTACATTCTTTGGTTGGCTTGAGCCTGAAGATGCAGATGTCTGTAATGTCAAGAGTTTGTTACGACTGGAAACATGTTGTGGCGACAGTGTCATTGCGCAATTAACAGCAGTCTTGTGACAAATGAAACGAGAGGCCTATGTAAGAAATTTAGTGAGATGAAGAAATGCTTTGAGGCTAATTTCTCCTTATACAATGGACGCCTGTTAATAACCATCATTTTCTATTCATTAGATAACGTGTATCAGTCATTATTTCATGCAATATCAAGTCTTAAATACAGGGCACGGTCATATAGAAAAGAAATTTTAATTTCTCTCCTCATCAGCACCAAATTAGCCTGAGCGCTCCACATTTTCATTATATTGATGTCACCTCAATCACTAATTAGCGGTGGACACAGGAAGCCAGGCTGTGCCTCTACTGGAGATAATTGTTGATTATGAATGGATAATTTGTCATGCCTTGGAGTGCTATAAAACGTTAAATACAGGCTTGATAATGCCACTAGATGCTTAATTCTTGCTTTAGTTGAGGCATAGATAAAAGAATGCTGCTGTGAAGCAGATAGTCATACTAATTATCTCCGAGCTATCAGAGAAGGCGGTTTATCTCTGATGTCAATGAGACCTACTCCGCAAACTCAAATCTACACCAATGTCCATCATATCCCAACCCCATCTGATTGATGACCATTGACCAATATCTATACTGCACCACTTAGTGCTAATCAATCATTGTCAAATACTAGGCTCCTGCTGCCAAAACTGAGCTTCTCTCGAGTTCCAAAAGTGGTGCTTAATTGGTATAACTGTTATCATTAGAAAGTACTTGCTGTTGGATTGTGAAAAACCGATTCCGTCTAATTCAGCAGGTTTCGCCAAAGTGTGTGCAACATCGTATCTGCGAGTGTGAAAACACAGTTCATTTTTTTGTCTGCATTTAGAGGTGATTTCCCAATGATTATCAAAAACCTGTTGAGTAATTTTGTTAGCACATAGTAATGCAACTCCTCCTGCAATGTTTTGCTTCCTGTTACCCCTCACCTTTAATGGGGGAAGTATCATCTAATTAAAGTCAAAATTAGCATATTTTGTTTGTATTGGATTGTTGCATGTCGCTTGATTAGTAGGCCACAAAAAGAGTAAGTTTTTGCCCCAATGATGCTATGTTTAGACAGCGTTGGCATTGAATGTGTAAAAAGTCATTTACAAGGTGCATTGGCAGGCTCAAACTTAGTGCCATGTATCATTTTTTTGATGTAGGGGCCATAGCTGTACTCAGAACTCATATGCTTATATTTGCTGCATATACCGCACATTTTGAAAAAGCAAGCAAAGGTGTATTGTTTACCATGTCATTAGGAAAGTTTTTTGTAATGGTGCTCGATTGTTTAGGACCATCTATCTAAACATTTGTTGAAAAGTTGGTTAATCTCTGTTTATAGACTGAGAAAGTCAAATATACATGTTCTATTTAGTATAAAATATTAAAAATTTGTATTTGTAAGCGTTTATTCCTTATATGGCAAACATTCAGAACTCACCATTATCACGAGGTGAAGGAGACCCTGTTCTGACTTCAAAATCTTTCCAGTTGCCTTCGCACAGACTTTCTATCTGAGTGGGATGAGTCAACAACACATGTCTGACCTTCAAGTAAAAGTACAACACCACCTTACACATCAACCGCACACCACTTGTCGCAAAAACTCTGGCAATGAAAGTGAAAAAAATTTAGTGATCAATTATCCTTCGAAACCAAAATATTTCTATGTCTGTAGCATGTGCCAGACACCAAGCATTGAAAGCAGCGTTGTTTATTTAAAGGTACCATCCATGATTGTAGCGCTGTAGTTATTGGCATAATTTGGAACAATTCTCCTTGCGTCAGAGTTCCAATACTCCAAATTCCGCCCCCTAGCTTTGTTTACACACAGTCGTATTTACGGGACTTTGACATACTTATGCGATCACCAGTTTTGTTTTTGTTACCCTGCAGATTTGTGTTTATATTTCGTTACCATGTGTATTTTGTTTGTGCTGGTCTCAGAGCAGACTCCGCAACAGTAATGGTATTTGGAGGAGAGCTCGTCTGGCCTCCTCAGATGTTTGAACAGAGAGGAGCCAATCGTATGACTTGCAGGCATCGAATGTATCCTCATCTGCAGCAATAATCATAATAAAATGATGAGCAACAAGGATATGAAGAAATGACGGATTGTGTGCAATCTCTGGAACATAGAAGAAGGTAAATACATACACTGGGTTACATGGCTGTAATAAAAAATGACAGAACATTTTGTGAATTCGGCAGGACATAAGAGCACATAACATACTTCCGAGAACCAGTTTAAAAATTCATGTCAGCAAATTTTCTACTTCACAGTAGGTGATGCATCCTCAATTTCTTTCTGCAAAATTCTTATCTTGAAGATGGGTGAAAATGAGGGTCACTTAACCCATATTATACATGTAGGTACTGGTACCGATGGAAATACCTTTTGAAGACTGTTGGATTGATAGGAACAGACGTTGCAGACAATATGAGTAAGATTGGGCATGTTCAGATACTTCATCCTCCATTCATTCTCACCACCACCCTCTCTTATATGATTCACGAGCTGAACTCTCTGCATATGTCGGTCAGTCTGTAAAAGAAACAGAGTTACCATTACCAAACCCTACTGCAGATGGCTATTTGTATTGGTTCTGTGAAATTGAGGAGGGTGAAGTACAACAATGAAACCTGTCAATAAGTTTTTTTTTCTTTTAACTGAGAGAGAAAAAATTCTCTTTTGATACTGTAGTATTTTGGTCAATGTAATAAAATAAATATAATATACACTTTATTAGGTATCAATGCCCCAGAACACACTCAATACAGAAAACGATAGGACTCATCTACTTCGGTTCTGAGTAGTGAGACATCAATTTCTTAGCGTATATATGTGTTTCTATCATATTTATCTTTGGTAGAAATGATCACAGCCAAGAATGGATAATCATAATCATAAGTTTTCCAGAAATTTTATGTTTTTAGCAGTCAGTTATAGATAGATAATTTCTATCAGGACAGAAATGAAACCCTGAGTTCAAATTCAGTCAATCATCGACACCTGTGAGAGTGTACAAACCTCATAGGTTGTTATTAATGATTCTGATTCAAATTAAAGCAATCTACCGATATTTAAGTGTCAGCTCCTTCGATAAATTTATTCCCGTCATGAGTCACAAGTATGTATGTAATCAAAGTCTATGTAAACAAGTTCTAGAGGCATAATCAATGGGCAGATACATACGCCCCATCAAGTACTTGAACAGCGAGTGTCACAGGCTAAGGAAAGGGAGTCGTCGCCAATAAATCCCGCTAATGACTACGCGAAAACTAATGAGTCGATTACCATGGAATCATTACTGTAATATTATCATGGTGTTTAAGTTTTTACTGCTATGATCTGTGTTTGTCCTAAGGCTTTGGAGATGTGTACATAAGATATATGCATGTATAAGACAGCATATGCCCTATTATCTCACAAATAGCCAAGTGCAGTTACCAAATAGCTAAAAAACTTATCCTCCTAATTTTGTGAAGATAATTAGCAAACAGAGGTGGGATAACACTTGACATGGCGTTGGATGAATCAAGTTGCCCTATACCAGTTAAAAGTTAGATTAATAACATATTATAGCCCATGGGAACGGAATCAGCTTCAAATTCAGACGGTCTGCCAATTAGAGTAGGTTTTTGTTTTAAAAGGACAGTCTTGTCAATCAGTTTTAATAAACGTTTCGCTCCCAACTAGTGGCTCACAGTACTATGGTCAGATGCCAAAGCTTATTATTCTATGTTTTCAGTGTTTCTATCTTAGTAAAGGGTAATGACTTGTTGATTACGCTCATTTGTGGCTCTTCTGATTGCAATTTGTGTAATTAAAAGCTAGCTTGTCTAATTATCTAACCATTGTCCCATGTAACCAGCTACAATAGACTGTGAATACCATCTAAATAATTCTGTCAATTAGAAGTCCTTTATCTTAATGACTGTACCAGTTTTGAATCTCCAGGGCCTAATATCGCACGGATCCACACCAAATCAGCTCGCAGGCTATTTGGTTGCAACCTCACAACATTTAGGGGCTCCAACCAAGTGTCCGACATTTATTCTAGACAGAAATGTGAAGGCATATAATAATAATTGACCTGCTGACCCAATCAGTATTTCTAATTAATCTATTAATACTTTCACAACCAATTTTAATTTTGCACGACAGCGATAATTACATTTAATTGCCATTTTTTTCACAATCTTAATAGCCATCTGGCAAACTGATTTTGGGTGGAAAGCTTCTCCAAGTATCGATTGGCAGCCTCCCACCTAATCTCGCATTCTGAGCAAAAATTCCTTCATTTTAGGATGGACTACCCTGCATATGATATCCTTTAATTTTTTGTAGCAAAAGCATTCATTTTTTGTGAATGATCACATTAGATACTAAAAATGCAAACATCACTCTTGTCTTTCTACAAACACTGGTGCAGAGGATTTTTTATGCAAGTACACTTGTCCATTGCGATAAAGATCACCAACCTTGCAGTGAAGTTGGAAGTTAGCTTTCAGAGGAGTCTTATATTCACACAGGTTACAGAGATAGTGGTTCTCAGGAGTTATCGTTACATGTTCAGCGTTGTTTGTTATGCTCCTGTCGATGGTCAAGTGTGCCTCAAGTTCACTCATATCATCTGTGGTGAAGTTGTTACAGATAGCACATCCATAGATATCACGTGAACTTCTCGACTTGATGGGGAAAATTTCATCACCGATAAGCATTCGATCACCGTCGCCCTGTCAAAAGTCAAATGGGGTTTACGTCGCTCATTCGACAGACTTTATATCGTGATGGTAGGACTTTCTGCAGAGCTTTGCTGCCAGGTCATTTGGCAGAGTAATGGTATCCGCAGTCATAAACATATATATGTATATGAGTCACCGACAAGACTTTTGAGCAAAATAATTACAAATGAAAATAACGGAATATTGATCCGCCAGCCAATTATTAGTCTGATTTGATAGTTTTCTAATGCAGTCTAAACAGTTCATATTTTTGTTGGTCACCAGTCAAGCTGGCATCCCAAGCCAAAAATTTACCCTCACCATATATCTTCTCACGAATTGCAATTCCACACCAAACTTGTCAATAACAACCCTCAACATATTTCGGGAAAAAGGATTTTTGTTCATTTTAAATTATTTGCGTCGTATTTCTGCTTTAGCTGATAGTATACCTGTTGTTGTGATTGGACCTGCATTTGTCCGACAACTCCGAGTGGGTCAAAAGGAAACATAGTGCCAAGCTGTAACTGTTGTAAAGCTGCCGCATCAGCCTGACTAGGTGTCATCCCAACTGAGCTTAACGTCATATTCATATTCCGCTGCATGCTTCGCACATTCTGCCAACAATTGAATATAATAAAATTGAAAGTCATCCATATAAAAGTGTAAGAATAAGGTGTGATACCTACCACTGTCACATGTTGTTACAGCAAATGACACCTCCGTGCCTTGGTAGAACTGGTGATGGTAATTTAATCATGAATTGGTATAGGTTTGACTATTATCACATGGGTGATCAGGTAGAAGACCCCCCTCCCCACCAGAGAAGGTGATTGACCTCGAGGAACAGGAATATTAATTATTGGCAAACTTACAACCATAGTCCTTCGGTGTTTGCTACTTTTATCAGAACACGTATCCAAATAAAATATTATAGAATACATTTTTGATGATTATTCAAATAATCTCATCATGCTAAAGTGCAATTTTTATATTATTCCCTTTGTAATATCCAAACTATTCACATCATTGACTACAGGAAGAAAATATTCCTTGAATTTAAGTTTCCCCATTTTACTAAAGGCAAATTCGATAAATTCAAGTTTCACTTATTATTATAAATTCTTTAAGAAATCGTTCAATGATAGCGCAAAATAGCTAACATTCAAAAAATCTAAATTCGCTATATTTAACTCTCTCATCCAAGTAGCTATATTAAATTCCATGCATATTTTCATCCTGTACGATTCAAGAATCACAAATATACGGCACGATGCAGCACAGCCAATCGATAGTGTATTAGCCATGTAGTGCACAATGTGGACGTGCTGCATGATGCATTCCCACCTGCTGAAGTATGAGCATGTTGTGTGTATGTTTTTCACTGGTCATGTGAATCCTCAAGTTTCTGGCTATGGTTGTCTCGTAGTTACACACATCACATCGCCATTTCTGACTCTTAGGTCCGCTGACGGATGCTTGTTGTCGCGATGCTACATTGGCAGAGCTGGCAGCGGGCGTTGAGTTGGCGATCGGGTTAACTGGAGGCGAAGAACTACTGGATCCGGCTGTAGATGGCCTCTCTAGAGCGCTTCCGCTACTCATCGACTTCTCAGTTTGGCCTTCGCTCGTTCCCTGGGATATTTTTGATCAATTGACCAACTTTATTACACATGGATTACAAAAATACACTTACACATAATATGCAAGCAACATTTACTGCATTAAAGACAGCCATTTTTGACAAAATACAAGATATGTCTTCACACAATGAACAGGATATTCAAAGAAAACTCTTGCTGTCATTGCTGTTTAGCTGACTTTGGTAATTCCTTATTAGAATGTAGGATATAAGGATGTGATGTAATTAGTGACTGAAAAAACTTCCTCCTGTCATATTGCGAAGGTCAGTACAGGGATTGCGTAGCAAAAGAAGGACAATCCCTAATCTTTTGCACTGTATTTTGGCAAAGCTCTCAATTTGGATGTATAATTTTTAAGGTTGCTTTTCGCTAATTTTTTTGTATTTTTTTAAGTCTATTTTAGTCCGGATAGGATTGATTATTGCATGACCTTTTCCTTCTGCCAGCAACAGATTGTTAACCAACACCAAAATTGAGAAAAGACTTCTTATTCAAACTAGTATATTTTTATTCTATTCTCGTCACATGAGCATTACCATTAAGAAATCAAATCTTTTTCTTTTAAAAGATATCGCCCTTGTCTTCCAGAATGCCCAGATTCTCAGGCACAGATATCTGGGTATATTTAATTAGGAAGAGGATAGCTATCAGAGTGAGATAAAGTTAATGTATTTACTGGAATTAGTGACTACATAGCAGCACATATTTTGTGTAAGTATGATTATTCAAGGCCAACAATAATTCAAAAAAGAAGGTTATACCAGTTTGTGAATTTGGGAGAGAGCAGAAGAGTTGGTCTGTTGAAGCTCCTGTATGTTGTTGATATGCTTATCTGACTGCATATGAATACTTAAATTGCCCTTGGTCGTTGTCGAATAGTTGCAAACATCACATCTGAAAAAGAAAATTATCAAAATTTATCATAATTTTCTAATTTTAACCTAAAGTTGATATTTATAATGAATTTATTATTATAACATTGATTAACGAGAAGATGACAAAATAATTGTCCCTTATTTTGGAAAATACATTAAAGCAATCATTATACCACTAAATATATGCTGAAAGTAATTGTTAACATTTTGCTGTCATGAAGGCTTTATGCCAAGAACTTTTATTTTTAAAAATCTCCAAAATGAGCTAAAAACAAATGGCCAAATAAATTGTTCTAGTAATTTTCTGTGACAACAAGGAAATGTTGTTCGGCAACAACTTCTGTATCAAACAAGATTTAAATTTAATGTCACGGGATCAAATTATTAATATTTTACTGTCATGAAGGCTTTATGTCAAGAACTTCGTTTTTAAATCTCTGAAATGTGCTAAAAACATATCGCCAAATAAATCGACCACGTCATTTTCTGTGACAACAAAGAAATGTTGTTAGGCAGCACCTTTTCCTGTACCAAAAAAGATTTACTCTACTAAGTCACAGCGGATCAGTGTTATCTAACCTCTTTTTTACAAACAAGGACACTTAAAATTTACGTCAATTATATCAGCTGATGGTAGATGAAGAGAAATTCATTACAGAATAGTTGCTACAATCACAGGAACTCATCTTGTTGTGACCGGTGCACCCTGGAACTCATCCAACTGCATGGTGATGGGAACCTGAATGATCTATGCGCATGCTGCATGAAATTTTTATTCATTTTTTTTGTCACAGTTATCCGTTTTTCCTGTTTAGGGTTTGATCAGGCTTTGGGTAGCCGATATTGATTAAAAATAAAAGACCATGGTAGTTTATAACATCATGAAATAGCGTGAAATATGTGAAAGCGTGAAATATGGGCATAGTGTTATTGAATTTCTGGGACAGCAACATTATATCCCATTGGTATGAAAATTTAATGGGTTGAAAGATTTCATTCAGAGAAAACTGCCTCTTTACACGCTTTGATTCGTCAATAAAAAACCTCAAACAACCAAGATATTCCAAAACAGCCTTTTCTAATGGAGACAGCAATTCAAACAATAATGATTCGGTTGTTACCTGTAGGGTTTATAGCCACACATGTAGCTCTCTCCTCGGGCCAGTCTCGGATGAGACTGTTTTGTAACGCAATAGATACATGTCTGATCTGTTTCTGGATGTTTCTCTTTCATGTGTATCTCCAGAGTCTCTTGATATTTGTAGTGCCAGTTACATTTGGGACATTTCAAAGTCTTACAGGAGTTTCGGGAATGCATCATTGTCATGTGTCCTGTAAATAAAAATTTGGAAAAATATTGTTCCCAAAACCACACAGAGAAAAATATGAATTTTGTAACACACAAATGACTATGCTCCACATAGTGTAAAAAATTCAAAATCAATTTTAAGAAAGTGACCGGTTTTGTTTTAGAAACGAAAATTAGTAAAAATGCCACAAGTTAGCTGTGTATTTACCTCCCAGAGATCTAGCTGAGCTGAGTATAAGATCACATTTTGGACACTCTATTCCTCCCTCCGGATGGTCCTCACACCCTGTGACAGGAGTGATACCCCTCTGCTGCTGCTGACCAGGAGAAAACAGCGCATGCTGTGATCCGGACGCTGCTGGCTGCTGCGACATCAGGCTTGCGGAGACGACAGGCTGACGTTCCGCTGCTCTCACCAACAAGTTGTCTACTGTCAGTTTCATAGCAAAGGTGAGAAAGCTTAGCTCTGGTGATTGACCAACCTTTTCCTGGATTACTGCTGACAGGCTGTTTGAGCTAGCACAAGAGGGCATGGTAATACTGTGCGCAGCACATCCATGTGCTAAAAGCTTTTCTGTATCTCTAAATCTGAGTCTGCATGGTAAACACGCAGCCAAACGTGTGCTATTATCACTAGAAGAAGCAGCAGTGGCGAGCTCGGCTGACTCTGTGACAACAGAAAATAAATGCACTTGAGAGTTATCCCTCACAGAATGATAGTAAATCTGCTTGGCAGATACAGGAAAAGGAAGACAATGTGCATCGCTGGGTTCATTCAGCACGCCGTCTGGTGTGAGCAGTTTAGATGATAAGTCACTTGGTGTTAGGTATACCGTTCCATCACAGTTGCAAATGATATCACAAGACATTTGAGTAGGGTCATTGTTGTCACCAGGTTGATTTTCAGCGTTTTCCTCTAAAGCTGCAGAAGTACTGGCAGCTTTAGCGCTATCATGCTGAGTAAAATGAAGACGACTTGAGAAAAGTGAGTCGCCCCCGCCGTCTGCCAGGTTTGACACTGCAAAATTCACAGTAAGAGGATGATTCTGCTTCAGAGTTTCTATTGTCTCAGCTAATGACTTATTCCGAGGTTTGACAGAGTCAGTGTTCAGTGACAGCAGAGGAGAGTTGGATTTGTCTCCCTTGATGTGCGATGTGACAGGAAGGTTGTTTTCCAGATAGATATTAGTGTGTTTATGGTTGTTATTGTCCACTGCTGTAGGTGGACTTGTGGCCACACCGTCTGTTGTATCCATAGCTTCTGGTCGAGTACCTATTAGACTACTCTGTGAAACTGCATCTACTTCCATATTACCTGTAAAATATTAGAATGAATGCGTTGGTGATATCAATAGGTAGTAAATTGCTGTTCTTTCTTTTCTGGTAGATACTTACCAACACAATTGTTACGGGGTCACCAAATGTTTGAAACTATGTGAATCACTATGAGGATGATAACCGCAATTAAAAAAACACTTGCCACACAAAAAATAGCTGGAGAAGGAAAAAGAACCTTTGTATGGAGATACGGAGCAGACGGAAAAAGACGAGCTGATAAAATGACTGAGACTGACAGATAAGTGTAGGGATTATCATCGTTCAAGATGGCCGACAGCGCAAAGTGATAATTAGATCACGATTACACATCACCAAATTGGAGATGCTCCTTGTCACAGCTTTGGCTATTATAAACCCAGCTACTTTTCGTTACATTGATATTTGAACAAGAATCACTTCAAATATACAACTCATTTATCTGAGATAATAATTATCATAGTTATACATACTGGCTCTCATAAGCCTAGGTCATAATGGGGACTCCGCCACAGCGCCCCCAGCAAATTAGCATTAACTTATAATTAAGAACTGTGGCAATATGAAGCTTCATATTTTAATATCCTCCTTTCATGCAGGTTTTAGGTATTGTCATACGAGACCATTACATCATGTTAATGACTGCTAGATCGAAAAGAGAACCAGTCTTCATTCAATCCGTGACATTCAGTTGTGGAAGAGTGAAAGGCTGCTATTAATTGCGATTCTCATATTACTATAAAGCTCAGGTAGACACTACTTAATTACACAGAACCTGTTGAAAAGAGTATTGCATGACCAGTAAGACAAGATGAAACAATTTGGTAGAATCTTATCAATACAGTGAATCTATGGATTGAATAAAAGAATTAAGACAATGGTTACATACTTAAGTCTTAGCTAACCCAGGATAACCCATTGAGTGTGTGAACTTTATCACGATGGGAAAAGTCTTGACAACCAAGAGATTACCAAAACCAAATTAAATTTTGGGCTATGCGTAGGGTTATCCACCCTATACTGAGCAACTGAAAAAAGTATTGGTAAAAGACATCCTTCCCATCGTAGGTTTTCCACGCAGTTTTCTAAGTATAAGTATCTGTGATGAAACTCATTGTGTTCACAGCTTTGTTCTAATCCCGGCTAAGTGGAATTTACTTTTCTTCTTTATCAGCAAACTGAACACACAACATACAAGTGGTTGAGGCTATTAGCAATTACACTCTGACAACCTAATTAATACTGGAACAGCATGATGCTTACTTCTTATAACCAAAGTTAGTCGTTGTCAATATCATAAAGACAGACCTTAAATATAATACTGTGGCAGTGTATGTTTGAAAGCTAATTTTAGAGAGAAAAGAGAGGTATATTGTTTGAGTTAGTGAGTTAATTAGCTGAGCGGGTTACCTAGTGACCCTGTTTACCACTCTGAGACTGCCGGGACGATTGCGTTACACTGATTTACCCTTTTTGTCATGGCACAGCTAATATTGGCAAAAATTAATTCTGGTACAATTTAAGCCTCTGACTGACCATGTAATACAATACGAATTATTATATATTACATATTAATTAGAATGTAGAAGAAGGATTAGCAATAAAGCACAACTTAAGTCTTAATTAACGTTGAAAACAAGCCAGATTTAAAATAATAATCCTTGGTTGTGGAGTGTAATTAAAGCTCCATGGCTGTTTACTTGTTGATGGTTTGATCATTTATTGAGGAATCGATTGAGTTATGCAGCAGTTCTAGACCACAATGCAATGGCAGACGTTGAGAAACAAAGTTGACACCTGAAATAGGACTTCCAATATGCCATGATTATCAGAAAACAATCAGGTCCTTGTGGATTAACCAGACCACTAAATGAATCTCACCATGAGAACAAACACTGACAAACCTTGAGCCAGTGCCAACTCACACTGATTCTTAAATGAAGGAAAAGAATGCGGTGAAGTCAAAAATACAAAATATCAAAGATTGATACTAGGAGGGGTCACAGTGAGTGTGAAAGGCAAGATTAAGAGGTTGGCAAAAGATTTTGACGGTATTAGGTGGGGCCAGCCACCATTTCCAGTACATCATGTAGCTTACTTGAAATGAGATCTAGATGCAAAACTTTCCTTTTCTTTCTGTCTCCAGAGTCGAGACCAAATGTGTGAAAATCAGACATATTCTGATCCAATTTCTCCAACACTACAGTTTTTATGAGTAACCTTCACAAACCCACAGCATAGACCTACCAATAATTAAGTCTTTGAGTAGCCCCCACAAACCTGATAAAGAAATCAATGCACCTGTTGCATATGAACACACAATGTCCCAGCAATTTATTTTCACACCGCTCCGTTTTTGAGATCAAAAATGCCACGGAGCAAAATTATGATTGTGTCACAGAGAATTCATTTCATTGCTAAGTCAATGTTTTATATTTTAAGACAATGATTAGGAAAGTCACTGATCATGGGATGAGATTAAATTTGACAAGATATTTCTAAGATGCTATTATTTAAGAATTATTCAAGCGAACTCGTGAAGTTAATGTAATATAGTATGGTGAAGATTTGTGATGAACTGGAACAAAAGGCCTTTAGAATGGATACATAACCTGCGTTGTCACAACTATTCATCTATTCACAAGACAAAAGCTTCATAAAATTATCTCGCAACCTTATTTTCATGACTGATTATGTCCAAATGGTTAAGAACATAAGATTGTTAGCAAAGCAGTGAAATTGGCTTGATAGCCTCAAGCTTGAAAATGCAGACAGATTAGGTTTTGACGAAGGTGGAGATAGGTCACCATAACGCCGCTAATCACAACGCTACTAAAAAACTCCTCGTCACAATTTTCTCAAAGCTAATCAGATGAGACTGAATGAATTTCAAACACTTTAAGTCTGCTAAGATGCATCATCTCCGCTGTCATGGAAGGTAGCCGACAGCCAACATAATGCAACCATTATCCGAAATCAAGCCACAATTAAAGTCGAGCGAGTCAAAAAGTGGTTGACTAAACAAGAGGATTATAAATGTATAAATCTGTCATACCCTAGAGCAGTAAATGAAACGGGTCTTTTCTATGTCAGCGGTCAGTGGATGACTTAACTCTGTCAGTGAGTTTTAATTAGTGCCAGCTCAGCCGACTGTGATAATTTAGATGTGACTCCAGTTCATAGACCCACTAGTTATCTAATACTTAGGATTACAAATAATTATCGACACTGTCCATGATAAAATTATAAGTACCGGTAGTCTTGTGATTTAGTTTCAATATCCCCATATCAGGGTTTGAAAATTGTGTACAACATGCCTGGGATAATGAAAATCATTCCGAACACAACACATAGACTCAGTTCGAACCAATAAAACAAGCATCTGATGGGGGTGTAGATCAGCTAACCTGCCTTCTAATAATAGTCAACTATTTGTTAATGATGATGAGATAAAGAGAGAGAGAGACCCACTGGCCGTCATCGAAGGACTTTTAATTAGTTGCCATTATCTTTACTGTCATTAAAATTGTTTTATTAGTACTTGTTATGAGACAGTATAGATTGTGTAAGTAGTATTTCTAGATGCTGGTTTAGCACAGTTTGTATGAGTGTATGTCAGATATTACAACCCGTATATACAGTAATAGTTGACATGCGGCGGCGGCACCCAGTGTCACCCCATCATCATTAGTCAATTCAGTAATCAACGTTCACGATGCGATGTTAAAAATGATTTGAGGCTGGATAACTCCCGACTATAACTGATTTTTGCCACATAATACCCATGGATCGGCAACAAAAGCCCATTTTGCAATTTGCATCCTTGAGCATATTTGAGCGACGCACTCACATCGCAAGTAAACTGCAGGGTATAATGTTTTTTCAAGCAGCCCATGCGACAAAATAGGCCCTACATCATCCCATTAAAATTGTCCCACTGCTCATAACAAGTAAGTTATACCACAAGCGTGTATTCTCAAGGTAAGAATATACACCTCAAGCGCACAGAGTACCGGTACACTACATCATTCCATCTCATCATCAGTGTGTTCTCAATCAGCGCAGGGACCTCGCGCAGTACCCACACCTTGCCGTCCTCCTGCAGTGCACACTACCAGTTTTTAGTAAGGGTTTTCTCATCAGACACAGATAGAGCAAAATCCACATGAAAATACTGTGCTATAGTACAGTACACGAGTAAGAGCCTTTATATTTCACTATGAATAGGCCTAAATATCAATGCTGAGCTGGCGTCCCATATACAAGAAAAACATGAAATTGCCAAATAATGTATCATTTTCTTAGAGACAACAAAATTATGTAGGACATAAAACCACTCTTTTACTCCTTAATAAAACTGAGAGAGATTACATGGGAGAGCGGTACTATTGGAAATGATGTGCAGATAGATGAATTAGTCAAGGCTGCACTCAACGGTCCAGCCTTGATGAGAGAAACCATACCTCTCCCTCTTCCTGGAACACTGTGACGTCAGCGATCAGTTGACAGCTATACCCACAATCCAACTTCATTTACAACATAATCCATCTCCAGCAAAGTGAGCAGCGCTTTCAAAAATGTCCACCAAAGACTCCGATTGGTACCCTGAGCTGACTCGTAGCGAAGATCAACACTGGCAGGGTGCTCAGTCCTGCATTGAGATGCCTGCTGCAGCGTACTACGACGAGATGTGGCTTATCTGAAAGCCTTGTCACACTGATGTGTATAATTACACTGTGCATAGTATGCTTATATTTCCCATGATTCAATATACACTAATTAACAGGTCGCTGTATGTTAGAGAATGCACAATGTAGCTATGCTATGCTGTAATAAATAAGTACTGCAAATTACTAATCGTTGACATCAACCAGCCTGCCTTCATCAACACAAATACATTGATGACCAGTGAGCTGAACCCATCTCTCAAAATTAATTATGTCATCAGATGATTAGCTTGAATGTTTTTCCTTGTGAGCTACTGTACAATGTACTATGTAACATAAGTAAACTGTCTGTTTTGCTCATTCGACGAAAAGGAAGCTCTAATTTGACATTTTGTGTTGGGTTTTGGGCTAGCAGTAGAATGCCTTTTTCAATACAACCAACATTTTGAATTTAGAAATCCTCTTCACCACTTTAATTCAATATGATTATATATTCATGAACAACAGGTACAAGTATTTAAATTTTACGCTAATCTAATCATCAATATTTTGGTCATCCACACTCTAAATTCCTGGCCTACTGCTAGAAAAGAATAATAATATTATTGGATTCTAATCCAGAGCAAGGGCAGGTTAACTTTTAATACCCAGAATGATAACTCAAACAATTTATTTTATTTGTTTTTAGAAATAAAATTTGCCGGAACTTACTTGCAGTATAAAATGGATGAAAACGCCACCATATGTTTGATAGGCCTATATCCATCTCCAAGCAAACAGAAACTTTATACTACTAGATAAAACTGATTCAAATGACTATCTCATTGTCACCACGTATATGACGACAAACCATAGGACGACTTAAAAAACAAGAGCAATATGCGTGTCTTAGGCACATATGACAGCGAACTCAGGAAGTGAACTTGGTTTTCTGCATAACTGTAGTTTTTATGTAATGCTGAAATAATGACAATTTGACCACAATAGAGAAGCTGAGATTAGCAGTTTGACAAGAGTGAGATGAGGTTTTGCTGAGTCAATCCAGGAGACACTTTCCGATGATGGGAATTAAAACGCCCCAAAATAATTGATTGAGATTATAGATTGATAGATTATAGATTGAGATATAAATGACACTACGGATTAGTAACAAATATCCAATTCTTCTGCTAATCATTGTATTGAACTATGCATACCCTAACTTCATTACCATAAAATCCACAACATACCTTTAACTGAATCTTCTCCTTCAGGGACAGGTAATAATCCTATCTCACCATAATCTAACTTCAGATTCAGATCAATATAAGTCCTCAGAAACTGTACAGAAACTGTGATAATTTTTAGATTTTTTGTTAGCCAACAATTGGCCTATAATGAAAGGGTGTCAAAGCAATGATAAAAACGCACAACTTGGCACTGTGCGGCCAAGATTTAAAATGATTCTATAGGATATAGCATAATAGGCAGGGACATTATTACGACTTGCTTTGGCTAATTATACATCCCATTCATTCGAGCTCAGTATGTATTATAATAAATGGCAAGCCTTTTGTTCGTTTTAATTCCTTTTCAAATATTAGCACAAACTTTTTAAGAATCCCAGCAAAGACTCAAATTAAGATCAGTAATTCTTTATACGGCTTATGCAGATAATTACTCTGTTTTTGACTGCGGTGCACTGGTTCCAGAAGGTTTTAAGTCTAACTCCAAGCCGCCTTATGACATTTTGTATATTGTGTGATTAAGACATTCCAGCACAAAAACAATACAGCTGTTACCAAAAGGCATTCAGCTAGCATAAATGTATTGTCTTTATTTAATTTTAATAGTCAACTGTTCCTATTCTTACACAAAACAAACAGGTAGCAGTAGCCAGTTTACCTAACACCTGTATTTCAACTGAATGTAGGCAACATATATTATACTTTGCCTATGTGACAGATAGTGCAGGATCCACATTAGCCATGGAGTTGTCTAGCTAGACTGAGTCAACCATTACTCACACATCTGTCTTTCCTCCTGACATTCTGCTGTAGCGTTATTTTGAGCTGCAAAAGAAAGAAATTGAACCTAAACTAACATCTTTTATTTAATGCCATTATATGCCAGTGTTAAATTTTAATTATTTTTACTGGAGCCTAAAGCTTTCTGAGCAACATGTCATTTCATAATTTATGAACATCTAAAATATGGATTGACACAAAAATGGACCGCATCAAAGAAAAACATAGGTAGTTAGTTGGAGATTGAGTGGAGTTGTCATCTCACAGTTTCCTAAAGCCTGGGTGCCAGGAACGTATCTCTACCTACTGACAGTACAGCAGCATCAAACTGTTGAGCGAAAGCAAGCAAGAAGCACTGTGACTGCTATAGTTTGTGACATTTCAAATCGTGTCAGAGCAGTAGCAAGCCCCTCAAACAGCAACTGTGACAGTAATAAGTTAGTAATTAACTACACTACAGTTTGCGTGCTCAGCAATATAGAATCACAATGGAATCATGGCTTGCACTAATTACAAGAGCTAATTAGTGTGCTGAACTGTGTTTAGTCACGACTAGATGCTGGCAGGTTAAATAAATTTTGGTCATCTGAGCTGACAGTGTTTAAAGTCCTGTAGTTATTATAGTTATTATAAAGCCCCTGAAATGTAGGGCCAAAAGCCGATACGCATTGATATAGACTTTTCATATAAGTATAAATTAGTGCCTATCCGTGCATTTTGAAATTTACGTGTTTCGGAGTTTGGTACAGATTTCCCAAAGCAGATCTTTACAATTGAGCCTTACTTACAGCTAACCAACCAAATTACATTGAGCGGTCATTGAATGCCTGGCACAGTTTTTGGGAAACAAAATGGATGTTTTTTTTTCTGAAGGCAAACAATCATCATCTACATCGTAGTGCTTAGGCCGGGAGGTAAGAGTGACCAATAGTGACATGTTGACAAGTATTTTCATGATTACACTGGATTGTTGCAAGATGTGGAATTCGCTCCCACAATATAAACAGAAGAGCGCAGAAAGGTAATACAAAGCATCATCAGCAAAGCTGGTACCTGAACCCTTTTGACTTACTTGACTTAGTTTGCAGAATGCCTCGTGACACGTTGCGTCGAACTCA
>ERZ1740072.318-NODE-318-length-20130-cov-6.211806_pt1 | contig 20130 bp, 23 predicted proteins | sample MGYA00581733_ERZ1740072 | MGnify/ENA primary metagenome ERZ1740072 (study PRJEB43018, sample SAMN04849741) | marine metagenome | isolation source: floating plastic debris | place: Pacific Ocean | collected 2008-08-30 | study: EMG produced TPA metagenomics assembly...
CGCTGAGGCGCGCGGGCACGGTTGTGGTGTGCAGAATGCCGTCCCGGTGCACGTTCTCACCCGGATCAAAGCAGGCCACTGCCCCGTCAAGCCCGCGTGCCGCGATGACGGACACCTCGTGGCTGAAGTCGACAAATCCTTCGAGGATGGCGGGCGCATCGCCCATTTCAGTTAGTGCGCTGTCAGCTTTAGTAAGGTCGGCGATCCGGACCTGCCCTTTGCCATCATATCCAAAGCGTCGGGTTTTGAGGATCGCGGGCGCGCCCATCTGAGTGAGCGCAACCGCAAGCGCAGCCGCGTCGGGCATGTCTGCGTACGGCGCTGTGCGCAGGCCGAGTTTGGCGAGATAGTCTTTTTCAACCAGGCGATCCTGACTGACCCGCAAGGCCTCGCGCCCCGGTCGGATCGGGGCATGGTCTTCCAGCGCATCAAGGGTCAGTGTGGGGATGTTCTCGAACTCGTAGGTGATCACATCTACGGTGCTGGCAAAGGCAAACAGTGCGTCATTGTCTTCGTATTCGGCTGTGGTGACCAGATGTGCTACGTCGCCCGCCGGGGGATTGGCACCGGGGTCAAAGACATGGGTGCGAAAGCCGACGCGAGAAGCCGCAACGCTGAGCATACGCCCCAACTGGCCGCCGCCCAGAATGCCGATGGTGGACCCGGTTGGTAGAGCGTCAGTCATCCTGCGGAACCTCGGGGATCGAGGCGGACAGGGCCGCGCGCCAAGCGTCAAAGCGCGCCGCAAGGGCGGGATCATTTAAGCTGAGAATGCCCGCAGCCATCAACCCGGCATTGGCTGCGCCCGCCGCCCCGATAGCCATGGTCGCGACGGGAAAACCACGCGGCATCTGCAAAATGGAATAGAGCGAGTCGACACCCGACAGCGCCTTGGTCTGCACGGGAACACCGATCACTGGCACGCGGGTTTTGGACGCCATCATGCCCGGCAGATGGGCCGCCCCCCCTGCCCCGGCGATAATCACCTTGAGGCCCCGGTCAACCGCGCTTTTGACATAGTCACACAGCCGGTCAGGTGTGCGGTGCGCAGACACAATTGCGGTGTCATAAGGCACCTCAAGCTGGTCCAGAATCTGCGCCGCTTCGCGCATGGTGGGCCAGTCGGACTGGCTGCCCATGATGATGCCGACCTCGGTTGCCATAAATGAGGCTCCTTGCCAAGAAAGCGCGGAATATAGGTGTTTTGCGGACAAGCGCAATCGATTCCAAGACACCATGCTTTTGCCATGGCTGTGCCATTTTGGCGTGGCCATCTGAATTCCAGCAATCTCGCTGGAGGACCAACACATGAAGCGCTGGGTATATTATTGTTGTCTTGCCGTTTTCGGGGTTGCTGCACTGGCCGTATCCTACCCCAATATTGCCTTGTGGATGTCTATTGCCTTTCGACCATTCGGTTATTCTCTGGCCGTGACGGCGGTTACTGGATTTGTCTACATGCTGGCCTTCTTGCCTTTCGTCGCGAAACCCACCCGCGCCGGAGCGATCTGCACAGGTGTCGCTGTGATGGGAGTGGCTTTTGGACCTTTTCTGGGAGGTGCGGCTACGCTTTATGCCCGCTTATCCACATTGAACGGCGGGCCTGGCACGCTGGAACTGGAAGCACCGATCAGAGCGGTCGACATCGTCGTAGACCGCGGACTGCCACGCCAGTGCTCAGGCCTGTGTGCTATGGTGCTGGACACACACGCAGTGCAAGCGGTGCGATACATCGCGCCGCGTCAACAGAAAAAACGCGTGTTTTTTAGCACCGATCCCCACCAACCTGTGCCCGAAGCGACGGCCACCTATAATCAGGACAGCGCCGCACAGGCAGACATCGCAATCGAAATCGGGCGCATGGATGGATATCAGATTGCAACCCACTGGCCCAAGTACCAGCGCTGGCTGCTGGAGGCAGAAAGAGGCATTACCGTTTCCATACGCACAGGCGGACACAATCGCGTCCGGCCCGGCCCGTTGGTCTACGAGCGCACATTTTTGTCCTATCAACGTCCGTTGTGGCCGGCGATCTACGCACCCGTCACACATGGGTGGACCAGTGGCGGCAACGATGGCGGGATAGAGCCGCTCCGCGTGCGCCGAGATACGCCCCAGGGGGCCGAAGTTGATGCTTTGGACGATGTCATTGCAGCTGCCCGCTTCCGCGTCACGGTGGCCGAGCGCTGAGACAGCTCAGGCGATAATGTCGGGGGTCAGCCGGTCTTCGATATTGGCGATCCGGTCCTTCAGGGCCAGCTTTTTCTTTTTCAGGCGCTGAATGGTCAGTTGATCCGCGGTGCCCTGATCTTGCAAGGCGCGAATGGCCGCATCCAAATCCCGATGCTCTGCGCGAAACACCTCAAGCTCGACCCGCAAAACGTCGTCAGATTTCATCGACATATTTGAAGGTGCGTTCATGAGGGCGATTCCAACCTTTTGCTGAACCTCCAATATAATCACGACATGGTGCTGCGCCTACCCCTTGTTCCGCGCGCGCATTCTGCCCATATTCATACCAGCCGCTGCCGAAACCGGGGCGGGCCACTGACGGTCGCTTGAACTCTAAAGGACGTGTCGCATGACGAAAATGACTCTTGGCTCATACCCGCACATGCTGGGATTTGAGCAACTTGAAAGCCTGCTGGAACGCACGGCCAAGGGCAGCGAAGGCTACCCTCCATTCAACATCGAACAAACCTCGGACTATTCCTACCGCATTACGTTGGCCGTGGCAGGATTTCGTGAAGATGACCTGTCGATCACCGTAGAGGATCGCCAGTTGGTGATCCGGGGCCGCAACTCGGACGACATCGAGGGTCGCATATTTTTGCATCGTGGCATCGCCGCGCGGCAGTTTCAGCGCAGCTTTGTCTTGGCGGACGGGGTCGATGTGGGTGAAGCTGTGATGGAAAACGGACTTCTGCATGTGGATCTCACACGCTCCAAGCCGGACATGGTCGTCCAGACCATCAGCATCAGGAAAGGGTAAGTCATGAACAAGGCAATTGATCTCAACGCAGATGTGGGCCGCATGGTCTATGTCAAACCGATCCAAGTGACCGACCTGCCCCGCGAAGTGCGCGATCAGGCCGAGGGTCTGGACGAGTTGTTTGCCGTACATGACGCCGAAGGACAGCAACTGGCGCTGGTGGCAGACCGCAAGCTGGCCTTTGCGCTGGCAGTACAGAACGATTACGCGCCGCAGCCCCTGCACTGACACCTATGCGGGTTTGGCTTGCTGCGCTCACATTGGCAATTTTTCCGAATGATGTAGTCGCGCAAGGCTATGTACGGTGCGTTCAGTCGCAGCTTAAGTATGTTGGCTTTGATCCAGGGCCTGCCGACAATATCCTTGGCGCCGCAACGCGTCGGGCGGCCTTATCTGCACAAATGGGTGACTTGCCGTCCTTGACCAAAAAAACAGCCTTTGATTGGTGCAGGCACTTGGGGTTGTCAAACCGTGCCTTGCAGCAATTCTGGCCATCTCAGGCAGATGACGTTTTGTGGCTTCCAGATGAATTGCGTGAAACCGCTGCAGTACAACTCATGCGGATGGCACAGGTTGAAGCGGCTCGGCTGTTTTCCGACACCTATGGGCAAAGGCTGGTGGGTGGGTTTGCTATTTTTGCTGGAGACGACTCCGAAGCATTGGAGCGTGCGTCTGAGGCATTTAGGCGCGGGAAATCGGAAACATGGGACGGTCTTTATAGAAATGAACCGATGCCATGCGGTTTGGACGGAGACGTAAGGGCTATCGCGTTCAGAGATATGTTGCTTATGTGCTGGGAAAAGCCAGATCAGTATAGTGCGTCTTGGTTGACGCGGCACCGCGATTGGTTCACCCGTACGTTCATCCACGAGTACATGCATGCGCTACAAAATGAGCTGGTCGGCGTGGACGCGGAGTTTTGGTTACCATCCGGCGAATGGGCCCTTGGCCCGACTTGGCTTGTCGAGGGCTCCGCAGAGGTCGTTGAAGGTGAATGGTGGGCAGGCGAAACCGGTCTATCGGAGATTTCGCTGGGCAAACATGCCCGCAGGGCCCGCGTATCGAACGCGTCGTTGTCTGAGCTCCACGCCTCGGTCACTGCGCAGGCAGACTATGATCTCTCGGAATACGCCGCGTACTTATTGGGAGAGCGCTTTGGGCGTAACACCTATTTCATGTATTTTGAGGCCGTGCGAACAGAAGGCAGCTACACTGCGGCCTTCGAGCAGACCTATGGAATGTCCCTTGCTGCGTTTGAGGCTTCTTTCGAGGAGATGCGGGACAGTGTTGTCTTGGCTCACAGTTTTGCAAAAGGCGAGAATTTGCAGTGACATTTGACGTCGACTGGGTGGATGCCTTTTCAAACCATGCGTTCGGCGGCAATGGCTGTGCGGTGGTCCACGGGGGGGCGTGTCTGGACAACGCGACGGCCATGGCGTTCGTGCGCGAAACGTCCTTGGTCGAGTGCACGTTTACCGGCCCTTCGAAGGTTGCAGACATCCGCGTGCGCTACTTTCTGGCCAGCCGTGAAATCCCCTTTGCTGGCCACCCGACCGCGGCGACTGTCGCTGCGATGCGACATCGCGGTTTGATCGGGGATGGGCCACTAACCTTGGAAACGGGTGCAGGCATTGTGCCTGTCGAGGTGGACGGCACGCAGGTGTCCATGACCCAGATCGCACCGGAATTTGGCGCGCATGTGCCCAATGAAATCGTCGCAGCCGTCGGCGGCGTTGATCCGGGCGACATCCTGCATCCGCCCCGCTTTGTGTCCACCGGTTTGCCGTTTTGCATCACGGTTGTGCGGGATCTTGCGGTGCTGGAATCGGTGCGCCTGAACATGAATGGTTTCAGGGCTTTTCTGGATCATCTGCACGTCGCTGGAACGGACATGATGGAACCATTTTGGGTCACACAGACGGATGTGCCTGAAGGCGGCGACACCTATGCACGCCTGTTGATGGCCCCGCCCGGTCCTCCCGAAGATCCGTTTACAGGCTCGGCCACGGGGGCGATGGCTGCTTATCTGTGGGCCGAAGGGCTGATCGAAACGCCTGCCTTTTCGGCACGCCAGGGACATGGATTGGGGCGCCCCGGCCAGGCAAAAGTAGAGGTGCTGGGACCGCGCGATGCGATCACGGGCGTGATTGTCGCAGGATCGGCGCATGTGTTGATGAGTGGAACCTTGCACCTGTGACAAGGTGGCGGGGGCAAGCGTACTTTAAAAGCGCGAGCAAAGAAGGCCCTCAATTTTTCTCGCTTGCCACCAACAGCCATCCACTTTCAGACCGGTTTGCAGCTTCGCGATGCAGCGTTTGATCAACCCAAACCAGTATTCAAATTGCCTGCGCGCTCGCCTGTCCGAAAGAAACGAGTTTCTTGCGCTTTTCGTCCCACAAATGCAGTCGCGCGCTTTGGAGGCTTTGCTTGATCGTCATGCGGTTGCTTGATGCAAGTACATCGTGGTCCCGCAGCACTTCGGGTAGCCGGTAAAATGGAATGCGGCTGTACAAATGGTGCACGTGATGAATGCCGATATTGCCGCTCACCCATTGCAGAACGGATGGCATGACATAATGAGAGCTGCCGTGCAGTGCCGCATCGTGCAAATCCCAGTTTTCTTCTGCTTCCCAATGGGTGTCTTCAAACTGGTGCTGCACATAGAACAACCATACCCCGGCGCTGGCCGCGAGCAGGGTCGATGGCAGGAAAATCAAAAGGATCGGCATCACGCCGCCAAAATAGAACATCACCGACAGAGCAAAGAAGATCACGGCATTGGTGCCCATGGAACTGACCCAGTACTTGGCCTGACCGGTCAGGCCCAGCGGCAATCGGTTTTGTAATAGGAAAAGGTAACCCGGCCCAAGACCGAACAGAACCAGAGGGTGACGGTACAGGCGATAGAGCAAACGTTTTAGCGGTGTCTTTCCCTGATACTCGACAACCGTCAGAGTGTGGACATCGCCCATGCCCCTACGCCCAAGGTTACCAGATGAACTGTGGTGCAGGGCATGCGAAGACCGCCACACGTCGTAAGGCGTCAGCGTGACAATGCCGAGGGCGCGACCAAGCCAGTCGCTCAACACGCGGTTCTTGAGGAAGGCACTGTGGCCGCAATCGTGCTGGATGATAAACAATCGCAGCAAAAAGGCTGCGTTGCAGAGAGATATCACAAAAGTCAGCAACGGGCTGGTCGACATGACGTACCACGCCAAGGCCCACAAAAGCACAAAAGCACCAACCGTTATCGCCAGCTCCACGCTGCTGCGTAATGTGTTCGGTTCGCGATATTCAGAGAGAATTTTGACCCATTCACGCGCACCATTCGCGCGATAAGTCGATGCATCGTTGTCTTGGGTCATTTCTGCTCTTCAATTTATCGTTTCCAGCAGTGCTAAACGAAGTGTGCGAATATTCAACCAACAACGCGATTGTTTCGCCGAAGAACTTTGGAAATATCAAATTCGATTGCTTTGTCACCCTTGGTCACAAGGGCGTCTTAGACTGCGACAGGGACAAAGATGTTGGCGCGGTATGGCGGCCTTTGCACCCTTGCTGGTCAGTGCCACCGGCGCATGTTACCCAAGTGCCTCACTTAAGGAGCACACGCCATGGACACTCTGAAATTCGGCTGGGAAGAATGGGTTGCCCTGCCCGATCTTGGACTGCCCGCACTCAAGGCCAAAATTGACACCGGCGCGCGCACCTCTGCCTTGCATGCCCACAATATCGAGGTGTTCGGACCGGCCTCAAAACCCAAAGTGCGGTTCAACGTCTTTCCCGTCGCAGGAAAGGACAACGTGGACATCACATGCTCTGCCCCGATCAAGGATCGCCGTGAAGTCACCTCGTCCAACGGCGAGACGGAACTGCGGTATGTGATCGAGACACCATTGGCTGTCGGTGGACAAGTGTGGCCCATCGAAGTGACGCTGACCGATCGTTCCTCTATGAGTGCACGGATGCTGTTGGGACGTCAGGCTCTACAGGATCACATCACCATCACCGCGTCGGAAAAACGTCTGCAACCGGAATTGGGTTACGACGTCTACCACTCACCCGCAATGCGCAAGACAGCGCCCAAACGGTCGCTGCGCATTGCCGTACTCAGCCGCGAGGACAACTATTCGACTCGTCGTCTGGTCGAGGTGGGCGAAGCGCGCGGGCATACAGTTGAAGTTATCAATACAACTCGTTGTTATATGGCGATTAATGCCATGGCACCCGAAGTTCACTACGATGGCAAACGCTTGCCGCGCTACGATGCCGTGATCCCACGCATCGGCGCCTCGGTCACGGCCTACGGCACGGCCGTCATCCGTCAGTTCGAGACGACAGGAACGTATTGTGTGAATGGGTCCGCCGGGATTACGGCAAGCCGGGACAAACTGCATGCGCACCAGATACTGGCGGGCAAGAAGATCGGGATGCCCACGACCGCCTTTGCCGCGTCGCCGCATGATACGGCCAACATTCTGGGGCTGGTGGGATCCGCACCCGTGATCGTCAAACTGCTGGAAAGCACGCAAGGCAAGGGCGTCGTGCTGGCCGAGACGAAGAAGGCGGCTGAGTCTGTGATTGACGCCTGCGCGCCAACTTTCTGGTACAAGACTTCGTCAAGGAAGCCGCCGGAGAAGACATCCGCTGCCTCGTGGTCGATGGAAAAGTGGTCGCATCGATGAAACGCACAGGCGCCGAAGGCGACTTCCGTTCCAACCTGCACCGTGGTGGATCGGCCAAGTCCGTCCGCATCACCAAAGCCGAACGTGAGACGGCAGTGCGGGCTGCACGGGCCTTTGGATTGGGCACATCCGGCGTGGATTTGCTGCGTTCCGAAGCCGGGCCAAAGGTGCTTGAGGTCAACTCATCCCCCGGTTTTGAGGGGATCGAAAAAGCGACCGGCAAGGACATTGTCGGATTGGTCTACGACATGGTGGAAGCGCGCGTGCGCCCCCAAGCAGTGCGTCGCAGGAAGTGATCCGCCCCGCCAGTTGTGCCCTTGCTCATTTGATGGACGGTGGGCAAGGTGAGGCATGGAAAATGCGCACATAGATTTCGAGCTTTTGGCGCTTGTCGTCATAGTCTGCACCATCGTCTATTCGATGCTGTCCAAAGCGATCTCGAAAACCATCCTGACCCTGCCGCTCCTGTTTGTAGCACTCGGGCTGTTGTGCGCGCCAGTAACCCCGGCGCTCGGCAGTCCGGAAGAGTTGCGTGGCACGGCACGGCTGGTTGCTGAAATCACGCTGGTGCTTGTTCTCTTTACCGACGCCAGCTCGGTGCGGTTCGCTCAATTGCGCAACACCTATACCATTCCATTGCGTATGCTGGTGATCGGCATGCCATTGACCATTGTCCTGGGAACTGTAGCGGTGTTGTTTATCAATCCCGAAACAGGTCTGGCGCTGGCACTGTTGACTGCCGCCCTGCTCACCCCAACCGATGCAGCACTTGGTCAGACGGTGGTGACAAGCCCGGACGTCCCGCGCCATTTGAGCCAGTCGATTAACGTCGAAAGCGGCCTGAATGATGGTTTGGCCCTCCCGTTTGTTTTGTTTGGCGCCATCCTTGCCTCGCAGAGTGCTGCAGGCACTGACGGCCTTGCGCTTATGGCCCTCACACAGGTCATTCTCGGGCCCATTGTCGGGATCGCTGTGGGCTGGAGTGCTGCGCGCGCGCTTGATTATGTGCAGCAGCGTGACTGGATCGTGGACAGCGCCCAAGGCGTCGTGTTTCTGGGCACGGCCTTTGTCAGCTATCTTGCCTCTGAACTGGTTGGTGGCAACGGGTTTATTGCAGCCTTTGTGGCGGGCGCCGTCTTTGGCAATGTTTATCGCCACGATATCCATTTTATCACCGAGTTCATGGAAGGGGCTGGTCAGCTGTTGACCATGGCTGCGTTCCTGATCTTTGGTGCGCTGATGCTGCCGGATGGTTTGGCTCATATGAACTGGCCTACTGTTGCTGTGGCTCTGTCTTTTCTGACCTTTGTGCGGATGTTGCCAATATTCCTGTCGCTTGCGGGCACTGGCCTCGCGGTGCGCGACAAGCTGTTTCTGGGCTGGTTTGGACCCCGCGGGCTTGCGTCGATCCTGTTCACATTGATCATGATGGAAGAGTTCGACCTGCCCCATGCCGAAGAACTGCTGGCCTGCGTGTCGCTGACGGTCGGGGTGTCCGTTCTGTTGCACGGGGTCAGCGCAACGCCGCTGGCCAGATATATCGGATCGTTCAAGGGCTCTACGCAGGCCGAAGGCTCAGCAGGCGCGCCCGTTTCCAAGACCTAAGCCGCCCTGGGGCAGTAACCGGAGCGGGACGTTGCAAACGCTCTTTCAAAAAAATGCAGCTATGGCTTGATTGTGTAACGTCTTCCTGACATTTTAAGTGTAAGCGGATCACAACTCGATCCCGCAGTGCGCATGTCTGGTCGACGCCAACTCTTGCCTTTGGGCAATGGCGACGTAGCTTATTTCATGCGCCACCTTTCACCGGTGGAGCACACCCGGTCGAAAGGATAGACCATGGCGAAAGTCATTACTCGGTTTTTTGACGATTTGGACGCACTCGAATCGGTCAGCACAAAACTCGTCACGCAAAAGAAACTGCCGCGTCACATCGTGCGCGCCTATGATGATGCCGATGGGCTTGTCGAGGCGCTGACCGCCAAGGGCGTCGCGCCCAGCACAGCCAAGGCCTACCATGACCGCATGGGTAAAGGGGGTGCGGTGTTGATGGTGCTTGCTGACTACACCCCACTTGGGGTCGCGCGCATCACACGCGAAACGCTGGCAGAATCCGGCGCTGCCGACATGGGTGGCATTTCCGAAGAAGCAACGATCGCATATGTGCCCGGCAAGGAACGCAGTGTGCTGAGAGGCAGCCCGCTAATGCTTAGCCGCCGCCTTGATCAAGACAGCACGAACTATTTCATGGCGGACCGCCCGATCCCGCACCTGATCGAAAAGGGGCCGGGCCCCGACCCGATCATCCCGCCTCATGGGCGAATGGCGAGCTGGCCGATTGGCTTGCTGTTGCCGGGAAGTATCCGCTTTGGCCGCTTTCCTTTTGACCTTTTGGTCCCGGGTCACAAGTTTATGGCCAATTTCCCGTTTGGCCACATCGTGCCGGGCCACAAGTTCATGGCGAAGTTCCCCTTCGCCCATATCGTTCCGGGCCACAAATTTATGGCCAAGTTCCCGTTCGGCCACATCGTACCGGGTCACAAATTCTACGCCAACTTCCCGATTGGGCATCTGGTGCCGGGCCACCGCAGGATGGCAAACTGGCCCTTCCCGCTCTTGATGAATGGCAAACGACCTGGTGTTCCAATCCCCGGTGGCAGCTCGAAATTCTGGGCGAAAAAGCCGATCGATCATCTTGTCCCGGGACAAAAGTTTCAGGCCAACAAACCCATCGGACACCTCATTCCCGGGCACAAGTTCATGGCCAAATTCCCGTTCGGCCACATCGTGCCGGGCCACAAGTTCATGGCCAAGTTCCCGTTCGCTCACATCGTGCCGGGCCACAAGTTCATGGCGAACAAGCCAATTGGTCATCTGATACCGGGCCACAAATATATGGCGAACTGGATTTTCCCGCATACTCCAGCCAAAGGCGCTTAAAGGATTGCAGGGCTGGGGCATCTGTATATCGACGCCCCAGCCTGCACCGAACCCCTCGCCGCCTTTGGCAAACAGCTTCCTTGGAAACAACGCGGCCTACAGCGTGCGCGCAAAAGACGGTCCTATTTTGCGATAGTTTGCGGTTCCTGCCATCCATCAAGGCGTGTAACGCGCAACCGAGTTGCACCAACCTCACGGCATTCGCAACGCTGTCACCTCCAAGCCCTTTACCGCCCCTGATCCAAACCCTATATAAACGGTCAGGAACAGTGCGAGGCCGTCCATGAACCAACCCAACGACCGTCTTGAAGGCACGCCGCTGATTGCGCCGTCGTCTACAGATCACCCGTTGCACGAGGCGATTGTCGAGGCGTGCCGGTCCGTCTATGACCCCGAGATTCCCGTCAATATCTACGAGTTGGGCCTGATCTATACCATTGAGATCAATGACCAAAACGAAGTGCACATCGTGATGTCCTTGACCGCGCCGGGTTGCCCTGTCGCCGGTGAGATGCCCGGTTGGGTGGCCGATGCCGTCGAACCGTTGCCGGGCGTAAAACAGGTCGATGTCGACCTCACATGGGAACCACCCTGGGGCATGGAAATGATGTCTGACGAGGCACGCCTCGAGCTGGGCTTTATGTAACGCGTTCTCAAAGGCGTTACAGAACCATCATCAAACTGTCGTGGCGGTCATAACAAACCGTCACACGCGCACACCAAGGTGGCGGGGTTGATACAATCCCGAAGGACTCCGCCATGCGCCGCACTGCCGCTTGCCTGCTACTTGCTACCCTACCCACCGCCGTTTTCGCCAACGGCATTGCCATCGACTATGGCCCCCGCCCTGCCTACCTGATTGACAAGCTGCCGGACGGCGCATTGAAGACGAAACTGCAAAGCTGCGCAGGGCAGACCCCTGCCCGCTCTGATTTCTCTATCGGGCACCGCGGGGCGCCGTTGCTGTTCCCCGAACACACCGTTGAATCCAACGTGGCCGCCGCGCGCATGGGCGCCGGTATTCTGGAATGCGACGTGACGTTCACGTCGGATCTGGAATTGGTCTGTCGCCATGCCCAAAACGATCTGCACACCACAACCAACATTCTGGTCAGTGATCTCGCTGGCACCTGCACAACGCCGTTCTCGCCGGCAGCTGGGGACACGCCAGCCACTGCCGAGTGCCGCACTTCTGAACTGACGCTGGCCGAGTTTCAGACGCTGACCCCCAAGATGGACAGCGCAGACAGCGCCGCCACCACGGCCGAGGCCTATCAGGGCGGTGTCGCAGACTGGCGCACCAATCTTTACACCGATGGCGCCCATCTGATGACTCATGCCGAGTCCATCGCGCTGTTCCAAAGCCTTGGAGCCAAGTTTACCCCCGAGTTGAAAACGCCTTCGGTCGACATGCCGTTCAACGGGTTTTCCCAAGCCGATTATGCGCAAAAACTGATTGATGAATACAAGGCTGCAGGCATCCCCGCAGCCGACGTATGGGCACAGTCATTTAACCTTGAAGACGTCCTGTACTGGATTGAAAACGAACCTGAATTCGGCGCTCAGGCGGTCTATCTCGTCGATCACTACAACATCGACGGATTCGATCCCCAGTTGCCCGACAGTTGGCCCGCGCCATTGGCAAGTTACGCCGAACAGGGCGTGCAGTACATTGCGCCACCGCTTTGGGTGCTGCTGGCAACTCAGGACGGAGAGATTGTTCCATCGGAATGGGCCAAACAGGCCAGTGCCGCTGGTCTGAACATCATAACATGGACGCTGGAGCGCTCTGGACCACTGGCAAATGGCGGCGGCTGGTACTTCCAGACCGTCACAGATGTCACCACCCATGATGGCGTCTATTTCGAGGTGCTGGACGTTCTGGCGCAGGATGTGGGCGTGGTTGGCGTGTTTTCGGACTGGCCAGCCACCACCACCTACTACGCCAATTGTATGGGCCTGTAACCACGCCCCATGAAGGGGCGCACCCACCCCGGGTGACATACCGCGCCATCCCCGCGCATGTCACAGGTCACATCAAGGGCCGCCGTTCCCCCGGCGGCCCTTTTTGTCGTTTACAGCCTGCGCAAGATCCACATGACCACGCGCCGCCGGCGCTGTTTGCGTTTGCGCAAATGGTCGGCCTCTTTCATTTTTGCAAATGCGGCCTGCTCTTGCGCATAGATACTGTTCATTTCCAATGATTTATAGGGATGTCGCATAGCCTCTCCTTTCGCTTCTCACTTAAGATGGCACAAGGAAATCCCCGTTGTCAGACCCCAAGTTCGAACCTATTCTTGCAATTATGCAAATCACTGATTGGACAGATTTTGGATTGTTCGCTGCCGTGGCCCGGTCCGAGTCCCTGGCAGGCGCCGCATGCGCAACAGGTCTCAGCCAGGCGACCCTGTCGCGCCGGATGACGGCGCTTGAACAACGCACCGGGCGGCGGCTTTTTGCGCATGGTTCGGCTGGCTACACCCCGACCGCCGAGGGGCGCGCCCTGTTGGAGCGGGCCAAGAAGATGGAGGCCGCCGCGCGCGACATTGCCCATTGGTCTGCGACCCAGTCCGGCCCACCGCGCGTGCGCATCTCTGCAGGGACGTGGACGTCCGAGCGTTTGGCACGCACCCTGACGACGTATTGGTCGACCGATGCGGCGTGGACCCCGGAGTTTGTCAGTTGCAACCGCGATATGGATATCGAAAGGCGCGAGGTCGACATCGGCGTGCGTAACCGCCGCCCCACGCATCCATGGCTGGCCGGACGGCGCACAGGCACTGTCGAACACGCCGCGTTTGCACTGTCAGAGGATATCAAAGGCTGGATCGGGCCCAGCGATGACACTTCGAACCTGCCGTCCGAAGCATGGACCATCACCCATCACGGAGCCGACATCGTAGCGGTATCGAACGAGCCGACCATTCGCCTTGCCTTGGCCCGGAGCGGCATAGGGCGCGTTGTTCTTCCAACCTTTGCAGTGGCTTGCATCCCGGAGTTGATCCAGGTTTCGCCGGTCATTGAAGCACTGACATCCGAAGAATGGCTGGTTTGCCACCAGGACACGCGCCATGATCCCGCAATCCGCGCGGCCCTTGATGCGCTCGCTGTGGGACTGCGCTCGCCTGTGCAGGTGCCCGACCCCTTGCATGGCTTAGCCCAAGGCCCTACTTTGACGTCAGGCTAGCAACAGGCAGTTCCCATGTTTTCGATCCCCGGCAAACAGGCCGTCAGCATCACCGACCGCGCCGCCGCGCATATCTCCAAACTGATGGAGAAAGAGGGCCATTCCGGCCTGCGCATCGGTGTGAAAAAAGGTGGCTGTGCGGGCATGGAATACACGATGGAATATGTGGATGCACCCGCCCCCAACGACGAAGTGGTCGTACAGGATGGCGCCAAGGTTCTGATCGCGCCGATGGCGCAGATGTTCCTTTTTGGCACCGAAATCGACTACGAAACGTCGCTGTTGGAATCTGGGTTCAAGTTCAACAACCCAAATGTTGAAGACGCCTGCGGATGTGGCGAGTCGATCAATTTCAAAGACATCGAAACGTTGAACGCCGAGCGCAGCGCCTGAGATGGCCGTTTCGGGCGAGGAAATCGCCCATGCGCTTGATCTCTTTGCCGATCTGGGCCCTCTCACCACCCGCAAGATGTTTGGCGGTCTGTCGATCTACTGCGACGGCGTGATCTTTGCCATCCTGATGTCGGACGGGCGCTTGCTGCTCAAGGGTCAGGGCATCATGCAAGACCGGTTCGACGAGATGGGGATGGAGCGTTGGGCCTATACGCGCAAGGACGGAAGCGCGACGCACATGCCCTATTGGCACCTGCCTGAAAGCGCACTGGATGACCCCGCCGAGGCGGTTGATCTGGCCCGTTCGGCCTTGCAACACCTGTAAGGCACGCCGTTCATCAGGACTGCTTTTGTAGATGCACGTAAGTTTCACGGAACCGCGCGCTCAGGTGGTCTCCCGCCAGCATCTCTGGCTGGCCGTCGGGCGCCACGTTGGTGTCGTAGCTGGGATTGAAGAACAGCGGCACAGATATCCGCTCGGCCTCTCCCCCCACCACCCGGTGCGGCGTCGCCTTGACCTGTCCATCTGTCCAGAGTTCCAGCATTTCACCAAAGTTGATGATGAACTCTCCTGGCGGAGCGGAAAGCGGGATCCAGCCCCCACCGCGCTGGCGCACTTCCAAGCCTGGTGAACCGTCCGTGGCCAATAATGTCAGGCATCCATAATCGGTATGGGTCGCGATCCCAAAGTCATTGTCCCCCGCCCAGGCAGGTCGTTCGGGGTAATAGTTGCCCCTGAGCAGCGCCATGGGCGTATCGAACGCCCGCGAAAAACGGTCGGCGTCAGCACCAAGGCTGCGCGCGATGCCCATCAGCAAGTCCATTGAGACCGCACAGGCATCCACGTAATAGGACGTGATCACCCCGCGAAACGCATCACTCTGCGGCCACAGATTGGGCGCGTAGAACGTCTTGGACGCCAGCGGGTGACTACGCGGCAATTCATACCCCACATCAAAGAACTGTTTGTAATCAGGGTTCGCGTCCGGATCGACCTGCTCGGACCCCGCCGCGCCCCAACCCCGGTTTGACCCTGTGCGCGCCATGTCGAGCGCTTGTTTGGCGACCTCAGGCTGCTTGAAAAAGGCGCGGTAGACCTCGATGACCTCCCGCACGCGCTCTCCCGTCAGGGCCGTGTTGAATACAGTGGCAAATCCAACCCCAGTGGCCGCCTTGCGCAGTGCTGCAAGGCTCTCGCTGTCATTGCTGGCCAATGCTGCGGCATTGATCCGTGGGATATCACTCACACCCGTCTCCCTTACTTTTGCGGCGCAGCCCTAGCGCAGGCACCGCCGCGATGCTAGGTCCCGGGCAGACAAAGACAGGAGAAACCGTATGCGGCGCACACTGGCAGCTGGTAATTGGAAGATGAACGGCGATGCGGCCATGCTTGAGGCGTTGAGGGCATTGCAGGCCCCTGAAAGCGACGCTGGCACCGACATTCTGATCTGCCCCCCGGCAACCCTTCTGGCGCAGGCCGTGGCTGCCAGCGCGCAAAGCCCCGTCGCCATCGGCGGGCAGGATTGTCATTCGGCCGCATCCGGCGCGCATACGGGCGATATCTCTGCCGCGATGATCAAGGCTGCGGGGGCCAGCGCAGTGATCGTGGGCCATTCCGAACGCCGGGCCGATCATGGCGAAACAAACGCCCAAGTGCGGGCCAAAGTACAAGCTGCATGGGGCGCAGACCTGCTGACAATCCTGTGTATCGGTGAAAGCGAAGCGGAGCGCATGGGCGAGAACACCCTCGACATCATCGCCAGCCAGCTTGACGCATCGATGCCAGACGGCGCGACCGGCGAGACGCTGGTGATCGCCTATGAACCGATCTGGGCCATAGGGACAGGCCGCGTGCCCACGCTGGAGCAGATCATCGAAACACATGACATGATCCGCGCCCGGCTCGTCGCGCGCTTTGGGGCCGAAGGTGACGCCATCCGCATCCTCTATGGTGGGTCGGTCAAGGCGTCCAACGCCGCCGAGATTTTCACTGCGGAAAACGTGGACGGCGCGCTTGTTGGCGGTGCGTCTCTCAAGGTGGCTGACTTCCAACCCATTATCGACGCCCTTGCGGCATCCTGATCCCCGCTTCATCTTGCCAGATATACTTCGGGAACGGCCGTAGGGCCGGGGGCCAAAGCTCCCAAATTCCTGACCGCGCAACACCGAGCACCAGACGCCTCACCCATGCTGATCCAATCCCCACACGATCCGACTTTTTTCCAAGACCCCTACCCGGTCTATGATCAGGCGCGGCGCGATGGCCCGGTCGTGTTCTGGAAAGACTACGGCATGCTGGCCGCGTTTGATCATGCAACGGTGCACGCGCTGCTCCGGGATAAACGGCTGGGCAGGGCCGTGCCCGACAGCCGCAAGGTGCCTGCCCCGGATCATCTGCGCGCCTTTCACGCGGTCGAACGGTATTCACTGCTGGAACTCGAACCGCCAGAGCATACCCGTCTGCGCCGCCTTGTCCTGCACGCCTTTACATCACGCCGCATCGCCGGGCTTGCGCCAGATATCCACGCAATCTGCGCCGATCTGTTGGCGGACATGCCCAAAGACACGCTCGACCTGATCCCTGCTTACTGCCAAATGGTCCCGGTACGCGTCATCGCCCGGCTGCTCGGCGTGCCCGAAGCACTCGCCCCTGACCTGTTGCGCTGGTCGTCTGCCATGGTCGCGATGTATCAGGCCGGGCGCACACGCGCGATTGAGGACGCCGCAAACACCGCCGCCACCGAATTCGCAGACTTCCTGCGCACCTACATCGACCAGCGCCGCATGACCCCCGGCGATGATCTGATCACCGAACTGATTGCCGCGCAGGACGCGGGTGGGCGGCTGAGCCCGGATGAGATGATCGGAACCATGATCCTGTTGCTGAACGCAGGGCACGAAGCGACAGTGCACAGCCTTGGAAACGCGGTGAAGTGCATTGTTGAAACCGGCACGACCCATGCGCTTGGGCCCGACAGTATTGAAAACACAGTCGAGGAACTGCTGCGGTTTACTCCGCCGCTGCACATGTTCACCCGCTACGCCTACGACACCATCGAACTCGGTACGCTTACACTCAACCCCGGCGAGGAAATCGCACTGATGCTGGGGGCCGCCGGGCGCGACCCGGCCGTCTTCGCTGACCCGCACCTGTTCAACCCGGCGAGGCAGAAACCGACCCATCTCGCTTTTGGTGGCGGGCTACACTTCTGTGTTGGTGCGCCTCTGGCACGACTTGAGATGCAGATCGCCCTGCCCGCCTTGTTTGACGCGCTCCCGAACCTGAAGATCGCGCAAGGGCCTACGTTCTCCGACAGCTATCATTTCCACAAACTTGATGAACTGATGGTGCATACATCGTAGATGAGGCATCGATCTGGTTTTTATCCAAGGACAATGCGGCACCTGCTGCTACCGTGACACAATGGAAGACGACGTAAGGCATGCAGCGGCATGATCACTGAGATCCTCACCCCCGGCGATCCGGTTGGCGACATTTTGTTCAACTGGCTCCCCTTCCTAGGCGTTGCAGCCGTTGGCGTGGTCGGGGTGTTTTTGATGATGCTCGGCTTTCGCACCTATGTGAAGGCAGCCTGGTTGCGCAAATCCGGCATCAAAGGACACGCGGTTGTCACTGAAAAGTGGATAAAAAAGGGCTATGTCGATCGCGAAGAACGCCATCGCACAAAACCGCTCAAGTATCATTATCTGCGTTTTGAGCGATCGAATAACGGAAAGACATATTCAGAAAAGGAAGTCGCGCCCATCGATCTGTGGCGCGATGTGGAACCGGGCGACGAGGTCGAGGTGATCTATCTGCCCGGCGGCGCACTCATGCGCCTGTCTGGATGGTCGCACACGATCGGGCACGGCGCACGGGTGGTGCAGATGGTGGCGGGCGCGCTGATGGGGTCGGCCTCGGTCAGCATGATTATTCCGGGGGCGGTCTCCGCAATGATCAGGCCTGACTACAAAACGACTGCGCCGGACTGGATCCCGGAACAGGCCGAAGTGCTGCGCATCGGCGACCCAGCTGACCCATACCTCCGCCTGTTTGCGCCAAACAAGAAATACATCCGGGTGGTGTTCGGCGACACCCATGGCGGCGCGTTCATGGCCAATACGCGCATGGTTCTGGTCACGCAGGCGCAGATCGAGGAGTTTCAGATTTCAGACGGTACAATTTTGGCCGCCTGGATGGATCCGCAAGACGAATACAACGCAATTCTCGATCTGGAACGCGACCCGGCCTTGCGTTGATGTCATTGGCGTGCCGCAGAGACAGGGTGACGGCGCAGAGACAGGGTGACGGCGCGATCCGGACGCCCCATTCGCTCAGCCGTCCAGCGGCAACATGCTGGTTGATTTGATCTCTTCCATCGACAGTAGGGCCGTGACGTTGAACACCCGTACTTCAGAGATCAGCGCCTGATAAAAAGCGTCATAGGCGCGCGCATTCTTTACCCGCACTTTCAGGATGTAGTCGATATCGCCTGCCAGCCTGTGTGCCTCCTGCACTTCCGCGCGGTCGCGCAGAGCCTTGAGGAACTTTGCCTGCCATTCCGCCTCATGTTCAGAAGTGCGGATCAAGACAAAAAAGCAGGCCTCGAACCCAAGTGCCTCGGCATCCAGAAACACGGTCTGCTGACCGATCACACCGGCGTCTTTCAGCTTGCGAATGCGATTCCAAACAGGCGTCTTGGACGACCCCACAGCCTTGGCAATTTCATCCAGCGACTGGCTCGCATCACGCTGCATCTCGGCCAGAATTTTGCGATCCACCTCATCTATGCGAACGGCCATTCCATTCCCCTTCGTTTTTTCAGACAGGCGTTCCACCTTTCGACAAAGATAGAACAATCATCCTTATCTACGCTGCTCAATGGCAACAAACCAGAACAATGTTCTATATTGAGATCAAGAAACAGCGACCCGAGGGCCACGCGATGAACCACTTTCCGATCTTCCTGAACACCGCCGGGCGGCGGATTGTCTTGTCCGGTGGTGGAGACGCGGCACTGGCCAAATTGCGATTGTTGATGAAGACAACCGCGAACATCACTGTCTTTGCACCCAACGCCGCGCCAGAGATCGAAGGCTGGGCGCAGGACCGGAAACTCACCCTGATCCGACGCGCGATGGAACCGGGGGATGCGATGTGCGCCGCCCTGTTTTATGCCGCCGATGAGGATGCGGTCGAGGACAAGCGCACGGCCGCTATCGCCCACGCAGATGGTGCGCTGGTCAATATAGTCGACAATCTGGCCGACAGCCAGTTCATAACCCCCGCCATCGTCGACCGCGATCCCGTAACCGTCGCCATTGGCACCGAAGGAGCCGCCCCGGTGCTGGCCCGCGCGATCAAGGCTGATCTGGAGGAAAAGCTGCCCACGAGCCTCGGCACCCTCGCCGCCATCGGCAAGGCATTCCGCAAGGCGGCAGACGCTCTGCCCTTTGGCCGCGCACGCCGTGATTTTTGGCGCGATTACTATTTCAATGCAGGCCCCAAAGCGATGAGCGATGGGGTCGAGGCCGTGCAACCGGCACTCGACGCACTGTTGTCCGATCACCTGATGAAAGACACACGCCAAGGGCACGTGGCCTTTGTCGGCGCAGGCCCCGGCGATCCTGAACTGCTGACGCTCAAGGCGCGCAAAGCCCTCGATGAGGCAGATGTCGTGATTTACGACCGCCTGATCAGCCCCGAAATCCTCGAACTCGCGCGCCGCGAGGCGACCATGATCGACGTGGGCAAAGAAGCGTTCGGTCCTTCCACACCTCAAGAGACCATCAATGATCTGATCGTCGAACATGGACTCAAAGGGGCGCAGGTTGTCCGTCTCAAGTCAGGCGATGCCACCGTGTTCGGGCGTCTCGATGAAGAGATCGACGCCGTGGCGGGCGCCGGCATTGACTGGCACATCGTCCCCGGC